>JGI24140J50213_10001049_pt1 | contig 12394 bp, 10 predicted proteins | sample BarGraIncu00222A_FD_50213 | JGI IMG/M metagenome (IMG submission 50213)
TCCAGCTCGGCTCGCTGAGCTAGCTGACCGAGAAGGAGAAGCACAATGAAGGTTATTTTGACTCACGAGGTCACTGGCCTCGGGACCGCAGGTGACGTCGTGGACGTCAAGGACGGGTACGCCCGCAACTTCTTGTTGCGCCGAGGTCTGGCCACAGGTTGGACCAAGGGTGTTGCCAAGCAGGTGGCCGCGATCCAGAAGGGCCGCGAGGTCCGCGAGGTCAAGTCCCTGGACGAGGCCAAAGGAATGAAGGGTCAGCTGGAGGCCAGGCCGGTCACGGTTGTCGCCAAGGCGGGCAAGTCCGGCCGTCTCTTCGGCGCCGTGACCCAAGGTGATGTCGCCGATGCCGTCAAGGCATCTGGTGGCCCGCAGCTGGATCGTCGCAAGATCGAGCTCTCGAGTGCGATCAAGTCGACCGGCTCGTTCGAGGCGCTCGTGCGCCTGCACCCCGAGGTGCAGGCCTCGATCAAGCTGGACGTCGTCGCCGGCTGACGTTGCCACAACGGGGCGCGCCCGGTGCGGCGCGCTCTGCGGTGATGCAGCAGGTCAGTTCACGNCCACGCAAAGGGCGCGGATCCTCACCGGATCCGCGCCCTTTGGCGTGCCGCAACTGAGTCAATGGTGGGTAGGGTCGGGCCATGCGAATTGGCCTCGTGGGTGTTGGTCGGATCGGCGCAGTGCACGCGGCGACACTGCAGGGTCTGGACTGCGTCGAGCAGGTCGTTGTGGCCGATGCCGATCCCGCCCGAGCACAGGCAGCGGCCAAGGAGCTTGAGTGCGAAGCCGTGGCCGACGTCAGTGCCTTGCTTCGGGCCGGTCTGGACGGAGTCGTGATCTGTGTGCAGTCCAATTCCCATGCCGACCTGATCGAGCGGGCCCAGGATGCCGGCCTGACGACGTTCTGCGAGAAGCCACTGGCCTTGGACCTGGCAAGCACCCTGCTGATCGCCCAACGTGTCGGCAACGGCTCGGTTCCGGTTCAGATCGGTTTTCAGCGTCGATTCGATGTCGGATATCGGGCTGCCCGTTCTGCGGTGACCAGTGGCAGCCTGGGCTGGATCCACACGATCCGCGCAACCACCAACGACGCCGCGCCACCGCACGCCTCCTACATCTCCACCTCGGGTGGCTTCTTCCGCGACGCCAGCATCCACGACTTTGACGCGGTGCGGTTCGTCACTGGCCACGAGGTCATCAGCGTTTTCGCTGTGGGCCAGAACAGGGGCGCGGCCTTCTTCGCGGAGTCCGACGACGTCGATGCCGCAGCAGCGGTCCTGACCCTGGACGACGGAACGATCGCACTGATATCCGGGTCGCGATACAACGCCCGAGGCTATGACGTGCGGCTGGAGGCTTTGGGCAGCCAAGACTCGGTCTGCGTCGGTATGGACGACCGGCTTCCCCTGCGCTCAGTCGAGGAGAGGGTGGACTTTCCCTCGGCTATGCCCTACACCGACTTTATGGAGCGGTTCCACCAGGCCTACATCGACGAGATGGTCGCCTTCACGGATCTGGCCGCAGGTCGGATCGAGACGCCTTGCTCGGCAGATGACGCGCTCCAGGCGTTCAGGGTGGCCGAGGCCTGCGACCTTTCGCGCCGCCAGGGGCGTGCGGTCCCGATGACGGAGGTGGACAGGTGATGACCGTGGCGGACCGCCTGGCTGGGGCGCCGGTCTCCTGGGGTGTGTGCGAGGTCCCTGGCTGGGGCTGGCAGCTCGACTCCGCGGCGGTGTTGTCGCAGATGAAGGAGGTGGGCTTGGTCGCGACCGAGTTCGGCCCCGAGGGTTTCCTGCCCGATGACCCGCAGGAGAAGGCAAAGATGCTGGCAGACATGGGGTTGTCTGCTGTCGGCGGTTTTGTCCCTGTCGTGCTGCACCGCCCCGACCTCGACCCCGCCGAGGAGATCGAGCAGACCCTTGCCGGTTTTGCAGCGGCGGGCGCCGGCACGCTTGTCCTGGCGGCTGCCTCGGGCACCGAAGGGTACGACGTGGGGCCGCGGCTCGACGACGCTGGCTGGCGGGTGCTGCTAGGCAACCTTGACCGGATCGATCAGTCCGCTGACAGGTGGGGAATCACTGCCACGGTGCATCCGCACATCGGCACCATGGTCCACAGCGCCTCCGACGTGGAGCGGGTGCTTGAGGGCAGCGGCATCGGTCTCTGTCTGGACACCGGGCATCTGCTTGTCGGTGGTGCGGACCCGGTGGCGCTCGCGGCCCGGCATGGGGGTCGGGTCCGGCATACCCACCTCAAAGATGTTGACGCGTCCTGGGCCCGGAGGGTGCAGGCTGGTGCGGTGACCTACAGCGAGGCGGTACGTGGGGGGATGTACCGTCCACTGGGTCAGGGCGACGTCGACATCGCCTCCATCGTCGGCTCTTTGGAACGTACAGGGTACGACGGGTGGTACGTCCTCGAGCAGGACACGATGCTGGCTGGGCCTGCGCAGGCGGGACATCATGAGGCGTCGGCTGACGTCCGCGCCAGTATGGATCACCTCCTGGCCATCGCCCAGGCACTGTCATGAGCGCCCGCGTCGTCACGGTGCCCGCTGCACCGGCGGGGGCAGGCGCATTCGAGGTCCTCACCATCGGGCGGGTCGGGGTCGATCTGTATCCCCTGCAGTCAGGGGCGCACCTCCAGGACGTCCAGACATTTGGCAGATTTCTCGGTGGCAGCCCTACCAACGTCGCGGTGGCCGCGTCACGGCACGGACGGCGCGCGGCTGTCATCACCCGCACCGGCGCTGATCCCTGGGAGAAGTTCATCCATCAGGCTCTGCGTGACCTCGGAGTGGACGACCGCTTCGTGTCGGCCGTCAACGGGTTGCCCACGCCGATCACGTTCTGCGAGATCTTTCCGCCTGACGACTTCCCGCTGTACTTCTACCGGTATCCGGCCGCCCCGGACCTGCAGATTCAGCCAGCGGAGATCGATCCGCAGGTCGTGCGTTCCGCCTCGGTCTACTGGTCAACGGTAACCGGGCTATCGGCCGAGCCCAGTCGAAGCGCGCACTTTGCCGCCTGGGCGGCCCGAGAGCGCGCGCCGCTGACCATTCTTGACCTCGACTATCGGCCGACCTTCTGGGCCGGCGCCAGCGAGGCTCACGCCCAGGTGGACCGGGCCTTGTCGATGGTCACCGTTGCCGTCGGCAACAGTGCCGAATGCGAGGTCGCAGTGGGTGAGGCAGATCCTGACCGCGCCGCAGAAGCTCTGCTGGAGCGGGGGATCGAGCTCGCGGTGATCAAGAAGGGCCCCAAGGGGGTGCTGGCCCGCACTCGAGACCAGCGGGTCGAGGTGGCGGCCTTCCCGGTCGAAGTGGTCAACGGTCTCGGCGCGGGGGACGCCTTTGGAGGCGCGCTGTGTCATGGGCTGTTAGCCGGCTGGCCGTTGCAGCGAGTGATGAGCTTTGCCAATGTTGCCGGGGCCATTGTTGCCTCTCGGTTGGAGTGCTCGACGGCCATGCCGACCGAACACGAGGTCGAGGAGCGTATGGGCGAACAACAGATACCCAAGAATGTGGTCTCGGCCGCGAGCCTCGCGGCCGCCGAACTGGTCCATGGAGGTGCGTCATGAGTGAGTGGCATCGCAAGGTAGGGTCGGCGAGCCGTGCAGGTTTCGAGGTTGCCATCGGGCCGCGTGAGGCCGGCTGGGAACACGCGGGTCTGTATGTCGTGACCCTGGCACCGGGTGAGTCGAGACTGATCACCGGCCGGGAGTTCGAGTGGCTGGTGCTGCCACTGTCCGGACAGGTGCGGGTGGAGTGCGACGGCAAGCTGGTGTTCCTGTTCGGGCGAGAAGGCCCCTTCGCCGGTCCCACCGACTTCGCCTATGTGCCGGTGCGCTCGACCTTCACGCTCACCAGCACGGCAGGGGCGCGGATTGCCCTGCCTCACGCCAAGGCATCAGAGTCGTTGCCCTTCCGGCGAATCCCCGCCGAGGAGACGGTTGTCGAGCTGCGGGGCGCCGGGCACTGTTCACGTCAGGTGAACAACTTCGGGACTCCGTCGGTGCTCAACGCTGAGTCGATCATCGCCTGTGAGGTGCTGACACCGGCGGGCAACTGGTCGTCGTACCCGCCGCACAAGCATGATGAGCATCGCGAGGATCATGAGGGCATCCTGGAGGAGATCTACTACTTCGAGATGCGCGCCGAAGGCGATGCCCCAAAGTCGGCAGAGGCCTTTGGGTACCAGCGGGTCTATGGCACCAAAGACCGGCCGATCAACGTGATGGCTGAGGTCCACAGCGGTGACGTGGTCCTGGTCCCGCATGGGTGGCACGGTCCCTCGATGGCGGCGCCTGGATACGACATGTACTACCTGAACGTGATGGCGGGTCCGGCCGCACGCCGAGAGATGCTGAGTCGCGATGACCCCGATCATGGGTGGGTACGAAAGACATGGGCCTCCCAGAAGGTCGACTCCAGGCTTCCGTTCGGTGGACGCCAGTGACAGGGAGGATTCAGGTGACCGCTGCCCGAGCGGTCGTGACGTTCCTCGCACGCCGGATTCCGAGCGTGACGTCGCCTGCCAACGGCTGATCGAAGCCCGCGTCGGCAACGTCGATCACGGAAGCTGTCGGACTCGTTCGGGCGTTGATGCGACGTGAGGTCGATTGCGGCCCCGGGACGCTGCGCTAACTTCAGCGTCGAAACCACGTCGTCGCCGACAGGTCCGCCCAGCCGACCAGGGGGCGGCTCGGTCGGCATACGAGCAGGCGTAGGCCACACAGCGAAGTCACCGGCGACCCTCGGCCTGGGTCAGCGGGTGGCTCCGGTGACCAGCCAGGCGTCGCCGCGCGCCCGCCAGCCGAGCGCGAGTCCACGCAGCGCCATGAAGGCGACAAAGGTGAGCCAGAGCACCGTCATGGCGTGACTCTGCCCGCTAACGGTGTCCGCACCGGCCAGCAGGGAGGGTCCGGTGGCGCGGACTGCCAGGATCAGTGGCAGATAGAGCGCGAGAACCACGACCTGGGCTACGGCGAGCCAGAGGCCGTCGCCTGCTCCGATCAGCACCCCGTCCAGGACGAACACGAACCCTGCAATGGGCTGGGAAAGTCCCACCACGACAAGGGCCGCTGCCAGCACGGACTGCACCGCCGGGTCTGAGGTGAACAGGATGGGGAGCACGGAATGGGTTGCCAGCACGACAATCCCGAGAACCCCGCCCCCAAGGACACCCCAGGTCAGCATCGTTCGGGTAGCCGAGCGTGCGCTCGCGATGTCGCCGGCGCCAAGGGCTCGGCCGGTCAGGGCCTGGGCAGCGATGGCCAGGGCGTCCAGGGAAAATGCGAGGAACGTCCAGATGGTGGCAGCCACCTGGTAGGCGGCCAACGGTACATCTCCGAGGCCGGCAGCGACCCAGGCGGTCACGAGTAGAACGGTACGAAGAGCCAGTGTCCGCACGAGAAGCGGGATGCCGTCCAGCCCGGCTCTCAAAACCCGCCCAGGGTGTGGCCTCAGGCTCGCTCCGAGCTGACGCGCACGGCGAGTCACGACGATGACCAAAGCGGCCGCCATGCCGCTCTGGGCGAGAATGGTGCCGAGGGCGGAACCTGCGATGCCCAGGTGCAAGCCATAGACGAACACCAGGTTCAGCACGATGTTGGCGCTGAATCCAACGACGGACGCGACCAGGGGCGTCCTGGTGTCTTGCAGTCCGCGCAGAACTCCGGTCACGGCCAGGACCACCAACATGGCGGGTATCCCCACAGCGGACAGGCGCAGGTAGATCACCGCCTGCGCCAAAGCTGCCGGGGAGGCGTCGAACAGCTCACAGATCGGCGCCGCGTACACGGCGACCAGAGCGCCGACCGCCAAGCCGATCCCGATGGCCAGCCACAGGCCATCGATACCAGCGCTGACAGCGGCCCGTGCTGACCCAGCGCCCACGTGGCGCGCCACGATCGACGTGGTGCCGTAGGCAAGGAAGATGAAGATGTTGGCTGCCGTGATGAGCGCGGCGCTGGCCACTCCAAGCCCAGCCAGTTGCGTGGTTCCCAGGTGGCCGATGATCGCGGAGTCGGCCAACAGAAACAGCGGCTCGGCCACCAGCGCCAGGAACGCAGGCACGGCCAGCCGCAGGATCTCTCGGCGCTGGTTCAGCGGTCTGTCGGCCCGTAGGGACTCGTTGTTGTTTACCATCTCAGGTTTGAGCGGGGGCCGACCCGCGCGGAACCCCGTCCGCTGCTAATGTCTGCCGAGGTTGTCCTGGTCGTCGATTCACCGGCGAAAGAGGCTCTTATGAATGTGGCGGACGTCATCGCCCCGTTGGTCAAGGCGGGTCTGGGCGGAAGCGCACCTGTGCGCCTGACCTGTTGGGACGGAAGTGAGCTTGGCCCACCTGATGCCCCACTGCAGCTGACCATCACCAGTCCTCATGCCCTGCGTCGTTTGCTGTGGGCCCCCAACCAGCTGGGCTTCGCACGAGCCTACGTGTCCGGTGACATCCTCATCGGGGGGGACCTGCTGACTGCCCTGTCGGTGCTGGAGCAGGTTTCCGATCCGGAGTTCGGTCCGGGGGTGGTGATCGACGGCTCGACCCGGCGAGCAATCGTCATGGCGGCCTTGCGTCTGGGGATTGTGGGTCGACCACCACGACCTCCTGCTGAGGAGGCGAAGCTGGGCGGGCTGCGCTATTCGAAGGCGCGCGCCGCCAAGGCCATTGCCCATCATTACGACGTTGGCAACGAGTTCTATGAGCTCGTGCTCGGAGCGAGCATGGCGTACTCGTGCGCCTACTATGAGCAGNAGCCGGGAGCGAGGTTCGGCCTGGACCAGGCCCAGCTGGCCAAGTGCGACCTGGTCTCGCGCAAGCTGGGACTCCAGCCCGGTATGCGTGTGCTTGACGTCGGTTGTGGCTGGGGAGCGTTCGTCTGCCACGCAGCTCGCCAGTATGGCGTCCAGGTCGTCGGCGTGACCCTCTCGGCCGAACAAGCAGACTATGCCCGACGCCGGGCGATCGAGGAGGGAGTCGCTGATCGGGTCGAGATCCGGGTCCAGGACTACCGCGACGTGAGCGACGGGCAGTATGACGCGATTGCTAGCATCGGCATGGCTGAGCACGTTGGTCAGGCCATGCTCCCGACCTACTCGGCGAGCCTGTTCGCTCTGCTGAGTCCCGGTGGTCGGTTGCTCAACCACGCGATCTCCCGGAGGCCCGGCCCGCCGGAGCACTTCTCGCGGACGTCGTTCATCGACCGGTACGTCTTCCCCGACGGGGAGCTCGAGCCGTTGTCCGTCATGGTGGGGGCATTGGAGGAGTCCGGCTTCGAGGTCCGTGACGTCGAGTCGTTGCGAGAGCACTACGCGCTGACGCTTCGAGCGTGGGTTGGCAACCTTGAGGCCAACTGGGACCGCGCCGTTGAGCTGAGCACGGCCGGCCGGGCAAGGGTCTGGCGGCTCTATATGGCCGGTTCTGCGCTTGCGTTCGAGGGCAACAGACTCGGGGTGAACCAGGTGCTGGCCGTGCGACCTGAGGTTCGTGGTCTCAGCCGTATGCCGCGGTCACGAGCCTCACTGCTTGCCCCCACGGTGCTTGCACCCACCGTGCTTGAGCCGATGGTGGCGCCAGCTGCTCTTTCTCCACCGTTCAGCCCAGGTGCTTGAGAGCTTCCCTGCGCGACAGTGGTGACAGCGCGGGGCCGAGGGTGTCAACCGTGTCACGAACCCAGCCGGCTGCCGCGGGCCCCGAACGGGCATACTGTCGCAGCGACCAGCCGATTGCCTTACGGATGAAGAACTCGCGGTCGGCCAGGTTGGCCAGGATGCAGTCCAGGAGCAGCTGCCGGTCGGTTTCGTCCTTGCTCAGCAGCTGGCTGAGGATGGCTGCCCGGCGCAGCCACATCCTGTCGGCAACGGCCCACGACCGCATCCGATTGGACTCAGTCTCAGGGTGCGATCTCAGGACGGGACCGACCTGATGTGCGGCGATCTCGTCTACGAAGTCCCACCACGCCCCTGACTCGACAAGATGGCGATACAGAGGCATGGCGCCGGGGTTCTGGGCCCACTCGCGGTAAAGGCGGTGCCGACAGATGGCCAGAGCGCTGTAGCGCTCCTCGCGGAACTGGGCATGGTCCCACAGCTCACGCACTGTGGCTTCCCACTGCTGGCGCCCGTCCAGCAGGTACGCCGGGTCGGCCAGGATGGGTGCCAGGACAGCCTTGAGCCGAGGCGCGCTGATGCCGCGAAAGGGCATCGCGGACTTCATGTAGATCTGTTGGCCCTGAGCCCGGTCGAGATCTCCCGCGTCCGCGAGTACGCGGCATATGGCATCGACCACGTCATCTCCAACGGCCCCCATCGGGTAAGGATAGGGCCTTGTCGAAGGCGTCCACATCTTCAGTGGGGTGGGGGAGGCTTCGGGTCCAAGTATTTCTTGTGCACAGGGGGTGCACAACGTCTGTGCAGGTCAGCGGCCTGTCCTGGGCGGAGGTATTCCGAAGTTCACAGGCTCCTCCCCAAGGTGTGCACACATGCTGAGGCAGTTACGCACACCTTGTCCCCAGGTTGTGCACAAGCCTCAGTTGAGTCCTGGGGCGGCGGGTCCTACCGTGACTGATTCGTGCCGATCGCTGCGTGGGGCGACTCTCCCATGGTGGTGTGGTGGGGTTGTCGGATCCGGGTGGTGTGATGGTCAAGTCCGCGTGGTGGGTCGGTAGGGAAGGGGGACGGTCATGTCGCTTGCGGAGCTGAGCACCAAGTCGTATGACGGAGCACTCCCGTCGTCCTCTGGATCGGGGGATGAACGGCTGCCTCCTCAGGACGTACACGCGGAACAGAGCGTCATCGGCGGCATGTTGCTGTCCAAGGACGCCATCGCCGATTGTGTCGAGGGCCTCAAGGGGACCGACTTCTACCGCCCGGCTCACGAGCTGATCTACGACGCAATCCTGGATCTTTACAGCCGGGGTGAGCCGGCCGACGCCATCACCGTCTCCGACGAGCTGACCAAACGCGGTGACCTGGTCCGGGTTGGTGGACAGGCGTATCTGCACCAGCTGATCTCCGAGGTACCGACGGCGGCCAATGCCGGCTACTACGCAGAGATCGTTGCCGAGCGCGCGGTGCTGCGGCGACTGGTCGACGCCGGCACGAAGATCGTCCAGATGGGCTACGGCCAAGGTGGTGGCGATGTCGTGGACATCGTCAACGCCGCTCAGGCGGAGATCTATGCGGTGGCGGACAAACGCGGCGGTGATGACTACGCGAGGCTCGGCGATGTGCTTGAAGCCACTGTCGACGAGATCGAGCACGCCTCCGGTCGATCGGGCGAGATGACGGGAGTCCCGACGGGATTCACCGACTTTGACAACCTCACCAACGGCCTGCACCCGGGTCAGATGATTGTTGTGGCCGCCAGGCCAGCTGTAGGCAAGGCGCTGGCACTGGACACCCCTTTGCCCACGCCCTCGGGCTGGACAACGATGGGTGAGGTCGCAGTGGGAGATCTCGTACTCGGCGGAGACGGCCGGCCCACCATGGTGACCCGCGCCACCGACGTGATGGTGGGTAGGGCCTGTTTCGAGGTCGAGTTCTCGGACGGCTGCACGATCGTCGCCGATGCAGAGCACCAGTGGCTGACCACTGTCGACTCACGCGAGAACGTGTTGACGACTGTCCAGCTGTTCGGTCTTGTCTGTGAGGGGCGGCCGGTGGCCATCATCCGTGAACCGCCGGTCGGTGGGTCCATGGTCGGTTCGGTCAGCGTTGGTGGGGCCATCTGGAAGGTCACCCTCGTCAGGGCGGTCGAGACTGTCCCGGTGCGTTGCATCGAAGTCGATCACCCGGCACATCTCTACTTGGCCGGTCAGTCCATGATCCCCACGCACAACTCGACCTGGGGGCTTGACATCGCTCGGTCGGCGGCCATTAAGCACAAAATGGCCACGGTCTTGTTCTCTCTGGAGATGAGCCGCACCGAGATCACGATGCGCCTGCTGTCGGCCGAGGCCTCGATCCAGCTGCAGAACATGCGCAAGGGCACCATGCGCGACGAGGACTGGACCCGGCTGGCGCGCACGATGGGCGAGGTTTCCGAGGCGCCCCTGTTCATTGACGACTCACCGAACATGTCGCTGATGGAGATCCGGGCCAAGTGCCGGCGGCTCAAACAGCGCGACAACCTGCGGTTGGTGATCATCGACTACCTACAGCTGATGAGCTCGGGTAAGCGGGTCGAGAGCCGCCAGCAAGAGGTCTCGGAGTTCTCCCGTGCCCTCAAGCTGCTTGCCAAGGAGCTCGAGGTTCCCGTCATCGCCATCTCGCAGCTGAACCGTGGCAGCGAGCAGCGCACCGACAAGAGGCCGCAGATGAGCGACCTTCGTGAGTCGGGCTGCCTTACTGCCGATACGCGGATCCTGCGGGCAGACACGGGCGCGGAGAGCACGTTGGGCGAGCTGCATGCCGAAGGCTCCACTGACGTTCCTGTGTGGGCGCTAGATGACTCTCTGCACTACGTGCAGAGGCACCTGAGCCACGTCTTCCCGACCGGGGTCAAGGCGGTCTTCCGTCTGTGCCTGGCGTCGGGCAAGACCATCCGCGCGACCGAGAATCACCCGTTCTTGGCCTATGAGGGTTGGACCCACCTGGGCGACCTGCGCACCGGCTCACGGGTGGCCGTGCCGCGCCACGTCCCGGCGCCGCGCGAGTTCCAACCCTGGGCGGACGACAACGAGATCGCCCTGCTCGCACACAACCTCAGCAGTGTGGCTCGCGGCCCCGGGACAGGGGTGGCCGTAGAGTGCTCGGTTCCTCTGCCGGTGTTTCACTCGTCCAAGCGCCAGATCGCCATCTTCATCAAGCATCTGTGGGTGCTGGACGGTGCGGTTCGCCGGCACCGTTCGGGCCGCGGCGGTCGCATCCACCTGACGTCGCCGTCGCGTCCCCTCCTGGACGGGGTGACTCGTCTCCTGCTGCGGTTTGGCATCTCATGCCGGATTCGCGAGGGGCGCGATGGTTTCACTCTCGATGTTGCCGGCGTGGACGATCAACGACGTTTTCTGCAGGAGATCGACGTTCACGGTGTCGGGACCGCCGCAGGGTTGGAATTGCTGGCCATCATGCGAGCACGTTCAGGAAACAAGGCTGGGGCTGGCACGACAGCTCCCGTCTGGGGTCGCGTTCGGGAGGTGATCACCGCGGCCAACGTCCCCTCGAACCATGGGCAGGTTGATACCTCCAGCCTTAGCCAGGTTGTGCAGGTGCTGAATGAGGCGGACCTAGACCTCGAGGCTGTCAACGATGTGCTTTGGGACTCGGTGTTGTCCATCGAACCCGACGGAGTCGAAGAGGTCTATGACGCGACCGTTCTGGGAACGCACAACTTCATCGCGAATGGCATCGCCGTCCACAACAGCATCGAGCAGGACGCCGACCTGGTCATCCTGCTTCACCGCGAGTCCATGTACGAGCGTGAGTCACCGCGCGAGGGCGAGGCCGACCTCATCGTGGCCAAGCACCGCAACGGTCCGACCGACACGATCACGGTGGCCTTCCAAGGGCACTATTCCCGCTTCACGAACATGGCCACCAACTTCTGATTGCTACAGGGTCCCAAGACGCGAAATCACGAGCAACCGGCGAACGATCTCCGAATCGGAGGATCACATGGTGAACTACCGAGGTCACCGCGACGGCGGCGACATGTCGACATGGCAGCCAAGACTCAACAGCCGGCACTGCACTCACGCAAGACGTGTGTTGGTGGAGTTCGCCGAGCTGACGGCCGGAGGGGTCATCGGAGTACGGCAGCGCCGCGCAGTTGAGTCGGCGAGCCGATCCTGTGAAATCGGGAAGGGGTTCGGTGGCAACAGGAACTGACCCGGTCGTGGCTGAGGTCCGGCCCGGGTCGCCACACTTCCCGCGTGGACACACCTGATCGCGGGCGTCGAGGTTGCGCCCCACGCCGTACGCGGGTAGCCAAGCAGGCGACAACGGAGTTCCAGAAGCACGACAGGAGCTCCCACACCTGCCCTGGGCCACGCCCAGACTGTGGACGACACCCGAGAACTCGGAACATGGGCGCGACCCTCTTCGGCGCGACCCCAGCCCAGCCAGGTCTTAACGTGCGGGTTGCGGGGCAGCCATTGGCACACTCAGTGTCCACGTCCGGTGATCTCCACCGTGGACGGACACAGTCTCCCGGCGGTGCACGCAGGCAGGTTCAGCGGTAGGTGCCCAGGACCGAGGCGATCAGGTTGACGGTGCCGGCCAAGTTGTAGAAGGTGACGGTGTTGCCAGGGCCCAGCGGGACCACGACCATGTTGGCGATGGTCTGACCCGCCGCAAGGTTCAGGTTGGACGCGTTGGGCCGGGACCGGCTGCCGGGGTACACGGCCAGCCAGCCAGGGGCGGTCGGGTTGGTCGCGGTGACGTTCAGGGCGACCGCGG
>JGI24140J50213_10001050_pt1 | contig 12393 bp, 9 predicted proteins | sample BarGraIncu00222A_FD_50213 | JGI IMG/M metagenome (IMG submission 50213)
TCCGCAGATACAAGCTTCCATGTAATCTTTTGCTGTATTGCGATAAATAAGACCAAGCCCTGCACAAGATATAACGCCTACGCCGCCTTCATTGGCAACTGCAGATGCTAACCCATTCAACGAAATTCCAACGCCCATACCACCCTGAATAATGGGTAAACGAGCCGTAAGATTTCCAATTTTCAAATTATTCATTTTGCACATTTTGATGATTATTGTGCAAAGATACATATTCTCTGGTGAACATATTGAGGACTGTAGTATATAGCTTGTATATTTAACAGAATTCATCCATTATTAGGGTAATTGGATAGGGTTGTTCGGTACATAGCCCCTTAGTTGACATAAAACAGACATTTCTACTGGCAATATGTAACTTAAAAGTGAATTACAATGCTGGATTTTGCAAGGAAAAATATATCTTTGAATCCTGAAATTATCAAATAAAAAAATGAACTTTACTGCTATTGATTTTGAAACAGCGCATGCTGAATTTCCCTGCGAAATAGGATTAACTCAGGTTNCAAACGGTGTGATAACAAAGTCCAGGTCGTGGTTGATTAAACCGGCCTGTTTTCCGTATATGAATCCATGGAATCAACGTGTCCATGGAATTTCGAGTGCCGATGTGGCTCCGGCTTGCACCTTTGACGAAATATGGACCGAATTACAGCCATGGTTCGAAGACCAATATCTGGTGGCGCACAATGCAGCTTTTGATATGCGCGTATTACGTGCGGCATTGGCTCATTATGATCTGGCCATTCCTCATGCTGAATACTTTTGCAGTGTTAGTCTCTCGCGCAAAACCTGGAAACAATTGCCGAGCCATTCATTGGGGGTTGTCAGTCAGTTTCATAACATCCGGTTTAATCACCACCGTGCAGGCGACGATGCCAGTGCCTGTGCGCAAATAGCTCTTAAAGCATTCGAAACGGTAGATGCACTGACTGTGCAGGATGGATTAAAAAAACTGGGGGTAGCATTGAAAAAGCTATAGACCATACTTTATAGTTGGAATGTATTTCTTTTTATGCTTTTGGCAAAAAAAACCTCTCTGAGCTTCACAGCAGAGAGAGGTTATCGCTAAAAGTTATCGTTTTTTTATTTACACACATTAGAAAAGCTTGTCTACAAAACAAGGCTTTTTTTTCTTAGAATCCGGCAATCTCGTATTTGGGTTCTTCTGTAATTTCCGGAACTAATTCGGTATACANTACCTTACCACTTTCGTCAATNGCTACTACCGAACGAGAAATTAATCCTTTAAGAGGTCCGTCGGTCAAAAGAACTCCATANTCNGTTGCAAAAGTATTGTATCTGAAATCAGATGCTGTAACTACGTTTTCCAGGCCTTCGGCACCACAAAAACGACTTTGAGCAAATGGAAGATCTTTAGAAACACATATAACCACTACATTTTCTTTTTCAGAAACCCATTTGTTGAATTTGCGAACTGAAGCAGCACAAGTACCTGTATCTACACTTGGAAAGATGTTCAACACAATGCGTTTTCCTTTATAAGTGCTCAAATTAATTTCTTCTAAACCGCTACCTACCAATGTGAAATCGGGAGCCTGGCTTCCTACTACAGGTAATTGACCATTGGTGTGTACATCGCCTCCTTTAAATTTTACTGTTGCCATAATTAATGAATCTTATAATTTACTTTAAAAGTTAGTTTGTTAATGCTCTAATAACAGCGGACAGTGGTTTTTTGTTTATATTTGCATCGATTTTTTTCAAAAAAAAGAACAACAATATGAAGTGTCTAAGAAATTCTTCGGCCTGTGTAGTGCTGCTTATACTGGTTTTCACGTCATGTAAGGACTCTCACGAATACAGCGTTGACTCTGCTTTTACAGCATACTTACAGCGTTTTGAAGACGAAGCGGCAACCCGTGGTCGCACTTTCGATCCGAAGAGCAGTGGGCTTATTATTGAATTCGGAGATTTGTCTGGCGATGTAGCAGGTTTAACGCACTACGAAAAACCGGTTCGCATACAAATAGATAAAACATACTGGAATGCTATATCCAACAATGCCGGTGCCGATCTGATGAAAGAGGATTTGCTTTTCCATGAACTCGGACATGGATTGTTAGGACGCGCACATTTGAATACAACACTGGAAAATGGCGATTGGAAATCAATCATGTGCGGTGGCGATAAGGTAAATGACAGAGCCTGGAATATCAATTACCGTGGTGAACGGAGAAAATATTATCTCGATGAATTATTTAATGAAAGTACTGCAGCTCCCGATTTTTCAAGTCTTGAGATGACGATTGACACTACAGGTTACAGTACCTTGGTTCAGCGAAACTTTAATACACAAGACCAGGCAATTTGGGCGCCTGTGGATGATTCGAAGCATAAAATAACCCTTGATAACGGGCGCTTATGTTTTCAGTCTAAAACAAGCGATTCGTATCTTGTTACTGCCAACATGGATAAAGCTGTTAGTATTAGTTCCAATTTTTCGTATGAAATAACAATTCAATATCCAACCGGTGCCAATGCCGACCAGTATGGTATGGCTTTTGCTCCAAAAGGAACCGATCCAAGGTCGACTGCCGAATACATGACCATTAATAATAACCAGAGAATGTTTATGGGTAGTCGTTACTGGTATAGTTTTTTTACCGAACTACCGGAATCGGCTATAATCAAAGCGGGTTCCAACAAACTAAAAGTATTTAAAGTAGGAGAGGTATTATATTACTTTATTAATGGCGTTTTTTGTTATCGCTCGGAAATAGTAGCCAGCACCGATTTAAATCAATTTGGATTTATCGTTCCGGCTATGGGAACTGTGTGGGTGGATAATTTTAAAATAGCTCAACAAACAAGCGCCGGTGTGGCTCAAAAAGTAAAACAAAGTATTCAGGTTGTGGGTGAAGCTCAGACAATCTCCGACTTTAATATGAATACAATCAACAAGCAATAAACTCACTGAGTGCAGTGTTTTATTGAATCTAATTAAAAATAATTCTTCATGTCTAAATTTGTAATTTATCAGGTACTTCCACGCCTTTTTGGCAACACCAATACAACAAACAAACAAAACGGAACAATCAGCGAAAATGGTTGCGGAAAGTTCAATTCTTTTACAACGAAAGCGTTAAGAGAGATAAAATCCTTAGGAATAACGCATGTATGGTACACTGGCATTATAGAGCATGCCACGCAGACTGATTATTCTGCTTTTGGCATACAAAAAGATCATCCCGGAGTGGTAAAAGGGAAAGCCGGATCGGCCTACGCCATCAAAGACTATTATGATGTGGATCCTGATTTGGCGGAAAATGTAGAAAATCGCATGGCTGAATTTGAAGCACTGGTTGCCAGAACACATCAGACGGGGATGAAAGTGATCATCGACTTTGTTCCCAACCATGTAGCTCGTCAGTATCATTCCGATGCCAAACCAGCCGGAGTTATGGATTTAGGAGAAAACGATCATTCCGAATGGGCATTTTCGCCGCTTAANAACTTCTATTATTTACCGGATAAACCATTTAATCCTCAGTTTGATGCACAGGGTTATATTGAGTTTCCGGCTAAAGCAACCGGCAACGATAGGTTTACAGCTTCGCCACATAAAAATGATTGGTATGAAACGGTAAAACTTAATTACGGTGTCAATTATGTAGAGGGAGGGCAACAACAATTTAGTCCGATACCCGACACCTGGTTTAAAATGCGTGATATTTTGCTCTTCTGGGCTTCAAAGAAAATAGATGGCTTCCGGTGCGATATGGCCGAAATGGTTCCTGTCGAATTCTGGGGCTGGGCTATTTCGCAGGTAAAACTTCAATATCCCGAAATTCTCTTTATTGCCGAAGTGTATAATCCTGCCGAATACAGAAACTATATATGTAACGGTAAATTTGATTATTTGTACGACAAAGTAGGCATGTACGATATGCTCCGGAATGTAACCAGCCGGAACTTTCCGGTTCGCGACATTACAGGTACCTGGCAGTCGCTTGGCGGTATTGAAAATCAGATGCTCAATTTTCTCGAAAATCACGATGAGCAACGTATCGGTTCTGGATTCTTTTCGGGCAACGGCATGTATGCACAACCGGCTATGATTGTAGCTGCTACTTTGACTCAGGCTCCGGTTATGATTTATTTCGGACAAGAGTTGGGTGTGTTGGGCATGGATTCTGAAGGATTCAGTGGTATGGACGGACGAACCACTATCTTTGATTATTGGGGTGTCAAGTCTGTTCAGGCCTGGGTTAATGGTGGAAAGTTTGATGGAAAGGGTCTCACACAAGATCAAAAGAATTTGCGGATATTCTACCAAAGATTACTGAACATTGCGATATCCGAAAAAGCAATTACCAAAGGAGTGATGTTTGATCTGGAATTTGCGAACTTTGAAAACACAAAATTCAATACCCACGAACAGTATGCTTACTTTCGGAAATATGAAGAGGAGTTATTATTGATAGTTTTAAACTTTGATGATAAACAATTGGAGACAGAAGTACGTTTCCCTTACGAAGCTTTTCAATATCTGAAACTGGGAGAAGGACAAAATTATCGCGTCGTAAATTTATTAGACGAAACGGATAAATTCCCATTACTTACATTAAGCTCGAAAGAATTATTTGTAGTCCTCATGCCCGCCTGGAAAGGGATGATATTGAAACTGATTAAAGTATAAAGATTTGTAAGACCGATTTACAATAGGGTTTATATCAAATCATTGTTGTCCGGTAAAAAACAATAGATTCTTCACTTCGTTCAGAATGACAGATTATTACATTTTCTTTGTAGGGATGGAGTCGGTTGGCGGCTTCGCCGCCAACCGACTCCATCCCCAAACATAAAACATTGATTGTCATTTCGAACGACGTGAGAAATCTCTCACAAAGAATCACTAAAGGTTTAAACTTTGTGTAGCTCTGTGTTCTCCCGATTCTCGGGATGTTCCATTAGTGCCTTAGTGGTTGTTTTGTTGTGTTCAGATAAACAGACTTGTAACTCGTAACTATTTACTCGTAACTGCTTAAAATTTTTATGAAAGCACATTTGATTTACCCTGCATTTCTGCTGTTGTTTTTCGTTGCTGCTTGTTCATCTTCAAAAACAACTCCGAAAGTTATCAATGAGATTACGCGAAAAGTAGAATCGAAAGATTTTATTGTAGAAATGAATTATGCCAATCCGTTACGGGGTAAGCATATTTATCTGACTTCCGGTTACGATCTGCGTATTAAAAATGATTCCGCCTTTGCATATTTACCCTATTATGGTGTGGCTTATACAGCACCTTATAACAGTAGCGACGGAGGAATTAAGTTTGCAGAACCAATGTCCGACTATGGTATGACAGCACACAAAAAAGCAGATGGTTGGGATATTCGTTTTAAAGTCAACTCCCGGTCCGGAGTTTATAATCTGGCGTTGAATGTATTTAATAACGGAAGCACTACCTTGTCTGTTGAATCGTACGAAAGAGATATGATAAGGTTTGATGGAGTGCTGAAAACGCCATGACGTAATGATTAATTTTGAAGTAAAAGCTTGCTGTGATATTCATTTTCATATCAATGTCTGATGTCAGATTTTAATTCCGTATTATATCTGCATCCTGACTTATAGATCGAAATTTGCATTTTCAAAGAGGCAGAAATAATTAAAGAATTATTTCTTTAATCTCTTGGCAGTTTAAAAAAAAAGTCGGATATTTATACTCGATTTGAGGAAATAAAAATATCATCTCATTTAAATGATAATTAATAAGTTGACTTTTCTTTAATCGTAATTTTTTGTTCTTTTTTCTCTTAAACTCAAACAATCAATTTTACATACAAAATGAAAGAAATTAAATTCAGTCTTGTTTACCGCGATATGTGGCAGGCTTCGGGCAAATATGTGCCACGTAAGGACCAATTAGCTAAAATTGCTCCGGTAATCATTGAAATGGGATGTTTTGCCCGTGTTGAAACAAATGGTGGTGCATCTGAACAAGTAAACTTGCTCTACGGTGAAAACCCTAATGATGCAGTACGTACATTTACNAAGCCGTTTAACGAAGTTGGTATCCAAACTCACATGCTCGACCGTGGATTAAACGGTTTGCGTATGAATCCGGTTCCTGCCGATGTTCGCGAATTGATGTACAAAGTAAAAAAAGCGCAAGGAGTTGACATTACACGTATTTTTTGCGGTTTGAACGATGTTCGGAATATAATTCCTTCTATTCATTACGCTAAAGCTGCAGGCATGATTGCTCAGGCTACTATGTGTATCACTTATTCTCCTATTCANACNGTTGAATATTATGTGAACATGTCGGAACAACTGATTGCTGCCGGTGCTGATGAAATCTGTTTGAAAGATATGGCTGGTATCGGTCGTCCGGTAATGTTGGGACAAATTGTAAAAACTATCAAAACAGCGCACCCTGACATTATTCTTCAGTATCATGGCCATACAGGTCCCGGTTTTTCGGTGGCTTCTATGCTCGAAGTTGCTAAAGCAGGTATCGATTACCTGGATGTAGCTATCGAACCATTGGCATGGGGTATGGTTCACCCGGATGTGATTACCATTCAGGCTATGTTGAAAGATGCAGGNTTCAAAGTTCCTGAAATCAACATGAAAGCTTATATGGAAGCACGTCGGTTGACTCAAAGCTTTGTGGACGACTTCTTGGGATACTTCATGGACGAACGTAATAAATTCATGACAGCATTACTTATCGGTTGTGGACTTCCCGGCGGTATGATGGGTTCGTTGATGGCCGACCTGAAAGGCGTTCATGCAGGTATCAATTCATACCTGAAAGGCGAAAACAAAAAAGAACTTACTACCGACGAATTGCTGGTTATGCTGTTCGACGAAGTGAAATATATATGGCCTAAGTTGGGTAATCCACCGTTGGTAACTCCNTTCAGTCAATACGTAAAAAATATTGCGTTGATGAACGTTATGTTCCTGGTTAAAGGACAACCTCGTTTCAGCATGATTGACAAAAACAGCTGGGATATGATTTTGGGTAAAGCCGGAAAACTTCCTGGAACACTTGATCCGGAAATTATTGCTTTGGCTGAAAANAACAAATACGAATTCTTCCAGGGAAATCCTCAGGACAACTATCCNAACGAATTGCCACGTTTCATTGACGAAATGAAAGAAAAAGGCTGGGATAGAGGTAAAGACGATGAAGAATTATTCGAATTTGCNATGCACGAAAAACAATATCGTGATTTCAAATCGGGTGANGCTAAAAAACGTTTCGAAGGCGAATTGGAAGCAGCTATCAAAGCTAAATTTGCAACCAGCACAATCGAAATTCCAGANATCCGTGCGCTGAAATATCCAAATGCAGAACCGGTGGTTTCAAACGCTACAGGTCGTGTAATCTGGGAACTTGACTTTAATGAAGTGTCGGTAGAACCNGTACACGGAAAAGCAGTCAAAGAATTCGATACTCTGTGTACTATCCAGACAAACTACGGATTGGAACATATCGGTAGCTTCTGCAACGGTCGCATTGTAGGTGTAGAAAAGAAACAAGGCGAAGTGGTACGCAAAGGCGAAGTGCTGGCGTATATCGAAAAGAACTAATTCTTTCTCGCTTTAAATATAACAAAGAGACATTGCAGAATTGCAGTGTCTCTTTTTTTTGTTTCTCATTTCGTTCAACCACGCGATAAAATCGCGCGGTAGCGGAGGCTTTATTCTTTCTCGAAGTGTTTCTTTATTTCCTCATATTTTGCTTTGTCTAGCAGTTTATTTTTGTCAAGTGTAATTATTGTAGCATTTTCTTTATAAGAGTCCAAATGTTCATTTTCCATTGCACAGAGTATTACTTGTGTGTTTTTTGAAATTCCACTTGTAAGAATATCAACAATTTTAGCATAATTTGAGTGTGATTGTTCTTGTTGATTTGGAGTGTCAATTACTAAACAAGATTTTACTTCATTTCCAAACCTTTCAACTAAGGTAAATATTGTCATATAATAAGCAAGGATGGCCCTCGAACCTTCTGCAGCACCACCTTCTTTAATAATTTTATTATAATCAAGCGGAGACTGAATTTCAGAAATATTTACTGCTTCTGCATCTAATAACTCAACATATCGACTGAATATAGTGTTAAACGAGTTGTAAATCGTATCAATTTCTTCCTTGGTAAGTAAACCTTTTTGTTCTTTATTGATTGCTTTAATTTCCCCTATTAAATTGTCAATTTTGACTAGTTTGCTAGTTTTTTCAGTAATCACATTTTGTTTGATAGAATTACCTGCTATACTTTCAATAATATCAACAAATTCTATTTTTTTGTCTTCATCATAAATTATATATTTGTCATTTATTGTTTTAATTTGAAGTCTTACTTGGTTAAGTGCAATTTGATTATTCGAGAGTTTATTATTTACTTTCCCAAGTTCACGAGAAATCGTTTCTAACTGATTTTCAGCCTGACTTTTGTCGGACATAATCGAAGTCCTATTTATTATTGAATTGTCGTGTATTACTCCACAAAGAGGACATTCTACTTCGTCTCCGTTAATATTTTCAATTGTAAATTTGTAATCACTATCCAATTCAAAAATTATCTTTTCAGTTATAATTTGTTGTTGTTCTAAATAAACTCGTTCACCATTTAATTGAGTCAGTTCATTTAGTATGATTTCTTGAGTTTCTTGGAGTTCTCTCAAATCCACCCTTATTTCATTAGTAAGTTTTTCAAACTTTACATTGTCAATAGTAGTTTGGGATAACTGGGGGATGAAATTTTCAACAACTTCGAGTGCAGTATTAATTTTATCTATTTGGACTTGAACTTCCTTTTGACAATCTTTCTTTTCTACTTTCTCTGATTCTAATTTAAAATGAGACGGGGTCAATAAACCAACATGATACTTAATAATTGTGCTTTTCCAATTGTCAAATTGACCTAAGTTGTCAAAGTTATTCCATGCACTTGCCCAACTGCGCTTTTGGTCAATATAAAATGGCAAAAAATAATATGCAGGTGGAGGTGTTTCTAGTGAACCAGAACTACGATTAGGAAGAAGTGCTTTAAAACCAAGTATACTTGCAATTTTTTTTGAATAATCATCTGTTATTTTTGGATAATCAATAAATAATGATTCATTCTCACTTAAGGAAATTTGGTTTTTATACCTCTTAACTGAATAATGGTTATTACCTATCTGAAAATCCACAATAGTTTTACAATCTAAAGAACTCCAAGTCGTATCTAAAGTTGGTTCACAGCCTAATCCCCAAAAAAGTAATTTTACTAAAGTTGATTTACCAACACTATTATCCTTTGCCGTTATTAGATTCAGATTCTCGCTGAATTTGAACTGATTCGCTGAATTTGACGAATTTGACAGTATTAGCAGTTGTTTGAATTTTAAGCTTTGCATTTTTTGCTGTTCTTAGATTTCTGATTAATAATTTAAAATTTTCTTTACTCATTAGTTCATTATTATGTATTCACAAATTATTGCACTTGTAGTTTCTTCAACACTAGAAAATTGTTTGCTTATTTTATGAGGTATTGTTTTTTGAACATTATCAATTAAGTCTTTAAAAAGTATAACTCCATTATCGATATTTTTTTGAATTTCTTTTGTTATAAATTTTGATGTATCAATTTGAATAGTACTACCATTGCTGATTCTTAAACATCTGTATCTATTAAAAGATTGCCGTAATTTTTTAGATTCAATAGACTTTAGACCTAGTTCGTTACAAATACTATTGAATTCTAACTCAATTTTTGCTTCATCTTTTATGTTCGTAAATTCATTTATTACTTTTGTAACTGTAATTGAGGTCAATGCTTTTTTTGATAGTAATTCATCCCATTTTTTAAAATCATAAGTTACAGTCCCCTTTCTATTAACTTCATCAATAAGCAGTCTGTAAATCTCGACTGGATTACAATATGATCCAGGGAAAAGGTTTGCAATTAATTTGGCTATTGAAGCAATTACATCGTTTTGAAAATTCCTTTCAGATAAACTTGGTACGACAAACTGAATATTTGAAGGTAATTTATTAATGTTCAATTCCTTTTTAATCTCATCTTCTAGTTCTTTGAATTGATTCTCAGATAAATCTTCTATTCTTATTATATCTAAATTCACTTTTTCATCCTTCAATTCAAGATTGAATTTATTTAATGAAACTAAGTTTAATGTATCTATTCTGTCGCTAAAAGGTTTCTCAATTCCACTACTTATCAACTTACCGAGTACAGATTTTCCACTTTTTTTATTATGAACTAACTGATAAGTATTGAAACTTGCATTATTTGTTTTTACCTGATTAAATTCAAAAGTCGCTTTATTACTATCAAGCGAGTTTGTAACTACAACATCTTCATGAAGTTCAACAAATACTGCATATTCATTCAACTTTTCATGTTCATTTAAAACTCTATACAGCGCCCAATGATATTGATAAGAATATTTCTCAAAGGTTTCAGCACCAGATTTTTCTCTCTGAGCGTCAAATAGTGGATTTTGATTATCTTTCATTGTAAAACTTTGTATATTGTTTTTGTCGTTTTTTATTTGTGAAAACTGCAATTAAAACTCATCTCTATACTTCCAATTTAAATGAGAACAGAGACCAGTTAAGTCGGGATAAATTGTTCTATTGTTTATACCATAAACTGCAAGTTTCCTCAGAATTTCGACTTTTGCATCTGATATTATTTCAATTTGGGTCAAAAGTGGTTTAATCTTAGTGATATTTTCAAGAGCAATAAATTTATTCAAATTTGTATCATATTTATGAGCTGTAAACCAGCCTGATTGAGCTATAATTCTATTATTGTTTAATGTGGGTTGAAGAATTTTAGTTACTGTTGTATTAAAAGGCGATTCATTTTTCTTTAAATCTAATATCATCTCTTTAGTAGAATTTAAAATATAAACATACGATGGTTTATTCATATGAAATTCACTACTACAAGCAAACCATAAGGCAACTAATGGATTACTTGACCAATCTAGAAGCCGAGTTTTGAGACCAAAATGTTGAGCTAGAATTAATAGTTCCCAATCATTATCGATTTTTTCTTTTACTAATAAATTCGATCTTCTAATAAACTCTTCAATCACCTCTTTTTCGATTAATGTTGTGTCTTTTTTAGGGTTTAGTCTAGCAATAGAAGGCAATAAAGGTTCATTTGTTGTCTGTCCTCTAAAAAGAACGATATTTCTTCCTAGTTCTTTTATTTCATTTATATGATGCAAATACTCTTGAAAGTTAGTAATCGTCAATTTTTCCATGTTTGAAGTCTAGTAATTATATTTTTAAGTGATTAACTGCAATAATTATAGTAACCTAACAAAGCAAGTTTTTTTTTTAGCCTTGCTGCTAACATCTCTGTATGTGCGACACCGTCGCACTTATTTCGATATTAGTTTAGTTCTGTTGTTTTATTATATCGCTTCTCGTTAACGTAGGTCTTTAACCTATGCTTCTTTTCAGTTCTGTTTTCACGATTCACAGAACCGCGTCGGCGGGAGGATCTGTTTTATTTTAATCAATTTAGCATCAAAGATAAAAACATTATTTCAGATTAACAAAAATATATCAGCAATTAATTAATCTGTCAGCGTTTAAATTCAAAGATTGGGAGTTCATAACTCTAACCTTCATTGAAACTAAAAGAAAACCACAACTTTTGGAATTATTATTCCAAATTTGATTCCGCTTTTGAACTTATGATTGTTTTGCTAACACTTTTGTTTCGTTTGCTAACACTTATGACGCTGTGCTTGCGCTTACGATTGTTTTGCTAACACTTTTGTTTCGTTTGCTAACACTTATGATGCTGTGTTTGCGCTTACGATTGTTTTGCTAACACTTTTGTTTTGTTTGCTAACACTTATGATGCTGTGTTTGCGCTTACGATTGTTTTGCTAACACTTTTGTTTTGTTTGCTAACACTTATGATGCTGTGTTTGCGCTTATGATTCGTTTGCTAACGTTTTTGTTTCAATTGCAGATCAATCAGATTGGTTTGCGAAGCATTTTATTTGTAAAGCATTACTGATATAATACAGAATTAAACACTACTTTTGCAGCTTTACATTGAAAAATGTCAAACATTAAGCCGAAAGTGCTTTCAAAAAGAATAAATACACGATGATAAAAGAATTATTTATAAAAAAGACGCTGGCGCAGCTGGATGAGGAGGCAAATAGCAACAGTCATGGATTAAAGCGTCATTTGGGACTGCTCAACTTAACGTTACTGGGGATAGGAAGTGTGATAGGAGCGGGGATATTTATACTGACGGGCACAGCAGCCCAAATGCATGCCGGTCCAGCTATTATTTTATCGTTTATCCTCTCAGCTTTTGGCTGTTTGTTAGCCGGACTGTGTTATGCC
>JGI24140J50213_10001052_pt1 | contig 12361 bp, 15 predicted proteins | sample BarGraIncu00222A_FD_50213 | JGI IMG/M metagenome (IMG submission 50213)
CGAGGCGCCCGCGGCNATATATTACCCGGATGTTATTGACGANCTAAATTTACCCGGGTAATANNTCCNNCGATTGGAGAACAGCTCATGAGTCCGGAGCCTCACAGCGCCTACATTGCTTTCGAAGGTGACCGCCGTATCGCATCTGGCGATCTCCGCCAGGTGGCCCGCGCGGCAAAACAGGCACTCGACCGGCGCGATGATGCGTCGATTCTGGTTTTCGATGACGTCAGCAGCGGCCCGATCGAGATCGATTTTCGCGGCACCGTCGAGGAGGTTCTGGCGCGGCTGCCTGACCTCACCGGCGTCCCCGTCGCATTGGACCATGCGCCGTCCGCACCGCGCGGTCCCGGCCGCCCCAAGCTGGGCGTGGTGGCACGCGAAATCACCTTGTTGCCGCGGCATTGGGATTGGCTGGCGCAGCAACCCGGCGGCGCCTCGGTCGCGATCCGCAGACTGGTCGAGGAAGCGCGGCGAACCGGCGAAGACAAGAATCGCCTGCGCCAGGCGCGAGAAGCGGCCTATCGTTTCATGTCGGCCATCGCCGGCAACAAGCCGCATTACGAAGATGCGATCCGCGCGCTGTTTGCCGGCGATCCGGCCCGTTTCGAAGAATTGATCGCCGGATGGCCCGCCGATGTGCGCGATCATGCTTCAAGGCTCGCGGAACGGGGATTTCATCGCGACCTGTCGGTGCGCGCCGGTTGATCCGGCGAATGCGAGCCGCTAGGCTGGTTGGAATGATAGTAATCATATAAGAAACCATCATACCCTAAAGGGAGACCGCCGTGAGCCGACCCGCCCCGCAATTCATGTTCGATTTCGGCAGCCCCAATGCTTTTCTCAGTCACGAGGCGATCCCGGCGATCGAGCAGCGGACCGGCGTGAAATTCGAATATGTCCCGATCCTGCTGGGCGGCATCTTCAAGGCCACCAACAACAGGTCGCCCGCCGAAACCCTCGCCGGCATCAAGAACAAGCGCGAGTTTCACCAGCTGGAGACCGAACGATTCGTCGCGCGCTTCCATGTCAAGCCGTACACATGGAACCCGTTCTTCCCGATCAACACCCTCAATTTGATGCGCGCTGCCGTCGCCGCACAGTTCGAGGGCGTGTTCGAGAAATACATCGAAGCAGCATTTCATCACATGTGGGCCGAGCCGAAGAAGATGGACGATCCCGACGTGGCGCTGAAGGCGTTGACAGCGTCCGGCCTCGATGCGGCAAAGCTGTTCGCCCGGGCGCAAGACCCCGACGTCAAGGCGAAGCTGATCGAAAACACCCAATCGGCCGTCGAGCGCGGCGCATTCGGCTCGCCGACGTTCTTCGTCGGCAAGGAGATGTTTTTCGGCAAGGAGCAGTTGCGCGAGGTCGAGGAACTGGTTTCGGGCAAATAACTCGCCAAGCGAACCACGCCTGCAAGAATACGGGAGATTGCTCTTGGAAAAACGCAACGCCACGGCCGCGGTGATCGGCGCCGGCGACTATATCGGCGCCGAGATTGCGAAGAAGTTCGCCGCCGAGGGATTCACCGTCTTCGCGGGCCGGCGCGACGGCGCCAAGCTCGAGCCGCTGGTCAGGGATATCGAGGCCGCCGGCGGATCGATTGTCGCGCGCGCGCTCGACGCACGGAAGGAGGAAGAGGTCACAGCCTTTCTCAATGATGCCGACAAGCACGCGCCGCTGGAGGTGTGCATCTTCAACGTCGGCGCCAATGTCAACTTTCCGATCCTGGAGACCACCGACCGGGTGTTCCGCAAGGTCTGGGAAATGGCCTGCTGGGCGGGCTTTGTAGCCGGTCGCGAATCGGCGCGGCTGATGGTGCCGCGTGGCCAGGGCAACATCTTCTTCACCGGCGCTACCGCCTCCCTGCGCGGCGGCAGCGGCTTTGCAGCCTTCGCCAGCGCCAAATTCGGATTGCGCGCGGTGGCGCAGGCGATGGCGCGCGAACTCGGACCGAAGAACATTCACGTCGCGCATCTGATCATCGATTCCGGCGTCGACACGGCGTGGGTGCGCGAGCGCCGTGAGCAGCTCTGGGGCAAGGAAGCGCTGAACAATCCTGACCTGCTGATGCCACCGGCCTCGGTGGCCGCGTCGTACTGGCAGCTCTACCAGCAGCCGCGCAGCGCCTGGACTTTCGAACTTGAAATCCGCCCGTTCGGAGAAAAGTGGTAGATGCGAATGGCAAGCAGCGATTGGTGATTTGCCTATTCGCCACTCGCTATTCGCCCTTCACCCCCCAAAAACAACAACAAAAGGAACCAAACGATGCGCATTCTCGTGGTCGGCGCCGGCGCGATCGGCGGATATTTCGGCGGCAGAATGCTGCAGGCGGGCCGCGATGTGACATTCCTGGTCCGCCCGCGTCGCGCCGGCGAACTTAAGGAGGCGGGCCTGGTGATCAGAAGCCCGAACGGCGACGTGACGCTGACAAATCCACCGGCGGTTCAGGCCGACAAGCTCACCGAGAAATTCGACGTCATCCTGTTGAGCTGCAAGGCATTCGATCTCGACGATGCGATCAAATCGTTTGCGGCAGCGGTCGGACCACAGACCGCGATTATCCCGATGCTCAACGGCATGCTGCATCTGGATGTGCTCGACGGGAAATTCGAACGCGAGCGCGTGCTCGGTGGCCTTTGTGCGACCGCCGTGACGCTCAACGACAAACGCGAAGTCGTTCAACTCGCTCCAATGCAGTCGCTCAATTTCGGGGAACGCGACGGCAGACTGTCGGATCGTGTCCGCGCCATCGCCGAAGTGATGGCGAGCGGCAATTTCGGTTCGGTCGCCAGTGAACATATTGTGCAGGAGATGTGGGAGAAATGGGTGTTCCTCGCCTCGCTCGCCGCATCGACCAGCCTGATGCGCGCCTCGGTCGGCGATATCCTGGCTTCACCGGGCGGCAAGGATTTCATTCTCGGCGTCGTCGAGGAATGCAGCGCCGTGGCCGCAGCCGAAGGTCACCCACCGCGCGCGCCGTTTCTGGAGCGGACGCGCGGGATGTTGACGACGGAAGGCTCGCCGCTGACCGCGTCGATGTTCCGCGACATCAAGCAGGGTGCGCCCGTTGAAGCCGATCACGTGATCGGAGATTTGATCGCGCGTGGCGACGCCGCAAGGGTGCCGGTGCCGAAGCTGCGCATCGCCTACACGCATCTGAAGGCGTATGAGAAGCAGCGCGCGTGAGATTTCATGGCGCCTTGCGACCTGCATCGCAAGAAGATCAACGTCTCCACCGTGCTGGCCGGCCAAAAACTCGGCATCAAGGAAGTCGACGACGGCATTTGGCTCGTCGGCTTCATGCACTATGATCTCGGATACTTCGACCTGGAGCAGAAAACCCTGCAACCCCTCGACAACCCGTTCGGCACGAGGTTGTCACCCATGTCTGTTGCCACCCATGTCTTAGGTACGACCTGTTACCTATGTCTCCGGGCCGGACACAAAAAAACTGGAGCGGGCGAAGGGATTCGAACCCTCGACCCCGACCTTGGCAAGGTCGTGCTCTACCACTGAGCTACACCCGCATCCGAGCGACTGGCGGCGATGACCCGCCGGCAACGGGCAGAGCTATGCCAAATGCGGCTCGCGAATGCAACAGCCAGCGCATGGCCCGATATCGGCCGGATCATCGGTTATCGGCAATAATGCCCAAAGATTCGCCGGAAACGGCGCGCGAACGGCGGCCAGCCCTGCTTTATTGGACCTTTAAGCGGGAAACCTTGCCGACTGGCGTATTCTGGAGCTCCACTACAAAGATGATTTAGCGAGGCCGTCGGTAAAGGGAGATTTCCAGCCGCCCCGGAATTTCCTCGGTCTTGCCTTTCTCGAATCTCCGAACGCTGTGTCGATGCCTGACGCGAAGCTCCGGCAAGGCCCCGACTGGCCGGAAGGACGCCGTGCCGACCCGGAACCATCTCCCGGCCGATTGCAAATCGGACTTTCAACCGCCAATTAAGGCTCAGGCCGTGCTAGAACAGGCCCAATCCGCAAGACACCAGACGAGGATCCCGTGACGATAGTAGAGCAGGGCAGCGGACCGACGCCACAGGCAGCGTCCGATCTGATCAAGGAAACGACCACCCAGACCTTCGTGAAGGACGTTATCGAGGAGTCAAAGCGCCAGCCAGTGCTGATCGACTTCTGGGCGCCATGGTGCGGCCCCTGCCGCCAGCTCACGCCGATCATCGAAAAGGCCGTCCGTGCCGCCAAAGGCAAGGTCAAGCTGGTCAAGATGAACATCGACGAACATCCGGCGATTCCCGGCCAGATGGGGATTCAATCGATCCCGGCCGTGATCGCGTTCGTCAACGGCCAGCCTGCCGATGGCTTCATGGGCGCGGTTCCGGAAAGCCAGGTCACCACCTTTATCGACAAGCTGACAGCCGGCATGCCGGGTGCAGGCGAGCCGAATATCGCCGAAATCCTGCAGGAGGCCGAAGCCGTTCTGGCTGAGGGCGATCCCACCACAGCGGCGTCGATCTATGCCGAGGTGCTGGCCGCGGATGCCACCAATATCGCAGCCCTCGCCGGGCTCGCGAAATGCTACATGACGACCGGCGCCATCGAGCAGGCCAAGCAGACCCTCGCCATGGTACCCGAATCGAAACGCGGCGAGGCGGCGGTCAAGGCGGTGCAGGTGTCGATCGATCTTGCCGAGCAGGCCAAGGCGCTTGGCCCGGTGACCGAGCTCGAACAGAAAGTCGCCGCAAACCCGCTCGATCATCAGGCGCGATTCGATCTTGCGACCGCGCTCAACGCCAGCGGCAAGCGCAGTGAGGCCATCCATCAACTACTCGAAATCGTCAAACGTGATCGCAAGTGGAACGAGGACGGCGCGCGAAAGCAGCTCGTGCAGTTCTTCGAGGCGTGGGGACCGACCGATGAGGCCACCGTTGACGGGCGAAAGCGGCTTTCGACGATTCTTTTTTCATAGCGCCTGTTCCGCGAAAGTGGGCACCGGTTTTGCGATTACACTTTTTGCGATCACACTGCGCGCGCAGACTTAGAGCCATGCTTTAGCACCGGGACCGCAGATGCCGATCAATGCCGATTACCGCGGACCCGGCGACCTTCCGCCGGTGATTCCCGTGTTTCCGCTACCCGGCGCGCTGCTGCTGCCGCGGGGCCAGATGCCCCTCAACATCTTCGAGCCACGCTATCTCGCCATGGTCGACGATGCGCTGCGCGACGGCCATCGTCTGATCGGAATGATCCAGCCGGACGCCGCACACTCGCGTAGCGAAGCGAAGCCCGCATTGTTTCGTGTCGGCTGCGTCGGGCGCATCACCCAGCTCGCCGAGGCCGGCGACGGCCGCTATATCCTCGAACTCACCGGCATCGCCCGCTTCAAGGTGGTGGAAGAGATGTCGGCACTGACGGCGTATCGGCAATGCAGGGTGGATTATTTCCCCTACATCGACGATTTCACCGCTCGCAAGGGCGAAGAAGCGGTCGACCGCGAGGCGTTGCTCAAGGTGCTGACGGATTTTCTCAAGGCCAACAATCTCAAGGTCGACTGGGAGGGCGTCGAGAGCGCGCCCAACGAAGCGCTGGTCAATGCGCTGGCGATGATGTCGCCCTACGGCCCGCCGGAAAAGCAGGCGATGCTGGAAGCGCCCGATCTCAAGACCCGCGCCGAGATTCTGATTGCGGTCACCGAAATGGATCTCGCGAAGAAGCGCACCACCGGCGATCCGCCGCTGCAGTAGGTTAATACCCCGCCACGGCCATTGCGACGACCGCGCTGAATACAATCCAGCCAAAATGGCGGCCGCGCGACGCCCAGGCATTGCAGCCGGCCGCGAAGACAAACACGCAGGCGAACGTGACAATGATCCAGTGCCGGGCCGGCTCCGACGCCATCCAGGGTACGGCGATCAGCAAAACGCCGAAACCGATCCACGCCACGGTGCCGGCCTGCCATACCAGCCAGATCAGGGTGCGAAGCCGCGGCGGCTCGATGGTGACGCGCGGGAAAACCCTGGTTTCACCGATTACGCCGTGGGTCAGCGCCGCCGCGATCGTGGCTATCCCCGAACATTGCAGCAAGAGATCGCGCATTCGGATGCTCCATACACTACTGTATGGTAGTAGCGGGCGCGCTGGCGCCTGTCAATACAGTGGTGTATGGTGAATTGTCGCAAGGCACCTCATGGCCGATCAACTCTCCGCGGAAGACTGGCTCCATCAGGGCCTCAGGACATTGGCCAAAAGCGGCTTCACGGCATTGAAGGCCGAGCCGCTGGCCAAGGCGATGGGGGTGTCGCGCGGCAGCTTCTACTGGCATTTCGCCGATATCGGCGTCTACCACGCCGCTATCCTGAAGCATTGGCGCGACGTTGCCGCCGAGCAGGTCATCGCCAACCTCGAAATGGTCCCAAAAGACCGCGATGCACTGGCGCTCTTGTTGCACCGGGCATTTTCCAGCACGCCGGCGCTGGAGAACGCGGTCCGCACCTGGGCCACCGTCGATCCGGCAGCCCGCGCCGCCGTGCAGGCGATCGACCAGCGACGCCTCGGCTACATCGAAACCCTGTTGAGGCAATCCGGGCTTTCCGCAGATGTGGCCCGCGCCCGCGCCCAGATTCTCTACTGGACCTTTCTCGGCTTTGCGCTGTCGGACAAACCGCTGCCGCCGGCGCGACGGGCAATGGTGCTCGAAGAATTGCTTCGGATCGCCGCGCGATAGCAGGCTGCCGGCGACACCTTTGGATCGAATATGCTACAGGGTCGAATTGCCAGGCCGGAGACCCAAGCATGACCTCATCTGCATCCTCGCCGGAACGCCTTGAAGGCACCGTCGATCCCAAGCTTCTGGAAATTCTGGTCTGTCCGCTGACCAAGGGTCCACTTGAATTCGACGCGGCCCGGCAGGAGCTGATCTCGCGCTCGGCCAAGCTCGCTTATCCGATCCGCGACGGCATCCCGATCATGCTGCCGGAAGAAGCGCGAAAGATCGATTGAGGCATGCGCGCCCGGGACCTCATTGGCGCGCTCGCCATCCTCGGCCTTTCCGGTATCGCCGTAACCGCTGCAGCCGACGAAACCAAAATTCGCGTCGGCTTCATCGATGCTGTGCTGACGGTCCCGCCGGATGTCGAGCGACCGCCGGTGGTGCTCATGATCGCGGGCTCCGGATCGACCGACCATGACGGCAACGGACCACAGGCCAAGCCCGCGACGCTGAAGAAGCTCTCCGAGCAATTGGTGGCGCGCAAAATAGCGACGCTGCGCTATGACAAGCGCGGCGCCGGGGGCTGGAAACCGGAATATGGGCGGCCGGAGGATTTCCGCTTCCCCCACTTCGTCGACGATGCGACGGCGCTCGTGAACTATCTGCGCGGCAGCCGAAAATTCTCGCGCTTGGTGCTGGCCGGACACAGCGAGGGCGGCCTGGTCGCCATCCTGACGGCGCGGCGGGTCCCCGTTGACCGGCTTGTATTGCTTGTCACCGCGGCCCGGCGCCAGGGCGATCTCGTCAAGGCTCAGCTTGAAAAGAAACTTCCGCCCGACAAGCTGGAGCCGATCGTGAAGGCCATCGACGCCATCATGGCGGGACAGATCGTCGACCCGCCGCCGCAAGGGCTCGCGATCGCGCCGTCGATGCAGCCCGGCATCGCCTCGGCCTTTGCGGAAGATCCGATCCCGCCGCTGAAACTGATCGATCAGCCGACATTGATTATCGGAGGCGGCCGCGACCTCCAGATGGCGCGACTGGATTTCGCCGCGCTGTCGGCAGCCTCGCCGGTGGCGAAAACGCTTTGGCTTCCGGACATGAACCACGTCCTGGTCGATGTGACCGACGACGCCGACAATATGGCCGCCTACAATCAGTCAGAGCGGGCGCTCAACAGCGTGCTGGTTGATTCCGTCGCGGCTTTCATCCTCGCCGACGACGCGCGTTGACCGCTACAACGCCTCGCCCTTCAATAGCCGCGGCACCTCGCCGGCAAGTCCCGCGGCCTGCCGGATGAACANGTTTTTCAGCGGCGGGGCGCGATCGACNAACCCGAGCCCGATATCGCGCACGGTGCGCAGCANCGCCGATTCGTTCGAGAACAAAAGGTTCAGCGAATTGGTGGCGAGCCCCATCGCCATGGTGTCGAACCGCCGCCAGCGTTGATAGCGATCGAGTACGTCCGCCTGGCCAAGGTCGATGCCGAGCCGAGCCGCATCGACGACCACTTCGGCAAGTGCTGCGACATCCTTCAGGCCCATATTGAGCCCCTGGCCCGCGATCGGGTGAATCACATGCGCGGCGTCGCCGACCAGCGCCAGCCGCTCGCCGATGAACGAGCGCGCGACAAAATATCCGAGCGGAAAGGCCCGCGGCTGATCCAGCGCCTTGATCTCGCCGAGATGCAGCCCGAAGCGCTGTTCCAGTTCGCCGTGAAATTCATCCGCGCCAAGCGCGACGATGCGTGCCGCCTCGGCGCGCTTCTCGGTCCATACCAGCGACGAGCGCTGCCCGGTCAGCGGCAGGATGGCGAACGGTCCGGCGGGCAGGAAATGTTCTTCGGCCCGGCCGTGATGATCGCGCTCGTGGCCGACCGTAACCACGATGCCGGATTGATCGTAATCCCAGCCGTGGGTGGCGATACCGGCGCGTTCGCGCAATTTCGAACGCGCGCCGTCAGCTGCCACCAGCAGGCTCGCTTCGATCACGCTGCCGTCGGCCAGCATCACGTCGATGCCATCGCTGCGCGAATCGAATGTTGTCACCGCGGCGGCGCGCAGCTCGATTCCTTCCGCCTCGGCGCGCTTGACCAGCGCGTCAATCAAATGCCGGTTTTCAATCATGTGCGCGAAGGGCTCGCCCGGTTCGACATTTCCGGCAAACGTCAGAAACACCGGACGGGTCGCGTCCTGCAGTTTGGAATCGGTGACCACCATGTCGAGGATGGGCTGCGCCTGTCCTGCGACCTGGTCCCACACCCCGATGGCTTCGAACAGCCGGCGGCAGGCGGCGACGATGGCGGTCGCGCGCGGATCACGACTCGGCCTTAAGCCCAACGCCGGATCGGCCACGATCACCGGAATATCGGCGCCGAGGCCCTGACGCAGCGCCAGCGCCAGCGCTAGACCGGCAAATGCGCCACCGCCGATGACAATACTCCGCTGTGCCGACATCCTGATCCTGCCTACTCAACGCCCTTGCTACCGGACTATAGCTGGGCGAAACAGGTTCCCCAAGCATTCGTCATTCCGGCCCGAGGCATCGTATCGGGCCGGATCGACGCAAGAGGAACGCGATGTCCAAAAGCCTGGTTGATCTGATCTCGATTCTCGATCTTGAGCCGATCGAGGTGAACATGTTCCGGGGCAACAGCCCGAAAACGAGTTGGCAGCGGGTGTTCGGCGGCCAGGTGATCGGACAGGCGATGGTGGCGGCGTGCCGCACTGTCGAAGGCCGCCTGCCGCACTCGCTGCATTGCTATTTCATCCTGCCGGGCGATCCGCAAATTCCGATCATCTACGAGGTCGAACGGCTGCGCGACGGCAAGAGCTATTCGACCCGCCGGGTCACCGCGATCCAGCACGGCAATGCGATCTTCTCGATCATGGTGTCGTTTCATATCGAGGAGCAGGGCGCCTTCGATCATCAGGACAAGATGCCGGACGTGCCGCCGCCGGAGAAACTCACTGCCGAAGAGGTCGCCAAGCAGCCGATGTTCCGCGAGATGCCGGAATTCATCCGGCGCTATTACGAATCCGACCGCCCGATCGAACTGCGCCCGGTTGAGCTCGGCCGCTATTTCGGCCAGAAGATCGACGACGGCCGCATCCATGTCTGGATCCGCACCGCGTCGAAATTGCCGGACGATCCGGCGCTGCATATGTGCGCGCTGGCCTATGCGTCGGACTTCTCGCTGCTCGATGCGGCGATGGCACGTTACGGCCGCACCCTGTTCGACAAGCGCCTGATGCCGGCGAGCCTCGATCACGCGATGTGGTTTCATCGCCCGTTCCGCGCCGACGAATGGCTGCTTTATGCGCAGGATTCCCCGAGCGCGCAGGACGGCCGCGCGCTGACCCGGGGCATGATCTTCAAGCAGGACGGCACGCTGGTGGCCTCGGTCGCGCAGGAAGGCTCGCTTCGCCAGCGCAAGTGAAAAGGTTGCCGCGGTTTGCGTTACGCGGCTCTTTCGACGAGCGCAAATTGCGAGACGTACCAGCTTGTGTACCAGCGCAGCACCCAGGGAATCGGAATCAGGAACATGCAGCCCACGGCAACCGCCAGGGTCCGCCACAGCATTTCCAGGCCTGACGCGTTGAAGACGATCTCGCGGTGCGTGCCGCTGACATTTTGGCATATCCATCGCATCCAGGCGGTGGTGACCCAAGCCCAGCCGACGATGGTTACGGCCGAGATGAGCAGCAGCACATGCCAGCCGACATAGGTCAGCGCGCTGCCGTTAAAGGCGATGGGAAGCCGCTGTCCGTTCGAACTTAGATTCGCAGCGATCCATCGTACCGTCATCCAGGACAGAAACGACTGAACTGGAACGATAATATATTGCAGGAAGTGGTAATCGGTCGAACCAACATAGACTGAAAGCGCCATCGCGACGAAGACGTACCAGATATCGCCGACTTCACCGGTGAAGCCGAGATTGGGCCGCTGCGGCACGCGGAGGCGGGACGTCATCCACTGGTAGAAGTTGGTTGCCACCCAGGGCGCCGGTATCACCAACAGAAATCCGATCGAAAACACCAGGCTGCGGCCGAGGAACTCCCACAGACCGAGGTCGATCGAAAGCGCCCCGCCGCCATCGCCGCCGGAGTTGGCCAGCGGAACGCCGGAGCGCGGAACAGCGGGTGGGCCCAAGGCGCNAGAGGAGGCGCTTGAGAACAGGCCCGGAATTTCCGCTGCCCGCTGCCAGCCCGCCATTCCCTCGCTCCAGACCAGCGTGTCCGCGGTGACCGTGCCCCGGGCGATCAGGTCGCGTAGCTGGGCGTCGGGATAGGGGCCCTGTTGCTGGCCGTTGGATGCATAAAACCAGGATCGGTTTGCCATATCATTCCCTTTAGGTGCTGAAACGGATGGGTAAGCAACAAGGCGGCGGATAATNGATCGGCATTTTGACGGATAATCCCGGCCCCTGTACAGGGGCTACNGGGCGGCGGGTTCGCTGCAGCAATTGTTTTTGGACAAGTCNGCAACTTTTTGTGCCATTCACAGCGAAAGATGCCAGACTTGCCCGGCGTGCCAATCCAGCCGTAACCGACCNTGTCCGAGTCCAGGAAATGAAGGCCAGACCATGAAGCTCGTTGTTGCCATTATCAAACCCTTCAAGCTCGACGAGGTGCGCCAGGCGCTCACCGCGATCGGGGTCAGCGGCATGACCGTAACCGAGGTCAAGGGTTATGGCCGCCAGAAGGGGCACACCGAGGTCTATCGCGGTGCCGAATATGTCGTGAACTTTCTGCCGAAGCTGCGGATCGAGATCGCCGTNGCCTCGAACCTCGCCGACAAGGCGGTCGAGGTCATTACNTCCAGCGCCCGCACCGGACAGATTGGCGACGGCAAGATATTCGTGACGCCGATCGATCACGCGTTGCGGATCCGGACCGGCGAAACCGACAGCGACGCGCTCTGAATTCTCGCACGTCGATATTCTCGCAAGTCCATTTCTTATAAGTTCATCGCATCCGGCAACGACGCCTGGAGCGCGATCGATAAAATCATACCAGGCCGGGGAAAATACCGTGGGCGCACCATCGTCTCGTGCCGTGAGGCCGGCTGCGCTGGCCAGTCATCCGCGAACAGTAGGAGCGGAATCCTGGTTTACGTCTGATCGCGCTATCGAGCCTTTTCCGTTCCGCAGCAATTGCTGATTCAGCTCTACGGCGTCGCCGTCACCCTGATGTGGTCCGGCGGGGTGACGTTCGTGCTGCTAAAGCTGGTGAGCGCGTTCGTGCCGCTGCGGGTATCCCGCGAGCATGAACTGGAAGGCCTCGACATTTCGCAGCACGGCGAGGCTTTGCAGTAAATTCCTCATCTAAATACCTTTTTCCTGCCCTCCGGTTGGGCAAAATTATGTCCAGACTCTGTCTTGCCTATAATTTAATCTGACGTGATTATATTTTGAGCGCGACCGAATGGCGCATGTTGGCTCGAATCCGGCAAAACCCCAAAAGACCCGCGTTCATAAACCGTTAGGCAACCTAGCCGATCTGGCACGGCATTTGATTCTATGGTGTCCGGCTGTGCCCGCGTAGTGAACTTCTCCGCGTGGTGAACCTCAGTCGAGAACGCCCGGTCGTGTCTGGACCGGGCCCAAGCGGGGATAGGACCCATGAAAATTGTTATGGCGATCATCAAGCCATTCAAGCTCGAAGAAGTCCGTGA
>JGI24140J50213_10001053_pt1 | contig 12357 bp, 12 predicted proteins | sample BarGraIncu00222A_FD_50213 | JGI IMG/M metagenome (IMG submission 50213)
GATGAAACAACGGTTCTTGCATCGTTCGTGGAGGGCTCCACGATAGGCAGCAACTGTGCAGTTGGTCCGTTTTCCTACATCCGGCCAGGGACTGTGACAGCCGAACGGTCAAAGGTCGGCGCTTTCTGTGAACTCAAGGCCTCATCCCTGGGAGCGGGGAGCAAGGTTCCACATCTTTCGTACATCGGCGATGCTGCAATTGCCGAGAACGTCAATGTTGGGGCCGGCACGATCACCTGCAACTACGACGGATTCACGCATGCCAAGCACCACACGGTCATCGAGAAAGACGTCTTCATCGGCGCCAACAACAATCTGGTTGCCCCAGTGACGATTCATGAAGGAGCGTACACTGCGACCGGGTCGACGATCACCCATGATGTGCCTCCGGAAGCTCTTGCCATCGCACGAGCGGTGCAAGTCGATAAAGAGGGATGGGTCAGGAGGAAGAAACATGGACAGTGAGTATAACCCGATCAAGATATTCTCTGGCAATGCAAACAAACCGTTGGCCGAGAAGGTTGCGTCCTATCTTGGTATTCCTCTCGGTCAGGCTGAGGTTGGCCGTTTCCCTGACGAAGAGATCAAACTGCGTATCACCGAGAACGTGCGGGGGCTGAACGTCTACGTCATCCAACCCACTAATGCGCCTGCAGAGAATCTGTTGGAACTGTTGATCCTGCTTGACGCTCTGAAACGTGCTTCAGCCGCGAGCATAACAGCGATCATCCCGTTTTTCGGCTATGCGCGCCAGGATCGGAAAGTTCGCTCGCGAGAACCGATCAGTGCCAAACTGGTTGCGAATCTCGTGACAGTGGCGGGTGCAGACCGCGTGGTCGCAATCGATCTCCATGCTGCCCAAATTCAGGGCTTCTTCGACATCCCTGCTGACAACTTGACGGCCATGGTCCAGTTTGCGCAGTATATCAAGCGCCAGGAGCTGGAAGACCTTGTTGTCCTGTCTCCCGATGTGGGAGGCGTGGCGCGGGCCAGTACGTTTGCCCAAACCATTCATGCTTCGCAGGCCCTGTTTGTGAAGAGGCGTCTTTCGCCGGACGCGGTCGAGATTCAGTCACTCATCGGCGATGTACGAGGCAAGAACGTGATTATCGCTGACGATGCAATCCATACGGGCAATACGATGTTGAGCGCCTGCAACCGCGCTCTGACTGAGGGCGCCAAGAGTGTCATTGCCTGCGCGACTCATGCGGTCTTTGCGGGGGACTCCCTTGAAATGTTTGCCCGGTCGAACTTCAGCGAAGTAATTGTGACAGATACAATGTTCGTCCCTGAACGCGAATATCCCTCGATGTTTACGGTGTTGTCGGTGTCGGAGCTCATTGCCAAGGCTATCTACAGCATCCACAACCACTCATCGGTCTCTGCCCTGTTCCAGCTGTGACAGTCTGAAGGCTGTCTACTTGATTCAGAGCTGATTTGACATACAATGTTAAAGATATGCCGGTATCTTATGAGTAAGGAGTTGGTATGCAAAGAGTAGCGATAGAAGCCGTTGCCCGTGAAAGCGGGAAGCATGGCAAGTTAAGCCTCCTGCGCAGGCAGGGTTTCATTCCCGCGGTCGTTTACGGGCGGGGGATGACCCCTCAGTCTGTTGCTGTTCCGGTGCGTGCATTTGAGCGTATCCGCCGCACGACAGGGGAATCTGCCATCGTCGAACTTCAGTTTGGGGATAGCAAAACCATGACCACAGTTGTGCATGAATACCAGATGAATCCGATCCGGGACACCTATACACATGTCGACTTCCTGCACATTTCTCTTGATGAGACGCTGACAAGCAGGATCCCGATTCGCCCCATCGGAACAGCTATCGGCCTCAAAGAAGGCGGAGTGCTCGAGCACTCGTTGTACGAGCTTGAAGTCGAGGCTCTTCCGCTTGACATTCCCGACTATCTGGAGGTTGATGTTTCTGACCTCGGACTGAAACATTCCATCCACGTGGCTGATCTGAAGCTTGGCGACAAGATCAAGGTACTTACAAACGAAACGGCGACCGTCTTCTCGGTCGTTGCGCCAGCTATCGAAGAAGCCCCGCCTGTTCCTGAGGAGGGTGTTGCGGTCGAGGGCGCTGTTCCTGCACCGGGAATTGCTCCTGCACCGGGGACTGCTCCTGGAGCGGGAACTACTCCTGTCGCTGCTCCTGCTGAGGGCGCTGCGAAGACAGCCTCGAAGAAGTAGCACGGCACAACCGTTGTTCGCTCTGCATCAATCGCTCCATATGCGCTGGCCCTTGGGGGCCAGCGTTTTTGCTGTCCGTGTCTTCAACAAGGGCTTCTCGTGAGATTGCTGTTCATCGGTGATGTGTTCGGCCGTCCGGGGCGTATGATTGTGCGGCGACTGCTTCCGCAGCTCAAGGAAGAGTTGCGGCCTGCTGTCGTCGTGGCCAACGCAGAGAATGCGACGCACGGGACCGGCATGACCCGGTCCGCGTTTGAAGAACTCAGCGTTGCAGGCGTCGATATATTCACAGGGGGCAATCACACGCTAGGTAAGCCGGAAGTCCTTGACCTGATGCGGGAGCACCCGAGCGTGTTATGCCCCGGCAATGTGAGTCCTGCCATTAGGCGTCACGGATCCGTCATCTGGGAGACGCCGGACGGTCCCATAGCTGTCGTCAACGTGATGGGCCAGTATTGCATGAACGGTGCCGACAGCCCGTTCTGGTACATGGAAGAGGTCCTGCGCGACCCAGAGATTGCGGCCGTTCCTGGGAAAGTCGTTGATTTTCACGCGGAGGCTACTGCGGAGAAGGCAGCGATGCTGCGCTTGCTGGATGGCCGCGTATCGGCGGTCCTCGGAACACATACGCACGTTCCCACGGCGGATGCACGCGTCACGGCCGCAGGCACCGCATTCATCACTGATGTCGGCATGACGGGAGTACGATCTTCCATCATCGGGCTGGACCCAGAAGTCATGATGCGTCGTTTCGAGACGGGCATCACGTACGCGCCACGCGTTGCAGAGGGCGATGCGACGTTGATGGCCGTCGTGGTTGACATTGATGCGTCAACGGGGAGCAGCACTTCGATAACACTTTTGCAGAGGGACCACTGATATGGCCGGGTTCCTTATCAAGACCTTCGGATGTCAGTTCAACCAGCTGTACAGCGGTACGATCGCTGACGCGCTGACACGGGGAGGGCATCAGCCTTCTGATAGTCTTGGCGAAGCATCACTTGTCATCATCAACACGTGTGCAGTCCGTGAGAAGGCCGAGGAAAAGGCCTTCAGTTTCCTCGGCGAAGCTGCGAAGCTGATTGGAGCTAGCCATATCGTGTTCATGGGTTGCACAGCCACGCTTGACAGAGAACGAGCGGTTCGCATTGCAGGCCATGGCCTGAACGTCGTGGAGGGGACCATGGACGTGGAGCAAGTGCTTGCCGTCGTAGGGACCGTTGTGCCACTCGGCGAAGTGGACTGCACGGCTCCTCACTCGCTGTTTCCCACGGCAGACATCGAACTCATTCGTGGATGTGAAAGCTACTGTACATACTGTATCGTTCCCAGGGCGAGAGGTCCCGAGGTTGTTGTCGACGTCGGCGAAATCCTGTATCGAACCGAGCGGGCCATCGGGGGCGGCTTCTCTGAGCTACTCTTCCTGGGACAGAACATCAACAGATATCGGTCGAGCCTTGGAGGGCTTGTTGAGGTCATGTCGTTGGTCGATGGACTGGACGGCAACTTCTGGTTCTGGTTCCTGAGCTCTCATCCGGCAAACTTCACGCCGGAGGAAGTGAGACGGCTCATGGAGCTGCGGCACATCGAGCATCGTTTACACCTTCCGCTGCAGTCGGGGAGTGACCGGATCCTCGAGCGGATGAACCGGCGATATACAATTGCAGACTATGCTAGGCTTGCAGAGCCCATCCGCGAGAACACCGACTGGACATTGACAACGGACATCATTGTAGGCTTTCCCGGGGAAACGGATGATGATTTTGCCCATTCGGTCGACGCGGTCCATCGGTTCCGGTTCGACGGGGTTTTCCTTGCCAAGTACTCCGACAGGCCGGGTACGCCATCGTCCAGAATGCAGGACAAGGTCCCGCCCGCAATCATCGACGAACGGCACTCTGCCTTGCTCAGTATCGTCCAGGGTCTCAGGGAGCAGAGCAACCAGGCGCTGACAGGCAGATGCGTCGATGTGCTCGTCCTGGCTGTACATACAGCCGGAGATGCATTTGGAAGGTCGATCGATGGCAGGAATGTCTGGTTCTCGTGTTCTGCACCAGCGCCAGGAGTTGGCACATTCGTCAGTGTGACTATTGATCATGGCTCGAGAGAAGGATTGTATGGCGCCCGAGTTAGCTAGTCTTCCATTGATTGTCAGCATCGTCGGCGCCACCGGAACGGGCAAGACCGCGCTTGCCCTGGGCATCGCCCGTCGTTTTGAAGGGTCGATCATCTCTGCCGACTCGATGCAGGTCTACGAAGGGATGGATGTCGGAACGGCGAAACTCAGCNTGCCAGAACGTCTAGGTATTCCCCATGCTCTCATTGACGTCGTTTCTCCCAACGAGCACTTCTCTGTTGCNCAATATCAACTCCTGGCACTCGAAGCAGTGAAAGCGGCGATTCGCTTGCAGCGCCTGCCGATCCTGGTGGGAGGGACTGGTCTGTACGTGAGGGCTGTCCTCGACGGATACGAATTCCTGCCGGAGAAGCCCGATGCAAGTCTGCGGAGTCAGCTGCGAATGCTGTCCGAGAGCGAGCTGCGTGCGCGTCTAAGAACAATCGACCCAATGGCGGAACGCGAGATTGCCTCGAACGATCTCAGGCGACTGGAGCGCGCCTTGGAGATGAGCGTTCAGTCAGGAGTTCTGCCGAGCGTCCTGAAGCGGAGACAGCACCCGGTCGCATGGCGAGTCCTCCGTATTGGCCTGCGCGCAGAGCGGGCCGAACTCTACAGACGGCTTGACCGGCGTGTTGATACCATGATCTCTGCAGGAATGGAAGAGGAAGTGCGGCGCCTGCTGGAGGATGGCCTGAACTCTGACGACACTGCGATGCAGGGTATAGGCTACAAGGAACTGAGCGCCTGGATGTGCGGAGAGATGGGGCGCGACGACGCGATCGAGCTCTGGAAGAAGCGTACGCGCAACTACGCCAAGCGGCAGGAGACGTGGTTCAGAAGAGAAAGGGATGTTCACTGGATCGACGTGTCCGGTCAAACGCCTGATTCAGTTCTAGCGCAGGCGGCCGTCCTCGTCGGATCTATCGCAGGAGGACACAGCAGATGATCACGGAACGCCAGCTGATGGAACGGGCACAGCAACTCGAGCGTGAGTACGCGACCGAAATTGCAGATATTCGTGGAGTCCAACGTCGCAACTTCATGCGTATCCTTGGCGCATTCCACACTGTTGGTTTGTCAACATCGGACCTTCGCCCCATGTCGGGTTATGGCATCGGGGACAACTTGCGGGATAAGACCGAACGCGTCTTTGCCCTCCTGTACGGCGCACAAGCTGCACTGGTGCGCCCGCAAATCATCTCTGGAACTCATGCTCTTGCGATCGCACTGTTCGGAGTGCTTCGTCCCGGGGATGTGCTGTGTTGCGTGACGGGGGCTCCCTACGATACGATGGAGGAGATCATTGGAATCCGCCCATCTGATGGTTCGCTTGCGGAATTTGGTGTCGGCTACGCTGAATGCGACCTGACGACATCCCCTGCAGAATACTGGGACGAGCAGCTCGAGAAATGCTTCACGACCCGGTTGCCGAAAGTTGTCCTGATCCAGCGGAGTCGAGGATACAAGCGCGTCAGGGCGCTTCGGGAGGGTGAGATCGCAGGCATGATCTCATCCGTAAAACGCGTGTCACCCGAGAGTCTGGTCCTTGTCGACAACTGCTATGGCGATCTTCTCGAGGATCGTGAACCCACAATGGACGGCGCAGACCTGCTGGCCTCGTCGTTCATGAAGAATATCGGAGCGGGGATTGCCCCAACGGGCGGCTACGTGGTGGGAACTTCCAGGGCCGTGGCCTTGGCCGCAACCCGGTACTCGAGTCCAGGAGTGGGTGCTGAGATTGGGCCGAATCTTGGGTTTGCCGAGACGTTCCTGCGGAGTCTGCTCTTTGCCCCAACGGTAATTGAGCAGGTCCTGACGGGGAACCTTCTTGCGAGCGTCCTACTGCAGGAAAACGGCTTCGTCGTGGATCCGGGACCTCACCAGCTTCGCGGGGACATTGTGCTGCGCATCGAGTGCGGGTCAAGGGAACGGTTCACAGCGTTTGCACGGGCCGTGCAGGAATACTCCGCACTGGACGCCGATGCCGTGCCCGAGCCGAGTCGCATGCAGGGATACGAGACAGAAGTCCTGATGGCAGGCGGAAGCTTTGTCCAGGGATCCACGATTGAACTGAGTTTCGATGGGCCGTTTCGTGAACCGTACGTCGGATACTTGCAGGGGGGTCTGAATGCGTGGCAGGTGGTGCAGGCGACCGCGCGGGGAATCGCATATAGTATGAATGCTCGCAAGTAGTGTCGCTGCGGGCCATTCGTGATAGAATGGTTGAACGGTGAAATGCCGGAAGAAATGATAGGAGGTTGTCATGACAGGTTTAACAAGGGTTGATCCAGAGGTAGCTGACGCACTGAACAAGGAACTGCATCGTCAGCAGAACAACATTGAGCTCATCGCATCTGAGAACTTTGTGTCTGAAGAAGTCCTGGCAGCACAGGGTTCAGTCCTGACAAACAAGTACGCCGAGGGATACCCGGGCAAACGCTACTATGGTGGTTGTGAGTACGTTGACATCGTCGAGACGCTGGCGATTGAGCGTGCCAAGGCGCTCTTCGGTGCGGAGGGGGCAAACGTTCAGCCCCACTCGGGAACGCAAGCCAACCTTGAGGTCTACTTCTCCGTTCTACAGCCAGGAGACACCATTCTCAGCATGTCTCTTGCCGACGGTGGGCATTTGAGTCATGGAAGCCCCGTGTCGCTAGTGGGTAAACTGTTTCACATCGTCTCCTATGGCGTTCGGAAGGACACTGAGACAATTGACTATGACCAGGTAGCCGAGCTGGCCCGAACGGAGCATCCCAAGCTGATCGTCGCAGGTGCCAGTGCGTATCCGCGCACCATCGATTTCCCGCGGTTCCGCGAGATCGCCGATTCGGTCGGTGCATTGCTTATGGTGGACATGGCCCACATAGCTGGGCTGGTCGCCGCAGGAGTNCATCCTTCACCGGTACCGTATGCGGATTTCGTCACGACGACCACGCATAAGACACTTCGCGGTCCCCGAGGCGGCATCATCCTTTACAAGGAGAAGTATGCCAAGCAGCTCAACAGTGCTGTGTTCCCTGGCAGTCAGGGAGGACCTCTTGAACATGTTATCGCGGCGAAGGCTGTTGCTCTGAAACAAGCTGCGTCTCCCGAGTTCGTCGCCTATCAGAAGCACGTTCTCGCTAACGCAAGAGCCTTGGCACAGGCGCTGACGGAGCGAGGCTATCGCATCGTTTCCGGCGGCACCGACACTCACCTCATGCTTGTCGATCTGACCTCCAAGGGAGTTACAGGCAAAGAAGTCCAGGCGCTTGTGGAGACCGTAGGCATCACCGTCAACAAGAATGCCATCCCCTTCGATCCCTTGCCGCCAAACAAGGCAAGTGGAATACGGCTTGGGACTCCAGCTGTGACCACTCGCGGCATGCGCGAGCCGGAGATGATTGAGATCGCTGCCCTGATCGACGAGACGATCATGGGGCGCGACGACGAGGAGAAGTTGGCTCAGATTCTAGCTCGCGTGACGGCGCTGACGGACCGTTTTCCACTATATGCAGGCAAGATGTACTAGGAGAACTGATGGACTATCGTAACCTTCAGGTGCTGAATCATCCGCTGATACGACACAAACTGACCCTTCTTCGGAACAAGAACACGACGCACAAGGATTTCCGGCAGCTGGCGCAGGAACTTGCCGGGCTCATGACGTACGAGGTGTGCAGGAATATGCGAACCAAGGCGTGCCCCATAGAGACCCCGTTGGAGCCCTATAATGGGCAGGAACTGGAGAACGAAGTCACCATAGTGCCCGTGCTTAGAGCAGGTCTCGTCATGGCTCAGGGGATGCTCGACATGATCCCTCACGCCAAGGTGGGACACATTGGTCTGTTCAGAGACGAGAACACCCTGCAACCGGTTCAGTACTACTGCAAGCTTCCCGAGAGTACCGGTGAGTCAGACGTATTCGTCGTGGACCCGATGCTTGCAACTGGAGGCAGTGCCTCCAAGGCTATTTCCCTGGTCAAGGAACGGCATCCTCGCAGCATCTGCTTCTGTTGCCTCATTGCGGCGCCGGAGGGCATCGAGGTGCTGCAGCGCGACCATCCCGACGTAAAAATCGTCACTCTGGAAATCGACCGTCGTTTGAACGAGAATGGCTATATTCTTCCCGGTCTTGGCGATGCCGGGGACAGGATATACGGGACAAAGTAGTCCATGCATCTTGTGATTACGCAGGCACAGTTCTGGTCGTTTCTCATGGCTCTGGCGCTGAGTCTTGTGTTGACACCGGTATTCATGAGACTTGGGCTGCGCCTTGGCATCACCGACAAGCCGGCTGCACACGTTAAGGCGAACATCGACGGTCAACGGCGCAGAGTGAATCGGGAGGTTACTCCCCGCACTGGTGGCATTGCCATCGTGGTCGCATTCATCGTGTCTGTGCTCTTCTTCGATTCGCTGACAGTGCAGTTGAAGGGAATCCTTGTCGGTGGAGGTATCGTGTTCATTGGCATGCTCCTGGACGATATGTTCGATATTCCCGCGTTGCTGAAGCTGCTGATACAATCAGTGGCCGCAATCGTCGTCATCGCGTTTGGAGTCCGTGTGACCGCATTCACCAACTTCCTGCATGGAGGATTCTTCCAGCTTGGCCTCGCCGGCATCATCCTTACCTATTTCTGGATCGTGGGAATCACGAATGCGCTGAACCTCATCGATGGACTGGACGGTCTTGCGGGTGGCGTCGCAGCGCTGATTCTCCTCGCAATGTTTTTCTTCGCCGCGCTCAAGGGCATGGCAGTCATGGGGGCCATCCTTGTGGCGCTGCTTGGTGCTGTCCTGGGATTTCTTGTCTTCAACTACAATCCGGCGAAGGTGTTTCTTGGGGACGCCGGGTCCGAGTTTCTTGGGTTCATGATCGCGAGCCTTTCCGTCTATGGCGCCCTTAAACTGCCGACAACTGTTATGCTCATCGTGTCGGTTTTCGCGCTTGGCATCCCCATCGCAGAAACAGTCTCGAGCATTTTCCGGCGGGCAGCCAGGCACCAGTCTCCCATGAAGGGAGACAATGGGCATTTCCACTATCTGCTGCTGTTTCGGGGGTGGAGCCAGCGGCGCATCACGACGCTGTACTACCTGGTGACGTTCGCGTTATGCTCGATCGGGCTGGCCATCGCCCTTCTGGGAGTCCACTGACATGCGTCGCAACATTCTGTCCATCTTTGGCACGCGTCCTGAGGCGATCAAGATGGCGCCCATCGTCAAGGCGCTGGAGGCCGATCCCAGGTTCGACAGTCATGTGCTCCTGACCGGCCAGCACATGCAGATGCTGGACGACGTGGTAGAGATGTTCGAGATACTGGTGTGGCGAGACCTTAATGTCATGAAGCATCGTCAAACGCTTCCGTACCTGACGGCCGCACTTGCAACGCAGATTTCCGATGCATTGGCGGAACTGCAGCCGGACATGGTTCTGGTCCACGGAGACACCACCACCACGTTCATGGGAGCACTCGCGGCGACCTACGCGAAGATCCCTGTCAGTCATGTCGAGGCGGGACTCAGGTCTCATCAGAAGTTCAGCCCTTTCCCCGAGGAAGTGAACCGCATGCTGACGGATCAGGTTTCCGACCTTTGTTTCGCGCCCACCGAGGAGGCCAGACAGAATCTTCTGCATGCAGGTATCGACACCAGCAAGATCGATGTCGTCGGAAACTCAATCGTGGACGCCGTGCACATGGCCTTGCCCCACCTTCGTGCCCCGGACATCATGTCGAAGGTTCGGCCGGGCAGCCCCATGATCATCATGACGGCACACCGTCGCGAAAACTGGGATACTGGCATTGCGATCTTTTCGGACGCGCTCGTGAAGCTCTCCAGTTCGCATCCGGAATTGACGTTCGTCTTTCCGGTGCACCTGAACCCGGTTGTGCGAGAAACAGTGTTCGGGATTGCGGCGGGCCTGCCGAACGTCGTGCTCACCGACCCTCTTCCCTACTTCGATTTCCTGTATCTGCTTGAACACTGTGTCGCCGTTCTCAGCGACTCGGGCGGGATTCAGGAAGAGTGCGTGACGCTTCACAAGCCGATGCTCCTGCTTCGTGAGGTCACCGAGCGTCCCGAGGCTGTGACAAGTGGCTGGGTCAAGCTGGTCGGCCAAGACGAGGACCTTATCGTCTCGTCGTTCGAGCATCTCGTGGGAAGCAGTTTTGTTGTTTTGGGCGCGGATGGGGTCAACCCATATGGTGATGGGACAACTGCGGCGCAGATACTCGCTCGCATCGACGATTATCTCAATGCAACTCACTGAGGAGGGTAACGTATGACAACGGAACAGAGCTTTCTCATCGAGGGAGGCAACTCTCTTCACGGTTCGGTCCGCTGCAGCGGCGCCAAGAACTCGATTCTGCCGCTGGTGGCGGCTGCGATTGCCGTCCGCGACGTTGTCAGTTTTCAGAATGTTCCAGACATCAGTGACCTCCAGTCTCTGCTCACCCTTATTCAGGCGATGGGCGTCAAGCTGGTTTCCTTTGTTGATGGAGAGCTGGTGCTCGACACACGTGGACCCATTGAGACACACGTTGAGAACACCAATGGCTACAGCTTGCGCGGGACACAGACATTGGTAGGGGCACTTCTTGGGCGCGAGCACAGGGCGATGCTCCCATCGCTGGGCGGCTGCAGTATCGGTGCTCGACCCATCGACCTTCACATCAAGGGACTGCGAGCCATGGGCACACAGTTCGAGTGGAAAGACGGTTATCTTATCGGTCAGGCCGCAGCTCTCAAGGCCTGCGATGTCTACCTTGACTTTCCCAGCGTGGGCGCGACTGAGAATCTCCTGTTGGCATCTGCTCTTGCCGAAGGTACGACACGTGTCTTCAATGCAGCCCAGGAGCCGGAGGTTTATGATCTCATCTCCTTCCTCAACAAGGCGGGCGCCCGCATCGTGCCGGTTTTCCCGTTCGGATTCCGTATCGAGGGAGTCGCTCAACTGCACGGTGCGTCGCACCGTATCATCGGTGATCGCATCGAAGCTTCGACATTGATGGTGGCCACGGCCATTACGCAGGGCGAGGCGACCATCACGGGCATCGACGCCCGCCATATCTGGTCGATTATCGCCAAGTTGCGAGAGACGGGGGCGATGGTAGAGGTAGAGGGGGATGACGCCGTTGTCGTCAAGGGCGTTCCAGAGTATCGGTCGACCGACATCCGTACCCTGACGTTCCCGGGGTATGCCACGGATGCCCAGCCTCCGATGACCGCGTATCTAACATTGGCGCGTGGCAATTCGGTCGTTGTGGAAAGTATCTTCGAGAACCGGTTCGGTGCCATCATCGAGCTCGAGCGCATGGGTGCCCGCATCAAGGTATCGGAAGAGACAGCCATTATCGAGGGTGTAGAGTCGCTGAATTCGGCGACAGTTCAGGCAAAGGATCTGCGGGGCGGTGCCGCCCTGGTGCTCGCCGGCCTTGCAGCGCACGGCACAACGACAGTCAAATCCATCCACCATATTGACCGGGGATACGAAGCGCTCGAAAGTAAGCTGTTTCAACTGGGCGCACACGTGACTCGTGTCACTCAACCGGAGGCATAGACCATGATAGAACAGGAGCAGGTTCTTGACGCCCTGAGGGCCGTCTACGACCCTGAGATCCCGATCAACGTCGTTGATCTCGGGCTGATTTACGGAGTAGAGATCACCGCCGAGGGTGACGTCACGGTTCGTATGACCATGACTGCTCCACAATGTCCAATGAGTGATTATCTGCTCGCGCAGGCTGAACAGGGAGTTCGGACCGTAGCAGGAGTGCGGAACGTCAAGGTGGATCTTGTGTTCGATCCTCCGTGGGAACCCTCCATGATCAAGGAAGATGCCCTGAAGAGCGCCGGTATTGTCACGGACACTCCGGCTGACCCGGCCGGGGGCGACTGCTCCACGGAAAAATGAAGGAGATCACGCCGCGACAGCCTGCAGGCACGCTGGCGGCGAATCTCGACCAGCTGATCGAGAGCTTTTTGCTGGCACAGGACGTTGGCATCACGAGCAAAATGGTGTATCGACGCGCGCTCAAGCGGTTCAAGGAGTTCCTGTC
>JGI24140J50213_10001055_pt1 | contig 12343 bp, 11 predicted proteins | sample BarGraIncu00222A_FD_50213 | JGI IMG/M metagenome (IMG submission 50213)
GGGGCCCCTGCCGCCCCAGCTGTTGCCTTGCCCGTCCTGGAATTTGGGCGCCGCGCCGGCGGTGCTCTTGCCCGTGCTCGTCTTCGTCCGTCTTGCCGGGCCCTGCCTTGCCGCACGGGTCAATGCATTGAAGCCGAGGTCCTTTGCAGTCAGAGAATAGAAGCAATGGCTTCCTTGATTCGATCGACAACTCCTGCAATTTCCTTGGCCCTGGCGGAAGCCGCCTTTTGCTGAAGCGCCGCAATCTTCTTGACGAGTTGGGAATAAGTCTGGGTCATTGTTCGGGATCCGTGGTTGATGCGCCAATTGAAGAGTCAATCGTTATGTCCCTTATTCGGTCGATTTCGCGGTTGAACAATGGCCACTCGAATTGCCGGGCGCATTGCAATGCATCGATGCGGCCGCCCATCGTTCGCCGATTCAATCTCTCCCGGTACGATCGGGTCGCATCGTTTCTCACCCTGGAGGCAACGCCATGAACGCACCGGACATGCTCCTGAAGGAGCGGAGGTTTCTTGCCGAAACGCATGACGTCGTCAACGTCTCGCGCGAGCTGGTCGACTTCAACTTGTACCTGCAGGACGTCGCGCTGCAGGAGGCGGTGCGACGCGAGGGAGCGGGCTGGGCGCACGACGATCTCGCGGCGTTCGGCAAGCGCATCGGCTCGACCGAGTACCTCGCCCTGGGCGTGCTCGCCAACAAGTTCGGCCCCGAGCTCGAGACGCACGACCGGTTCGGCAACCGGGTCGACCTGGTGAGCTTCCACCCCGCGTACCACGCGCTGATGAAGACGGCGATCGAGCATGGCCTGCATTCGTCGCCCTGGACCGATCCGAAGCCGGGCGCCCATGTCGCGCGCGCCGCGCACTGCTATCTGCACACGCAGGTCGACGCCGGACACGGCTGCCCGATCACCATGACCTTTGCCGCGTTGCCCTCGCTGCGCACGACTCCCGAGCTCGCCAAGCTCTGGGAGCCGAAGATCACCGCGCGCGTCTACGACCCGCGCAACCTGCCCGACGCCGCCAAGCAGGGCCTGACGGTCGGCATGGCGATGACCGAAAAGCAGGGAGGATCGGACGTTCGCGCCAACACGACGCGCGCCTATCCGCTCGGCACGGGCGGCCCGGGGCAGGCGTACGAGCTGGTCGGCCACAAGTATTTCGTCTCGGCGCCGATGAGCGACGCCTTCCTCGTGCTGGCACAGGCACCCGGCGGGCTGTCGTGCTTCCTTTTGCCGCGCTGGCGGCCCGACGGCAGCAAGAACCCGCTCCAGCTGCTGCGCCTGAAGCGCAAGATGGGCAACGTCTCGAACGCGTCGAGCGAGACCGAGCTGCGCGGCGCGCTCGCCTGGATGGTCGGCGAGGAAGGCCGCGGCGTCCGCACGATCATCGAGATGGTCGCGATGACGCGCTTCGACTGCATGGTCGGCTCCGCGGCAGGGCAGCGCGCCGCGGTCGCGCAGGCCTTGCATCACTGCTCGATCCGATCGGCCTTCGGACGGCTGCTCAACGAGCAACCGCTGATGCGCAACGTGCTGGCCGATCTGGTCCTGGAGAACGAAGGCTCGCTCGCGCTGGCGATGCGGATGGCGCGGGCGATGGACCATCGGGCCGACGAGCACGAGGACCTGCTGGTCCGCTTGTGCACGGCGGTCGGCAAGTACTGGGTCTGCAAGCGCACGCCGAACCACGCCTACGAAGCGATGGAATGCATCGGCGGCAGCGGCGTGATGGAAGACAGTCCGTTCCCGCGGCTGTTCCGCGAATCGCCGGTCAACGCGATCTGGGAAGGGAGCGGCAACATCCAGTGTCTCGACGTGCTGCGCGCGATGCAGAAGACTCCTGCCGTCGTCGAGGCGTTCTTCCGGGAGCTGGCGCTCGCAAGAGGCGCGAATGCGTTGCTCGATGGCTGGAGCGCAACCTTGCACAGGGAACTCGTCGATCTCGCCGACGCCGAGTACCGCGTCCGCGACATCGTCGACCGGATGGCGCTGGCACTCCAGGCGGCCCTGTTGCTGCAGCACGCGCCGGCTCATGTTGCGGATGCGTTCTGCGCGTCGCGTCTGGCTGCGGGCGGTCATCGCAACTACGGGACGCTGCCGCGCGGAGTCGACTGCGCAGCGATCGTCGAACGCGCCACGCCGCGAGTCTGAGCGGAGCGCGGTTGACCTGGGCGCTACCGCGCGCGAACACGGAATCGCCGAAAGTCGGTCGAAGGCCGCGGTATCGATGCATGCCAGCCGCCCGTCCGGTCTCCTTGCAAGGACGGCAATTCCATGTCACTGCGAGCATCGGCATCTCGATGTACGGCGACGACGCGACCGACGAGCTGTCATTGATGCGGAACGCCGACTTCGCGATGTATGCAGCGAAGCGGAACGAAAAGAACGAGATCAGGTTCTACTCGGCGACGTCCATGCCGAACCGGAGTTGATTTGGGGCGGTGCGACAGTCGAGCAGGCACTAAAAAATATCGCCGCAAGGAGCGACGCAATGCGCCTCTTGATGGTCAGCGGATGGTCGGCGCGCAGCGTGTCATCTGCCTTCCCAGCGGCGGACCTTCAGTGTACAAAGAGCCGGGCCGGCGATCATGAGGGGATTCAAGCGCTTCCATCGCAACCTCGGCATCGATTCGCAGCGGCCGAGCACGCCGCCGGTGATCTTTGCCTTCGTCGCCGGCACGCTGGTGGCCGTCGCAAAGACCGTCGCCGCCGTCCTCACCGGGTCGGCGTCGATGCTGGCCGAGGCGGTGCATTCCTGGGTGGACACGGCCACGGAGTGTTTCCTGATCGCCGCGTATTTCACGGCCCGGCGTCCAGCTGACGGGAGGCATCCCCTGGGCTACGGTCGCGAATCCTATGTCTGGTCCCTGTTCGCTTCGCTCGCAATGTTCATCGTCGGCGCCGAAGTGGGCATCTGGCGCGGCATCACTCAGCTCGGCGCGTCCGACGCGACGGCCGAATACGGATTCGGGTACATCGTCATCGCCGTTTCTTTCGTGCTCGAGGGCGCGTCGTTCAAGCAGGCGCTGCGCTTCGTCAGGAGCCGCGCCGGGGAGCGCGACCAGGGAATCGTCGAGCATGTGTTCCGAACGTCGGACTCCCAACTGCGCGCGGTGTTCACCGAGGACTTCATCGCCCTCGTCACTTTGGCGATCGCGGCGTCGGGCATGGCGCTGCACCAAGTCACCGGCAAGGTGGTCTACGACGCCGCGGGTTCCATCCTGATCGGCGTGCTCATGGGCGCGGCGGGCTTGATGCTGATCAACCTGAACCGTCAGTTCCTGGCCGGAATGTCACTCACGGCCGAGCAGCGCACGGTGGTGCTCGGCCTGCTCAAGAAGGCTCCGGGAATCGAGCGGGTCACGTTCCTCTTCGCCGAGTTCATCGGACCGGACCGACTGCTTCTCGCCGCACGCGTGAGCATCGCGGGAGACCACACGCAGACCCAGCTTGCCCACATCCTACGAAGACTCGAGCGGGAGATCATGACGAACAAACATGTCGGTCAAGCCATCCTGACGCTGGCGACGCCCGAAGACGAGGCCTTGTAGCAACGACATCGCCGGCGCCCCGGCCGAGCCAAGGCGGCCACCCGCTCGAGCATGTGGTTTCGGTAGTCTCACTCCCTGCCCGGCCGGCCCGGTTCGGGCTCGGCATCGAAACGCTCGAAGCCGCAATAGCAGATGAAGTGCCGGTTCGTGGCGCGGCCGAACAGCGCCATGGCGAGCCGCGTCGCGAGCTCGTAGCCCATCTGCGTGATGCCGCTGCGCGAGACGACGATGGGCACGCCCATCTGCGCCGACTTGATCACCATCTCGCTGGTCAGGCGGCCGGTCGTATAGAAGGTCTTGTCGGCGCCCTCGACGCCGTGCAGCCACATCCATCCGGCGATCGTATCGATGGCGTTGTGCCGGCCCACGTCCTCGACGAAGGTCAGCAGTTCGCTTTGCCTGAAGAGGGCGCAGCCGTGCACCGAGCCGGCCGACTTGTAGGTGCTCTCCTGCTGGCGCATCGTGGCTAGAAGGCCGTAGAGCGCGCTCTGGCTCAGGCGCGCCGTCGGGTCGGCGGCGGCTGGAAGGCGCAGCGAGGCGAGGTCGCTCATCAGGTCGCCGAACACGGTCCCCTGCCCGCATCCGGTCGTGACGACGCGCTTGGCGGTCTTCTCGTCGAAGCGTTCGATCCCGGCGCGCGTCTTCACGGCGGCGGCATGCACGTCCCAGGCGACGGTGATCGACTCGATGTCGGCGATCGAATCGACGAGACGCTGGTTGCGCAGGTAGCCGAGCACGAGCAGCTCGGGCGCGGCGCCCAGCGTCATCAACGTGACGAGCTCGCGCTTGTCGACGAAGATGGTCAGCGCGCGTTCGGCGGGAATCGAGATGCGGCGCTCGGCGCCGAACTCGTCGCGAACGGCGATCTCCTCGGTCAGCGCCGCGGCGGCCGACGTCAGGCGCAAGGGATGAGGCATGGGGCGACTGTACGCAAGCCTCGCCCCGGGCGAGGGCGAGCCTCGAGCCCCCCGGGNCCGTGCCCTATTTCTTCGGCGCCATCTCGGCCGAAGTCGCCTTGCCGCTCGGCGGCGAGGTCGCCGTCGCCGCAGGTGAGTGCGCGCCTGCCGCTTCGAGCGGCTTGTCGCCTGCCGGCGGCGCGTAAACGAACGGGCCCGGTTCGGCGCACGCCGGCGTCGCTTCGGCCGGCGGCGCATCCTTGCCGGCTGCCTTGGCACTGCTGCGATAGGCCTGCGCGGTCCGCTCCATCGACTGGCATAGCTGATAGGCGCCGACCTTGTCGGTCCACGCCGTCCGCGCCGCCGCCTCGGCCGCCTTGGCCTTGGCCTCCTCCGAGAGCGGCGGCAACTTGGCGAACGCGGCGCCGGCGACGAACGCGGCGACAGCGGCGGCGGCAAGGACCGGAAGACGCATAGCAACTCCTCTCATCGACTCAAGCGGCGGGTTGCTCGCGGCCGTGGCCGGGAACGGTCCGTTGCGCAGGGATCTTGCCGGCGGCGATGTCGTCGTACCAGAGCCGGTGGTGCTCACGCGCCCAGCCTTCGTCGACATAGCCGGTCTTCATCGCCCGGTACGCGCCGCGCATGCCGATCGTTCCCATGTAGATGTGGGCGAGGAACATCGCGATGATGAGCAGCGCGGCCACCGAGTGGATGATGTGCGCGAGCTGCATGTCCGAGCGCGTCGGGTCGAGGCCGGGGACGGCCTTGTCGAGGACGAAGCCGGAAACGACGACGATCGCGCCGAGAGTGACGACGCCGCCCCAGAAGATCAGCTTCTCGCCCGCGTTGAAGCGATGCGACGGCGGCTCTCCGCCCCGGCCGAACATACCGCCGCCTCGACGCAGCCAGTCGAAGTCCGCGCGCGTCGGCCACTCGCTGCGCAAGAAGGTGAGAAAGACAATGACGAGCGACACCGCGAACAGCGGTCCGACGAAGTTGTGCATGGTCTTCAGCAGCCAGGTCAACCAGCCGAACAGGTGGACGCCGAGGATCGGCAGGAGCAGGAACTTGCCGAAGGCGATCACCAGACCCGAGACCGCGAGGACGACGAAGGCGATCGCGTTGCTCCAGTGCGAGGCGCGCTCGAAGTAGGTGAAGCGCTCGATGACCCGACCGGTATCCGGCTCGTGCCCGCCCAGCGGCCCCTTGGCCCAGTAGTAGAGCGCCAGCGCGAGCACGACGATGAAGACGAGCGCGGCGCCATACGGGACGACCCACCAGTCGCGGATCTCTCGCCATGCCTCGCCGGCGTTGGTCACGCGCGTGCCGGGATAGCGCGTGAAGGGCTGGATCAGCACGCCGCGCTCGCCGGCTGCCATGTTGTTGACGGTGCCCGGAACCTCGCCGGAGTGGCGCACGCCGCGCCAGAACGGCGCGTTGTTGCCGGGCTGGCTTCTCGCCCGCTGCGCGTTCGTATCGCCGGGCTGCGGCTCGGGCAACGCTGCGGCCGAGGCCGCGACGACCGGGCCGGGAGCCGGTGTCACGGCAGCGGGTTGAGCAACCTTGGCCGCCGTGTCCTGCGCGTTCGCGGCGCCGACGATCGTCAGCGTCGTCCCGCAGATGAAGACGGCGAACAGGCTTCGGACCGAGAGTCGCATGGCTCGTCCTCAGCGCTGCGCGTAGTCGTCCTGGCCTTGCGCCCGGGCGCGCATCTGCGCGTCCCAGCTGGCCTGGTCGCCGGGCGTCCAGCCGGGCGCGCGATACGGGCTTACACCGCCGCGCCACGCCGCCGTATCGGCTTGGCGCGCCGGGCCGACCTTCGTCGTCTGGACTTGCTCGCCGCAGGCGCCGAGCAGGGCCAGCACGCCGAGCGCGCAGGCAAGCAGGCGAACGCGCCTCATGACTTCTTCGCCTCGGTCGGCTGCGTCGGCGTGGTTCCCGACGCGGGCTTGCCGTAGGCCGTGCCCCAGCCCCAGACCTCGCTGCCCTTGCCGCGATGCAGGACGCGGGTGCGGAGGATGTCGGCGACGACATCGCCGTCGCCGCCGAGGAGCGCCTTCGTCGAGCACATCTCGGCGCACGCCGGCAACTTGCCTTCGGCAAGACGATTGCGCCCGTACTTCTCGAATTCGGCTTCGCTGCCGTTGGTCTCGGGGCCGCCGGCGCAGAAGGTGCACTTGTCCATCTTGCCGCGCAGGCCGAAGGCGCCGTTGCTCGGGAACTGCGGCGCGCCGAACGGGCAGGCATACGAGCAGTAGCCGCAACCGATGCAGACGTCCTTGTCGTGCAGGACGACGCCCTCGTCGGTGCGATAGAAGCATTCGACCGGGCAGACGGCCATGCACGGCGCGTCGGAGCAGTGCATGCACGCGACCGAGATGCTCCGCTCGCCGGGGACGCCGTCGTCGAGCGTAACGACGCGGCGCCGGTTGACGCCCCACGGAATGTCGTTTTCCGCCTTGCAGGCGGTGACGCAGCCGTTGCACTCGATGCAACGCTCGGCGTCGCAGATGAACTTCATTCTTGCCATCGGATGTCTCCTGGGGCGGCGTTCTTCGTCAGGCGGCGCGTTCGACCTGGCAGACCGTCGTCTTGCTTTCCTGCATCATCGTCACGCTGTCGTAGCCGTAGGTCGTGGCCGTGTTGACGGCATCGCCGCGGACGATCGGATGCGCGCCCTCGGGGTAGTAGGCGAGCAGATCGGCGCCTTGCCAGTGCCCGGAGAAATGGAAGGGCAGCCAGACCGTCTCGCGGTCGACCCGCTCGGTGACGAGCGCCTTCACCTTGATCCGCGCTCCGGTCGGCGAAAGGACCCAGACGTCTTCGCCGTTGCGGATGCCGCGATCGTTCGCCGCCGCCGGGTTGATCTCGACGAACATTTCCTGCTGCAGCTCGGCGAGCCACGGATTCGAGCGCGTCTCCTCGCCACCGCCCTCGTACTCGACCAGTCGGCCCGAGCTCATGATGAGCGGGAACTTCTTGCCGACGTCGATGTTGGCCTGCTGCACGCTCTTGAACAGCGTCGGCAGGCGCCAGAAGGCCTTCTTGTCGTCGTGCGTCGGATATTTGGCGACGAGGTCGGGGCGGGTCGAATAGAGCGGCTCGCGATGCAGCGGCACCGGGTCGGGAAAGTTCCAGACGACGGCGCGCGCCTTGGCGTTGCCGAACGGATAGCAGCCGTGGTTCTTCATCACGACCCGGATGATTCCGCCCGACAGGTCGGTCTTCCAGTTCTTGCCTTCGGCGGCCGCCTTCTCCGCGTCGGTCAGCTCGCTCCACCAGCCGAGCTTCTTCAGGAAGAGGTGATCGAACTCGGGGTAGCCGGTCGTGAGGTCGGCGCCCTTGGAGTGCGAGCCGTCCTCGGCGAGCAGGTTGACGCCGTCACGCTCGACGCCGAAATTGGCGCGGAAGTTGCCGCCGCCGTCCATGACGTGCAGCGACGTGTTGTAGAGGTTAGGCGTCCCCGGGTGCTTGAGCTCGGCGGTGCCCCAGCACGGCCACGGCAGCCCGAAGTAGTCGCCGTCGAGCGAGTAGCCGGTCTCCTTGTCGATGCCGCCCTTGGCGCGCAGCGTCCTCACGTCGAAGACGTTCATGTTGCGCATGTGCGCCTTCAGCCGCTGCGGCGTCTGGCCGGTGTAGCCGATCGTCCAGGTGGCACGATTGACCTCCTCGAGGATCGACTCGATCTCGGGCTCCATCATCCCGCCCTTGCCGGCGACCATGCGTAGCTTCGCCACCAGCTCCTTGGCGAAGCCGAGCTTGTCGGCGAGCTGGTGCATGATCATCTGGTCGGTGCGCGAATCGAACAGCGGCTCGATGACTTTCTCGCGCCATTGCAGCGACCGGTTCGACGCCGTCACCGACCCCGAGGTCTCGAACTGAGTCGCCGCCGGCAGCAGGTACACCGCGCGGTTCGGATTCAGGTCCTCGGGCTTACCCGGCATCGCCGCCATCGCCGCGGTCGCGGAAGGATAGGGATCGACGACGACGAGCAGGTCGAGCTTGTCCATCGCCTTCTTCATCTCGGCGCCGCGCGTCTGCGAGTTCGGCGCGTGACCCCAGAAGAACAGGCCGCGCAGGTTCGAGTCCTGGTCGATCAGCTCGTTCTTCTCGAGGACGCCGTCGATCCAGCGCGACACCGTCATGCCGGGCTTGCCCATCATGCCCGGCGCGTACTGCTTCTTGATCCAATCGAAGTCGACGCCCCAGACCTTCGCGAAGTGCTTCCACGAGCCCTCGGCCAGGCCGTAGTAGCCGGGCAGCGAATCCGGGTTCGGGCCGATGTCGGTCGCGCCCTGCACGTTGTCGTGGCCGCGAAAGATATTGGCGCCGCCGCCGCTCACTCCGATGTTGCCGAGCGCGAGCTGCACGATGCACGTGGCGCGAACGATCGCGTTGCCCGTCGTGTGCTGCGTTTGGCCCATGCACCAGACGATCGTGCTCGGCCGGTTCTCGGCCATCATCCTGGCGACCTTCAGGCAGGTCGCCTCGTCGACGCCGGTGACCTCCTGGACCTTGTCGGGCGTCCACTTGTTGAGCGCTTCGTCCCTGGCCTTGTCCATGCCGTAGACGCGGTCGTGGATGTAGGCCTTGTCTTCCCAGCCGTTCTTGAAGATGTGGTACAGCAGCCCGAACATGAAGGCGATGTCGGAGCCGGAGCGGATGCGGACGTACTCGTCGGCCTTCGCCGCCGTGCGCGTGAAGCGCGGGTCGACGACGATCATCTTCGTTCCGGTCTCCTTGGCGTGCAGCATGTGCAGCATCGAGACCGGGTGCGCTTCGGCGGCATTCGAGCCGATGTACAGCGCGCACTTCGAGTTGCGCATGTCGTTGTACGAGTTCGTCATCGCACCGTAGCCCCACGTGTTCGCGACGCCCGCGACCGTGGTGGAGTGGCAGATGCGCGCCTGGTGGTCGCAGTTGTTGCTGCCCCACAGGCTCACCCACTTGCGCAACAGGTACGACTGCTCGTTGTTGTGCTTCGACGAGCCGACGATGAAGATCGAATCGGGGCCGCTCTGCTTCCTCAGATCGAGCATCTTGGCGCTGATCTCCTGCAGCGCCAGGTCCCACGTGATCTTCTCGTACTTGCCGCCGACCAGCTTCATCGGCGTCTTCAGGCGATAGTCGCCGCGGCCGTGCTCGCGCAGCGCCGCACCCTTGGCGCAATGCGCGCCGAGGTTGAGCGGCGAGTCGAAGACCGGCTCCTGGCGAACCCAGACGCCGTTCTCGACGACGGCGTCGACGGCGCAGCCGACCGAGCAGTGGCTGCACACGGTGCGCCGCACGACCGGCTTGCCTTGCGCCGCGGCCGGTGCGTCGGCGGCATCGGCCTTCTTCAAGAGCGTCAGCTGCGAGGTGGCGAGGCCGACGCCGACGCCGAGGCCCGAGCGACGCAGGAAGGCGCGCCGGTCCATCGTCGGGATGGCGCGGCGCACGCCGCGCGCCAGGCTCGAGACCAAAGACGAGGACGACGGAGAGCCGGCCTCGGCAGACTTGCGCGTGAGCAACATGACCTAGCTCCGGGTCGTTTCGTAGTAGCGAAGTACGTGCGGCGTGAGCCGGTAGCCGTCGCCTTGCTCCGGCATCGGCCTGGACGCGTCGGCGACGGCCGGCGGGACCGAGCCGCGATGCAGAAGCCCGGCCGCGACCGCAGCTGCCCCGGCGACCGACGCGCCGGCTACGACACGGCGGCGGTCGATTTTGGCGGGCGAAGGATTCAGCTCGCCGGCGGAATGCGTGGCAGGATCGACTTTCATCTTCCGTCTCCTTCAGCGCCGCAAGTCATCCGGTTCGGCCATTGAATACCAGCCCCCGCCAGGCGGTCAATCGGGTCTGACACCGGGGCGCCCGCCTGTCATTGCGGCACTGCGGCATGACGCGGCCGCGCGCCGACGCTGCCCCGGCACGAGTCCTCCCGTGGCATCGACAGGCCTAGCAGCTAAGCTAGGCGTCGAGCAGATCGAAGGCCTGCGCCTCGACGGCGAAGAAGTCCTTCGCGAACGCCGCCGCGGCGCGATAGAAGTCTGCTTGCGGGTGGCCGACGATCGCGTCGCACAAGGGATCGACCCAGGGGCGCAGGTGCGCATCGAAGAAGCGCCGCTGTGCCGCCAGGCTGCCGAGTGCCGGGTCGTCGCCGGCGATCAGGTAGCGCATCACCTCGCACAAGCTGGCGATGTGGTCTTCGGTCTCGATCACCGTCTCGGCCCGCTCCAGGCCGAGGGTGCCGAGGGTGCGGCGCAGTTCGACGAGAGGCTTTTCGTTGAGGCTGCCGGCAAGATGGAAGGAGGAGTAGAGGAAGATTTCGGGCTTGCCGACACCCTGAAAGAGCACCGCGTATTCGGCGCGCGTAGCCGGCAGGGCGATCCGCCGCGCCGCCGCGACGAGCTCGCCCCAGCTGCGCTCGAGAAAAGCGCCGCGCACCGGCGCCTCGGTCACCGCGACATGGAACTGCGCATACAACTCGTCGGGCAGCGGTGCGTACAGGAGGCTCGCGAGCAGGCCGTAGATCTCGGCCCGGGCCAGCTCGTCGCCGTCGTCCGGCGTCGTGAAGTGCAGAGGCGCGGGCGTCGTGCTCACAGGTCGGTGATCCTGACTTCGCCTGCGGAATCGCTGTGCATGTCGATCACTCGGCAATCGCTGCACATCTGCAAGCGCCTCGCCGCAGCCCCCTGGAACATGGCGTGGCCGGCGAGCTTGCCGAGGATGACCTCGATCGCCTTCGCCGTGGTGAAGGGCTTGCCGCAGCGGACGCAGCAGAACGGCTCGACCTCGTGGAGAACGCGCGCCGCCTTGCGTGCCTTGCCGCCGTCGGCCAGGAGCAGGCGCGGCTCGAGCGTGATCGCCTTCTCGGGACAGGTCGTTTCGCACAGGCCGCACTGGACGCAGTTGGTCTCGATGAAGCGCAGTTGCGGTCGATCGGCGCTGTCCGCGAGCGCTGCTTCGGGACAGGCACCGACGCAGGCCATGCACAAGGTGCAGGTCGCTGCGTCGACGACGACGTTGCCGAAGGGGCTCGACTTCGGCAGGGCGACGGCGTCGGAAACGCGCGATGACTCGCGCATCAGGTGGTCGATGGCGAGGTCGAGCGTCGCCCGCTTGTTCGCCTGCACCGCGAAGGTCGCGGCGCGCTGCACGGCGGCGGCCGCGGGGCGCTGCAGAGCCCGGTCGAGGCGCAGGAGCGACGGATGGGTCGACCGGCCGTTCGGCGCCGGGCTCGGGTCGGCCGGCCCCGACGGTGCCGGGCCGATCGCCCGTGCCACCTCGCCGGCGCCGGTGATCCGGAAGTGCTCGCCGGCCAGGCCGAGGCCGGCCAGGATCGCCTCCGCGACCTGCATCTGCGCCGTGATCGCGTCGCGGTACTCGGGCGCCTCCTCGTCGGTCATCGTCACCCAGACCTGCGACGCGCCGAAGGCGATCGCCGCCAGCCACAGGTCGATACCGACCGACGCCGTGTGCCAGACCTCGAGCGGCAGGACGCGCGCCGGAATACCCTGCATCGCCGGATCGACGCGGGCGGCGCGGCCGAGCTCGCCGATGACCTTCGCGCCCGCTCCCGCGCTGTGCACGAGCAGGGCCGGCGGGCCTGCGAGGGCCGACCCGCCGGCACGCGCGTAGGTGGCGAGCAGCGTCTTGATCCGCGTCCCCATCTCGTTCGGCCGCGGCGTCGCGTAGCTGATCGCGCCGCTGGGGCAGACCGTCGTGCAGGCGCCGCAGCCGACGCACAGGTGCGGCTCGACGATGATGCCGCCGCCGGTCGTGCGGCCCTTGTGCGACGCATCGGTGCGGATCGCCTCGGCCGAACAGACGTCGATGCAGGCGCTGCAGCCGATCCGCTCGTTTCTGCTGTGCGCGCAGATGCTTTGCCGGTAGTCGAAGAACCTCGGCTT
>JGI24140J50213_10001056_pt1 | contig 12338 bp, 9 predicted proteins | sample BarGraIncu00222A_FD_50213 | JGI IMG/M metagenome (IMG submission 50213)
CCGGCAGCCGGTCGATCACCGACTGGGTCGTGTTCGTCAGCCCAACGCACCCGTCAACGCAGGAGCTGAGCCACAGCGGTGCGCCACCCACGATCCGATAGACGCGTCCGTTGTCAAGGGCCCGCACGAACGAGCCGTTGGCGAAGGTGGGAATCCCGGCCCCCATCACTGCGGAGCTGACTCCCTCAACAATGACGTCTCCTGGTCGTGTGGCACGGATCGTGGCTAGGACGGTGTTGTAGTCGGTCGAGATGCAGCCAGCAGTGGTGCCGCCCGTTGAGACGTGGAAGAAGATGGCGGACCCGTAACCGGCTCGGATCGGCTGGGTGTTGTAGTTGATGAGCAGGCCCTGCTGATACGCCGTGGTGATGTACCGGTACATGGACTCGTCGGCGGGCCCGCAGACGCCCGTGAAGTAGCGGTTGTAGGTGGCCGCACCCACCGTTGATCCCCAGCACGAGTTGGGCGCCAGCGTGAGGTATCCGTTAGCGGAGCCAGGGTTACTTCTGCCGAACGCTGTCCCGAAGGTGAACGCCCCGGTCGGCGTCTTCCCATCACCCTCGCGTTTGGCCCCTGCGGGCGCGAAACCCCGGTAGCCGGTGCGGCCAGCCGATTGCCACGACGGGGAGTAGGCGCCGGTGCCGGTTTTTGAGCACTCGGTGATCGAGACGTTGGTGGAACCGTAGGACGATGCCAGCGCCAGGGTCACGTGTGCCGGCCGGGTGGTCAGCCCGTGAACACCCCCGGCCGCAATGGACCCGCAGACCGACGACGCCGCCTGGGCAGGTGCCACCGACGAAAGCAGCGACAGTGAGCTCACGGTCATCATCAGGGCGATTGTCAGCAGGCGTCCGCCATGACTGACCATTCGATATCTCATCTCGTTATGAGGTGTTGCGGCGGGCGCTGCGGTACAAGGGACGTTACGGCAACGCGGCGTTGAAAGAAGGCTTGTTTGTTCCGGTTTCCGCCCCAGTGGGTCGCCCCGGCAGTTGGCGACGTGCGTGCTTCGCGGGTGATGATCGGGGCGATGTGCAGCCCTGGACGGGCGGACACGTTACCGGCCATCGGTACGGGGTCGGGACCGCGACCGGCCTGCGGTACCGGGTCGAGACGGTGACCGGCCTTGACGCCCTCGGGAACGCGGCTGGCGCGGGCGGTGTCGCTCTTGCTCAACCGGACAAAGCGTCCGGGGGGGCATCGACCGACCTCAGTGAGCTCGCGCCGGAGGCGAGCCCGCCCGGCTCAGGTCGTCGAGGTCGCTGACTCGATCCGTGGCAGCGCCCCGCCTGGAAACCACCGCGGATACCAGAGAGACTGTCCCGGTGAACAAGAAGCCGAGCAGGCTGGTCCTGGTCCTTGCCTACATCGCCGTCGTGCATATCCCCGCAGCGGTGCTGACGTGGCGGGACCTACGGGAGCGGCCGGCCGCGCAGGTCCGGGGGGACAAGTGGATCTGGCGGGTGGCAAGCATTCTCAACACCAGCGGGTCGCTTACCTACTGGTTGCTCGGGCGGCGGTCGGCGGCCTAAGCCGCCCAGGCTGTGCGGTCAGTCAGCGCGCAACACCACGAGGAACTGCCCGCCGCCTGCCTCGACCAGCGTGCTCACCGCGAGCTCCGGCGCGAACCTGGACAGCCGGTCCACCAGCCAGGTGGCGGCCTTCTCGGCGTCCGCCCGGCTGGGGCATCGGGCCACGACCTCGCGACCGCCCTTGCGGGCCAACCGCTGGACGGTCGCCACGATCGGGGCCGGCTCCACGACAAACAGCTCCGTGGACCAGGCCACGACGGGCTTGACCGCGCCCTTGCGCGTGTTGCAGGCCCTGTGGGCAAGGCGTTCCGAGCCGGCGGCAGCCTTCTTGCCCTTCGGTGAAGCGCCGCCGTCGACGCTGGGGCCGCGGGGGGAGTTGACCGACGCGTCGGGGTCGACCGGCTCGTCGCACAGCCAACAGCGCCAGGCATCGCGCTCGCCGACCTCGCTGAGTGTGCTCATGCCAGAATGCTACGGGTTGCCCGCTGCTGATCCCGCGTGGCTGACCGCAGCGATCGCTAGCGCGGCCGGTGCCCACAGGTCGGCGGTGCCTCGCAGCGATCTGCCGCAGAGCCCAACGACGGAACCCGGTGGGGAAGGATCTTGGCGCGCCGGCGTCCACGGTGCCGCCGCCGGCAGGCAGTCCCGGCGTCAACCCGGACCGGGGAACTCGGTGGCCAGGACTCCCATGATGATGTCGTCGTGCCACTGGCCGTCGAACCAGCAGCTCTCCCGTTCGCGGCCTTCCTGGACGAAGCCGCACTTGCGGTACGAGGCGATGGCGCCGTCGTTGAACGCGAGGACTCGAAGGTCCACCCGGTGGAGGTTCATGGACCGGAATGCATGGTCGAGGACGAGCAGCGTCGCTTCCGTCCCGAGCCCGCGTCCCGTGTGGATGGGTGCGAACATGCCGATCACGAGGTGTGCCTTGGCGTCTGTCTCCCTGAGCGAGTCCAGGCCCACGCGGCCGACAAGGTGACCTTCCGCCTCGATGAGCCAGTGGCGCCGGGACGGGTCGGCGGCGACGGCTCGTTGCTGCTGGTACCAGGTCCGGGCTTCTGCAGGGGTCATCTCGCGCGTCTGGGCCTGGTGTCCGTAGTTGCGTTGGATGCCGGCGTGCCACCCGAGGCTCAGGCGGGCCTGTTCGTCCTCAGGCTGCACCCCGCGCAGCGTGACGTGCTGGCCTGTGAGCGTGGGCACCTTCGTGGCGTTCATGGTGTCCTTCCTGGTGGGTCTGGAATTGGCGGTGCCCGTTCTTGGCATCCAGGGGCCGCACCTCGATGGCGGCGGCTTGCGCAGAGCCGTGGCCCGGTGATGGTTCTTCGGTGGCGCGGCCACCGTCGTGCAGTGGCAGGAGGAGGCCGCCCCGCCCTGGGGGCGGGGGTTCTCAGTCGAACTCGGTGGGTAGCGACGGGTCGCGATGGTGGGCGAGCACCCGCTCGATTTCCCAGCGGTTCACCCGTCCTGCTGAGAGCTCCGGCAGCTCGTTGATGCCGAACCACCCGATCTCAAGGGTCTCCAGCTCGTCCGGTGCTTGGCGTGCGCCGGTGGCACGGCACAGGAAGAACAGCTTGTAGATGCTGTTCGGCAGCTTGGGCACATGTCCGCGCCGGTCGCGGTCCCAGCATCCGACCAGGCCCATCACCTCGACGCCGTAACCGGTCTCCTCAAGGACCTCGCGGACCACCGCCTCGCTGGGTGTATCCAGCGGATCAGCGAACCCGCCGGGAAGCGACCAACGTCCGTCGGCGGCCTCGCGCATCATCAGCAGTCGGTCCTGGTCATCGACAAGGGCGCCACGAACCTCGACCTTGGGAGTGACGTACCCGACCATCGTGCCCAGGTCCATCTTCAGCTCATCCAGCGACCGCTCGCCCAGCAGCGTGAACATCTCAGCGGCGATGTCGCGAAGCTTCTTGTACCGGTCAAGGTCGAACCGGTTGGTGGAGAAGGTCAGGCCGTTCTCGGCCAGCGCGGCGATGCGCATGGCCGCCAGTCGCACGACCTCGGAGCTGTTCTCCAGTGGTTCTGGCTCTAAGCTCACGGCCGGACCGCCGGCGGGTACGCGAGCTGGTGGGGGTCGGCCTGCGACAACGGATCGGGATGCACGGGTTCAGGCTGCCCCAACGGCGTGAACTCTGCCAAATTCCCGCCTGGATGGGCTGGGGTCAGGCCTTGGTGATGAGTCTTCGTGGCCCGTTACCGTTTCGAATTCGCAGCGGCTATTATCGCGTGGAATGAGGACAAGGCCCCGGCAGCTTCTGCCGTCATGAGCAGCAAGCCCAGAGCGTACTCAGGTTTGCTCGTTGCTGTGTTTGTGGTGCTTGCAGCCACGGCATCGTGCACCTCCGCCCCGTCCACCGNACCCGGGCGCAGCGGTCAGTCCGCGCCGGCAACCCCGACCGTGTCTGCTCGCCAGCCCACGACGAGAACCACCCTTGGGCCCAGCGGAGTCGAGTCGAGCGCGGTCGTCGCCGAGAACACGCGGCCTGGAACGCCGTCATGGCAGATCACTGGTTCGGGAAGGGGCGTCATCCAGGGGTTCGCCGACAAGAACTACGCGGCGATCGGGGACACCGTGGGTCTGCATGTGTCGACCGATGCCCGCAGTTTCCGGGTCGTCGCCTACCGCATGGGTTGGTACGGAGGGCTCGGCGCGCGCCAGGTCTGGAGCTCCGCACTGGTGGCTGGACACCGTCAGCCTGCGTGCCCCGTGGCGCCCATGACGAACATGGTCAGCTGCGCCAACTGGGCCCGTTCGCTGACGATGACCGTCACCTCGGACTTCGTCCCTGGCGACTACCTTCTCAAGCTGGTCAGCGATGGCAAGGCGCAGAGCTATGTGTTGCTGACCATCTGGAACCCGAGCAGCACAGCGACCTATCTGGTGATGAACCGCTCACTGGTGGAGCAGGGATGGAACACCTTCGGCGGGTACTCGTTCTACCAGGGGAAGGGCCCCTGCATCCTGGGCTCGGGTACCTACCCCGTCTGTAACCGCGCCCGGGTGGTCTCGTTCGATCGCCCCTACGACGTGCAGGGTTCATCGGACTTCCTGGACAATGAGTACCCAATGGTCCGGTTCATGGAGGAGCACGGCCTGGACCTGACCTACTGCACTGATGTGTGCGTCTCCGAGCATCCTCAGATCCTGCTTCGACACCGGGCTCTGATTGGCCTTGACCATGACGAGACCTGGACGAACAGTGAGCGCGTCGGCGCGCTGAATGCCCTGCACGCCGGGGTCAACATGGCCTTCCTGGGCGCGGCGACACTGGTTCGCCATGCGCGGCTGCAACCATCCCCGCTTGGCCCGGATCGCCAGGAAGTGGACTACCGAAACTCACAGGAAGACCCGTTGAACGGTCACGGCGACCCGATGCAGGTTACCGGCAATACCTGGAGCTCTCCTCCGACCAGCTGGGACTCCAGCAGCTTTGTCGGCCAGATCTACGCCGGGTTCATCAGGGACGGCGAACCGAGTGCACCGTTGGTTGCCTGGAGTGCCTCGGCGTGGATCTTCAAGGGCACGGCGATGGCGTGGGGTGCGCCCTTACCAGCGGTGATCAACTCCGACTTCGATCACATCTATCCGTCCGGACCAATACCCCCCAACCTTCAGGTGCTCGCGCATTCTCCGATACCGCTGTCGCGGGCCTTCACCGGCCAAGGCACATGGGGCAACGTCACCTACTCGGACATGACTTACTACACCGACCCCAGCAGCAAGGGTGGTGTCTTCGACAGCGGTGACAACACCTGGGTCGGGACACTGCGACCGTGCCCGTCCCCGGCGGTGAGCTGCCCACGCTCGACGATTCGCCGCATGACCGGCAACCTCCTGTGGCTGTTCGGTCAGGGTCCGGCTGGCCGGTTCGTGCCGCCGGTCGCGAACTGGCGCCAGATCAGACCCCCAGGCTCCTGACGTCGATATCCCGACTGGTGCACCCGACCGGCCGCATCAGCGAGCCAGCCACCTCGCCAGGGACCGCGACCCCTGCGAGCCCGGACGGGGTATGCAGGGGGGTCGCTCGTCACGATGCGTGGGCTGAAGGGCCGTCGTGCAGCGGAAGTGCTCGAGGAGCAGCCCTGTGGTCACCTCTGCCCGACCAGCGATGAGGGCGGTTGGCGTCCCGTCGAACCCGTCCGCCGCGCCAAGGTTGGGGCTGAGGAGCACGTCTGGCGAGAGTGCGGGCCCGCAGCGAAGCTGCCGTGCGGGCCCGCAAATCGACTTACCCTCGTCGGTGCTCACCGTGCTAGTGGGTCACCAGGCCACGGTGTTGTTCGGTGCGGGTCACCTGCACGTCCGCGGCGCCTGCCACCAGTGCGACAACGCCCACGATCCACGCGGTCCACGCGAACGCGGTGAAGCCGTCACCGGGGGTGAAGCTCACGACCCACGGCGAGATGATGAAGAGCACGCCCATCAGCGCCACGAGTCCCTCGAAGGCGATCCTGCCCGGGCTAGCCAGGGAGACCAGCGCCAGAAGTGCGGTGATGACCCCAAGGGTGATCACCGTGTACATGGCCTTGCCGTCTGGGTGCGTCGTCCAGATCGGGGACAGCGCCGCATAGACCCCCGCAACGAGCGCGGCCAGACCCTGGGGGTGCGTCCGCTTGTTCATGCGAACCAACCACCCTTCGTGCTGTTGGCCCGTCGATCCCAAGACGGACCGATGAGATCAGTTTTCCCTGACTGACCGACCGGTCAACACCCGTGCGGCCACCGATCTCCAGGTCCGCAGCGGGATTTCGCCGCTTCACCGGCGAGCCCCGCCAGCTCTACGGCGGCTGGCATCTGTGCCGCCACGGCGCGTCAGGCATGGCTGGTTCTGCTTCGGGCAGGGTTCCGGNCCGCGTCAGGGAAAGCGCCCCCGTCGGTGTTCGGCAGCCGGAGNCCGCCGGCTTNGGGGCGTTGCCCGGCCAGGTTTGCGGCGACGGTCATGGGCGATGGTCTTACCCTCAATCCGGCCGGCAGGACGCTCGTGGTTGGTCGCAGTGCCAGCCCCTGTCCCGCCACGCTTCGCTGAGCGGCCACCGGGGGGTACGCGCTGCGCGCCTGGCTCTGGCNGGCTTGGTGTTGGGCCCCCCGGCGACGGCCGCGCAGGTGAGCGACCCGCNGGTCAGGCCGGCCCGCCGATGCCCCAGTTCTGGATCACGTAGTCCATGTCCTTGTCGCCACGGCCGCTGAGGTTGACCAGGATCGTGCCGGTCTTCATCTCGCGCGCCTTGACCAGCGCGTGGGCCACCGCGTGGGCGCTTTCCAGTGCCGCGATGATGCCCTCCTTGCGGCTGAGCATGAAGAAGGCGTCGCGGCACTGTTCGTCGGTGCTGGTCACATAGCTGACGCGGCCCGTGTCCTTGAGGTAGCTGTGCTCGGGGCCGACGCCGGGGTAGTCGAGGCCGCTGGCGCAGGAGTACACCGGGGACGGCTGACCGTCCTCGTCCTGGAGCAGATAGCACTTGAAGCCGTGGATGATGCCCGCACGGCCGTAGGTCATCGTCGCGGCGTGCTCGCCGACCGCGGTTCCGCGACCGAGCGGCTCGACGCCGATCAGCTCGACGGGGTCGTCCAGGAAGGCGGAGAAGATGCCGATCGCGTTAGACCCGCCGCCGATGCAGGCCTCGACGACGTCGGGCAGGTTGCCGGTCATCTCCTGGAACTGATCACGCGCCTCGATGCCAACGACGCGCTGGAAGTCGCGCACCATGAGCGGGAAGGGGTGCGGGCCAACGACAGAGCCGATGCAGTAGATCGAGTTCTCATAGTCCGCCAGGTAGGCCTCGAAAGCGGAGTCGACGGCCTCCTTGAGCGTCCTGAGGCCGTGGGTGACNGGNACGACGGTNGCGCCGAGCAGCTGCATGCGGCTGACGTTCGGCGCCTGCTTCTCGATGTCGACCTGGCCCATGTGAATCTCGCACTCGAGGCCGAAATGAGCTGCGGCCGTCGCCAGGGCGACGCCATGCTGACCGGCGCCCGTCTCGGCGATGACCTTCGTCTTGCCCATGTACTTGGCGAGCAGGCCTTCGCCCATGCAGTGGTTCAGCTTGTGGGCGCCGGTGTGGTTCAGGTCCTCACGCTTGAGGTAGATCTGTGCCCCGCCGTTGTTCAGCGACATGGTTCGCGCGTGGTAGACGGGTGTGGGCCGGCCCTGGAAGTGCTTGCGGAGGTAGCGCAGCTCGGCGATGAAGGCCGCATCGTTCTCGATCTCGTGGTAGGCCTTGGTGATCTCGGCGAAGGGCCCCTCCAGCTGAGGCGGCAGGAACTGGCCGCCGTACTCTCCGAAGAACCCCAGCTCGTCGGGGACGCTCTTTCGTCCGGACATCTGCCACGTGCGGCCTTGCTCAGCCATGTCTGGCCCTCCTGGTCTCTGGATGATCGCGTGCACCCGGGAGTCTATGCACCGGGGCCACGACGGGACCGCGTGTCTCACGGCCCCGGTGGTCTTCTGGCGGCGGGCTGTGCCTGCGGCCGGGGCGGTCTGGGCGCCATTCGGCCCTTTCTGGCAGCGTCGCCAGCCTTTCTTGGGCCGGCACCTCGCGGGCGAACGGGACCCGGATCCCGACACCGGGGCCCGGCGGCGCCACGGCGCCACCGGGCCCAGAGCGCGAGAAGCCCGAGGCCGACTCGCTGCCCGAGCTCGAGGTCGGGCCCTGGGCGCCCAGTAGCGATCAGCCAGCCGCCGGACCCATCACCGCATTTGTCTGGTCGCGGTCGGTCCCCCTTCCCCTGGCCACAGATTGTGCGGTGTGGGAGCCCAGGCGGGCTGGGTCGCCCTGCCAGGAAGCGGCGGTGCTACCTGCGTAGGGTGTCCAGCGGGCACGTGCAGCCCGCCGTCGATTGCCAGGAGACTCCTCCATGCCCAAGAACGCTTCCGCTGTCTCGACCCCTGTGCTGAGCGTGTTCCGCCTCGCGGCCCTGTTCACCTTCCTGGCCGTGGCAATGGGGGCGGTGGTGTGTGCCACCGGGTCGGGAGCGTCCTGCCCCACGTGGCCGGGTTGCCGTCCGGACGAGATCGCCCCCCAGTGGGCGCTGAGCCCGGTCATCGAGTTCACTCACCGGGTCGTGGCGATGTCCGCCGGCCCCCTGGTGCTGGCGGCCGCGGTGATGTCCAGACGCCTGCCCGGATCAAACAGGTGGGTGCGGATCCTGCCACTGGTGGCGCTCGCCGGCGCCCTGGCAGCCGGCGCGTTCGGCAGACTCGCGGTACTGAGCAGCCTGCCGACCTGGCTGGGTGCGGTCGATCTGTTCTGCGCCCTGATCGCGATGACGGCCATGGGCGTGGCCGCCGTCATGGTCAGGGCCCTTGCAGCCGACTCATCGCTGCGACCGGCTGCCGGCCGGCACCCGGTGTGGGTCATGCGCCTGGCAGCCGCGAGCACGGCCGTGGTGATCGCGATCCATGTCAGCGGCATCTTCGCAGCAGGACCACACTCGTACACCCGGTGCCTGGGCTGGCCGATCTGGGCGACGGTCAACGGCGACCTCCACCCATGGCTGCAGGACCTTCGGCTGGGGTTGGCGGGCCTGGGAGCCGCGCTCGTGGTCGCCACGGCGGTGGCTGCCGCGCGCGACGGGCGGCTTCGTTGGTGGGGCATCGCCATCGGCGCGCTGTTCGCGGCCGAGATGGTGCTGGGACTGGTGATCCGCACCCGCGAGCTGAACACCGGTGTGGCCGCGGCGTACTCGGTGCTGGCGGTCGCCATCCTGTACTGCCTCGGGTTGCTGATGGCGCTCGCATGGCCAGCTCGGGCTGCCACTGATGTCCCCCCGCTACAGCCGCCCGTGCCCGCCCGCGAGCCTGTCGGGCCGGGGCTGGCCTAAGCGGTCAGGGTGGTCGTGCCCGCGCGGCCGACCCTGCAACAGGGGAGACCACGGGTACCGCAGCCACCGGATCAGGGACTGGTCCCGCACGTCGGCCGGCGACGCCCTAAGGGCGCATCTCGTAGGCGCCCGCCAGGTCGCGGACCTGCTGCCACACCCGGTCGTAGCGATCCGCGGCGGCCGCCGGCTTGCGGACGTGCTCCAGTGCCCACAGTTGCTGCGCCTTGGTCGAGGAGGCCTTGCCGTGCAGGTCCACCGCGTAGGCCGAGAAGTCACGAACGAGCACGTCAAAGATCTGGTCCACCAGGTCGCGGTCCAGACCGCTCAGGCCGGCCTGCTCGAGGATGAGCTGACCGTAGACCACAAGGGTGAACAGCTCGCCCAGGGCCAGCAGCAGGTCCAGGTCCGTGGCTTGCTCGGCGTCCGGGCCGGCGTTGGTGAGCAGGTCGACCAGGCCCTCGGCCTGCTCCCGGAAGACGGCGACGTTGGGGACGTCAGCAAACGCGTCATACGGCGTCCGCCAGTTCGCGAACCGGACCTTTCCCAGGCCCCTGGCAGGTCCCTGGTGGAACAGGAAGTCGTCGTCGGCGCCGTCGCGGCGCCTGGGCACCTCGGGCAGCGTCGTCGGCGCCAGCAGGTAGTTGGGCAGGAACTTCAGCACCAGGGCCATGTTGACGTGCACCGTGCCCTCCAGCTTGGGCAGCGCACGGATGTCCATTGCGGCCTGCTCAAAGTACGTGTCCTTCTCGAACCCCTTGGCGGCCACCACATCCCAGAGCCCGTCGATCACCCGCTCACCCTGTGTGGTGACCTTCATCTTCGTGACCGGATTGAACAGCAGGTAGCGGCGGTCATCCGCGGAGGCCGAGCGCACGTAGTCGATCGCCCTGTCCGCGAACAGCTTCATGGCGACCAGTCGCGCGTAGGCATCGGTCAGCCCCTGGCGCACGTGCGGGAAGTCGGTGACTCGCTTGCCGTACAGGATGCGGTTCTCAGCGTGCGTTATCGCCTCGTAGAAGGCATGCTCGCAGATTCCGATGGAGGCGAAACCGAGGTTGAACTTGCCGATGTTGACGGTGTTGAGCGCGGCATCGAACGCGGCAGCCCCGGTGTGCAGGACATCCTGAGCCTGCACGGGGTAGTCGTGGAGGGTGAACTCGCTGACGTACATCTGTGACGACACCACGTTCTTGACCAGCTCGTAGGACGGGTGCTGGCTGTCCGCGGCGAAGAAGACGTAGCCCTGCGCTCCCGGGACGCCCGCGATGCGGCCGAAGACCGAGACCATGGCGGCCACGTTGCCGTTACCGATGTAGTACTTGCTGCCGTTGGCGCGAAAGCCCGAGCCATCGGGTGTCAGGACCATGTCGGTGGTGTAGATGTCGGCGCCGTGTGCCTTCTCGGATAGCCCGAAGGCGAACACACCTCCCTGGCTGAGGATTGTCGCGGCCCGGGCCTTGGCTGCCTCGTTGTCGCTCTGCCAGACCGGGCCCAGACCCAGGATGGTGACCTGCCAGGCGTACCAGTAGCCGAGGCCGTAGAACGCGAGTACCTCACCGAACGCGCAGATGCGCGCGGTGTCCCAGCACCCGCCGACAGATCCCGGCGTCAGGAAGGTGGCGAAGGCCTTCTCTGAGGCTATGAAGGTCAGGAAGTCGTCGTACCACTCGCGCTCGTGATGGGCGCGCTTCAGCTCAGTCTTGCCCCGCGCCTCGAACCATCCGATCGTCGCTGCCAGCAGGCGGCGTGCCTCAGGGTCGAGGTCGGTGGGGTCGTAGGTCCTCGGGTTGAGCAGCAGGTCGGTCATCACGGCACCCTAGCCGTTCTGAGCACAGAGCGGGCCAGCCTGGTTCGGCCGGTCACGGCGGAGCGGGAAGGGGCCCTGTCGGCGCCGCCAGTTCTGGTGGCCTCTGCCGGCACGGCCCGCGCAGCGACGCGAGCCCGTGAAGCCGCCGGCTCAACGTTGACCTTCATGGCGCGACCAGCCGTGGTGAGCAGTTCCAGCAGGGTGGGATCTCACAACCCGCTGGGCCTGTGGTCGGGGACTCGCCGCTCGCGTCAGTGCGGGGGTCGCCACCCGGCAGCCAGAACCTTCAACCTGCGCGTGCGGGCGAACGTGCGCGTGGGCCTATGGTCCCTTTCCCCTGCGCCGTGGATGGTCCCGGTCGTCTCGGGAACCGGTGCCCATCCTGGGCCCTGGCCCTGGACAGGAGCCTTCGCAGTGAGAAGGGTGAAGATGAGCCGCTGCTTCTGGTTGGGCGGGTCCGCGCGCTCGCGCACCCCTCATGGTGCCAGCCGCCGGGGGCTTACCGCGGCCAGGTCTGTGGAGCGCGTGACCAGATCCTGGTCGTCAAGGTCGGTAACCCTGACCGTGCTGGCGACGGTGTTGACGTGCGTTGGGTTGGCCATCGCGGTGCTGGCTGCCAGTGCAACCTCACCGACGCCCGGCGCAGAGGGCGCACCGATGACGGCGATGATCGTCGGTGACTCGATCAGCCAGGGCAGCACCGGCAATTTTACGTGGCGTTACCGGTTGTACAAGGCGCTGACAGCGGCCGGGGTCACGGTCACCTTCGAAGGTCCGTACACCGACCTGTTCGACAACGTCGTGGGCATCCGTGATGGCAACCACACCTATACCGACCCGAGCTTCGACCAACACCATGATGCGCTCTGGGGCAATACGTTGCAGGAAGCTGCGGCCCTGATCAGAAGAGATGTCGCGACCTACTCCCCGGACTACGTGCTCGTGGCCCTGGGGCTTGACGATCTGGCCTGGGGGTTCAGCGACGCTGCGGGTACCGAATCGTCCTTGAAGAGGGGGTCGCCGGTCTTTGTCACCGACGCTGGCGCCAACATCATCCCCGCGATCGACCTGTGGGACGGCACCCCTCCCAACGCACGGGGCGAGCAGAAGATCGCCGCCGGTTTCGTCGATGCCCTTGCCAGGGACTTCGGTATCGGAACCGGCTACCCACGGG
>JGI24140J50213_10001057_pt1 | contig 12338 bp, 12 predicted proteins | sample BarGraIncu00222A_FD_50213 | JGI IMG/M metagenome (IMG submission 50213)
GCTGAGGATAGAGGTGCCGGACCCGGATTCAAAGCAAAAATGGTGGGGCGCCGCGCCCACGACGCCAGCAAGCGAACGCACGGCTCATTTTAAAAACCATATGAGAAGCCTCGATCTCGGAGCGACCGGCACAGCCTAAGGTGATCAATATTGACAGAGCACTCGCAAGAGTGTTAAGCGAGANTCGTGGCTTGGTGTTTGATTCGAGCCCGGTGACCGAATGTCACCGCTAGCCGGAGCATCCGGCACCTCCTCGTTCCATCAATACGCCGGCGTACCACGGTCTGCTTAACAGCATCTGAGTCGGGGGCGGCCCGCAAGAGTCCTTGCCGATCTCCTACCTCAGCTTGAGCAATTGAGGGCGGTGACCATGAGCACTATATGTTTGACGGCTTCGCGCCAACGCACCTTCTGGTGTTCGACCGCCGCCGCCTCTGCGGCCCTCGGCCTGGCAATGCTCGCGCCGGCATCTTCCGCTTATGCACAGGCGCCCAGCCTTGGGACGGCCGACAGCTTCGCCGTGCTGGGAGCCTCGACCGTCACCAACACCGGCCCGACCGTCATTAGCGGAACCGCCGCGCGTCCCGGCAATGTCGGCGTCAGCCCAGGCAGCGCAATTGTCGGTTTTCCCCCTGGCATTTTGACCGGACCGGGAGCGACGTTCCATGTCAGCGACGCGCTGGCGATACAGGCTCAAATCGACCTGACGACGGCCTATAATACGCTGACGACCAGGCCGACCACGGCGAACCTGACGGGTCAGAACCTGGGCGGCCTTGTGCTTGTGCCGGGTGTCTATAGTTTTAACAGTTCGGCTCAGTTGACGGGCGCGCTCACCCTTAACGGTCTGGGCAATCCCAACTCGGTCTTCATCTTCAACATTGCGAGCACGCTCACCACCGCCAGTGCGTCGGTGGTTTCGCTGATTAATGGCGCACAAGGTGGCCATGTATTCTGGAGGGTCGGCAGTTCCGCGACCCTCGGCACAACCTCGTCGTTCACGGGCGACATCCTCGCGAACACCAGCATCACCCTGAATACGGGCGCCACGATCACCTGTGGTGCCGCCCTGGCAAGAACTGGTGCAGTGACGCTGGATACCAATACGATAGCCTTATGCAATCTCATAGCGGCTGCCAGCGGAGGCGGCGGTGGTGGAGTCATCCTTGGTCCTACCGGCGTCCCACTATTCGCGTCTCTGTTGTCGACCTCGGCCAATGGCAGCCAACGCGCGGTCGCAAATGCCATAGATGGGTTCGTGGCAAACGGCGGTACGTTGCCGCTCCCGTTTGTGACCCTCTTGACCCTGTCGCCTGCGGATCTGGGCAATGCACTGACGCAGATTCAGGGGGAGACCGGTACCGGCGTCGCTCAGGCGGGGGTACAAGCGATGAACTCGTTCCTGTCGCTCGTGACGAATCCCTTCCTGGAGAACCGGGCCTTCGTGCCAGCGAGCCCGCCGCCTCAGCCTGGAATGTATTACAAGTCTCTGGTGTACCACGCCCCGGTCGATCCGCGCCGCTGGAGCATTTGGGGCGCAGGCTATGGCGGCCAAAGCAACCTGAACGGCAGTGCGTTGGCCGGAAGTCACGATCTGTCGGCGCGAGCCTATGGCTTTGCGACCGGCCTCGACTATCGCGTCACGCCCTACTCGGTGGTCGGCTTCGCGCTGGGGGGCGGTGGCACGAATTACAGCATCTCCAATGGTCTCGGCGGCGGACACAGCGACATGTTCCAGGCCGCCGTTTATAGTTTGACGCGTGTCGATGCGGCCTATGTGTCGGCAGCGATCGCCTATGGTTGGCATAACGAAACCACCGGCCGAACCGTGACTGTGGCCGGCTTCGACCAGCTTACCGCCGGTTTTGACGCCAACAACATCGCCGGCCGGGTGGAGGGCGGTTATCGTTTCGCCGTTCCGGGCATTTTTGACCTGCCGGGATTTGGGCTCACGCCCTACGGCGCATTCCAGATGCAGGCGTTCTACACGCCGTCCTACAGCGAGACCGCCACCGCCGGTTCATCGCTTTTCGCGCTGAGCTACGATGCGCATACGACGAACGTGATCCGCACCGAGCTGGGCGCCTGGATCGACCGGCCGTTCAGGATCTATGACGATGCGGTCCTGTCGTTGCGCGGCCGGGCCGCCTGGGCGCACGATGATTGGAGTGATCTGACCTATACTCCGTCATTCCTGTCGCTGGTAGGAACGAGCTGGTCGGAGACGGGCGCTCCGCCGCCGCGCGATTTATTGCTCGCCTCGGCCGTCGCGGAGGTCGGTTTCAGCAATGGGATCTCCGTCGCCGGCAAGTTCGACACCGAGTTGAGCCAGCACTCCCAAACTTATATCGGGTCCGCACGCCTGCGCTATAATTGGTGAATTGAATTGCTTTTCTTGCTCCCATTTCGACGCGGCTCGACGAGCCACATCCGGAGTTAGCGCCAAAGAAGGCGATGCCAAGATAAATGCGCTGCATGCCGTTTACCTCGTTTTCCCTCCGGATAACTCCGGCGTCTCGGGATGGTTCGGTCCGAATTCTGCTAGGCGGCTCTGCGTTCGAAGTAGGGCCCGTCGTCCGACTTACGCCAACCCCTTGGCCTCTTTCGTCAATGCTTCGCCTGCCTTGAGGGATTCGTTGATCTGCCGCGGGAGGGCTTTGCGAGACCGCAGCTTGGCGTTCCATGACGCCTCTTTCAGGCGATCAGGCATGATGCGTTCCATTCGTTTGCGGGTGGTCCTGTCGGCGCCGGTTCTGACGACCAACAATGGTGCGCACCGTGCTGAGGCTGGTGTCATCGGCGATCGCGCGCAATGACGCGCCGGATTTATGCAGCCGAACAACCTCTTTGCATTGTGCTTGGCTGGCTTGGAGCGGCCGGCCCACATCCTTCGGCACAATGGCGGCGTTGTATTTAGGGATGAGCTTGTTCCACTTCTTCAGCAGATCGACGTACTTGTGGTACCATTCCTCGCCCTGAACGAAGGCGCGTTGCCACACCCAATCGCCTTCTTCGTTCAGAGACATGTCGAACGCCTCAATCCAGCGCTCGGTCTGGTCCCGACAATCATGCACATGCTCGGCCTGGCGCTGCACTAGATCCCGGGCGTCATCGCGTTCCTGCCGCAGCTCAGCAATTCGCCGCTCGGCTTCTTTGAGTTGATCTTCCAGCTCTGCGATGCGCTGCTCGTCTGTCGTGTGTGTGTTCATATTTTCATATTTTCAACACGCAAAAACTCAATGATTATGCGGGGTTCTTGAGAATTTCATGGCCCTCTAAACTTCGGAATGGCCGATGCCCTATAGTAGTCCGGCCAAGCCAACCTTCCGGGCCTACGTGCTGGGGTCGGATGATTCAAAATGATCTGACATGTGGCCGCTGAGAACACCTAGGGCGTGCTCAGCGGCGAGACACGCGCTCAAGCAGCCATATGTGTAAGTGTTCGGCACGAACTCGTAGGCGACCCGAGCTTGCTCGACGGCCGTCCGAACCTCGGCCCGCGCTCTGCTCGCGGCGCTCATGTCAAAGCCACCCTACAGGGAAGATATAAGAAGCAGTACCGCCGTCGGTACTTGGAACGAATACCCGGTTTTGTTGGGTTTTCTCATTTTTCCAAGTTCCGGATTCGGTACTGTGTAGCAGTACCGCCGTCGGTACTGAAAAAGCCGCAAAATGGTACTGGGGAATTTTTCTCACGCTGCCTCCGATTGATCGCCTTCAGAGACAATTGATGCGCGTCTTGCTGCGCGTTCCGCGCGCCTGGTACGCTTGGCTTGGCGCTCTCGATCGAGTGCCTCAAAGGCATTTCTAATTCGAACCTCGGCCTCTTCGGCGTTCTTGATCGATTTCCATTCATTGGTCGGGGTAAGTCCGTCAGGGGTACCGAGCCAGGTAAGTCGGTAAATTGAGGGCGTCATCCGCGACCCATACGAGCGTTGCCCTCGAGCGACTTCGATCAGCCCCAGAGCCCGACCTTCCAAAACTGTATCAAGCAGAGGCTCTCGACGTATGCCGCGAGCCTGGAGCTGGTCGTATGTCGCCTTGAGATTTCCGTTCTCTGTCCCGCCATGGGCGGCATGTTCTGCCATCAACGCATCGATAAGCTTTCGAAGTTGCATCGACATTGCCGCCCATGCCGCACTATTCAGGAGATGGAGCGGGACAGGGACGCAATAGCCGACACCTTTCGGAAGTCCGAGCGCCTCTCGCATGCGTTTGCCGGCGATTGCACCGGTAGAGCGATGATGTGCTCCGATTTTTCTTGGCACGATCATGGTTTACCGCCGGGCGTCTGTACACTGGCCGCGAATTGAGCCTGGATGGCTCGACGCATGCAACGCAGCTCCCGCTGAACGAGGTCTTCGTCGATCCCCCGTCGACGCATGGCTTCGGCTTGAATATCGAGTTGGTGCTGGACATAGCGGACACCAGCGTCTGGATTCATCAACGAAGCATGGGTCACCTGCTTCTGAATGAAAGCGCACCGGCGGGCGAGCGGGAACGGTAAGACGGCTGCGGTCACTGGATGTCTCCTTCAAGTTCAGGGGCAGCGATGGCTTCGGAGAGGTCTGTGGGATCTTCAAGCCTGGCCGGCAGCGCGTCCAGGATGGCCACGGCGGCCGGTTCGATCCCGCCGGCATGTTCATGGGAGAATAGAATTAGGCCGTCCTTGGTCCGACAATAGCTGCGGGATGCCCAACGCGCGCTCCCGTGCCTTTCCCCGGCACGACGCTGCAATATCCATTGGATGCCCGCTCGGCAGACGATGACCCGCCAGTGGTCGTTTAGGATTGCCACGATGGCGTGGTAGTCGTCGGCTTCTTCGGACTTGACGACGCCGCTCATGGCAGCACCGCCGTGCGAGCGGCGACGGCTTGCGCGAAGCGTCGCGATTCAAACGGTCCCGGGGCATCGTCGCCGAGTCCGATCTGAAACCGAACGTCGTCGCGCTCGATGACCATCGGGATGAACGGCGTGGCCGACGTAGTCGCGGTGGCCGTACTTGAGTGGACAGCCCGTGAACAAATTCCACGGATTTTCCACGTCCTGACCTGCGCGATTGACGGTTTGTTCCGCACGATAGCGGCATATTGGAAGCCGGAAACCCCAATAATCTCAGCGTTTTCAATGCTGGATAAAGTTGCGGCCAGCTCTTGGGGGAGAGCTGGCCGCGCGCGATCCGGTCTGGGACGGGGAGGGGTGGGGATGTGACCGGGTCGCGGGTCCTGTTATTTCCTTGTTGTCAGTGGTCGCGGGCGCTGGCGGTGGCGAGCGCCGGGCGGCTGTCGCCAAGCGAGACCCACACATTCGGATCGCCCTGCGACTGACGCTTGACGAAGCGGTAGCCGGTCTCGGTCCAGGCCACGACGTTCTCGTTCTGGTTGTCGAGAATGAACTCTCCCTTGTCGGTCTTCACGGTCAGCACGGCGTGGCCTTCGCCCTTTTTGTCGCGCACCACCGTGATCAGCAGCGCCTCACGCGGCCAGCCGGCGTCGATCAGCATCTTGCGCTTGAACAGTACGTAGTCCTCACAGTCGCCGTAGCCGTCGGTCGGCAACGACCATTTCTCGATCACTCCCCAATGATCCATATCGGTCATCGGCTTGACGGTTTCGTTGACCCAGCGGTTGACCCGCAGCAAGTCTCGCCATGCCGTCTGCGACATCACGATATCGCGTGGCTGCGACGCACGGCCGGCACATTCGCCGGGATTGTCGGCACAGAATTCAACCCAGCCGATCGGCGAACGCGTGGTGTCGCCAAGGCTCGCATAAAGAACTCGGTCGTCCCCGGCCTTTGCCGTCGCATTCAACCCCAACAGGATGGCGGCAATCGCCAATCCCTTTCCCCTGATCCCAAACATTGTGGCCCCCGTTTCTTGTTGGGACCACGTTTCGCACAAACGTTTTGCGCCGCCGCTAAGTAAGCCAAGTACAATTGAGACGAATGCAGGTAAAAACCGCGCTTAATTCGATCTATACTTGAGTCAAATTCGATTAAAATTTGAAACGACTGCAATTGATTCAAATTTTATGCATTAATGCGTTGCGGCCCGCCGCTCAGCTGTTTGCGCTGGCAAAGGCGGGCCGCGTTAACCCCGTCGAGGGGCGCGCCAAACGACGAAAGACGGCATCCGGCAAAGCGGATACCGCCTTCAGATTTCAAGTAAGGGAGGAATCGCGGCCTGCTGCGCTTTACCGCGCGGTAACGCTGTCTTCGAGCGTCTCGGCGAGTTGCTCGTGAACGAACTCAAGCGCGAAGCCTTCTTCGAGGTTTCGCACCACCCGAGACTGGACCTTGCCCAGCAGCACCAGGGATTTCACCGGCGGGCGGTTTTCCGCGGCGATGGCGGCGCCGGACAGCGACATGTCGATAATCCGGCAGGTCATCTTGCTGCCGTCCTCGAGGGTGAGGATCGCGATCGGGTTGCGCGGCACGATACGATCGTGGCGGCGGTCTTCCGGCAGGTTGAGAATGTCGCGGTTGGCAAGCCAGGTCAGCTGCGCGGCGAGCTTGTCGCGTTTGCGCGCGGTCGCACCCACGCTCATGGCAAAGCCGTTGTCGATAATGCGGGTGATTTTGCCCTCGACCCGCCCGATATGGTCGAGATAGGCAATGACGCGATCGCCGACATTGCCGATGCCAGGCGCCAGCAGGGCCAACCCTCCGGGCGACATATTGATGATCTGGCATGGGAATTCGCGCCGGTCCGGCAGCATATAGCGACCGAGCAGGTGAACTTTCACCCGCTGGAAACGCCGTCGCTCCTCGGCGGCCGGAAGAATCGATTTTCTGTGCGCTAACGCCATCTTCGCCACCCGACGACCGGCTCCCGGTGTCGTGCGACCCTACGGCCAGCACAGTTAATGAGTGGTTAGCAACGGTTGCATGAAGTGCAGATCACGCCTCCTTTAGCGCCGCAGCCGGAATCCAGGGCGCGTCCTCATAAGTCGGGCTTGATTGGTGCGGGCTTGACCAATGTCCGTTGTGCCCCGGTAGCGTCCAAATTCCGCGGCGCACGAAATGAGGGGATGTGCCAATAGGTAACGTCGCAGGGCTTGCTTGCTCGAAACGAGAGAAGCCGCCGACAGAGGCGCCTACGGTTCGCTATTTTTTGCGAGCAAAAGATCCAACTCTGGCAACAGAACGATGCCATCCTGATCGCTGCCGGATGAATGAACCACAAGCCATTTGCAGAGTGCCGTGCCCTGATTGTACGGGGCGTGGGGAACATCTTCGGGGAGGTAAACCTGGTCCCCAGCACGTGCCATTACCCGGTATTCCAGTTCATCCCCGTAGTAGACCGCGCATTCGCCTTCCAGAAGGTAAGCGATGGTCTCAATACCCTTGTGATAGTGGACCTTTGCTTTCGCGCCGGACGGCATCGGCAAAACGTTCATGCAAATTTGCTTCGCGCCAACCGTCTCAGTGGAGGCCCCAGCCCCATAACTGAAGCCCTGCTTCCCAACGTAGGTTTTGCCGGGCTGAATTACTTGAACAGACTCTGCTGCTGATTTCGACATCTGAAATCTCCGAAGCGTCTAAGCCGCATGCTAGTGGGGCCACTTCCAAATTGAAAGCTAATCGAGAGGCGAACCACGAACAAGACGGCGAGGATGCCCAGCGATTGCGCACGCTTCATTCCCTTAACGTTGCCACCCAATCTGTGACCGCAAGGTGGGCCTGTCAATCGCGCCTCGGTTTCGATCGTGCAAGCCGGAGATTGGCATCGCCTCGCGGTTCACATAGGCTTGCTGTCGCCCACGCAACTGCCAATCAACAATCGCCGAAGGGCCGGAGCCAGCTTCATGGAACAGATTCGCGTTTGCACCTATGACGGGCCGGGCGCAGCGCCGGTCATTCGCAGTGTTCCATGGCCGAAAATTCCGAAGAAGGCGGCGTTGATCAAGGTCGGCGCCTGTGGCGTCTGCGGCACCGATCTGCATATCCTGAAAGGCCACTGGCCGAAGCAACTGCCGTGGCCGTTCACGCTCGGCCATGAAATCGGCGGCGTGCTGGTCGATGTCGGATCGGAATTCGCGGAAGACTTCATGAGCAAGCCGCTCAAGGTGGGATCGAAGGTGATGATCCCGCCGCTGATGCCGTGCGGCCAATGCTATTATTGCCTCCATTATCCGCAAAGCGCCAACAAGTGCCTGACGCCGGTCTATTACGGCCGCTATCTCGGCTTCGACAAGGCACCGCATCTGTGGGGCGGCTGGGCCGAATATGTCTATGTCGATCTGGATATGCTGCCGGGCACCAAGATCTACCAGCTGCCCGACGACATGCCGCTGCGGCTCGGCGCATTGTCGGAGCCGCTGACCTCCTGCATCCGCGCCTTCAACCGCGCCACGCGATCTGGCGGCTTCACCTGGGGCGACACCGTGGTGATTCAGGGCTCCGGTCCGATCGGAATTCTGGCGGTGGCCGCAGCACAGGAGATGGGTGCGGGCCGTGTCATCTGCGTCGGCGCGCCGGAGACGCCGCGATTGGCGCTGGCGCGCAAATTCGGTGCCGAAGCCACCATCGATATCGAGGAGGTGGCGACGCCGGAAGCGCGCATCAAGGCCGTGCGCGACATCGTCGGCGGCTTCGGCGCCGATCTGGTGATGGATTGCTCGGGGCATCCGAGCGCCGGCCCGGAAGGCATTGAAATGCTGCGCGACGGCGGCACCTATGTCGAGATGGGCCAGTTCACCGACGCCGGCTCGATCATGACCTCGTGGCATCGTATCTGTACCAAGGACCTCAACGTTCTCGGGTCATGGGGTTTCACCGGCAACGATCTGCCGCTCGGCGTCGACATGCTTTATCGCACGCGTCACAAATATCCCTGGCTCGAGATGCAGACGCTGTATCCGTTTTCCGAGGAGGGGATCAGCCGTGCGGTTGCCGACGCGATGGCGATGAAAACAGTGAAATCGACCATCGTGCCGTGGCCGGAACTGGCGGAATAGACCGGAAACCATCGCCGAAATCTCGCCTACCCGGCGTAGCTAACCGATGTTGCTCTGGATGACAATTCAATCAACGTGTCTCGGCAACATCACTTCCGCTCTCAGCAACGTCGCAGGACAGTCAGAACAAGACAAACCTCCAACGTGAACTGACTGAAGATGAGCTCAATACCGTTGCCGGCGGCACCGATTCTTTCGATATCGAGCAGGTTCTCAACATCGGCTCGCAGACTAGTGGCGCGGACCCGTTCTCCATAATTCGTAAGTAAGATCGATGGTTTGTTCCGCTATTGCGAGGGCATCCTCTACTTCGATGCCAGGGTGACCTCCTCAGCGTGTGCATTCTCAAGCACGCGCCCGCCACAGCGTAACCGCAAGCAGCATATAAGCAGCGCAAGTCCACAGCGACTGCCAGTTGTCCGGCCCTTCGTTAAGTCCCGTATAGATAGCCGCCACCAAAAACACGCCGGCAAATATCGATTCCGCCATAGGGCGGATTCCTTTCGTAGGGCGATCGAGCAGCGTCATCGCCGCAAAAGGGACCGCCGCCATGGTGAGAGCCGCAAAAGGAAAATCCTTGTAGCGCGGGTCGAACACAAGGCCGAGCGCGGTTTCAGTGCCGATCACGATGGTTACGAGCCAGGCCAATCCGTGCACGGTCGCCAGCCCCGATAAGGTTCGGTAGTCCTTCGGACCCAGCAATTCCAGAAATGTGGGCGGTGCGCGCCCCGACATCAGGGCGTTGGCGCCAAACACCGGCGAAGCAGTTGCCGCTCCCAGAAGTGCGCCCGACAGAAGCCAGCTACCCGTTCCGTAACTTTCATAGAACATCTTTTGGGCGGCCACCCCAAACAGAATTCCGGCTGTGGTTGCCGATATTACGACCGCAAACCATGAGACGAGCCGGGGCTGCCAGGGCTTGCGGCGCAAGGTCAACCATGCCGCGCCGAATACCAGGATCGCCAGCGCCATTCCGCCGCTCATTTGCAGCTTCCAGAGCGGAAAATTGCTGATGGGGACGCCCGGCGGATATTTCGGCGTGCGCCGCACGGAATCGAACAGTCCCCAATATCCGCCGACCGTGCCCTCAAGCTGTTGCTTCCACAGTTCATCATAAGCCTCGAACAGGTTGACGCGGAAATTCTCACGCCGGGCAAGATCGAGGATCTCCGAGACCACCCGGGCCTGATTGGTGCGCGACGGCAGCGCTGACTCGCGCATCCGCCCCTCGCTCGGCCAACCTATTTCTCCGATCAGGATTTCCTTGCCCGGAAATACGGACGCCATCCGCCGGCGGATGGCGTCGGCGTGAGCGGCGGCAAATTCCGCCGGGACCGGAACATCCTCCCAAAATGGCAGGATATGAAGGGTGACGAAATCGACAGCATCGGAAATCTCGCGATTGCGCAGCCAAAACTCCCAGACATCGGCATAGGTCACGGGGACGGCGACCTGGGCCTTAACCGAACGGATCGTTGCGGCAAGGTCGGAAGCTGTCATTTCGCCGCGTAACAAGACCTCGTTGCCGACCACGAGCGCGGTGATTGTGCCCGGATATTCCCTGGCGAGGCGAATGCCCGTCGATATTTGCGTCAAATTCTTCTGCCGGTCCCTATCGAGCCAAATTCCCTGAATGACTTTCAGCCCCACCTTGGCGGCAAGTTCGGGAATCTGATCGAGACCCAGATCGGTCGCATAGGTCCGGACGCAGTCGGATATTTTGGCAAGCTCGGCGAGATCTTCCGCGATCTGTTCCCGCGACACCTGCGTCGCCGGTGACAGTGATGTCTGGTGGCCGCGGAAGGGGGCATATGATATGCACTGCAGTTTGGCATTCGGATCGATCGGCGCGCGTGCCAAAATGGTCGGTATGGCCAGCCACCACCACACCGCTGCGATCGCACCCAAGGATATAAGAAGCGCCAGCGGCGTGCGAAGAGAAATCAGTTCCGTCCTCCGGGTAGGGATCGTCGATTGACGGGCGCCAGCCTCTTTTTGATGGTGGTCCTCTGAGGGCAATAGGTGACCGAGACATAGCCGACGTCACGCACACTTTTGATCAACAGTGGTTCGTCAGCTATCGCTTTGAGCTTCCGACGAAGTCGGGGGATATCTCCGTCAATCGTGCGGTCCAACGGTAACCAGCCAAGTGCTTGCATTATTTTGTCACGCAACATGGCACGCGCGGCATTCTCAACCATTCGATCGGGCAACAACATGATTGTGTTGCACAGTCTACATGATCTGCCGCCCATCTGTTGATATGAATCAATGAGCCCGGTTGGCGCGCATCGCTACCGACGAGCGTTTTGAGTAGGGTTTCTCTGACTTCCGGTTATGGCACTTTTCGACCTGGCCCGGCATCCGGCTTGCGTCCGTAAGGCGATCAAAAGTGGACATCGATCGAGCGTTGCTGCCGGAATTTCGATTGATAGGAGCGGGCCCTAGCTGAGGCCTTCATAGACCATGAAGCCGCGCGCGATCGCCAGTTTCCGCAGCGTGCGGGGAATGAAGCGCTGTGGCGGATGGCCGAGATAGCGCCACGATGTCAGCTTGAATTCGCCGAGCAGGTCGGGTCGTTCGCTGAATGGCGTCAGCAGCCCGGTCAGGCTGATCGGCGTATGGGCGCGGGTGTTGAACGGCAGCAGCAGCAATTCCAGATGCGCCGGTGAGCCGTCTTGCGACGTCGTGCTGATGCCGGCGACGGCGGCCAGCAATTCCTCGGCCACCACCGCGATGATCTCTTGGATGTCGCGGCGGCTGTCGGGCGCAAACAGTGCCGAAAAGCTGCGATCCTTCAGATCGCAGCCGAGCAGGGCGCAGACCCGGGTGCCGGCGACGCGAAACGGATAGCCGGAGGCTCCGTCATAGGACAGCACGAAGATATCGCCGAGCAGTCCCCGCACCGCGTCGGGCTCGATCTCGCTACGGTCCGGCGCACGGGCGTCGCCGCGCCTTTCGTCCCAATATGCGAAAAACTCGCGGCTCGACGGATGTTTCATGAACCAACCCTGTCCCCGCGTTCGGCTCGACAGGACACATCTGTCTCGCTTTCAGTCACGCGCATTCCCCGATTTGTTGTGCAAGACAGGCTGTGCAGCGTCCATGCCGCAGCCGCATTTGCCGACGTTTTTGCGTCGTTAACGTTAAATTAACTATGAGGTTGGCGATCGGCGCGCAGCTGCTAGGGTCAGCGCATTGCAACGCTCGCTCGTTGTTCTCCAGCGGCGCGCGAGGTTGTTACACAGGTGGCGTCAAACAGTTTGGTCGTCGCGCGGGGAGGGGTGGGGATGTCGCCCGGTTTCCCTGGCGCGCAAGCCTAACGTCGATCGAGGGAGGGCTTTCTCAGAGCCCTCCCTTTGACGTTAGGGCGCTGAT
>JGI24140J50213_10001059_pt1 | contig 12331 bp, 4 predicted proteins | sample BarGraIncu00222A_FD_50213 | JGI IMG/M metagenome (IMG submission 50213)
AGGATAAATCCATTATATTCGGTCTGATTGAAACCATGCTGACCAAGAAGAAGTTTAAAGATTTCTTCAATAAAAATGTAGCTATGCTATAAACACAAAACACCCTGCGATTGCAGGGCGTTTCTGTTTTATTTAATCTACATTCTATTTACCATGAATTACCTTTAATATCTTTCCATCTGTTTTCTGAATCTCAATATATGGAACACCTCCTAAAGTAAAGTTGGCAGGAAGAGACCCTTCAACAAGCCAAACTCCATTTTTTAATTTAGCTTTGTATGGTTTATTTTTTGAGATTTCAACCCCATAAATAGGAGTCCATACAGCTATTGCAATTTTAATTGCAGTAGCTTCATTAGGAACAAAACCATCCTTTGGAATATATCCCATTTGTTCTTTTCTGTAATCATGTGGCTTTTTAATTGAAGTCCCAAGAATAGCTGTTGTTGTTATAATGCATATAACAATTAATAATTTCTTTTTCATTACATTATCCATTAAAGTTTTCATAAAATATTTTTCTATTTTGATAATTAAATAAGAACCCATGGCTTCTTCGGAGCTATAGGAGTTGGTGTTGGTGTTGGTGCTGGTGCTGGGATAGGTACCATTGTTGGAATGGGTATAGGTAAAGGTAGAGCATAATTTGGACTATTTGGGTCTTTTGAATCACTTGGCAATTGCACCTTAATATCTGATATTTCTCTTTTCTTTACATCATATTTTTGCAAAGAACCATCTGGAGATGCTAAATAGCCATCCATCTTTTTATCATCAGAATGATTTAAATCTTTAGTGGAAAAAAGATCATTACCTTCTCCATATTTGCTTTCATATTTGCCATGTGAATGTATGATAGCTTCGGGCTGTTCTCCATTTGATGGAAGACTCTCAGTTGCTCCTGCATTTGTGCCAGGTGCAGCCTTAGTATATGTATAACCTGATTTGCCCGCTTTGGTAATAGGGTATATTGTCGAAGCATATTCTTTTCCTTCTGCAATTGACTTCCCATTATAATATTTACCCCAATCTTTAGCAGCGTTATCTTTTGTTCTAAAGAAATCTCCAGGATCTCTTCCGTCTATATCAATAAGCCTTATTGGGTTACCTAAGCAATACGCATACGGTGATATCGAATAATATTTTTCTGCGTGCGGATCCACAGTTGTAAATACTGGCAATCCCGCACCTCTTCTTCTTGCTCCGAAATCATACTGATTCAACCCATTCATAGCTTCCATTTCTTTACCATTGTAGCGGAATGGTAAAGCAGAGCTGTTACTCGTGCTGGTATCAGCAAAGCGCATACCGCTCGGGTAATAGTGACTTTGCTCAATGATTGTTCCGCTACTGTTTATCACTACCCGATTATTACCTAAATGATCTTTCAGGTAGTAGTAAAACACGCCATTTTGCCAATATCCTTCGGGCAACATAATTTGTTTCAAAGAACCATTCTGATAAATCACATTTCCCACATAGTCGGTAGTAAGCGTTGTATAGTCGCTCGGATTACCGGGCAAGGTACTAATAGTGCCTATTGGCACATTGACAATATTATTTACCGTATAATTTACAGTTCTCAACTTTGCACCAACTGCATTGTAGGTATATAAATTCTTATGCCCTTCGGTAAACTGAATCTGATCCGGCAAATTTAATAAATTATACTGAATTGTACTAATACCTGAATTAAGATCGGAAACAGTGCTACCATTTTTATCATAAGTGTATTCTGTACCTACATTTAAACTGTCTTTAAAAGCCTCGGAACCATAAGGAATAAATGGAGCTGGAGAAATTAAATTATCGACTTTGCTCATCTGATTACCAATATAGGTAAAGCTGAGATTATTGATAGCAGTTCCGTTCTCATTTCGGGTTAATGAGTTGAAATTTCCCATTTTGTCAAACGTAAAGGTTTCATTGTACTTATCAGAAGTACTACTTACTACATTACCGTTGCTAATCCCGTAGTAATTGGCATTGGTTAGGCGGTTGAGGTCATCATACGTAAAGCTGTAAGCACGGTTATAATTCAAATTATCATTTGCCACACTCCATTGCATAGCTGCTATGTTTCCATTATAGCAGGCGTTAGCACCATTAAGTGGGCCAGAGTTGTAGTATAGATTTTCAGAAAAACGACTACCATTAATTTCCGTTGTCCAGCTACGAATATTGTAAGTATAAGTGGTAGCATCAATGCCTCCAAGGGCTTTAGTAGCAACTCTACCCAATTCATCATAGGTATTTGATGCCAGCGTGATCGTATCATTAGCTCCCAGTTTATATCGGGTCATGAGTAAGCGTTCAGCTTTATCATACGCATACCTGTAAACCTCGGGGATAATAGCCTGACCGGAGATATTGTGTTCTTTTCGGGCATTCAGTACCTTTCCTCTGAAATCAAGTTTATTATACGTTATATCATACCCTCCCAGATGGTTGCTGCTGCGGGTTTGTACCACCCGTCCGTATTTATCGTAATAATTGGCTGTTACTTCATACCTGGTTGAGTCGTCTAAATGATACACCCGGGTACCGGTAAGCTGAGCTTTGGCATAAGCCGTGGCAGCCGGAGCGCTATATCCGTCGAGGGTAATGCTGGTCAGCCTACTTTCCGGATTATTGCCCGAATAAGATAAAAAGCCATAATCATCGTAGTAATTCACTGTTAAAACAGAGGCCGGAGTAAAATTAATGTTGGTATAACCGGCTACCGGACCGCTACCTGTATAGCTGTCGTTAATGGCATTGCCCGAGTAGTTTGTCTCCATTACGGAGCGAGTGCTGCCATCATTTATCAGTCCGCTGTAAAGTATCCGTCCAAACTGGTCGTATGCATTTACCGTCCATTGCGATTTAGTCCGTTGGTTGCCATCCTGCGACAGGATAAGGCGATCGGCCCGGTCGTAAACCATATATATCCAGTCGCAGCCGGGTAGCCGTTTTGTAATGCAACGTTTGCGTCCGTCGTAGGTATAGAGGTAAGCGTATTGTTTAAGTACATCAGCATCGTTGCTCCATGTATTGGAGCCGTTCAGCTGGTCGGCAGCCGTTGGTGGCAATACGTAGCGCAGATTATTCAAATCGTCGTACACGTAATAGGTATCGTGATCGCCTGCCACACGGCTCAGTATCTTTCGTCCCAGCTTGTCGGCAAACTCTTCTACCATTTTTCCATCTTCGTCGGTGGTCTTTTGTCCTGTAAGGGCGGCAGCATCGTAGTATCCGTTACTTGTCAACTGATTGTCTGTGATTGTAAACAGCTCTACACTATTCGCCCCGTTGGTGGTATATTCCACAGTTTTCTTTTTGCCATTGGTGTACCAGTCTGCTCCTGCACCGTATTGGGCAGTTACGCGATTCAGGGGTGAGGCTTCATACTCGGTGGTAGCATAGGGCGAGGTATCGCCGTTGGTACTTTCCGAAGGGCTGGCAAAGTCGGGAACATAAGCCCCGTTATTGCCCGGTACTGCTGCAGGCAACCATTTTCTACTATCGCGACCGCAGGCATCATATTCAATACCGCTCACCAAATCGGCTCCGGCAGGAGTAATTCCATGCTGTACCGTTTGGGATGGACGCCCCAAACCATCGTAATACTGAATGGTTTGCAGGCTCTGGTCGGTTGTTAGCAGGCTTGCATCCGTGCTTTCCACGGTGGGGGCTGTGGTGAAGATATAGTTTTGACCCGAGCTGAACTGTATTCCACCAAAAAAAGGTATCTTTTGTATGGTGGTGGTGATATTTCCGTTACTGCTGCCCGATCCTTCCGATACAACATAATAGATACCGGGTGCCAGTGTTTGCCTGATATAGGCCTGGGCGGTATTGGAGCAGGCCCCGTTGCCCGAATAATTATCGTTAGAGGCTATCTCGGTTCCCGAAGCGTCCAGCAGATGAAGGTAAGTATCGCTTACTGCCGAACCGCAATCCGATACGGTAACCACCATACTTTTAGTAATATTAAACCTATAATAGACATCGTTGCTCGCCTGCCCGTAATCGTTGTTGAAATAGTTGGTGTTTTGCGTATCGGTATAAATGGCATCTTCGCTTTGCGTATCTATATCAATCGGATTGCCGAAAGTGTCGCCCACAGGCAATGTAACGCCGATATAAGTCATGATATTTCCGTTAGCATTACCGGCTCCTTCGCTTACGATATAATAGGTGCCGGCTGTCAGTGTTTGTTTGATATAGGCCTGTGCAGTATTGCTGCAAGCTTCATCGCCCGAATAGTTATCGTTGGAAGCAATCTCGGCTCCCGACGAATTTAGTAGATGCAGGTAGGTGTCGCTCACCGCCGAACCGCAATGCGATACAGTCACTGCCATTGTTTTCGGAATGCTAAAACGGTAATACACATCATTTGCCGGTTGTCCGGAATCATTGTTGAAATTATTGGTATTTTGGGTATCGACATAGGTAGCCCAGTTATTTTGCATGCCTATATCAATCGGATTGCTAAACGTGTCGCCGACCGGAGACTCAGCAGTAACCGTAGTGCTAATATGTCCGTTTGCCGAAAGCCCTTCCGACACAATATAGTAAGTGCCGGGAGTAAGTGCTTGTTTAATATATGCCTGAGCAGTATTGGAGCAAGCCCCGTCGCCCGAATAATCGTCATTGGATACCACTTCCGCCCCCGAAGAATCAAGCAGGTGCAAATAGGTATCGTTTACTCCCGATCCGCAATGTGAGATGGTAAGTACCATATTTTTAGTAATGCTAAACCGGTAATAAACATCATTACCGAATTGATCATTATCATTATTAAAATAATACGTATCTTCTGTGTCGGAGTACCTAAAGTCATTGCTTTTAGTTCCAATGTCAATAGGGCTGTTAAAGCTCTCGCCGGCTGCAGGTGTTATAAAAGGAACAAAGCTGATAGCTGTATTTATCGACCCGTTTACGTTGACCCCTTCAGATACGACGTAATAGGTTCCGGCATCAAGAGCCCTTTTGATATATGCCTGGGCGGTATTGGAGCAAGCTCCGTCATCCGAATAGTCATTGTTATCATCAATTTCTGTTCCCGATCCGTCCAGCAGGGTCAGATAGGTATCACTTATTGCCGAACCACAATGTGATATAGTTACCATCATTTTTTTTGTGATGGTGAAGCGGTAATACACATCGTTGCCGGCTTGCCCGAAATCGTTGTTGAAATTAGTGGTATTTTGCGTGTCGGAATAAGCGGAGCTTTCACTTTGCGTGCCAACGTCAATCGGGTTATTAAAGGTATCGCCGACAGGAACTGCAGTGCTGATGTTCGTGCTAATAATTCCATCATTACCACCAGCTCCTTCAGACAACACATAGTATGTTCCAGCCGTGAGTATTTGCCGGATATATGCCTGAGCAGTGTTGGAACAGGCTCCATCCCCCGAATAATTGTCGTTGGATGCTATCTCGGCACCTGCCGAACTCAGCAAATGCAAGTAAGTGTCGCTTAACACCGATCCGCAATGTGAGACTGTCACTTCCATTGTTCTCGGAATGCTAAAACGGTAATAAACATCACTTGCCGGTTGCCCGGAATCATTATTGAAATAGTCGGTATTTTGCGTATCCAAATAGCTGGTCCCATTGCTTCTTACACCTATATCTATCGGATTGCCAAATGTATCCCCGGTAGGCATTACCCCCGATACATTAGTCGTAACATCTCCATTTACCATATTCCCTTCTGATACGATATAGTATATTCCGGCCATCAGAGGTTGCCGGATATATGCCAGCGCAGTATTGGAACAGGCTCCTCCACCTGTGTAATTGTCATTTGTTGCAATCTCCGTTCCTGAAGCATTGAGCAGATGTAGGTAAGTATCGCCTACTGCTGAGCCACAATTAGAAACTGTGATAACCATATTTTTAGTCAGATTCAGTTTATAATAAACATCGTTGCCCGGCCGACCAACATCATTATTGAAATATTTAGTATCCTGATTATTGATATAGGTGAATGGACTACTATATGTACCTATATCAATCGGATTCTCGAAGATGTCGCCATTAGGTAAAGACAAAGTCAAATTAGTTGTTATACCTCCATTTTCCATCTTTCCTTCCGATACAATATAATAGGTTCCGGGAGCAAGTATTTGTTGGATGCATGCTTGTTCCAAATTAGGGCACTCCATATCATCCCAATAGCTATCGCTATCGATAATTTCTGCTCCGGAAGCATCAAGTAGGTGTAAATAGGTATCGTTTACTGCCGATCCGCAATTAGAGATGGATGCTTTCAGACTTTTTGCAATTGTAAACTTGTAATATACATCATTGCCCAATTCGCCGTAATCATTGTTATAACCGCTGGTATTTCTCGTATCGGTATAACCGGAGCCTTCGTTTCGTGTGCCGATATCGATAGCGTTGTTAAGTACATCGCCTACCGGCAACGAAGCTGTTATGGTAGTGGTAATATTTCCATTACTACTACCGGCACCTTCTGACATTACATAGTAAGTACCTCCCTCCAGCGTTTGCCGGATACATGCCTGAGCAACATTGGAACAAGCTCCATCACCCGAGTAATTGTCATTGGAGGTTATCTCGGCACCAGAAGAATTCAGCAAATGCAGGTAGGTATCGCTTAATGCCGATCCACAATGAGAAACAGAGACCTCCATTTTTCTAGCAATGGTAAAACTGTAATAAACATCATTGCTTGGCTGCCCCCCATTATTATAGAATTTACTGGTATTTTGTGTGTTTGTGTATGTAAAATCACTACTTTTATACCCAATCGAAATCGGATCGGTAAGAATATCACCAACTCCGGCGCTGGGAAGCACTCCGGATATATTGGTTGTGACATTATTGAATTCACCAAATCCATAGCAATAAACTGTGTAATATCCCGCAGGGAGAAGCTGCCGGATATATGCCTGCCATGGGTTTGAACAGTGGTCGTCTCCACTATAATCATCATTATCTGCTACAAAATTTCCTTCAGCATCATATATGGTCATGTATGTATCATTCATTGCTGACCCACAATTCGATATAGTGACCATCATATTTTGAGTAAGTGAGACTCCATAATAAACAGCATTGTCAATAAAATTGGCAGTATTTTGCGTATCTGTAAACGTAAAATTATTGTTTTTTGACCCAACTGAAATCGGATTATCAATTGCGTCACCAGCTCTTCTGGGGAGTGTCCCAGTTATGGTTGTGGTGATTGATCCGTTGACATCATATCCTTCCGCTACAATATAATAAGTGCCAGGCAAAAGCGTTTTTTTGATATATGCCTGATTAGTCGTAGAGCAAGCCCCCTCACCTGAGTAATCGTCATTAGAATCTATTTCACGCTTATAGATATCCAACAAATACAAATAAGTATCTGATAAACCAGATCCACAAGTGGAAATGGTAATATCCATCGTCGAAGTAATAATAATCTCAAAATAGATATCAGTACCACTAGTCCCATAATTGGTTGTATTATGTATCTCTGCTGAATTTACTGTCTTTGAGTAATAAAACGAGCTATTAAATGTCTCGTAGAAATTAGGATTTTTGAGGCTATATTGAGCTGTACCAGATTGTAATATACCAACGAAAAACAGGATGGTAAAAATAAAATGTTTCATAATGAGTATTGCTGAAGGTTATTGATTATAATAATGATACCTATACTCGTTCCATGTATTTCCATCGTCATTCTTAATATTCATCAGCCGATTGAATGTATCGTAGGTATAGGTGGTCACTGTGCCTTTTGGATCGGTAGCTGTGACCAGACCTACCAATGGAACATAAGTATAGGTACTAACCAGAGACATCTTACCACTGCCGCTTATCTTTGACCGTATTTGTTCTATTTCGTCCTTTGTAGGGTTTAGCTCTGCCGACAACTTATTAAGGTAGTCTGCCCCTACTGCGGCAACCACCTCATCATAAGTCAATCCTTCGATTTTGGCAATACAATACTGGTAGTTATAGCTCCATAGATAGGCTATTTTAGCAACTCCATCTTTTTCCATATATTGCGGATTGCCTCTATTGTCATATAGCATGTTATAAATGCGCAATTCAGCCACGCCGTATGTACCCCGGGCTATGCTTGCTGGTTTATAAGAACTGAAATTGCCGGTAGACGGATAAGATGCGTAATTAGAGATAGAGGTTTCCAACAAGCTGTTTCCCTTATATCTGTCTGTCCGTATTACATCGCTCAAAATGTTTTTCGAAACCATTTCATCGTAAGGAGAAGCACTGGCGTTAAAAGAATACTGTTTTTTTGTTTGAATCATATCTCCGTTGCTGTTGGTGATGCTTTCCGAAACCGGTAGAAGATAGTTCGGGTCGTACGTAAATTCTTTAATAGTGCTACTTTTTATTCCATTGTTATCATAACTATATTCGGTTTCTTTCACCAGTTTGTCCGCGCCAATGCTATATTCCTGATGTTTAAAGGCAAATGTCTCATATACCTGATCCGGATATATCAACATAATCTCCCGTTCGTTATCAGCTCCGGAACCATAAGTTTGGTCCATCCAAACCCGGTGGTTTCTATACCGAAATACCGGCATATCAAATATCGATTCTTTTCGATAAGGTTGGTATTCGTATTGATATTCCTTGATTTTTTGCGAACTGTTATAAATTATCTTGGAGGCTAATTCATTTACTCTCCAAAAATCCGTAGGACTTACATAAACTTGTTTATACCCGCTGCTGGGATCATGGTATCCTTCAAAGTTATCACCATCAGGAGTATTGAAATAACTCGAGTTAGTTAATCGGATGTTATACTTGTATTCCGTCCTGCCATTATCCCCACTTCCCGATGAGTTTTCAATATGTTCTGTGACATCCGAATAATATACTGTGTTGGATTGAAAATCGGTATATTGGCTGGGGACAGTGCTCTGGAATGTTCGCTGAATATAACTTCCCTCAGCGGGTAAATTCATTGAGCTTAAGGCGTTATTGTTCACATAGCAACTGACTTCATTTTCTGTATAGATATTATTAAATCTACTAATGTCAGGATGTAAATAATCAGGCATCATGGAGCTCCCGTATGTATAATATCTGGACTCCGTTTTCCCCTGTTCAGGTTCATTTTTTACACGTTTAATTCGTAGCCCACCGCATGCCAGGCCCGAAGGCATGCGATTCCCCTCGTATTCAAATTCTGTTTGCCCGCCTGTAGGATACTGGATTGACTTCAGCATCCCTATTTCCATACTTGGCTCATCCGTATGCTTATCTCCTCCTTGTATTTGCATGACAGGATATGGATATATATAGTTTCCGGAGTTATTAACAGCGTTGACGCCGACAGAACTGCTCTTTAACCCTCCGGCTCCTAACGAGTAATATCCCCACCAGTCGCAATCGGCTGATAAATTGCCACAGCCAGGAACAGAACTTGAATCGTAATAGTTAAATGTGTAAGCATATTTATTTGTTGAATTGCTAAGGTCAAGAAACTCTAGCTTGTCAAGCAACTTTAAATTGCCACTAAGATTATTTTTCAGAAGGAAATGTATTTTTTTTACCGGTTTGTTTTGTGCATCGCTGACAATCACTGTATCTAAATAGGTCGTTTGATTATATTTATCCTTTTGGTAGCTAAAATCAATCCGTCCAATGGCACTGGCTCCTCCTTCATATTGTATTGATTTTAATGAATAACAAGCTTTTGACATCTGAGTTTGAGTATTTGTCTGTTTAAAATATTCAGTTTGGTCCGTGAGCAATTCACCAATCAATTGATATAATTCACTTTCATAAACTTCGCCCATATGTCCTTGATCAACTCTTGTGTACTTTGAAAAGGCGTCATTATCATGCAAATTATCTGATATTACCAGAGAATTATTATAAAAATTAGTATATATATCAGGTCTAATGTAATCCAGCAATATTATATCTTGCTTGTTAGCAGATGTAATCGATGTCAGATGCCAGGTGGTGACCCAACCGCTCTCATTCCCGTCAACATATTGTCCTCCGAACTGATAGGTAATACCATCCTCATCCACTATTGTCACCCTGTTATAACCAACACTACCGTCTTTCATTACATAAATTTTCAATGGTTCATATGGCATGGGGACTCCGGTGGAACCCTGTAAAATAAACTTTCCACTTTTACCTGATGGTAAGGTGTAAGAAAAAATATCATACTCAGTATCTTTATATTGACCTGCTTTCTTGAAAGTTCCGTTGGGGAAAGTATGATCCATTGTAAAAACATCATTGTAACTACCTCCCGGTTTGTACAGCGTACTTGTGGTTCCATATAAGGTATTGAAATCCGGGGTATAAGTTGAACTATTAACTATGTTATTAAATGGATAGTATTCATCGGGATACCCTTTGATAATCCTACTGACAGATCCACCGCCACTAAGTGCCCAGCGTATACCAAACAGACCTTCGCGCTCATCTGCACGCAACCCTGACGCATGGAATTTTAGTTGCAATGGGAGGCTTAAACTTGTAGTTTTAATTGTATAAAGTGGAATTGAAATATCTACCAACCCATTCGATAAATCAACCGGATAATCCCCGTAACGATTCATTAAGGCAACCTGAGGGGATACGGCTCCCTTGAAATCATCCACACTTTGTCCCATTACATTCAAACAGGACAAGAAAAAAATTCCAATAATAAATTTCACTTGCATACGTAATAAATTTTGATTTTAATAGGTTTGGATGGAGCTGTCTCTGCTATCAGATTTCGTTTCATCACATTTAGTACTTGTCCTAAACCAATTTCTAGTTTCTGACATTTGTAAAGTCCGGCGATCGGTACTTTTCGATTACTAATTTATAGTTTCTGATTTGTTTGTATTTCTTTGTGTTGAAAATGGCATGTCACTTCTTTATCACATTCATTCTCATCACCATATCATCCACATGTACGTAAAGTGAGTATATGCCCGGTACCAAACTGCTCATGCGTACGGTGGTGTTATTGTAACCTTCACCCAGATTCTGAGCAGAGGTTTGGCAGAGGGCTATGCCAGTATTGTTGTGTACGGTAAACCACACTTTGGCTGCACGTACCAGTTTAAAGGTAATATACAGATTATCCTCCACCGGGTTGGGCATATAATGCGCTTCGGTAAACACGGCGGCAGCACCAACGGCAGCTTCGGGTTGGTCTTCGGCTATGGCGTCGGTTTGTACCTGTGAGGTTTGGAGTTCGGGTGAATAATAAAACGAGGTGCTGAATACGGTTGTATCCTTCAAACTTTCGCCCTTTTCATCCCTCTTGTCACCTTTTTTGCTTAGCATAGTCTTGATGCTTTCAAATACAGGGTAACGGATACCGGCAGCATACCACGAGTAGGTATCGAGAGTCATTTCCACGCTATCCTTGCCCGTTTCGGTATAGTGGCGCAGAGTGCGTACGCGCAGAGCCTTTTTCACAGTAGTAAACTGAGGAAGCTTCAGTTCTCCTTCGGCATCGGCCATAATACGGGTATATCCTTTCACTGCCAGCGGTATCCGGTGGCAATATTCTCCTTTACCGGTAAAATAGCTAAACAGCGTATCGCCATAGGCGAAAGGAAAATGCATGCGGAGTTCGGGCTGCGTATATTCCATATAAGTGGTGGAGTTTTCGTAGCCTACAGCTTGCAAACTATCCAGCTGCTGACGGTAGTAGTAACGGGTATTGTGTTCCAGTCCGGATACGCTACTGGTATCAGTTGCATTGCGCAGCGAATAGTTTAGACTGTAGGATTCATTCAGCGGTTGCACAGTACTGAAGTCCCAGTGCAGGTTTCGTCCCGAGCTGCCGGTATCTTTAAATTCTACTTGTTGTTTTACCAGCGCATCGGTGGCGCGGTAAGCATTGCGACTGGTGGTTAGGCTGTGGGAGTTTTGAGCTTGCAGACCCACTGTTACCAAGAATGGAATAAAGAAAAGAGTAATTTTTCTCATAAGCTTATTTTTACTTCGTGTTATTTTACTTCGTGTTATTTGCCTTCGGCGATATTTGCTTCGCGATATTAGCCTGCGGCGATATTTACTTCGTGTTATTAGCTTCGTGATATTATGCCTTCGGCGTTATTATGCCTTCCCGCTAAAGCGGGACAAGCCGGCGATATTTATTGTTATTGAGTTCTTCTGTTTTTGGCATTAATCACTAATCATTAATCACTGATCACTAATAATTTATCATTGATAATTTATCATTAATCGTTGTTTTAATTTTCTTCATTCTTCAATTTCACATTCTTCTTTATTCTATCACCTTCATTACCGGAGCACAAAAGTCGGTTGTGCCATCGGGCGTTACCGCCGCCCGCCGGAAATAATAGATAGTAGCCACATC
>JGI24140J50213_10001060_pt1 | contig 12325 bp, 7 predicted proteins | sample BarGraIncu00222A_FD_50213 | JGI IMG/M metagenome (IMG submission 50213)
GCCGCGGCGCGCGCCTGCTCGACGGCGTTCGGCACGGACTCGAGCCGGATCCGCCGGCCGACGATCGCATTCGGATGGCTCGTGCAGTCGCCGGCGGCGACGATGTCGGGGTCGGCGGTGCGCGTCGTCTCGTCGACGACGATGCCGTTGTCGATCTCGAGCCCGGCGGCAGCGGCGAGCTCCACGTTCGGCACGACGCCGACGCCGACGACGACCAGATCGACGGGAACGCTCTGCTCCTGCTGAGTCCGGCCGTCGCGGCAAAGGACTGCCGTCACGACGTCGCCGGTCGGAGAGAACTCGAAGCCGCGCAGCTCGACGCCGGTGCGCAGGTCGACGCCGGCCTCGCGGTGCACGCGTTCGTAGAAGGCCGAGATCTCGGGCGCGGTCACGCGCGCGAGAACGCGCGGCGCCGCTTCGAGGACGGTGACCTGCAGGCCGCACTTGACCGCGGCGGCGGCGACCTCGAGGCCGATGTAGCCGCCGCCGACGATCGCGATGCGCCGCCCGGCGACGAACTGGTTGCGCAGGCGAACGACGTCGTCGACGGTGCGCAGGTAGTGGAAGTTGCTCGCCCTTTCGGCCTCGGCCGCTCCCGTGCCGGTGAGGCGGCGCACCCGCGTTCCGGTGGTCAGCGCGAGGCGGCCGTAGGCCAGCCGCTCGCCGTTGCCGAGGAGCAGCGTCTTCGCGCCGCGGTCGATCGCCTCGACCCGCGTCCCGCCGATGAATTCGATCGCCGCCGCATCGAAGGTCGTCTTGGGGCGCAAGTACAGCGACTCGACCCGGCCCCCGGACGACAGGTACGCCTTCGACAGCGGCGGCCGCTGGTAGGGAAGCCACGCCTCTTCGCCGATCATGACGATGCGCGTTGCGTGCCCGCCCTGGCGCAGCGCCGAGGCCAGCTCGCCGCCGGCGTGCCCGGCACCGACGATGACGATGGTGTCGCTCATGGCTTGGGCCCGGCGACCACGCCGAGCCGGCGCAACAAAGGCAGGCGGTGCTCGAGAAAGCTGCGCACCCGCGGCTCGAGCTCGGCGAGGTTGTCGGCATCGCCATCGAGCGGCCGCCCGTCCTTGACGATTCGCTTGTCCTGCGCCTTGAATTGCGCCCAGGTGGAGTCGCGGATGGCTTCGGCGCTGTCGCTGCCGACTTCGCGCATGGCCGACAGCAACAGCTGCTCCGAATGCGTCACGAAGACGCCCGAGCCGAGCGCCGGCGCGGCGAGAAATCGCATCGAGTCGTCGCCACCCTGCGCTTCTTCGACCAGCAGATCGTTGAGCGCGAGCGACGCCGACCGCGCGGCGCCACCATCTTCTTCGAGCATCGGATGGGCCTGCGCGCTTTCGACCAGCAGCGCCAGGCCTTGCGCGATCTGCAACGGCGGCACTTCGGCGAACGCCGGCAACGACGCCAGCTCGGCGAATCCGACGCTCCCCTGCTTCAGTCGTTCGAGCATGGGCTCGATGACGGCTTCGTCCGCCGTCAGCATGCCGGCCGACGTATCGAGCGTCGTCGTCGCCCGCTGGGGGTCGACGGTCAGCGTGAAGCGGATCGCGGCGAGCGCGGCGACGAACTGCGGCGGCGTCAGCTGCACCGGGTCGCGGACGTAGAGATCGCGGCGAAATCTCCGGTTGACGGCGAAGTCCTTGATCGTCTCGGCCATTCCCGGGTCGGCACCGGCGAACATCGCCGCGATCTCGGGCGACGCCGACAGCGCCGGGATGTTCTCGCTGGCCGCCGCCGAGCCGACGTAGTCGAGGCCCGCCTCATTCATCTCGCGCTTGACGTCGAGGTGGTAGAGCGCATCCCAGTGTTCGTTGAGATACTCGTGGGCCAGGTAGCTTCCGTCCCTCGCGCCAAGGTGCTCGAGATAGCGGCCGATCGACGCGTCGGCCTTGAAGTAGCGCGCGCCCCGTGCCGCCAGGTGATCCACGAATTGGACGGCGGCGACCGCGTTCTCGTCGCTGCGCCCGCGCCGCCGCACCACGAGCTCGCGCAACAGGCGCTGCACCGGCGTGAACGCAGCCCATCCGGGCATGCAGTTGTAGCTGACGTAGACCATGCCGCCGGGTTCGAGCCGGTCGCGAATGAAGTGCGCGATGTGGCGCCGGTTCTCTGCGCTGACCCAGCTGTAGACGCCGTGCAGCACGATCAGGTCGAAGCGCGGCGCGGCATCGGCGACGCCGCTTTGCGCGGCGAGGTCGGCGAAACTCCGTTCGCCGAAGTGCAGTTTCGCCAGGCCGGCGCGCGCGCCGAGATGTCGCAGCTTGGCCATCTGCGCCGCGTTGAAATCGTAGCCGTGAAAGCGTCCGAGCGGATTCGTCGCGGCGAGGAGGAGCGGGCCGAGTCCGCGGCCGCAGCCGAGTTCGCAATACGCGAACTGCCGATCGACGACGGCCGGCGGCCTGACGCCGACGAGGATCGCAAGCAGATGCAAGTAGGCCGGCGACAGCTCGCGATAGAAGCCAGCGGTGTAGGGGATGTCGGTGACGTAGCCGTCTTGCCAGGTGCCCATGCGTGGTGCCGCGAAGATGCGAAGCTGCCGCCGCATCGTAGGCTACGCCCGTGATCAGGAGATCGGCGCGGCGCCTCGACGTCGACCTGGCCTTCGGCGGGAGTCGACGCCCGCTGCCCTTCCGGCAAGGCTACCGCCCGATACACCCGATATGGAAAGTTTTCCCAGATTGTGTCATCCTCGGCGCTGCGGCCGTCGTCAGCGATCTGCAGGCGCCGAGGAGGCGCGTGCGGGCCGCTCGATCTCCCCTGCCTCGAGGGTCATACCAGCACATGAAGCGCGCCCGGCCGGAAAACCGCAGCGCCGCCGCCCCGCGTCGGGTGCAGCCTACGCCCGAGCACGCCGAGCTGGCGCTGCGCGAGGCGGCGGCTCTCATGGCGCCGATCTCGCTGTGGCTGTTGCGGCACGGCGTCTCGTACCCGGCGTTTGCCGAGTTGCTGAAGTCGGTGTTCGTCGAAGCGGCGCGCGGCGAGCTGCGGCGCGCCGAAACCAAGCCGACCCAATCGGCGCTCAGCCTGCTGTCGGGCGTGCACCGCAAGGACGTGCGAGATCTCGGCGAGGCCACGGCGACGCCGCGCCCGCATCGGCGACCGACCCTGTCGTCGCAGGTGTTTACTCGCTGGCTGCACGACTCGCGCTATCGCGGCAAGGACGGCAAGCCCCGGGCGCTGCCGCGAATCGGCGCCGGGCGCAGCTTCGAGGCGCTGTGCCGGGAACTGTCGAACGACGTACATCCGCGATCCGTCCTGGACGAGTTGCTGCGGCTCGGACAGGTCGGCCTCGACGGCGAGCGCGTCGTCGTCCTCGCCGACGCGTTCGTTCCCTCTCCGCGCCTCGACGAGATGACTGCGATCTTCTCTGCCAATGCGGCCGATCACATCGCCGCGGCCGTCAGCAACCTCACGACAGACTCGCCGCGCTTCCTCGAGCAAAGCATCTACGCTGACGGGCTGACGCAGGAGTCCATCGATCGCCTGCACGCCGCCGCCCGGCAGGCCTGGAGCAAGGCCTTCGAGACGGTCGTCGGCCGCGCCCGGGATCGCGTGGATCGCGACAAGACAAGCGACGGCGAGCTCCGCATGCGCTTCGGCTCCTACTTCTTCAGCGAGCCCGTCCCTCCCGCTTCGCCCGGGCCATCGCACCTGCGCGGAAAGTCAACCGCGTCAGGCCGCCCCCTGAAGAAGAGCCAACCATGAAACGACCCTTCGATTCCGGAACACGCGCCGTCATCGGCCTTGCCGGCATGCTCGTGCTGGCGACCCTGGCTTCGTGCGGCGGCGACGGCGTGGTCGGGTCCGGGGGCACCGGCAGGGGCAACACGGGTATCGCCATCGGCACGGTCAACGGCTTCGGCAGTGTCATTGTCGACGGCGTGTCGTACGACGATCTCACCGCCCGGGTGGTCAGCGAAACGGCCCCCGGCGTCGATACGCTTTCCGAAGTCCAGCTCGGCGACCGGGTCTCCATCACCTACGCGGGGCCGGGCATTGCCAGCGTCGTGCGCATCGATACCGCGCTGTCGGGACCGGTCGCGACCGCGTTCTCCTCGGGCCGGTTCTCGATGCTGGGCCAGACCGTCGTCATCAACGCCGGCAGTGGCCTGGGACCGACCACGCAGTTCGGCGGCGGCTACCTGCAGGCCACGGACATAGTCGTCGGCGACCCAGTCGACGTGAACGGCGTCCTCGTCCAGCAGGCCGGTTCCTGGGTCATCGCGGCAACCCGCGTCGACAAGCTGAGCGCCGCTCCCGCCTATCTGCGCGTCAGCGGCCTCGTCGGCAGCCTCTCCGCGAGCGGTCCGACGACGTTCGCGTTGGGCGGACTGACCGTCGACGCCAGCAGCGCCGCCGTCCTTCCGGCCGGGACCCCTCTGGCCGATGGCCAGGCCGTGACCGTCCTCGCCGCGCCCGCCGACTACACCGTCTCCGGTCCGGGGTCGCCGCGCCTGCGCGCCGCGCAAGTCCGCATTGCCGCGCTGCAGAGCGGCGCCCTCGATGACTACGTGAGCGGCTCGATCTCCCGTCTCGACGCTGCGGCCATGACCTTCCTGCTCGGCGCCCAACCGGTGAGCTATGCCGGCGCCACGATCACCCCCGCGCGCGCGTCGCCGGCCAATGGGCGCTACGTGCAGGTCCAGGGCAGGGTCGGCAGCGACGGGTCGCTGACGGCGTCGACTGTCGCCATCCGGGACGCCGAGACGGAAGACGATTCCGAGCTGCGCGGCAACATCGTCGCCTTCGACAGCGCGACGAATCACCTCACCGTGCGCGGCGTCCTCGTCGACGCCAGCACGGCTACGCTGCAAGGATGCCCCGCGAGCGGTCTGGCGAACGGCCTCTACGTTCAGATCACCGGCTCGCTCGGGACCGCGGGCGTTGTCGCGCAGGTCATCCGCTGCGAATCCGAGCCGTCGGGAGGCACCGTCGAACGCGACGGAGTCGCCGGTGCGGTCGACCTCGGGGCGAGGACCTTCACGCTGACACGTCAGCAAGGGTCGACGGTATCCGTCGAATGGACCGACACCACCTACTTCGGCGGCGCCACGCCCTCGACCCTGTCGGGCAAGCCCGTGGAGGTGCAAGGCACGTTCATCGGCGCCACGCTCGTCGCGAGCAAGGTGAAGGTCGACGATTGACCCCACGCGCGGGATCCAGGCCGATCCCGCCCTTTACTCGAAACGGCTAGGCGGTTCCGTATTTGGTTTGGAATTCGATGCCGACCTGCTGCAGGAGCGGCGTCGGGAGCACGCCGCCGGCGCAAACGATGACCGCGTCGTTCGCCAGCTCCGTGTCGCTGCCCTGGATCGAGATCGTGACGGTTGCCTGCTGGATCGAGGCGACCTGCGTTCGCAGCATCACCCGGATCCGCCCTGCCCGCTCCTGCTCCTCGAGGCGCTGGCGATTTTTCGCCTTGACCCGGGCAAAGGCGTCTCCACGGTAGCTCAGGATCACCTTCGTCCCGGGCTGCTCGGAGAGGGCGATCGCGGCTTCGAGGGCGCTGTCTCCGCCGCCGACCACCAGCACGGCCAGGTCGCGGTACTGCTCCGCGTCGATGAGCCGGTAGACGACCTTGGACGACTCCTCACCGGGAACGTCGAGCTTGCGCGGCGAGCCGCGACGGCCGATGGCGAGCAGCACCGAACGCGTGGAATAGCTGGCCTTGGGCGTGCGGAGAACAAAGCCACCGTCGCCTTGCCGTTCGACGCCTTCCATCCGCTCCGAGAACGAGACCTGCAGGCCGGTCTTCTCGACCACGCCGCGCCAGAACTCGAGCAGCTTTTCCTTCTGGATCTCGCCCATCTTCAGCGAGCCGACGAGGGCGAGCTTGACGGGCGCCGACATCGCGATCTTGTTGCGCGGGTAGTGGTAGACCGAGCCGCCGAGGGAATCTTCCTGCTCGATCAGCTTGTAGCGCAAGCCGTGCTCGATGGCGGCCAGGCCGGCCGAGAGACCGGCCGGGCCGCCGCCGACGATGACGAGGTCGAACTCGGCGGACGCGGCGATCTTGCGCGCCCTGATGGAATCGACCGCCTGCCGGCCCTGTTCCGCAGCCTTGCGGATCAGGCCCATCCCGCCCAGTTCGCCGGCGATGAAGATCCCCGGCACGTTCGTCTCGAAGTTGGGGCGGACGTTGGGAATGTCGATGCCGCGCTTTTCCGTGCCGAACACGAGCTTGATCGCCTCGACCGGGCAGGCCGTCAGGCAGGCACCGTGGCCGATGCAGGCTGCGCCGTTGGTCAGCACCGCCTTGCCGTTGACGATGCCGATCGCCTGCTCCGGACAGGCCCGCGCGCAGGAGCCCGAGCCGATGCAGCGCAGCGGATCGACGACCGGGTGCAGCGACTGCGGTTCGGCGAGACCGGAGGCGATCGCCTGCCGGAGATCCTCGACGTGGGCGCGTTCGGTGCGCTTGTGCCGCCGCAAGTAGAGCAGCAGCACCGCGAGGACGATGGCGGCGTAGATCAGCAGGTAAGCCATTGCATCCCGGTTTCAGGTCCGCCCAGCCTAGAACGCATTCCAGGGCCCGTTCGGCGACAGCGCCTGGCCCCAGATCGACGTGAACACGCTGCGCCCGTAGAAGAAGGGCAGGCCCCAGACGTAGGCGTTGGCGCCCTGGCCCGCCGATCCCGCGAGGCCGGCGAAGGCGACGCCCGAGGTGCTGAACAGGGCATCGGCGTTCGCCACCGAGTAGTCCACCGAGCCGGTCGCCCCGAACGCATCGGTGACGGTCGCGGTGCGCCGGAGCACCACAGGCGGACAGTACCAGCCGCCGCTCGACGCCGTCGAGCTCTGGCAAGCCTTCGGGACGCTCGCATCGTCGAAGAACAGCGCATTCGATCCGCTGTCGACGTAGCTGTCGACATAGGTCGCCCCGCCGGACGTCGTCGTGAAGTAGAGGTAGCCCGGGTTCGCCGGGTTCGGGTCGACGAAATACATCGTGGCCCCGAGCGGGATCTGGTTGTTCGATTGCGTGCCGATGCCGAACACGAGTCGCCCCTTCGCCAGCCCGGCGCCGAGATCCGGCAGCGCCGGCAGCGTGATGATCGTGCCGTTGTTGTTCACGGCGAAGTGAGCGACGGGGTTTTGCACCTGCAGAGCGCTCGGGATCGCCGCCGGCGAACATGGCGCCCCCGAGGCGCCCGGGCACGAGTAGTAGAGCGTGTAGCCGCTCGCGTAGTCGCCCTTGCTGCAAGCGAGCCCGCAGTCGTACGAGACCATGCCGATGCCGAGAATGCCCTTGGCCTGCAGGGACGACATCGAGTTCTGCAGCCCGCCGTTGGCAGCGGCGATGCAGTTGGCCGGGGGTGCATCGCTCATGGGCACGGCATCGTCGATGATCTGCACGGGCAGCGAGCTCGCGGCTTCGCCGGCGATGCGCAGGTCCGCGCTGGCCAGGGGCCCCCAGACCGCGCCGAGAACGAAGGGATAGCACTCAAGGGCCCGCCCAGCCGGCGTGCCGCTCGCGGCATCGGCCGGGAGCGTGATCGGCGCAAGCACCAGGGTCGCGACCGTGCTCTTCAGGAGACGCAGGCCGACCGAACCGGTGTCGAGAAAGACATGGTCGATCGTGACGCAATCCGTCGCCGACCCCGGCGTGCAGACGGTGACGGTCACGTACGGGATGTTCGCGGCGCCCAGGGAGAAACCGGAGGCCGGCCCGGCGTCGACGACGATCTCGGTCGTGTTCGGGCCGATGGGGGCATCGACGCTGACGACCGTCGCGCCGTTGCCGCCGCCGTTTCCACTGCCGGTGATCGTCGTCACCGACGAGTTGCCGCCGCCGCAGCTTGTGAGCAGCACGGCGAGCGCTGCCGCAGCAGGCGCGACGATGCGGCGGTCAGCGCAGCGCATCGAGGGGGACCCCTTGCGGCACCAGCGATTGCAGCCAGGCCTTGCCGACATAGGAATTCAGGTGCGCCGTCGAGTGGACGACGAGATCGTCACGCCGCAGCTCGGCGTGGCGGCGGATTCCCGGAGCGCGCATCGCCTCGCTCGCCGCCGCGGCGTAGCTCGCGGCATGCGCGCCGAGCAAGGCCGCCAGGTCCGGCTTGAAGCGCGTGTTCCAGGCGACCGCGAAGACAATGCCGCCGGGCGTCACGAACTCGCGGATGCTGGAGCCGTCGGCCAGCGTGATCTCGTGCGTGCGGACCTGGGCGCTCGAGACCGCGGCGGGGTGCCGCGTTCCCTGCATGCGCACCTGGTCGCCGGCGATGGTCGAGACGTCGCCACCGAGCACGGCGCGTGCCGGCAACGCGGCGAGCGACAGGGTCGCAACAAGCACCGTGGCGGCGAAGGGGCGCGGTCTCGAGGCGGCCGTGCTCGTCATTGGCTCACCTCAGAACAGTTCATACCGGTAGCCGAGGTAGAAGAAGATCGAGTTCGTCGTGTCCTTGTTGACCGGGCCGTCTGTCTTCGAATGCTCGACGAGACTCTCGCCGAGAACGCTGCCGCGCGGCGACAAGCGATAGGACCCGCGCAGCCCCGGCGAAATCCGGTTCAGCTTGACGCCCTGGTTGTCGCGCTGCGTGTAGAAGCGCAGCGATGGCTCGAGCGTGATGTCGTTGTCGCGCAGTCCGGTCAGATTGTTGAACGACAGCTGGCTTCCCTTGAAGAAGGGCGTCGACAGCACGCTCAGGTTGAAGTTGTTGATGTCGCGCGACGAATAGAGGTTCGAGCCGGTCATCTGCAACGTGGCGCCATACTGCGCGCCGGTGGCCGGCGTCGCCTCGAAATTGCCCACGGCGGGCAAGGCGCCGACCGAGCTGTAGCGCAGATCGGCCGTCAGCTGCCACTTCGCGCTGATCGGTCGGGAGACGCTGACCAGACCCTGCTTGGCTTGCGCGCTGGTGGCCAGGGCCGCAGCGCGAACCTCGTCGAGCGTTTGCATCTGCAGCAAGTCCTTGAGCGAGGCCGCGCCCGAGCTGATGAGCGCATTCGTCATCTGCAGCGATGGCGCCTTGCGCGAATCGAGAAGCAGGGTGATCGTCGTTTGCGACGGTGCCTGGAACGATCCCTGCAACGAGACGGCGTTGACCTTGCGGAACAGGACGTCGTAGTCGAGCAACGAGTACATCGAGAACAGCTCGTCGGAGTAGCGCGCCTCGGCGCCGATGGCGCGCCGGTTGGCGATGCCTTGCGTCGTCTGGTCGATCACGTACGCGTCTCCGCCCCAGCGATCGAAGAGTCCGTCGGCCTCGACGACTGCGGCGAGCAGCCGTTCCGAGGGCGCGGAAACGAGCGGATTGGCCGGCACGCCGCCCATCACGTCGACCTTCCAGCCCGACGCGACGGGATAGGTCGCCGAGACGCCGTCGAACAGGCCGAGCAGCCCGCCGCTGATCGAGGATTGCCGGCCGGCACGGATCGCGATGCCGCTCTCGCTCCGCTTGTAGTCGACGTAGGCCGCGTTGAGCAGGCTGGTGCTGTGCGACGATGCGACGAGGTTGAGCGAACCCGTGCCGCGGACGACGGCGCGAGTCTCGGCGTCGGGCGTCGAGTAGCGGGCGCCGAGGTCGACGCTCGTGACGATGGCCGACTCGGTCGTCTTCGTCAGCGTCGACTGGTCGATGCCGGCAGCGATATTGACGAGCGACTGGCTGCGCGCCTTCCCGCCGTAGTAGTACTGCGCGATGTTGCCGGTGAAGCGGTTTCCGCGCGCCGACGAAGGTGCGCCGGCACCGGCCGACGGCGTCGTGCCTGCGGCCGCGCTCGCCACGCCTGCTGCCGATGGCGCCGGAGCGCCCTCGAGCGAGGCCAGCCGCTGCGCGACACGCTGCGCGCCTTCGCCCTGGGGGAAGAGCTTCAGGTAAAGCTCGTACTCTACGCGCGCCCGCCGCGTATCGCCGGCGCCCTCCCAAGCCAGGCCGATCAGCTCCTGGCCTTCCTGCGAAAAACTGTTCGGCGGCAGTAGCAGGAGCTGGTTGAGGTTGTTGATCGCATCCTCGAGCCGGTGCGCCGCCAGCGCTTCGCGCGAGCGCGCCATCAGTTCGGCCGCCCGCGTTTGCACGGTGGTCGATGCCGGCGGGGTTGCCGGAGCGGGCGGTGCGACGGCGGCGACTGGCGGAGCCGGCGCGAGCGACGCGGGTGTGGGTGCGAGCGGCGCGGGTGCAGGCGGCGTGGGTGCAGCCGGCGCTGCTGGAGCGACGGCCGCAGTGACTGCGACCGCGGGAGGCGGCATCGCGGCCGCCGCGGCCGACCGCTGCATCTCTTCGCGCCGCTGGACGAGGTCGAGCACCGTCGCCTGCGGAAAGCGGTCCAGCGCCACCCTTCGCACGGCCTCGGCTTCCTCCGTGGTGGCGAAGTAGCCGAGATTCACCTCCGACATCGTGACGCCACCGACCACCGTGTTCGTCGCGAAAGCTTCGTAGCGCGCGAAGCGGCTGGGCACCGGTAGGAGCTTGTCGACGTCTGCAACCGGCACGCTCTGCAGCGTCACCGCGTAGCGCTTGTCCGAGACGGGCGCAGGCACCGGCGCTCGGGCCGCGGCGACCGGCGGCAAATTGCGGGCGAGGCCGACGAAGACGATGTCGATCGCCCGCGACGAGGGGCCCTGCCGGACCTTCACTTCGGCCCTCGAGCGCAGCTGCAGCGTCAGCTCCCTGACCCGGCCGCCGCGCGAAGGCGCGTAGGTCAAGGTGAACTCGGGCGTCGCTCCGGCGGCCGCGACCCGCTTCGATTCTTCCGAGGTCTGGTTGACGATGGCCTCGTCGGCCGCGACGAGGTCGAAGGTAATGCGGTAGAGCGTCGCCGAGCCTGTTGGCTGCTGCTGCAGGAAGCGGACCGTGCCGTTGAACGCGACCCGCGCCACCACGTCGTTGCCTTGCGGCCCGACGCTCACGTCGTCGATCGTCTGTGCCTGGCCCTCGAGCAGCGTCAGCGCCAGCGCCGCGCCGGCAAGCCACTTGCGTCTTCCGGTGCGGCGCTCGGTCATGGCGGGCGCCGGCGAGCCTGCGCACCGCTCGATCGCGCTCACGTCGCGGGAGGCACCGGCCGCGGCCTCGGGCCGCCGCGCAGTTGCCGGGGAATGATCTCGCCGTTCGTGACGTGGCAGCTGATGCAGGTGGTCTTGTCAGGCGCGGACCGGTACAGGGGCGACACGTGCGAGTAGTTGACCGGCACCCAGCCGATCGTGCGGTGGCAGGCGTCGCACGAACGCGCGGTGACGAAGTGCCCCGACGACTTGCCGGTGGCGGAACTGCCGTTGTGGCAGGTCTGGCACTGCCCCGGAAGCACGCCCTGGTGGCTGAACTGGGCGGGAACCCAGACGGTCGTCCGGTGGCAGCTGTCGCACGAGGCCCGCGTCACCAGATGGCGCACCGGCTGGCCGCGCGCCGCCCGGCCGTTGTGGCACGTCATGCATTGGCCAGGCAGGACGCCCTGGTGATCGAAGCCCTGCGCTGCGCCGATCGTCGGCAGCTCCGACCCATCGGGCAGAAGCCGGGTGTTCGCTCCGGCCACCGCGGCGCGCAGCACCGGGCGGACGCGCGCCTGGTTGTTGAACTGCGTGTAGCTGCGGTTGTGGCAGCCCGCGCTGATGCAATCCTGGCCCGCCTTGCGCTTTTGGTGGCCGACGGGCCGGGTGACGATGTTGACGCCGAACCAGGTGTATGCCGGCGGCCCCCCTTCGTGGCAAGTGATGCACGTATAGGCACCGACCGCGACGTGCGCGTTCGTGTTGCCCTTCATGTTCATGCCGGCGAACGACGTGAACGCGCTCGGCGAGTGGCACTTCTCGCAGGCGATGCCGACCGAGGGGACGTGCGTCGCCGACGACGGCACGGTGGGCGAGCCGCCCGCAGCCAGCGGCGTCGTCTTCGGCTGGTAGGTCAACGGCGGCGGCGACGAGCAGGCGGCCTGCGTGGCGCAGCCGGCGAACGGCCCGAAGCCCGCACCGGTGGAGTGGCAGGCGATGCAGTTGCTGCTGATCCCGGTGTGCAGGGTCGACAGGCTGGCAGTGAGCCCGGCGGTCGAGAAATCCCCCGCCGCCACGTGGCAGGTCGAGCAGGCCGTCAGCGTGGTCGGGATGTGGCCGTTCGGCTTGATGTCGCCGCTGAAGAAGTTCGTGCCGCTGTGGCACTGCGAGCAGTCGCCCGTCGCGGGGTGGGCGGCGTCGGCGACGCTGTAGGTGCCGGCGGCGGTCCGCGGCCGCGTCTGGAAGCCGGTGTACTGCGCACCTGCGACCAGGGTCGTCGGTGCGATCGGATAGGCTGCCATGCTCATCCACACGAAGCTCGCCTCGTGGCAGGCGTTGCAGCCACTCGTGATGCCGTTGTGGATCTGCGCTGTGGTCGGCGCCGGCGTGGCGAATGCG
>JGI24140J50213_10001061_pt1 | contig 12325 bp, 13 predicted proteins | sample BarGraIncu00222A_FD_50213 | JGI IMG/M metagenome (IMG submission 50213)
CTAAGCGATTAATGACTTTATATAAAAACATTTAGTATTTTCATCTAAAATGGCGTAATTTTACTTCAATTAAAAAACAAATCTATGCTTTCAATAATTGTCTGCTCAAGAAACAAAACTTTATCAAACGAGTTTACCCTTAATATAAGAAGTACATTTGGAGTTGATTATGAAATAATTTCTATTGACAACTCAGAAAATCGATATTCCATATTCTCTGCATATAACATCGGAATAAGCAAAAGTCAATATCTATATCTTTGTTCATGAAGATGTACTCTTTCATTCAAATAACTGGGGAGTGAATATTATTTCTCACCTGCAAGACTCTAATACAGGAATTATCGGAGTTGCTGGAAGTGACTTGGTCACACGTGTTCCTGCTTCTTGGGCAACATTAATCTCACCTAGTAAAAATCTTATTCTTAGTGACCCAACTGGTAAAACAAAGACAAGATATCTGTTTGAACTTGAAAATTAGGGGCATATAAAAATATCCTCAATTACAATTGATTGTCTTTTTATGTGTACGAGAAGGGAACTTATGCAAAATATCCGTTTCGATGAAACATTTAACGGTTTTCATGGCTATGATTATGATATTTCTATTCAGTCAATAGTAGCCGGATATACTAACTATCATTACTGTCCGAACAATAATAGAAAAAAAATAGAAAAGCCCGATAAATCGTAGATTTGTAGTTACGACACTCAAATATCGTTTAAAGAACTTTTCTATGGGTACAAAGTTAGGTAAAAAATCAGCATCTCCGATTTTCAAACAGATCTTAGATTTAATTCGCCCTTCATTATTGCGGTCATCTATCAACAAGTATAAATCAGATAAGAGTTGCTCTGCTTACTTTACCTACGATGAATTGGTGAGTATGATGTTCGGACAGCTAAACAAATGTTTATCGCTTCGAGAGATTTCATTGGGTATTAACCAATCTCCAGAATTTATAGCTGATATTGGTTTGGCTCAGAGCCCAGCCAAATCAACTATGAGCGATGGAAACACAAAGCGGAACTATCAGGTTTTCGAACATTTATATTTATCTCTTTGCAAGTATTTTAAGTTGGAACTTTCACAGCGTGCAGAATACAAGGTAATCAAAGAGATAGAAGGCAAACACATTAAGATAATCGATGCCACTATAATGAGTGTTTGCTTGAATTTATTCAGTTGGGCTGAATATCGGACAGCTAAAGGAGGTATTAAGGCTCATGTGTCGTTAGATGAACGAAGCATGATACCCGATATAATAAATATTAGCGAAGCTAAAGTAAGCGACAGACGTGGAGTTGATGATTTTCGTTATGAAAAGGACACGATTATTGTTGATGACAGAGGTTATTTTGATACAAAGTTGTTTAAGGTCAGGATAGAAGATGAAAATCATTTTGTAACAAGGATAAAGGAAAATATACTCTATGAATCAATAAGAGAAAATGATTTACCTGAGGATAGGGACTTTCATATTCTAAAGGATCAAATAATCCGACTCACAGGAAAATCCGCTATTGAAAATGGAGTGAGTGATATTGAGTTTCGCCGTGTTGCGGTTTATATTGAAGAAGATGACCGTACTATCGAGCTAATAACCAACAATACGGATTGGAAGGCTGCCACAATAGCTGAGCTTTATAGAAGGCGTTGGTTGATAGAGACATTTTTCAAGCTTCTCAAACAGAACCTGCAGATAAAGACGTTCTTGGGAACAAGTAAGAATGCCTGCAAGTCGCAAATATTTATTGCGTTGATATGTTATCTGCTTTTAGAGCTTGTCCGCAGGACATTGAGTCAAACCAATCACCATTTTGGACACTTTATAACCATAATCCGTGTTTGTCTGACTCAATACAATCGACTTGGATATATTGTAAATAAAACGCAAATAACAGTAAGAGCTGCTCGTAAAAAACAATATCAACCACCAGATTTATTTACTGGGAAGACAACTGAAAAAGATTTTGAACAGCTTTCCATTGAATTCTCAATCTAACTAAATGTATATCTGATGCAATAAATTAGATATAGATAATCTTAACTAAAAGTTCGGACAGCAATGACTAACTATACAATATATGATATTAAAATAGAACATTTTTCAAAAGGGAAAACTGATATTGTTTACTTTATAAATATATGAAAATATTATACGACGAAAATGTTTTTCTAACCCAGAAAGTGGGTGGTATTTCGAGGTACCATTATGAATTATACAAAGGGATGCTGGCAAATGGTATTGACGCCGATATAACTGGAAAATTTATCAAAAATAACTACCTATTGGAGGATGTAAATTTTAGAAAAAATTTTTTTGCAGACCCTTTTGCATTATTTCCATATTTCAACAAACTTGCAACTATTTGGAAAGTAAAAAATGCTGCTAGATATGATATTTTACACCTTACAGGGTATTACGATTATTTGAAATCAACCATACCCAAAGGAGCAAAAGTTGTTGTTACCATACATGATATGATTCCAGAAAAAGAACTGGCGATACCCAACCCGTTAAAACAGTTTTTTGCTATAAGGGCTAATAAAATTATTGCAGTTTCGGAGAAAACAAAAAAGGATATTATCGAAATATTGGGAATAACAGAGGATAAAATACATGTTGTTTATCATGGTTCATCTTTATCGATAAACCAAGCAAAACAACCAGCTAAAGTACTACCCGATTCATATCTATTATTTGTAGGACAAAGGAGTGGATATAAAAACTTTACAAACTTGATTGATGGTCTGACTCCTGTACTACATCAAAATAGAAATTTGCATTTAGTTTGCGCTGGAAGAAGAGCCTTCAACGATAAAGAGGAAGGCCTGTTCAAAGAATCAGGGATTGAAGATCAGGTAGTACTGTTTGATAATATTAACGATGACAATTTGGCATTTTTATATCAGCATGCGCAAGCCTTTGTTTTTCCATCCTTATTCGAAGGATTCGGAATTCCTATTTTAGAAGCATGGTCTTGTAAAACTCCGGTTTTATTGAGCGATATTGACTGTTTCAGAGAAATTGCCGGTGAAGCTGGATATTATTTCGACCCACAAAATCCACAAGACATTACAGCAAAAATAAATGAAGTCCTTTCTAACTCGCAATTAGCAAATGATTTGAGAATAAAAGGAACTGAAAGACTAAAAATGTATTCGTGGCAGCGATCTGTGAATGAAACAATAAAAATTTATAACTCACTACTATAATGTACATTCCAACCCTAACTATTGTTACTGTAACTTATAATGCAGCTGAATTACTCGAAAAAACAATATTGAGCGTTTTAGAACAAACCCATAATAATGTTGAATACATTATTATGGACGGGAACTCTACGGATGCAACAGTTGAATGTATTAGAAAATATAAGAACCAGGTGTCCTATTGGGAGAGTAAGCCCGACAGAGGGATTTACCATGCCATGAATAAAGGAGTAGCAAAAGCTACTGGTTCATGGATTTGTTTTTTGAATGCAGGAGATGTTTTTTACGACAAATTTGTTCTAGAAAAGGTGGTGGCAGCTATTCCTGCGGAGAAATCAGCGAAGATTCTTTATGGCGATGTAATTACATTAGAAAAAGATGGTGAGCGTAATGAGAAATTGGCATCAGCACCTTGCAACAAACATCGTATGTATTTTTGTCATCAAAGTGCATTTGTGTTAACTAGTCTGTTGAGAACTTATCCTTTTGATGAAAACTACAAAATGTCAGCCGATTTTAAATTCTTCAAAGAATCATATTATAGAGGGGATGGTTTTATACATATGCCTTTCCCGGTTGCAATTTATGATAAATCTGGTATTTCCAATACAAACAGAGCAGCTGGAATTCGTGAAAATATCGATGTAATCAAAGAAGTAGACAAGGGAATCGCCAAGTATAAATTTCTATTAAAGCTGTTTTTCACTTTGAGGGTGTTACAAATAAGAAATAGAAAGAAAGACAACCAATGAATATAAAGGTTGCATGCAGCAATCCAAAATCGCAATAAACCACTTGTAGAAGAATGAAATTATCTGTTGTAATTATAACCAAAAATGAAGAAAGAAATATTGAGCGTTGTCTGCAATCAGTTATCGATGTGGCAGATGAGATTATAGTTGTAGATTCTTTCTCGACTGATAATACAATAGCATTATGCGAAAAATATGATGTAAAGGTAATTCTGCGGAAGTTTGATGGCTATGGAAGTCAGAAACACTTTGCAACAGAACAAGCTAATTTTGACTATGTATTATCTTTAGATGCCGACGAAGAATTGTCATGGGAATTAAAAAAATCGATACTAGCAGCAAAAGAGAATTCGGAATACGATTGCTACTCATTTAATAGAAGAAATTTCTGTTGTAATAAGGCAATTCGTTTCTGTGGCTGGTACCCAGACAAACAAATAAGGCTGTTTAATAAACATTTGTTGAATTGGAATGTCAGGACGGTCCACGAATTGATTGAAGTTTCGAATAAACAAATAATATCTCATTTAAGTGGCGACTTAAATCATTACACTTGTAGCTCATTTGCTGAACAGCGGGAAAAAGGAGACAAGTATGCCAGAATAAGTGCAGATATTATTGCGAAAAGAAGGGAATCAATCTTTTGGGTAACTCCTGGTGTAAAATATTGTTTTGTTTTTTTTAAAACCTATATTATTAAGCTTGGAATACTCGATGGTTATCATGGGTTGGAGATAAGTAGAATTTCTGCAAAATCATCATTTTCCAAATATGCTTCAGCGAGAAAAATAATTAAACATAATCGTAAGTAAGTTTAAAGATTAGTGTTTAATGATAGAAATGGAATACACTAATCAATAGACAAACCAAGTGACTTTTTTTTGAATAAAATGCAAATGTGCATGATATTCCCACCAAATTTTCAAAAATGCACAAACTTCTCTCAAAAATAAACGCCGAGAAAATAAATTATTTTGCCTTTTTTTTATTGGCTTTTAGTATCAATTTTCCGCAAGAAATAGTTATTTACACCGTAGCATTCTGGCTCCTGACGTGTTTGCCGATTCTTAGATTTAGAACAACAAATATAGTACGGAATGTATCTAACATCCCTCTCTTCCTCCTTATTCTCTTGTTTTTAGGCAGAATCCTGATTGCCATCTATCACTCCGATCTATCAGTGTTTGTTACAAAGTAGTTGGTAGATACTCAATTACCTCTGTTGTTATTACCCTTTGTTTTGATTTTTCAGGTAAATAGACTTATTGAACCTGGCAAAGTTCTGCTGATGTATATTGCTGGCTGCTTTGTCAGTTCTATAATAGCTGTAATCTTTTTTTATTTGTTTCAATTTGGAATTCTTGATTCTTGGTGTCACTTGTTATTCAAACCTTTAAGAGATGTAAACTCTACTTTTGCAGATGATGTAATTTTGTTTCAAGGGTATATAAGTCCGTTTTTTTAACATATAGCTGCAATGGGTGCTAATCTCGTAATGGCCAATGCATGTTTGATTTATTTATTTAGTAAAAAGTGCGCGAGGGGTTAAAAGATGCCGTTTAGTGGCAGTATGTTTCGTAGCTGTCTTTTTCGTTAGTGCTATTTATGCTACGGGGTCACGGTCGGGATTGATATCCTTGTTCTCTATATCCTTGATTTCACTAACCTATTTACTGTTTAAAAAGAGAAAAAAAAGACTTGTCATTGGTTTCGTCTTAATTGCAGCTTTGTTGTCAGGGTGTATGCCTTTAAAAACAACCCGCTCGTTACTGACAAGTGAAGTTTCATCTTTAGATTACGACAGAATAAGAACAGCAGATTCACGATTTCAGATTTGGGAATATGCCACCGATATTATAAAAGAAAATCCTATTGTTGGAGTTGGGTATTCTGAGGTCAAGCCCCGATTGATTGAAAAAAATATGGCTCGGGGATTGAAGGAGTTTGCAAAAGAACGATTAAATAGTCATAATCAGTTCTTGCAATTCTCATTGGAGAGTGGGATTTGGGCTTGTATTTTATATGCAGTGTTTCTACTCCCAATTCATTTTGTTAAAGAGAATAGATACCTTTCTTTTTCTGCGACTTTCTTTTTTTATAGCATGTTTGAGGATTCGCTTATTCTAATCAATGGCGTTTCGTTGCTGTTTTTTTTATTGCTATTTTATACTTATCTGATAAAAAGAGAAAAGAATTATCTGAGTAATTATCATTTTCTCCCAAAATCAGCAGGAATTTCACCCCAAGCGGTAGTTTCCCATTTCATGATTTGGGTGGCATACTCATTTTGCTTCAACCAGATTTCAGCCCGAGACACTAAATCAAAAAGTACCGCATTTATTTCATTCTTTTCCAACTTTGTTTTCGCCTTTTTTGCTTTGACCCATGCCAAAGCTGTAATACTATCGGTATAAATAGGGAGAGGGCTGTTTTTTTGTTTCAGGAAAGCTAATCCGTGAACTAATGCCAGAAATTCGCCGATGTTATTTGTACCTTGTTTGAAAGGACCCTGATGAAAGATTTCCTCACCGGTCCTTGTGTAAACCCCACGGTATTCCATCAAACCTGGATTGCCACTGCAAGCAGCATCCACCGATAGGCTTTCAAAATCTGGGTTACCGAATTTAGCTATTTCTTCTTCCGAAGGTTTCTTTTCTTTCACATTCTTACCTATATAGTCCCAACAGGGAGAGGTCATTGCTTCCCGAGCCTCAGCTTCTGTAGCAAATCCTTTATAGATTGCACCACCATAACCGTGAATTTGCTGTTTGCACTCGTTCCACGATCGGTAAATACCAGGCTGTTTCCCTTCCCAAACAACGAAAAATTTATTTTTACTCATGAATTCTGACTGTTTCGCTCTATGTTCCGCAGACCGGAAATATGTATGACTGTTTTTTATGTCGGTAAAATAATGTAATTTTGTGCCGCCAAAAAAAGAGGTCCTGTAGTTCAATGGATAGAACAAGTGTTTCCTAAACACTAGATCCGGGTTCGATTCCCGGCGGGACTACTTATCAACTTTCCATTGGCAATTGAACAAGTCCATCCCGCATCTCAATCACTCTGTCGGACAATGCTGCCAATTCTTTATCATGTGTGACAATCACAATCGTAAGTCCGAATTTTTCGCGAAGGTCGAACAATAGCTTATGTAGTTCATCTCTGTTTTTGGAGTCCAGACTACCCGAGGGCTCATCCGCCAGAATTAATCCCGGATCATTTATCAATGCACGGGCCACTGCAACACGTTGTTTTTCACCTCCGGATAATTCATTGGGTTTATGATCCATCCGATCCGTAAGTTGAAGATATGCCAGTATTTCTTTTGCCCGCTCTTCCGACTTTTTTTTATCTTTCCGACCAATTAATGCCGGTATCATCACGTTTTCGAGTGCAGTGAACTCTGGTAACAACTGATGAAACTGAAATATAAACCCAATATGTTTATTCCTGAAAGCCGCCAGCTCCTTTTCGCCCAGTTTACTAAAGTCAATACCATCCACCAGTACTTTGCCGACATTAGGTTTGTCGAGTGTTCCCAGGATTTGCAGTAAAGTGGTTTTACCGGCACCACTAGGACCTACTATTGATACAATTTCACCCTTTGCAATGTGCAAATCAACACCTTTGAGGACTTCAAGATCACCAAAACTTTTATGTATATTCGTTGCNTTTATCATAAATNAGCTACAAGTTGCGAGTTACAAATTATAAGGAAAAAGCCAAGTAAAGNGTAACACAAAATCCTATGTTATAATTTTTATGCAAAGTTATTCCTTTCAGAGAATAATCCATTATTTTTTGCTCAAAAAAAATGTATCTTTGTCCTTTCTTCAAGTAAAATTAATCTGCTTTTTACGAATCATGCTATCGGATGCTGAGTTAGGAACTATTGAATTTGTGCGCAATGAGCGCTCTAAACACATCCGTGTGCGAATTTTGAACAATGGTCTTAAAGTTACGTTGCCGCATCCGGCAAGTGAGCACGATGCCATGAAGTTTATCAATTCCATCCGAACAAAACTTATTCAGAAGCAGGAAGCTCTCGGAAAAGGACTTGAGAAAAGGAATATTCTAATAGACGAAAACTCGCATTTACAAACACTCACGTTTGTAGTAAATGCAAAGCCGACCACCAGAAAGAACATTTATTTCTCTCTAAAAAACAGTACGCTGAATATTGAATTTCCGACCGGAACGGATTGCTCAACAACAGAAAATCAACAATTTTTCTGGAACGGGATCAGTTACTTTATGCGGAAAGAGGCTAAACGGCTTTTGCCGGGGAGAACAAAGCAATTGGCAGATAAGTTTGGTTTTACATTCTCTGAAGTAAAGATCCAATCGAGTAAAACCCGCTGGGGAAGCTGCTCGCATGTAAAGAGTATTAATCTATCGCTCTATTTAATGTTACTGCCGCCTTATTTGGTAGATTATGTGATTCTGCACGAGCTTTGTCACACCAAAGAGATGAACCACGGCGACAAATTCTGGGGATGGATGGATAAAGTAACTGACAGCAAAAGCAAGAACTTAAGAGCGGAACTTAAAAATTATCATATGCCGCAATAAAAAATTGTTATTAGCTTCGCTTATATTAGCCCTTCGGGTGATATTAATAGATATTCACTCCCTACGGTCGTATTATTATCGCAACGAATAACGCGAAGCTAATATCACGAAGTAATAACACGAATAAAGTGAGTAAAATATGAACTGGGACCAACTTTTATCGACCAAGCGCTTCGGTCAGGAGCAATATCATGTGAAACGCGATGACGACCGTAGTGAATTTCAGCGCGATTACGACCGTCTGATTTTCTCGGCACCGTTTAGGCGACTGCAAAACAAGACGCAGGTATTTCCGCTTCCGGGCAGCGTATTTGTGCACAATCGCCTTACACATAGTTTAGAAGTGGCATCGGTAGGACGATCGTTAGGAGTGAATGTGGCTCACAAGTTGAAGTCGAAGAAGCATATAGAAACTCCGTACCTTGAAGAAATTGGATCAATCATATCGGCAGCATGCCTGGCACACGATTTAGGTAACCCACCCTTCGGTCATTCGGGCGAAAAAGCCATTGCTACTTATTTTTCGGAAGGTAACGGACAGCATTTGGCTACCCAAATGAGCGCCGAAGAGTGGAAAGACATTATTTGCTTTGAAGGCAATGCCAATGCGTTACGCTTACTTACTCATCAGTTCAACGGTCGACGTCCCGGCGGGTTCGTGTTAACTTACAGCACGCTGGCTTCGATCGTAAAATATCCGTATGCCTCTGTTTATTCCGACCCTAAAAAACAAAAGTTTGGTTTTTTTGATTCGGAGAAAGCCGATTTTGAAAAGATAGCTACCGAACTGGGTATACCTCATCTGCCCGGCAATGAGAATCGCTACGCGCGTCATCCGCTGGTGTATCTGGTAGAGGCTGCAGACGATATTTGTTATCAAATTATGGATATTGAAGATGCGCACAAGCTCAGGATACTGACTTCGGACGAAACGAAGAATTTGTTTCTGGGATTTTTTAATGCAGAGCGCAGAGCCCGTAGGCAGGAAACCTTACTCATGGTTACGGATGTGAACGAACAAATAGCTTACCTTCGATCTTCAGTCATCGGGCAATTAATTGAAGAGTGCTCAGCTGTTTTTGCCGATAACGAAACTGATATTCTAAATGGAACTTTTACTTCATCGCTTATCAAAAGCCTGCCTCAACATTCGGCCGAAGCTTACGAAAATTGTTCGAAGACGGCTTTTGCTAAAATATATCGTTCGCAGGAAGTACTGGATGTAGAACTGGCCGGTTACAAAATCATCCTAACGCTACTGGAACATCTGGTGGCTGCAGTGCTAAGTCCGGACAAAGCTTACTCCCAACAACTGCTGATGCGTATACCTCAGCAATACGAAACAGACAGTTCCACTACGTACGGAAAAGTAATGGCGGTATTAGATTACATTTCAGGTATGACCGATGTATATGCATTGGACTTATACCGAAAAATAACGGGAATGAGTATACCAAGTTTATAGATATTCAAAATACAAAAGCGCTATGAATGAAGATAGCAAAAACAATGAATTCAAATGCCCATCCTGGCTGCTTACAGGAACAGTAAGCTGGAGCGACTTGATTGATGGCATAGCAGAAAGAACCAAACTCGATCGGGATAAAGTAGCAGAAGTGCTGAGACTTACTTTTGAAGTAATGGAAGAAATGCTGAGGAATGGTTCAAGTGTGAATTGGTCATTAGGAACTTTTCGGCCCCATTTTGCAGAACCGGACCTTATTACCGGCGAACTGGAAATGAAAGTTGAGTTCATTCCAAGTCCGAAATTTCTTAAAGCCATTGCAAGGGCTCAACAAAATCGATTGAACAGGATTTCGCTAAACTAACATTAAGGAGTGGAGCTAGAAGATCGTTTATCTGATTTTTGCTTTCACAGAACAGATCATTAAATAGCATTACTTACATAGAGTAAACTTTCCAAAACAAAAAAAAAATCTCCGGATTGCTCCAAAGATCTTTTGTAACTGTTGACTGACAGCAGCTCAATATCCGATAGTCTGCGCCAGAATAAACTTATAATTGTCTCCCAGATGCATTGCTTTAAGAAGTTCGGCTTCTTTAGCTCCGGCGCGAACTACACATTTAAGTCCTTCTGAGGCACAATACAGATAAACATTTTGTCCACAGTAACCCGAATCCATATAAGCTTTTAGAAAATTATCTGTTGCACTTTTTCCTTTTGCAATAAAAAGCAGATTCAATGGAGCCGTGTCCACGTAAGTTTGCAAACCAGCCAAAGCACGATAATCGCCTTTTACAAGTAGTTCCAATTGATGCTTTTGCGGATTATAAAAGTAAATGCCCGTGGAAAACACCGCATAAGTTTGCAACGGATATAAGCCCATAGCCGAAGGAACAGAACGCTTCCCATTAGCACGATTAATACCATTAGCTACCCACAGCACCTCCGACAGATGCTTAAGTGAGAGATTTCGTGATTCAAACTGCCGATCCGATTTTCGATGCGCAATGGCTTGCATAAGTGGTTTCCCTCCCAAAGTATCGGGAGCCAATAATTTGATTGTATCTAAAGTAGCAGATTCCATGAGCAAGTCGTTGCTCATTCCTCGTTTTGTCTGCGCCTCGCAAAGATTGAATACGAGTACAAAAGTCAAAAGAATCAAGAAAGAGTGTTTCATAAGATATAAATTGAGTGAATGATTTCTTAATCCACAAACTTACAACTTTTTCATGTATTTTTGTGTTGTATTCACACTAAATTCAGTAAATGGATAAGTCAAGGCCTATCCTATGCCATATAAACTATTATGTTCAACATGAAATATATTCCTACCAAACCCAACACTCTCGGACTAATAACACTTAANGAAATAGATTTAAACGAAATAGTACCATTTATCGACTGGGGATTTTTCTTTATGGCCTGGCGATTATCTGGNAAATACGAGGGCATTGAAACNGTTCATGATTGCCTTTCGTGTAAAATGAGCTGGCTGCAACAGTTTCCTCAGGCAGACAGNCCCAGAGCTGAAGAAGCTCTCAAGCTNTTCAAAGATGCACAGGAAATGCTGCGCCACATGCTCGACAAAAAAATTGTATCGGTCAATGCNAGTTTTGGTGTTTTTCAGGGATATGCATTGGGTGATGATATTTTTATTGAAAATGAGGGCAACACCATCACTCTGCCTATGCTTCGNCAGCAACATCCGGCTACCGATGGGTTTTGCTACTCGCTTGCCGACTTTGTGGCTCCCGAAAACGATTACGTAGGTGCATTTGCCACCACCATTCAGGGCGTAGAAGCTTATGCAGAAGCATTCGAAAAAGAAGATGATGTTTATCGGTCTATTTTGGCCAAAACACTATCCGACAGACTGGCTGAAGCAGCTGCCGAATGGATTCACTACAAAGTGCGACGTGAATACTGGGGTTATGCACCCGATGAAAATTTATCTATAAAGGATATGCTGAAAACTATGTACAGCGGCATTCGTCCGGCAGTAGGTTACCCTTCTCTACCTGACCAATCCATTATTTTTGAACTGGATCCACTTTTAAAATTTTCCAAAATAGGCATTCAACTTACTGAAAACGGAGCCATGTTTCCCAATGCATCGGTATGCGGATTGTATTTTGCCCATCCAAAGTCGAAATACTTCATGATAGGTAAAATTGACGACAACCAGTTTCATGACTATGCACGCCGATGTGGAAAATCGCCCGATGTACTCCGAAAATGGATGGCTGCTAATTTATGATGTGGTGATTTGATGATGTGATGATCAGTCTAAATAATTTGAAAGTACAAATCGGGGGG
>JGI24140J50213_10001063_pt1 | contig 12314 bp, 9 predicted proteins | sample BarGraIncu00222A_FD_50213 | JGI IMG/M metagenome (IMG submission 50213)
ACGACAAGGCGGCTTACAACTGCGAGTAATGCGTGAACCACATGCTCGATCCAGATGATGCTGATGCCGCGCGCGTGGATGGAGCGTATGGTCTCGATCAGGATGTGGCACTCCGCATCCGTCAGGCCGCCCGCGATTTCGTCGAGTAACAGAATCCGTGGGCGCGTGGCCAGTGCGCGCGCCAGCTCCAACCGCTTGCGGTCGAGCAACGACAGGCTGCCCGCCCGAAGGTTGGCCTTGGCCTCCAGCCCGGTCAGCGCCAGCGTCTCGCCGCACACCTGAACCGCTTCAGCTTGCGACATGCCGCCACCGAACAATGCGGCGACCGAGAGATTTTCGAACACCGAAAGATGTTCGAACGGCAGTGGAATCTGGAATGACCGCCCAAGACCCGCCCGGCAGCGTTGCTCCGGCGGCAACCCGGTGATGTCGCGGCCTTCCAGCAGGATGCGACCGCGATCGGGCCGCAGCATGCCGGTGATGAGGTTGAACAGGGTCGATTTGCCGGCCCCGTTCGGGCCGATGATGCCGAGCGCTTCGCCGCGTGCCAGCGATAAATCGATGTCGCTAGCGACAACGATCATGCCGAACGCTTTTGAGACCGATTTCAGCTCGAGCATCACCGAACCTTGCCTGTTGTCTCGATCAGCTCAACAGCTGCATTTTCCCGCCAACAGGAATTTGCGGGGCCAGGCTGTTCTCGGTGACGACAATTTTGTATTTATCGCCGTCCAGCCGCCATTGGCCGCCGACCAGCGGCGTCTTGGCGATGTTCTTCGCCGCGAACGGCGGCACCTTGTCGGAGCCAAAAGCGATCGGGCCGACGACGGTGTCGAGCTTGGTGGCGCCGATGGCTTTCGCCAGTGCAGCGCCGTCCGAGGGATCCTGGGCGCGCTTCAGCGCGTCGACGGCAACCTCGAACAGCGAATGGACGAAGCCGATCGGCTGGGTCCATTGTTTGCCGGACGCCTGCTCGTAGCCTTTGGCGAGATCGGCGGCGCTGATGCCGGTCAGGCTCGACTTGTAGGGATGGCTCGGGGTCCACCACACCTCGGTGGAAATGTTGTGCCCGTTCTTGCCGAGCGCCTGCACCGTTGCCGGAAACAACAGCGCCTTGGCGACCGACACCACCTTTGGCTTGTATCCCTTTTGCTGCGACTGATTCCAGAACGTCGTGAAATCCGGCGGGATCACCACGCCGGTCACAATCTCCGCATTCGCCCTGCGAAACGCGGAGATCTGTGCGCTGAAGTCGTCGGTCAGATTCTGGAAACGTCCGGGGTCGGTCAGGGTGAAGCCCTGTTTGGCGAGAACGGGCGGAAATCCAACCACCTTGTCGCCCCAGGCATTGCCGTCGCCGTCATTCGGAAACAGCGCGCCTACCGATTTGTTGGTGGCGACCTGATTCCACATGCCGGTGAAAACGCCGATCACGTCTTCCAGCCCCCAGAAGTAGTGGAATGTGTAGTCGAACGGCTTCCAGCTTTTCGGATCACCCGGATTGGCCTGGCGTGCGATGAAATTGGTCTGCCAGGGTGCCACCGACGAAATGCATGGAATTTGCTCAAGTTCACACTGTGTTGACACTGGATTGTTGGTCTCCGGCGTTGCGCCGACGAGAACAAGCCCGACATTGTCGCGCGTGATCAGTTCCTTGGTCACTTCGGCGGCACGATTCGGATTGGACTGGCTGTCCTTGGTGATGATCTCGACCTGATATACCTGAGATCCTAGTTTCAGTCCGTCCTTGACCGCCTTGCGGAACTCGCCGAGCACAAAATCATCAGCCTCGGCGAAGGCCGCCAGCGGACCGCTCTTTGGTGAAACGTAACCGATCTTGATAGTCTTGGCGGCGTGAACGGCGGGCCCGAACAAGGTCATCCCGCCGGCAGCGGCGATACCCCCAGCCATCCCCTGTAGAATCCTGCGGCGGTCGTAACCTGTCTTGATGCGTGTCATGTTTCCCTCCCATTGTGATGGACCGATTTGCTATCGGTCGCGATCGTTCGCTAAAATGAAAACTCTCAGGTGATCCAAAGCATGCTATTCGGCGGCGACCGACGCCGCATTGCGGCCGCTGCCGCTGTCGATATGGCCGAGCAGCTTGCCGAACACGTCGACCAGAATGCCCGACGCGTTTGACGTCGCCTGCTTGGCGCGCCAACCCACATACATGTCGGGGCGGACGACGACGCAGCCGTCCTCTTCGACCTCGCTTTGCCGGTACCAGTCGGCGTAGATATCCAGCGCGTCGCAACCGGCTGGACCAATGGTGACGACGTCAATCGGCAAGCCGTAAGTCGCCGTGACGGCGGCCGCTGCTTGCTTCCAGCCGTCGCCACCGATTCCCGTTAAAATCGTGAAGCGCCCCTTGCCGACGAGATCCAGCACCGACTTGCGCGTCCCGTGATGCTCGACCCACACATGGGGCAGATGCGCCCCCGGCCATGTCGTCGCTTGATAATAAAGCTCGCGATCGCGTTGGTAGTCCGGCTCCGGGGTGCCGTCGGCCACGACCGCGCCGGACGCATAGCGCTGGTTCAACTCGACGCCGTGGCAATTGAATTCGAAGTTCTTTTGCGCAATTGCGTCATTAAGTTTCTTGCGTCGCGCCTTGCCTTCCGCGGTCGGGGCCTTGCGCGCCTCGATATTTTTTCTGGCTTGAACCGGATCGGTCGACGACAACAGGCCGACCGCCTCGAAGATCGGCGGAAAATCGCCGATGCTTTTGTTGGCGCGCGTCACGATCTGCTTGCCGACCGGCTGCCGCTCCGCCGAATAACTGTCAAGCAGCGCGGGCGAGGCCTTGTTTTCCAGCACGAGCTTTAGCTTCCAGCACAGGTTATAAGCATCCTGCATCGAGGTATTGGAGCCGAGCCCGTTGGTTGGCGGATGACGGTGCACGGCATCTCCCATGCAGAACACCCGGCCCGAAGAATAGTGGCCGGCGTACATTTCATTGACCGTCCAGGTCGAAGTCGAGCGGATGGTGACGTCGAGGGTCTCGTCGCCGACCAGGTTGCGGACGATCGATATCGCCTCGTCGTTGGTCAGGGTGCGTTCGCCCTGTTCGATGTCGTATCCCCAGATCAACAGCCACTCGTTCCACGGCCGCACCATGCGCACGAGACCGGCACCGATGCCGCCGATCTGTGCGCCCGGCTGCAGCACCCAGTAAAGAACGCTCGGGCGATGGGCGACGTATTTGGTCAGATCGACATGGGCCACAATATTCATGCTGCCGGCGCGGCCCATCTGGCCCTCCATCGGCAGGCCAATGACCTCGGCGACGCGGCTGCGGCCGCCGTCCGCACCGATCAGATATTTGGCGCGGATCTGTGAGGTCGCACCCGAGAGGCGGTCCTTCACGGTCGCCGTCACATGATCCGCATCCTGAACCAGATCAACGAATTCGGTATTGAAGCGGATCGATGTTCCACGCTGGCCCGCGGCTTCGAGCAGGATCGGTTCGAGAAGATTCTGCGGCAGGTCGCAGATGCTGACCGGGCTCGCCAGATCATAATCGGCCTTTCTTAAGGGGTGATTGCCCCATGAATAGAGTCGCCCGAACTCCTCACCGGCCAGACTTTCGCAGAACACGTTGTTGGCCATCAGATGCTGCGGCGCCGCCTGGGCGACCGCCTTCTCTTCGAGGCCGAGATCACGCAAGATTTCCATGGCGCGCTGGTTGGTGATGTGGGCGCGCGGCGTATCCGCCAGCCATCCGTATTTGGTGACCAGAACATGCTTCACGCCGTACATCGCCAGCAAGGCGGCGGATGCCGCACCGGCCGGACCGCTCCCCACCACCAGAACATCGGTTTCGATCGTATGGGTCATCGCTGTCTCCAAAATGGTTGGGCTATGCGTTGCACTGTTGCGCCGTCCCGGTCATTCCGCGGCCGACATCAGCGGCTGCGGCACGGCTCCCGTCCCCGGTTTCATCTGGAATTCGTAGGACATCACGTGCCACGGTCCCGACGCCACCTTGCCGTCCGGCATCACCGGCTCGTCGTGATGTTCGATCTTCGAAATGAGATCGTCCTTGACGCCGAAGACCGCGTCGGAATCCAGATACTCGTCGCCTTCGATAAAGACATGCGTGATCAACGGTTCGTAGCCTTGCGCGTTGACCAGGAAATGCACGTGCGCAGGCCGCATCGGATGACGTTTCGTTGCCTCGATCAACTCGCCCACCGGCCCGTCGGTTGGAATCGGGTAGCTGCAAGGCAGGATCGTCCGGAACGAAAAGCGGCCGTCGTGATCGGTGATAAAGCGGGCGCGCAGCGAAGGCCCCTGCGTCTCGTAAGACGGCTTTTGCGAATCGTAGAATCCGTCATCGTCGGCATGCCAGACATCGACTTCGACGTTCGCGAGCGGTTTGCCCTCAAGATTGGTGACGCGGCTGCGGACGAACATCGGCTCCCCGCTGATGCCGACCGAGATATCCGTGCCATGCGGCATCGGCTTGTGCTCGCCGACGTAGAACGGGCCAAGCACCGTGGTCTGGGTCGCGCCCTCCCGTTCGCGGTGATTCACGGCATCGACCAGCATCGAGACGCCGAGCACATCTGACAGCAGGATGAACTCCTGCCGCGTCGACGTGCTGGTCTGGCCGGTCCGCGTGAGAAAATCGATGGCATAATTCCATTCCTCGAAGCTGAGATCGGTGTTGCGGACAAATCCGTGCAGGGATTTTACGAGCTCGGTCAGAATCAGCTTGAGCCTGGGGTTTGGGGTCGCNGCGAAACTGCGAATGACTTCCGCGGTTAATTCCTGATCGTCATACTGGGGCATGTGGTGTCGTCCTTCGGGATGTCGGAGATGTCGCGGCCTTCATTGCAGCAGGGGCGGATGGCCATCCCAGGCGCGGCCGATCAGGCCGTGCAGGGCTGCACGATCAACCGGCCGGGGATTGGCGTACGGATTTCGGGTTGCGAGGTCGGCTGCCTCTGCGATGCCGGCATGCGGCATGCCGATGTCGGCCAGACGCTTCGGAATGTTCAGGCGTCGCGCCAGATCATAAAGGCCAAGCGCCGCATCGGGCTGCCCCAAAGCCCGGGCAATGCGTTGCATCGCCTCCGGCGCGGCCGGGGTGTTGTAAGCGGCGACATGCGGCAGAACAATCGCATGCGTCAGCGCGTGGGGCAGATCGAAGGAGCCGCCAAGCACATGACAAAGCTTGTGATGCAATGACATTCCGACAGCGCCGAGACAGGTGCCGCACAGCCACGCGCCGTACAGCGCATCTCGCCTGCCGGCCCTGTCGGACGGCGCGTCAAGAATTCTTGGCAAAGCCCGCGCCAGCGCGGCGATGCCTTCTTCGGCCATCAAAGATGTCACTGGATTCGCATCGAAAGCATAGAGCGCTTCGACCGCGTGCGCGATCGCATTCATTCCGCTCGTTGCCGAGAGGTCTGGCGGAAGCCCCAAGGTCAGATCGACATCGTAGATCACGGTGTCCGGAACCAAATCGCGCGACCGGCGGGTGGTCTTGATGCCGCCCCGGGTTTCGCCGAGGATCGGCGTCATCTCGGATCCGGCATAGGTCGTGGGCACTGCGATTTGAGGCAATCCGGTCCGCGCCGAGAGTGCCTTGCTCAATCCTACGGTCGAGCCGCCGCCGACCGCGATCAGGCCGTCGATGTCATTGGTTTCCACCACCTGAACCGCCGCCTCGGTGACCTCGACCGGCGTATGCATTTCGGCGTTGGCAAATGTTGCCGCGAAGCGGCTTCCAAGCTGTCCGCCGATCCGTTCGCCCTCGCTGCGTTGGTGGCGCGTGGTCAGAATCAGCGCGTGTCTGATCCCAAGCCGGTCGGCTTCGTCGCCGAGCCGAGCCAACGTGCCGGAGCCGAACACGACCCGGTATTGCGGGGCGTCATAGGTAAACGCGCCAAGGGGCGCGGCATCGCACGCGACCTCTTGAGTATCCGCGCTGGCGCGGCTCATCGGCGTTCTCCCGGTAACGCGTCGCAGCTATTAGCGACGCCTGCTATCGAGGGAGAAGCTAACGGGGGAACAGCGGGAAGGCCTGCATGAAACCGGGACGTTTCTGCACAAAACCGGACAATAATGGGCGGCGGCGGATTCTACGACGGCCTCAATCGCGGCCGCGCCGGTAGAGGCCCGGGGTCACGCCGGTGAAGCGGCGGAACATTCGCGTCATGTGCTCCTGATGCGAAAAACCGCATTGAAGCGCAATGTCCGCGAGGCTTTGCTTGTTTTCGCCAAGTAGAATCTTGGCACGTTCGACNCGACGGTTCAGCACATATTGGTAGGGCGAGACCTGCAACGTCGCCTTGAACAGGCGCACGAAATATTCAGTGCTGAGACCGCAGATGTCCGCCATCGCGTTTAGCCTGATATCCGTCTCCAGTTTCGCCTCCACAAAATCGCGGACACTCCGGAGTTGCCTGCCGGTCAATTGGCTTGGGCGCCGGGCTCGATCCACGGGCTGATCGTGGTAGTTGAGAACGATAAAGCGATTGGCGATGGCCTTCGCGATCGGATCCACGAACAGCGAGGACCCCTGGATATTCTCCCCGATGACATTGCCGATAGCTTGACCGAGATGTTCCAGCACCGGATCGCGATCGCCGAAAATCGGTGCCAGCGACGCCGCGCGGCCGAATTTTGCGTTGTCNTGTTCGGCGAATAAATCAGCCCGAAGGTAGATATGAATGGTGTCGAGCGCGGAATGCAGTGACACCTCGCAATCATGACCCGCCGGCAGGAAAAAGATGCCGCCTTTGGGGATATGCTGATCGACTGTCTTGCCGTCCATCCTGAACGTCACATCGACCGGGCCGCCGCGATGCAGCACCATGAGGCAATCTGAAATCGCCTCAAACCGTCCTTCGAAGGGTCTTTCGCGCTGCATCGAGGCGAACGTGCTGGACCATCCGAGGCCCTCACTCGAAGCGCCGATATTGGCCTCGAATCGTTGAAGGACACGGTGGGTGTCGTCGACGCTGAAGATGGGTTTGGTTTCCATCGGAAGCCCGGACAATCGACAGGGGAGCGTTCGCGGTGTTGTTAGACAAACCCAAATTAACGCCGAACACAACGGCGACTTGCGCCGCTTGCTGCGCTGCAATAAGCGGCGATAATCCCGATTGGTTCTTCAGACCAGCACCGCGCTGCGAACGCGGCCGGCGTTTCCAAATACGCGCAGATAACGCTCAACCTCGGACGGGGTACCGGTGGCTTTTTCCGGGTTGTCCGAGAGCTTTACGGCCGGTCGCCCATCAACCGAGGTCACCTTGCAAACGATGGAGATGGGATCGAGATCCGCAGAGCCGTCCGGAGCGCATCCGATAAAATCATTGGTCAAGTTCGTACCCCAGCCAAAACTTACCCTGACGCGACCCGCAAAATGCCGGTAGGTCTCCTCGATCGATCCGACGTCCATGCCGTCCGAAAAGACAAGAAGCTTCTCCTTGGGATCGCGGCCCATTTGCTTCCACCATTTGATGATCTCTTCGCCTGCCGCGATCGGTGGGGCGCTGTCCGGTCGAAAGCCGGTCCAATCCGCCACCCATTCGGGTGCGTCTCTCAGGAACGACTTGGTACCAAAAGCGTCAGGTAACGCGATCAGGAGGTTGCCCGCATAGGTGTGGCGCCATTGATCCAGGATGCGATATGGCGCCCAGCGAAGCTCGGTGTCGTCGTTTGCCAAGGCGGCGGCCACCATCGGCAACTCATGGGCGTTGGTTCCGATCGCTTCCAGATCGTTGTCCATCGCCAGCAGGACATTGGAGGTGCCGGTGAAGGACGGTCCGAGGCCCTCCTTGACCGCCTCAACGCACCAGCGTTGCCACAAGAAACCATGGCGTCGTCGCGTGCCGAAATCGGAAAGGCGCAGCCCATCCAATTGGCGCAACCGTTCGACTTTGGTCCAGAGCTTGGCCTTCGCACGGGCATAGAGAACATCGAGGGCAAACCGCCCTTGTCCCTTCGTCACCTGGCGCGAGCGCAACTCGTTGAGAATGGCAAGCGCCGGGATCTCCCACATGGTGGTATGTGTCCACGGTCCGTGGAAATGCAATTCGTATTGGCCGTCTACCTTGTGGAGCTCATACTCAGGAAGGCGAAACTTGGCGAGCCAGTTGATGAAATCCGGCGAGAACATCTGGGTCTTGCCATAGAACGTATTGCCGGCGAGCCAGATCAGTTCTTTCTTGCTGAACCGGATGGTGCGGGCGTGATCGAGCTGGGCGCGAAGTTCCGCCTCGTCAATGACTTCGGCAAGGCGCACGTGCCGGCTGCGATTGATGACCGAAAAGGTCGTATGCTGGTCCGGGTAGAATGCCCGGATCATCTGCAGCATCAGCAGTTTGTAGAAATCCGTATCGAGCAGGCTGCGCACGATAGGGTCGAGCCGCCAGCCATGATTATAGGTCCGGGTCGCGATGTCTGTGACTGCCATTTTGGTACTCTATCGCGCCCGAAAGCCTGCAGCCAGTGGCGGGAGCCCCCGAATTGGCCAGGAAATCACCTAACTTTATCAACCCCGCCTTCCGGCGACCGACGATCAACGGCCGATTTTGGCGGCGTTTGCTTCGTGGCCGCTATGGAAGGGCGTCTTCGTTCATCTCCGCGAGGCAGCTACCAACGTGGCCTTCGCCGATACGGTTTCGAAACTTCAACCCTCATCGGAGGGCGTCGAAGGAGTCGCGGTCTTTTTCCCTGATGTGGCCAGGCGGGCCAGGGTGGCCTGCTGCCGCATCCATTGCCTGCTCGTGGTTGCCGGATAGCCGCCCCAGGTTTCTCCCGGCGGCACGTCGTGCATGAGGCCGGAGCGCGCGGCTACCCGGCCGCCTTTGCCGATCGTGACGTGTGGCGCAAGGCCAACGGCGCCACCAAGCATGGCGAAGTCCTCCAGCGTCACGCTGCCGCTCAATCCGCACTGCGCGACCACAACGCAATGGCGGCCAATGACGACGTTGTGGCCGATCTGACAAAGGTTGTCGATCTTGGTGGCCTCTCCGATTGTTGTGTCCCTGATGCTGCCACGATCGATCGTTGTGCCGGCGCCGATCTCGACATTATTCTGGATGATCACGCGGCCGGTCTGCGGAATCTTCCTCTGCTTGGCGCCGGTGTAACCGAAGCCGTCTTGACCGATACGGCAGCCCGGATGGATCACGACGCGATCTCCGATCAGCGCATGCATGATGGAGCATCCAGCGCCGATCACGCAATCGCGCCCGATCAGGACGTCGGCTCCGATCACGGCCGTCGCACCGATGATACTGCCTGCTCCGATTTCGACGCGGGGTCCGATCACGGCTCCCGGATCGACCGTTACTCCGTTCTCGATCCGGGCGGTGGGATGGATGGTTGCGTTCGGCGCGATGCCGTTGGCCTCGAACAGCGAGGTAGGACGCAGCGATTGCGGATAAAGCTCGCTGTGAACCGTGACGAAAGCCTGGAATGCCTCGGGCGTACGCAGCACAATCAGGCTATCCGGCGCCCGGCCTTCAAAACGCGGTGGCATCAGGCAGGCTCCGGCATGGGTCTTTGCTAGCGCTTCAACGTATCTATTGCTTTCGATGAATGTGAGATCGGTCGGTCCGGCGTGGTCGATTGGGGCGACATCCCTGATCAGGTGCGACAGCCGTGTCGCATCGCCGGCCTCGGCTCCCGTCAGAGAAATGATTTCGGCAATGGTCAAACCCGACGGGCGATCAAAGAAGCTTCGGTTCGTCATGTTCCAATCCTGGATTGCGAATTGATTCGAAAGCAATATCGCTCATCAAAATGGCGCGGGCGACACGTATTGTTAAATAGTATTCTCGCAGGTTTGGCGATAGCGACGAATTCCTTTCATCGAGCGCGGCGTTCAGCAGACGCGCGTATAAATCCGAAAAATCGGGCGAACTATCGCGCTCAAAATCAATCACGGTCATGGTCTCACCCGAGCTTTTGCCGCGCGGACGTTGGCACAAGGCCTTATGGGGAGGGTGTTACAGATCGGCAAGAGTTCTGGGGGCATTCGCGATCCGGACGCATGAAGCGGAACTTGACGGCGGCCGTCAGTTAAGTCTACTTATGCAAGTCACGCTATCGCCGAGATTGCGAAGTTTCGTTGCACCGCTAAAACGGTGTCCAAGGCTTTGCGGCTCAAGGCTTTGCGGCTCAAGGCTTGTGGCCGACAATCGAGCAATAACCGAAAAAGAGACCCAGGTCCGTAAATGCCAGATATCCTTGTCACCGCACGGGATAATGTGGGGGTTGTGAGCCTCAACCGACCCGAGGTGCGCAATGCCGTGACCCTGAGCATGTGGCGCGAGCTTGCGAATGTATTTTCGAGCCTTGTGCGGGATGACGATATTCGCGCGATCGTGCTGACAGGCTCGGGTTCGGATTTCTGTGTCGGCGCGGACGTGTCGGAGTTCGACACCCTAAGAGAAAACAAGAGTCAAAGCGCGGAATATGAANTTGCGGTCGACAACTGCTCGGCCGCGATCGCGAATGTGAGCAAACCGGTGATCGCTGCCGTCTCGGGCTATTGCCTNGGTGGCGGCTGTCACCTGGCCTTGGCTTGTGATTTTCGTCTTGCAGATCATTCNGCCAAACTCGGTATNCCTTCTGCCAAACTCTCGATTGTGTATGGCGTNAAAAGCGTTCAGCGGCTGTTGGCCATTGCCGGACTCGTCAACGCCAAGCGTATGCTCTACTCCGGCGATCGGTACGATGCGACGCGCGCTCACGCGATGGGCCTCGTGGACGAGATATGCGACAACGCGGTCTCCGCCGCGGTCGGCCTTGCCGGAACGCTGGCCAGCAACGCTCCGCTGTCGATCGCGGGGGCGAAGTTCATGCTGAACAATTTGTCGATGGGGGACGGCGCCCTCGACATGGCCGCTGCCCAACGCATGATCGACCTGGCCGCCGATAGTGAAGATTTCAGGGAAGGCAGGCGCGCTTTCGCCGAAAAAAGAGCGCCCCGTTTCAGTGGGCGTTGAACGCGCACATTCGCGGCAGAGCGAATGTAAGTTACAATGAGCCGTCTAGAGGAGCGAAATGAAGCCAGCCGCCTTCGACTATATCGCTCCAACGAGCCTTGAAGCGGCGGTTGCGGCTCTCGCTGCGGCGAACGGAGACGGCAAGGTATTGGCTGGTGGGCAATCACTGATGCCGCTGCTGAACTTCAGGATGACGCGCCCCGCGATAATTATCGATCTGATGCACATTCCGGGGATGTCGTTCATTGAACTCAGGGGCGACCGGATCGCTATTGGCGCCATGACCCGGCACGCCGATCTCGAGTTTTCACAGCTCGTCGCGGCGAAGCTTCCGGTCATGGCTGCCGCCATGCGGCACGTCGCGCATCTCGCCATACGCAACAAGGGCACGATCGGGGGAAGCCTTTCTCACGCGGATCCGGCTGCGGAGCTGCCGATGCTGGCGGTCTTCTACGGGGCAACGATCAAGGTGCAGGGGCCGGAGGGTCGCCGGGATATCCCGGCCGAAGACTTCTTTATGTCAGCTCTTACGAATTGTCTCGATGCGGAAGAGATCGTCTTTGAGATCGATTTTCCGGTTCTGACGTCACACACCGGCTGGGCGTTCGAAGAAGTCGCACGCCGCTTTGGCGACTTCGCACTTGCATGCATCGCCGTCTCCTTCGAGCTTCTCGATCGCAAGATTGCCGACGCAAGGGTCGCAGTCATGGGTGTGGCTGACACGCCGCGGCGCCTTCGGGATGCCGAAGCGGCGTTGCAGGGCCTTCAAGGCTGCCCTGAAGCGGCAGCCGGATTTGCGGAAGTCGTGCGCTCATGCGTAACCCCTCAGAGCGACATTCATGTTTCAGCCGAATACCGTAAAAGTCTGATCGGCGCGTTGGCCGAAAAAGCGTTCGCGACCGCGTGGACGCGCGCGGCGGGACATGCGCCGTGAAGATGGATATCGTTGTCACGGTAAACGGACGAAAATATGCGGCGAGCGTTGAGCCGCGTTTGCTGCTTTCCGATTTCATACGCGACACCATCGGGCTTACCGGGACACATGTCGGTTGCGAGCACGGTGTCTGCGGGGCATGCACGATCCTTGTGAACGGCGACAGCGTCCGCTCCTGCCTAACGCTGGCTGTGCGAGCCGATGGTGCGGACATTGTGACGGTCGAGGGCTTGGGCACGCCGGATGAACTGAATACGATCCAGACCCAGTTTCGTGAAAAGCACGGTCTTCAATGCGGGTTCTGCACGCCGGGAATGCTGATGACGGCGATGGATTTGTTGAAGAAATATCCGCTGTCCAGCGATGATGAGATCCGCGAGGGATTATCCGGCAATCTTTGCCGCTGC
>JGI24140J50213_10001064_pt1 | contig 12313 bp, 12 predicted proteins | sample BarGraIncu00222A_FD_50213 | JGI IMG/M metagenome (IMG submission 50213)
TCGCGGCGAAGGCGGTTCCGCAACTGGCGGCCTGGCACGGGCGCCTGCTCGTTCTCGACCGCGAAGCGGCCGCCGAATCGACCGGCCACGGCTCGCCCTTGCCGATGCTCAAGCATGGCGGCCCCGGTCGCGCCGGCGGCGGCGAGGAGCTCGGCGGCATCCGTGCCGTCAAGCACTACCTGCAGCGCGCCGCGGTCCAGGGCTCGCCGTCGATGCTGATGGCCGTCACCGGCGAATATGTCCGTGGCGCCAGGGTCCACGAAGGCGACGTGCACCCGTTTCGCAAGCACTTCGAGGACCTCGCGATNGGCGACTCGCTGCTGACGCATCGGCGCACGGTCGGCGAGGCCGACATCGTCGCCTTCGGCGGCATCTCGGGCGACTTCTTCTACATGCACTTCGACGAGATCGCGGCGAAGGAATCGGCGTTCGGCCAGCGCATCGCGCACGGCTACTTCGTGCTGTCGGCGGCGGCGGGCCTGTTCGTNTCGCCCGCGCCCGGTCCGGTGCTNGCCAACTACGGGCTCGACACGCTGCGTTTCGTCAAGCCGGTCGCGATCGGCGACACGATCCGTGCGCGCCTCACCTGCAAGCGCAAGATCGATCGCAACCGCAAGGACGCGCAAGGCAAGGGCCAGGGNGTCGTCGCCTGGGACGTCGAGGTGACCAACCAGTCGGACGAACTGGTCGCGAGCTACGACATCCTGACGCTCGTCGCCAAGCGCCTCATGAATGTCTAGCGAGTCGGAGCGTCGGCGCGGCAACGTGGGGGGAAAACCCCTTCGGTCCGGTTGAGGCACGCTCCTAGAATCGCCCGGCACACGCACCAGGAACCTCGATGGCAACGACCCGTCGCGCCAGCGCGCCGAAGCCCTCCGCCGCCGTCGGTTCCGGGCTGCGCATCCTCAAGAAGTACCCGAACCGGCGCCTCTACGACACCGAGGTGTCGAGCTACATCACGCTCGCAGACGTCAAGGCGATGGTGCTGAAGAACGTCGCGTTCGAGGTTCGCGATGCGAAGACCGGCGAAGAGCTGACGCGCAGCATCCTCCTGCAGATCATCCTCGAGGAAGAGACCGGCGGCGTGCCGATCTTCTCGACCTCGACGCTGTCGCAGATCATCCGTTTCTACGGCAATGCGATGCAGGGAATGATGGGCTCGTATCTCGAGAAGAACCTGCAGACCTTCACCGAGATCCAGGCGCGCGTCGCCGAGCAATCGAAGGGGCTCGTCGACCCGAAGCTGCAGTCGCCGGAGCTGTGGGCGCAGTTCCTGAGCGGCCAGGCGCCGGTGGTGCAGGGCCTCATGGGCAGCTACCTCGAGCAGTCGCGCAATGTGTTCCTGCAGATGCAGGAACAGATGGCCAAGCAGGCCGGGACAGTCTTTCCCGGCATGCCCGGTTTCGTTCCGCCCAAGCGCTGAACGCCGCGGCGGCGGCATGGCCGAAGGGCGCGGCCATGGGCCGATCGGCACTTCGGCGAAAATCCGCCGATGGCACCCGACACCCTGACCGCCGAACCCGTTGCCATCCGGGCCGCTCCACGCATCGGCTTCGTCTCGCTCGGCTGCCCCAAGGCGCTGACCGATTCGGAGCTGATCCTCACCCGTCTGAGCGCCGAGGGCTACGCGACCTCGAAGACCTTCGCCGGCGCCGATCTCGTCATCGTCAACACCTGCGGCTTCATCGACGACGCGGTGAAGGAAAGCCTCGACACGATCGGCGAGGCGCTCGCGGAGAACGGCAAGGTCATCGTCACGGGCTGCCTGGGCGCGAAGGGCGGAAAGGACGGCGGCGAGGGCAGCGGCAATCTGGTCCGGCAGATGCATCCGAGCGTGCTTGCCGTCACCGGGCCGCACGCCACCGACGAGGTCATGGACGCGGTGCATCGGCACGTACCGAAGCCGCACGACCCGTTCGTCGATCTCGTTCCCGCGCCTCGCGCCTCGATCGGCATCAAGCTGACGCCCAGGCACTACGCCTACCTGAAGATCAGCGAGGGCTGCAACCACCGCTGCACCTTCTGCATCATTCCGACCCTGCGCGGCGATCTGGTGTCGCGGCCGATCGGCGACGTGCTGTCGGAAGCGGCGGCGCTGTTCGAATCGGGCGTCAAGGAGCTGCTCATCATCAGCCAGGACACGAGCGCCTACGGCGTCGATGTCCGCTATCGCACCGGCTTCTGGAACGGCCGCCCGGTCAAGACACAGCTGCTCGAGCTGTGCGAGCGGCTGGCCGAGATCGCCCGGCCGTTCGGCGCCTGGGTGCGGCTGCACTACGTCTANCCNTATCCGCACGTCGACGCGGTGCTGCCGCTGATGGCGACCGGCGCGATCCTTCCGTACCTCGACGTGCCATTCCAGCATTCGCATCCCGACGTGCTGCGCCGGATGAAGCGGCCGGCCAGCGGCGAGAAGAATCTCGAGCGCCTCCTGCGCTGGCGCGAGATCTGCCCGGAGCTGGTGGTGCGCAGCACCTTCATCGCCGGCTTTCCCGGTGAGACCGAGGCCGAGTTCCAGGACCTGCTCGATTTCATCCGCGAGGCGCGCATCGATCGCGCCGGCTGCTTCGCCTATTCAGCGGTCGAGGGCGCCGTCGCCAACGACATCGCGGCGATGGTTCCCGCCGAGGTGCGCGAGGAGCGCAAGGCCCGTTTCATGGCCGTCGCCGAGGAAGTCTCGGCCGCCAAGCTGCGAGGACGCGTCGGCTCGACGATGCAGGTGCTCGTCGATTCGGCGCCGTCNCTGGGCAGGAAAGGCGGCATNGGTCGCAGCTATGCCGATGCACCGGAGATCGACGGACGCGTTCGCCTGCTGCCGCCGGAGAAGGCGTCGAAGACACTCAAGACCGGCGAGTTCACGCGTGCCAGGATCATCGCCGCCGACGGGCACGATCTCGTCGGCGTGCCCATCTGATGCGCCGCGGTACCAAGTGATTCACACGTCATGAGAAAGCCCCCCTCCAGCACGTCGCTCATCGCCCACGCCTACCGGCCGCCGACAGGCTTCGGGTCGATCCAGCCGGCGGTGCACAAGGCCTCGACCGTCGTCTTCGCCGACGTCGCGGCGATGCGCGCTCGCACGTGGAAGGACAAGACCGGCTACACCTACGGACTGCACGGCACGCCCACGACCTTCATGCTCGAGGCGCGCATCGCCACGCTCGAGGGCGGCACCGAGACCTTGCTGGTGCCGAGCGGCCTGGCCGCGATCACGCTGGTCGACGCGGCGCTCCTGCGCACCGGCGACGAGGTCCTGATTCCCGACAATGCCTATGGTCCTGGCAAGGAGCTGGCCAGGCACGAGCTCGCTCGCTGGGGCATCACCCATCGCTTCTACGATCCGATGGATCCGGCGTCGCTGGCAGCGGCGCTGACGCCGGCGACGCGGCTCGTCTGGATCGAGGCGCCGGGCTCGGTGACGATGGAATTCCCGGACATCGTGGCGCTCGTGCGCATCGCCCACGGGCAACCCGACGTTCTCGCCGTGCTCGACAACACCTGGGGCGCGGGCCTCGCCTTCGATCCGTTCTCGCTCGGCAGCGACGGCGGTTCGAGCGCCGTCGACGTGTCGATCCAGGCGCTCACGAAATACCCCTCGGGCGGCGGCGACGTGCTGATGGGCTCGGTGACGACGCGCGCGCCGCAGTTGCACCAGCGGCTCAAGGCGACGCACATGCGCATGGGCTGGGGCGTCGGCGGCAACGACGTGGAGATGGTATTGCGCTCGCTGCCATCGCTGCCGCTTCGCTACGAGTCGCAAGACCGCGCCGGTCGCGCGTTGGCCAGCTGGTTCCAGGGCCGCTCCGAGATTGCTGCCGTGCTGCATCCGGCGCTGGCCGGATCGCCCGGGCACGAGCACTGGGCCGCTCTTTGCAGCCAGGCCGCCGGCTTGTTTTCGGTGGTGTTCGATCCGCGCTATGAGAGCGACGCGGTCGACGCCTTCGTCGACCGGCTGGCCCTCTTCAAGATCGGTTTTTCATGGGCGGGCCCGGTGAGCCTGGCGGTGCCGTACACGCTCTCGACGATGCGCGACGAGCCGCCGTGGGCTGGATCCCTCGTGCGCTTCTCGATGGGCCTCGAGGCTGTCGACGATCTGATCGCCGACTGCGCGCAGGCGCTCGCCGGCCTCTCGACTCCGGCCGCCTGAGGCGCCGCGCTAGCGGCTGCGTTCGCGCAGCCGCATCGTCAGGCCGGTCGGCGTCATCGTGAACGACATCCGCTCGTCGGGCTCGCCGCCGTCGGCGGTGGCGACGCTGTCGATCTCGAAGCGGCCGATCAGGGTCGCGAGCGCGATCTTCATTTCCAGCATCGCCAGCTGCCGCCCGGGGCAGACGCGCGGGCCGGCGCCGAACGGCATCGAGACGCGATTGGCCGAGCCGGCATCGCGGCCCGCCTCGACGCGCAGCCAGCGTTGCGGCTCGAAGCGCGCGGCGTTCTCGAAATGCGCTTCGCGCATCGTGTCGAGCCGCAACGCGCCGAAGACGAGCGTTCCTGCCGGCACGCGAATATCGCCGACGACGCCGTCGCGGATCGCCTGAAGGATGAGCACCGGTGCGATCGGCTTCAGACGCATCGTCTCGTTGGCGCAGGCCTCCAGATAGTCGAGCGAGGCGAATCGCTCTGGCGTCCAGGCCGCCGGCTCGCCGGCCAACGCGTCGATCTCGGCGCGGGCCCGCGCCAGGCAGCCGGGGTGCGTGTGCAGGAGCCAGATCGCCCAGGTCAGCGTGTTGGCGGTCGTGTCCTCGCCGGCGAGGAGCATCGTCATCACGTTGCCCGACACCTCGGAGTCGGTGATGCCCGAGCCAGGATCATCGGCGGCGACGATCATCGCTTCGAGCAGATTGCGTGGCGCGGCGCGGCGCTCCGGCTCGGCGGCGAGGCGAGCCCGCGCCGCGGTGACGAAGCCGGTGATCGCCGAATTGACCTCGGCGACGCTGCGGTCGAGCTGACGGTCGGCCGCGGTCTTCCACCATCGGTGCAGCGAGAGCGGCGAGAACAGGCGCCTGAACATCGCCGGAAAGATCTTGTCGAGATGGCGCTGGATGATGTCGTCGTCGGACTCGAGCGTGTTGACGTCGGCGCCGAAGGCCAGGCCGGCAATCGCATCGACGGTGAAGCGCATCAGGTCGGCCTGCAGGTCGATCGGCGCCGCGGCCGCAGCGGCAGCACGCCAGCGCTTCTCGAGCCGGCCACTCACCTTGACCAGCGAAGGGAAGTAGGCGCGCAGATGCCGCGGGTCGAACCCGGCCATCACCATGCGGCGCTGCCGGCGCCAGGCGTCGCCCTCGGCACCGAAGACGCCGGCGGCCAGGCCGATCTCGGCCGCGACGTCGCGCAGCCGCTTGGTGCGCCGGTAGCCGTCGGGTCGATCGCGCATGACCGCGCCCATCGCCACGTGATCGGTGACGACCAGCAGCCTCTCGCGGCCGAGACGGAACGTGAAGAACGGGCCGTAGATGCGGGCCCAGGCTTCCACCTGCTGGTGGATGTGGGCCTTGTCGATCTGCAGCATGTTGCCGAGCAGCGGCAGGCCGGGCGGCTTCGGCAGGTCGGCGATTTCGCGCAGCGCCGGCGCGCGAACGGAGCTCAGGGCTTCGGCGGGTGTCGACATCGGTGCGCTCTCAGTGTTTGGCCGAGACCTTGTTGCGCATGAGTCGGCCGTGCTCGCGTTCCCAGTCGCGCTTTTTCTCGGTGTTGCGCTTGTCGTGCTCGGCCTTTCCCTTGGCCAGCGCGATCTCGGCCTTGACGCGGCCGCCCTTGTAGTGGAGATCGAGTGGCACGAGCGTGAAGCCTTTCTGCTCGACCTTGCCGATCAGCCGCTTGATCTCCTCCTTGTGCATCAGGAGCTTCTTGGTGCGGTCGGCTTCCGGCTGCACATGCGTCGAGGCGCTGCGCAACGCGTTGATGCGGCAACCGATCAGATAGAGCTCACCGCCCCGGATGACGACGTAACCGTCGGTCAGCTGCACCTGGCCGGCGCGAACGGCCTTGATCTCCCAGCCTTCCAGGACCATGCCGGCCTCGTAGCGCTCCTCGATGTGATAGTCGAACCGTGCACGGCGGTTCTCGGCGATGGACAACGGGCTCACTCCTACAATTTCGGGATTGTATGAAGCACGTCAAGAAGTCGGTGCTCCTCTGGTACGCGGCGCACGAAATCTATGAACTGGTCGTCGACGTCGAGTCGTACCCGGCCTTTTTGCCGTGGTGCGAGCGCGCCGAGGTCCTGAGCCGCGACGACGACGGTCTGACGGCGCGCCTGCATCTCGCCTACTCCGGCGTCCGGCACGCCTTCACGACGAGAAACGCCCAGGTCAAGGACGCATCGGTGCACATCGGCCTGGTCGACGGACCGTTCTCGCTGCTCGAGGGCCTCTGGCGCTTCGTGCCGCTCCCGTTGCCCTCGGTGCCGGAAGGCGCGGGCGGAGGCGCCTGCAAGATCGAATTCGAGATGCGCTACGCGTTTTCGAACGGCGTGCTGGAGGCGGCGATCAGCCCGGTGTTCGACCGCATCGCCAACACCTTCGTCGACTCGTTCGTGCGGCGCGCGGAGCAGGTCTATGGAGCGCGCTAGCCCCTCGACGGAAGCCGAGGCGCCGCCAGACACATCGACGATCCGTGTCGCGGTCGCCTGCTCGCCAGGCCGCGGCGAAGCGCTCGAGGTCGGCGTCGACGTGGCGATCGGCAGCACCGTGCTCGATGCGATTCGCGGCAGTGGCTTGCTCGAACGCTTTCCGGAGATCGACATCTCGAGCCAGTCGGTCGGCATCTGGGGCCGGNTGNGTGCGCTCGACGTCGTCGTNGCCGGCGGCGACCGGATCGAGATCTACCGTCCGCTGCTGGTCGATCCGAAGGAAGCGAGACGCCTGCGTGCGCGGCGCACGGCAGCGCCGTGACGCAGCCCTACTTGCAGTCGGCGGAGATGGCGTCGCGCGAGCGCTTCATCTCGGCGTCGCGCGCCGCATCGTCGAGGATCTCGCGCTCGCCCTTGTCGTTGGTCCGGGCCAGCCGCACGCCGCTTTCCAGCGTCTTCAGCTGGCCTTTGGCGCGCGTGCAGTTGTCGGCCCTCGCGGCGGCGATCTTGTCCTCGTCTGCCTTGAGCTTGGCGGCCTGATCGGCTTCGGCCTTCTTGCGCTTGGCCTCGAGCTCGGGCTCGACGGTGCGCGGCACGAGCGTGCTCGATGCCGCTGCCGCCGTGGAGGCCGCCGACGCGGGGAGGGCCGTTGCCTGCGTGGCCTTGCGTTGCGACGGACGCGCGAGGATGTCTTTTTCCGGCGTGCTGTTGGGCGGCGGCAGATCGCTGTATTGAACGTGGCCGGCGGCGTCGCGCCACTTCCATTGCGCCTCGGCAGGCAAGGCGAGCAGGGCAAGAGCGGCGGCGGCGCCGATCACGATGCTGCGAACTGCGGTGGGACGAGCCATGTTCAAGACGCTTCGTTTCAACTGGCGGGCAGTGTACCGGCGCCCGGTGGACGCGGCCGTATCGGCCTGTCCCAAAGCGATACTTTGTGCCTGCATCCGTATAATTCGCTTTTGCGTCTGGAGCATTCCTCATGCGCCTTCTGGGCAAAGCGCTGACCTTCGACGATGTGTTGCTGGTTCCCGCGTTCTCGACCGTTCTTCCGCGCGACACCAGCCTCGCCACCTCCCTGTCCCGAAACATCCGCCTGAACCTGCCGCTCGTCTCGGCAGCGATGGACACCGTGACCGAAGCTCGCCTGGCGATCGCGTTGGCGCAAGAAGGCGGCATCGGCATCGTCCACAAGAACATGACGGCCAAGCAGCAGGCCGCCGAAGTGTCGCGCGTCAAGCGCTACGAATCCGGCGTGCTGCGCGATCCCTTCACGGTGTCGCCCGACATGACGGTGCGGGCGGTGATCGAGCTGTCCAGGGCGCGAGGCGTCTCCGGCTTTCCGGTCGTGCAGGGCAAGACGGTCGTCGGCATCGTCACCAACCGCGACCTGCGCTTCGAGACGCGGCTCGATGCGCCGGTCAAGGACATCATGACGACGCGCGAGCACCTCGTCACCGTCCGCGAGGGCGCATCGCTCGCCGAGGGCAAGGCCCTCATGCACAAGGAAAAGCTCGAGCGCGTCATCGTCGTCAACGACGCCTTCGAGCTGCGTGGCCTGATGACCGTCAAGGACATCACCAAGCAGACGAGCTTTCCGAACGCCGCGCGCGATGCGCACGGCAAGCTCCGCGTCGGCGCCGCGATTGGCGTCGGCGACGGTACCGAGGAGCGCGCCGAGCTGCTGGTGCGTGCCGGCGTCGATGTCATCGTCGTCGATACCGCGCATGGCCACAGCGAGGGCGTGGTCGAGCGGGTGCGCTGGGTCAAGCGCAACTTTCCCGACGTCGATGTCATCGGCGGCAACATCGCCACCGGCGCCGCGGCGCAGGCGCTGGTCGAGGCCGGCGCCGACGCCGTCAAGGTCGGCATCGGCCCGGGCTCGATCTGCACCACGCGGATCGTCACCGGCGTCGGCGTGCCCCAGATCATGGCCATCGATGCCGTCGCCCGCGCCATCGCCGGCAGCGGTGTGCCGCTCATCGCCGACGGCGGCGTGCGTTTTTCCGGCGACCTTGCCAAGGCGATCGCCGCCGGTGCCGATGCCGTGATGATGGGCGGCGCCTTCGCCGGCACCGAGGAAGCGCCGGGCGAGGTCATCCTCTACCAGGGCCGCACCTACAAGAGCTATCGCGGCATGGGCTCGATCGGCGCGATGCAGCAAGGCTCGGCGGACCGCTACTTTCAGGAAGGCGAGGCCAGCGCAGCCGATGCGGTGGGCGGCGCCAAGCTGGTGCCCGAAGGCATCGAAGGCCAGGTTCCGTACAAGGGCTCGGTCGTCGCCATCATCTTCCAGATGGGGGGCGGCCTGCGCGCCGCGATGCACTACTGCGGCTGCGCCAGCATCGCCGAAATGCACGAGAAGGCGGAGTTCGTCGAGATCACGTCGTCGGGCATGCGCGAGAGCCACGTCCACGACGTGCAGATCACCAAGGAAGCGCCGAACTACCGCGCCGAATGACGGCTCCGTCTTCAGACCACCCGGCCGCGCCCTTGCGCGTGGCTCGCCAGGCGGCGATGCCGTTCATCATGGTCACGGTGCTGATCGACATGGTGTCGATCGGCCTGATCATTCCCGTGCTGCCGGCGCTGGTCGGCACCTTCACGTCCTCGCCGGCGGAGCAGGTGGCGTGGAATAGCGCGGTGATGTTCGCCTTCAGCATCGCCAACTTCTTCGCCTCGCCGTTGCTGGGNGCCTTNTCCGACAAGTNCGGNCGCCGGCCGGTGCTGCTGGTNGGCTTCTGCGCGCTCTCGCTCAGCTTTTTCGTCACCGCNCTGGCAACGCAGCTCTGGATGCTGATCGCCGTGCGCCTGTTCNGCGGCGCGATGCAGTCGAACATCTCGGTGGCNAANGCCTACGTGGCCGANATCACGNCNNCNGCCGANCGCGCCAAGCGCTTCGGCCTGCTCGGCGCNATGTTCGGCNTGGGCTTCATCCTNGGCCCGGTTCTCGGCGGCCTGCTCGGTGCGCGCAACCTGCACCTGCCTTTCTTCGTCGCCGGCACGCTGGCGCTCGTCAACCTGACGTACGGCTACTTCGTGCTGCCCGAATCGCTGCCGCCGAGCCGGCGCCGGCCGGTCGANTGGCGCACGGCGCTGAACCCGATCGCCTCGCTGACGCGGCTNGGCCGGCTCGGCGGCGTCGGCATGCTGGTCGCGGTGGTCGCGTGCACGGGCCTGGCGCAGTTCATCATGTATTCGAGCTGGGTGCTCTTCACCAAGTTCAAGTTCGGCTGGGGCCCGCTCGAGAACGGCTGGTCGCTGTTCACGGTCGGCGTCGTCTCGGCGCTGGTGCAGGGCCTGCTGATGGGGCGCCTGTTGAGGCGTTTCTCGCCGCAGCGGCTGGCGCTGATGGGCCTCGTGTCGTCGACGTTCGCGTATCTCGCCTGGGGCGCGATCAGCCATGGCTGGATGATGTATGTCGTGATCGTCCTCAACGTCCTCGGTGTCACCGTGGCGGCGTCAATCCAGAGCATCATTTCCGGCGCCGCCGACGCGACGACGCAGGGCCGGACGATGGGCGCTGTGAGCTCGCTGCAGAGCCTGATGGCGGTCATCGCTCCGGCGGTGACGGCGCCTCTGCTCGGATCGGTCTCGCATTTTCCCGAGGGCGACTGGCGCATCGGCGCGCCGTTCTATTTCTGCGCCCTGATCCAGCTCGTCGCCTTCGCGCTGGCGTGGATCCACTTCAGGAATGCGCGCCGGGCCCGGCTCGTCGCCGCCGGCGCCTGACGTCACCACCGCACCGCCATGCACGACAAGATCCTCATTCTCGATTTCGGCTCGCAGGTCACGCAGCTCATCGCCCGGCGGGTGCGTGAAGCGCATGTCTTTTGCGAGATCCACCCGAACGACGTCGACGACGCCTTCGTGCGCGACTTCGCGCCGAAGGCGATCATCCTTTCCGGCAGCCATGCGTCGACGTACGAAGAGCATGAATTGCGGGCGCCGAAGGCGGTGTTCGAGCTCGGCGTGCCGGTGCTCGGCATCTGCTACGGCATGTTCACCATGGCCGAGCAGCTCGGCGGCCAGGTCGAGGCGAGCACGCACCGCGAGTTCGGCTACGCCGAGGTGCGCGCGCGCGGCCACACCCGCCTGCTCGACGGCCTGGAAGATTTCGCGACCGGCGCCGGCCACGGCATGCTCAAGGTCTGGATGAGCCACGGCGACAAGGTCACCGAGCTGCCGCCGGGCTTCGCGCTGATGGCCTCGACGCCGAGCTGCCCGATCGCCGGCATGGCCGACGAAAGCCGCGGCTACTACGCGGTGCAGTTTCATCCCGAGGTCACGCACACGGTGAAGGGCCGCGAGATCCTCGAGCGCTTCGTGCTCGACATCGCCGGCGCCAGGCCAGACTGGGTGATGGGCAACTACATCGACGAGGCTGTCGCGAAGATCCGCGAGCAGGTCGGCGACGACGANGTNATCCTCGGTCTGTCNGGCGGCGTCGACTCGAGCGTCGCCGCGGCGCTGCTGCACAAGGCGATCGGCGACCGGTTGACCTGCGTCTTTGTCGACCACGGGCTGCTGCGTCTCGACGAAGGCCGCATGGTGATGGAGATGTTCGCCGGTCGATTGCACGTCAAGGTGATCGCCGTCGACGCCAGCGAGCAGTTCCTGGGCCACCTCGCCGGCGTCAGCGATCCCGAGGCCAAGCGCAAGATCATCGGCCGCGAGTTCGTCGAGGTGTTCACGCGCGAGGCGGCGAAGCTGAAGCAGGCCAAGTGGCTGGCGCAGGGGACGATCTATCCCGACGTCATCGAGTCGGGCGGCGCCAAGACCAAGAAGGCGATCACGATCAAGAGCCACCACAACGTCGGCGGCCTGCCGGCGACGCTCGGGCTGAAACTGCTGGAGCCCTTGCGCGAATTGTTCAAGGACGAGGTGCGCGAGCTCGGCGTGGCGCTCGGGCTGCCGCACGACATGGTCTATCGCCATCCGTTCCCCGGCCCGGGGCTGGGCGTGCGCATCCTCGGCGAAGTGAAGAGCGAGTACGCCAACCTGCTGCGGCGCGCCGATGCGATCTTCATCGAGGAGCTGCGCAACACGCTCGATCCGGCGAGCGGGAAGAGCTGGTACGAGCTGACGAGCCAGGCCTTCGTCGTGTTCCTGCCGATCCGCAGCGTCGGCGTGATGGGCGACGGCCGCACCTACGAGCACGTCGTCGCCCTGCGCGCCGTGCAGACCAGCGACTTCATGACGGCCGATTGGGCCGAGCTGCCCTACGCGTTGCTGAAGAAGGTGTCGAGCCGCATCATCAATGAGGTCCGCGGCATCAATCGCGTCACCTACGACGTGTCGTCGAAGCCGCCGGCGACGATCGAGTGGGAGTGACGATGAAAGCAGTCTTCGGAATCGTCTCGTTGCTGATCGTCCTTGCCGTGGTCGGCGTCGTCGCGAAGCGGCAGATGCAGGCAAGCGTCGCCGCGGTGAGCCATGCGGGCGGCGTCCGGGATCGCCGCAAGCGACCCGAATGCGGTGGGTGTGCAAGAGCAATCGCGAGTGCTGCAAGACCAGGTTCGCGACCAGGTCACCCGAAGCGTTCAGCAGGGCGCCGATCGGGCCGCCAGCGCAGATCAATGAACGCGGTCGACGCGAACCGGTACGCTTCGACGTCGGGTCTCGGCCGATGACGACGCTCGACGAAGCGGCGATGCACGTCGCGCTCGATCAGGCACAGAACGCCCGTCTCGTCGGCGAGGTGCCGGTCGGCGCAGTGATCTATCGGAGCACGGTCGAGGG
>JGI24140J50213_10001067_pt1 | contig 12307 bp, 10 predicted proteins | sample BarGraIncu00222A_FD_50213 | JGI IMG/M metagenome (IMG submission 50213)
GCGTCTGGACATTGCTCGTGAGGCAGATCTCGAGGGCGATGCGGCGATCGTTCACGTACTGGCTGAGCGACTGATCCTCGAAGAGCCGCGTCGCGTGGCCGATGCGATTCGCCCCGCAGACGTGCACCGCTTGGCGCACGGAGTCCGCGCCGTCGCCCTCGCCTGCGTGCACCGTCACCGCGAGATCGTGCGCACGCGCATACGCGAAGGACTCGCTGTGCCGGCTCGCCGGATGCGCACGCTCCCCGCCCGCGAGATCGAAACCCACCACACCGTGATGCTTGTAGGCGACGGCGAGCCGCGCGAGCTCGCTCGAGACGGCTGGGTCGAGATGGCGCAGCGCGCAGACGATCACCCGCCCGACCGTCCCGCTCTCGAACGTCCCCGCCGCGATTCCACGCAGCGGTGCCTCGATGGCCTCGTCGAGCGACAGTCCCTCCTGCGTATTCAGTACCGGCGAGTAGCGAATCTCGATGTAGCGCACGCCCTCGCGCGCCACATCCACCACGAGCTCGCGCGCTATCCGCTCGAGCGCTTCGGCATCCTGCATCACGGAGAGCGTCACGGAAAAGCGCGCGAGATAATCCTCGAGATTGTCTGCGTTGCGCACGATCATGTACTCGTTGATCTCCGCGGCGTTGTGTGCCGGCAGCACGATGCCGCGCTCGGCGGCGAGCTCGATGATCGTCTGCGGGCGAACGGAGCCATCGAGGTGGCAGTGCAGCTCGGCCTTCGGAAGGCGAACGAGCAGCTCGCGCAAGATCTCGGGCACTCCCTATCCCACCGTGTCGTCGGCGGCATCGCCAACGGCGCGCGCGGGAATCAGCCGGAAGATCGAGCCGCCGTGGATCACGGTGTCGGGTGGGATCGGAAGTCCGCGATCGTCGGTGATGACGCGCGCGCCATCAATCACCTCGCGCGCCGCGCTCTCGCTCCACAGACGCACCGCGTCGAGCGCGGTGGAATCGGTCGCGAGCTCGATCTTCGCGGAGTTCACGAACACTGGAATGATACGGGTCATTGCGTGTAGCGATGGGTTGCGGTGTACGCGGGCGAGATGGCGGCCGTGGGCACGATCGACCAGTTGCGCTGAAAGTAATCGCTCGGCGCGATGTGCTTGCGCCGCTCCACCTCGGCGATCAGCAGATCGCGAATCTCGGCGGCGCTGTTGTACACCTCGGGCGCATCCTTGAGCATCGCGTATCCGCCGCCGCCGGCGCGGCGATAGTTATTGAGCGCCAGCGTGAAGGTGGCATCGTCGGCGACCGGCGTCCCTTTGACGGTCAGCTTCGTGATGCGCTGTCCAATGGGGCGCGAGAGATCGATCGTGTAGTCCGCGCCCGCCACGATGTCGAAGTTGTAGCCGGGCATGTCCCGATGCACGGGCGGCTCAGCCGTGCCATATGTACCATAGTAGCGGGCGCTGTACTCGAGGTAGGCACGGAGCTGCGCGCCCGTGATGCGCACCGCCGAGAGCGTGTTCTCGTATGGATAGAGGCGCGCGATCTCGCCTACCGTTACGGGGCCGGAATCGATCTTCGCGCCGACGTCGAACACCGCCGTCGAGGCGAGATCGCTGTGCGCCGTGCGTCGCTCCACCTCGAGAATCAGATCGGCGAGCGGCGTGTCGACCACGCGGCCGGAGTCGGCGCTCCAGCGGACGTCGGAGGTGCCAATCGTCATCGCGACGTAGCCCAACGCCGCCTCGTGCGCGGCTTTCACTGCCATCAAGACCGCGTTGCTCTCGGCGTGCCCCGCCGACTGGATCAGCGACGAGCTCTTGCTCGCCACGCGCCAGCCATCGCCGGTCTGCTCGAGATGCAGCGCCGCAACCGCGACGCTCTGCGCCCAATTCTTCGGCTGCATCAGGAGCGTGCCCGCGATGACGGTGTCCGCCATCTGCTTGTGCGAATGTCCGTACACGATCAGATCGATCCCCGGCACCGCGCGCGCCACCTCGGCCGCCACATTCTCGCTCGGCAGGCGAGTCGCGATCGTGTCGTAGCTCGATGGCTCTCCGAGGCCGGTGTGCATGACGACGATAATGACGTCGGCGTGCTCGCGGCGGGCCGAGTCGACCTGGGCACGCACGGCGGGGATGATCGCGCCGATGTTCAGCCGACCGGAGAGGTTGTCCTTGTCCCACGCGTTCGAGCCGGGAGTGGTCGCGCCGATGAGCGCGATGCGCGCGCCGCCGCGCTCGACCATCGTGCGCCCGGGAAAGGGCGCGGCCCCACTCGCGGAATACGCGTTCGCGGCGAGCAGGGGAAAGCGCGCTCCCTTCGCCGACGCGTACAGGAACGGAAGCCCGTAGTTGAATTCGTGATTCCCGACGGCCGCCGCGTCGTAGTGCATCTCGTTCATCGCGGCAAACACGGGATGCACCGCGAAGCTCTGACGGCGCGCCGCGACGTAGGTGAGTGGCGTGCCCTGCAGCATGTCGCCGGCGTCGACGACCACCACCATTCCGGGCGCGGCCGCGCGGAGCGAGTCGACGATCGTCGCGGCGCGGGCAAGTCCGCGCGCCGTGTCGGAGTGGTTGGCGTAGTAGTCCCACCCCACGAGATGGCCGTGCACGTCCGTCGTCGCCGCAACGAGCAAGGTCTGCTCTCGTAGCGCGCGCGCCCCGTTTGCGGCCGCTGCGAGCGTTCCCAGCGGGAGCAAAATGAGCATGGCGCGCGTCGGCGTTCGCATCGCAAAAAGTTAGCGGCCTCGCATTGGCGGTGCGAGTGTGGCGCGCCGTTGACCGCAGCACGCAGGCAGCGCAACTTCGATGCATGGGTTACATGATCGTGACGGCCTCTCCGCTTCTATTTCGCCCTCGCGCTTGCGAACATCCTCCGGCAGAGAGCACGCGATGCCGTCGTTGATCGTAGGCGTCGCCGGCGGTTCCGGATCAGGAAAGTCCACCGTTGCACGAAAGGTGGCGGAGCTGCTGACGGACATTTCCGTCGCGTCGGTGAGCATGGATGCGTACTACCGCAGCATGACGCACCTCACGTTCGACGAGCGCAAGCAGCTCAATTGGGACCATCCAGATGTGGTGGACATGGAGCTGTTGGGCGATCAGCTCGAGGCGCTCGCGAGCGGCGCGGCGATCGACAAGCCGGTGTACGACTTCGTGACGCATTTGCGCTCCGCGCGCACGGAGGCGGTGGCCGGTGCGGATGTCGTCATCGTCGATGGCATTCTGCTGTACTGGGATGCGCGAGTGCGCGCGCTGTGCGACATCAGGATCTTCGTCGATGTCGCGGCCGATATCCGGCTCATTCGCCGCATTGGCCGCGACGTGCGCGTTCGCGGGCGACTGCTGCGGGACATTCTCGATCAGTACATGAGTACCGTCCGACCCATGCACGAGGAGTTCGTGGAACCCACGAAGCAGTACGCCGACATCATCGTTCCGCACGGTGGCCAGAACGCGGTGGCGATCGAGATGATCACCGCACGAATCCAGGAACGCTTGCGCACGGAGATCACGTGACCGCCCCCGCGGGAGGCGAGCGCGTGCTCGTGGTCGATGACGAGAAGGACATCGTCGCACTCGTCGCCTACCATCTCGCGAAGAGTGGCTACCGCGTCTCCACCGCGAGCACGGGCGCCGAGGCACTGCAGGCGGCACGCGAGGAGCGCCCCGCGCTGGTGGTGCTCGACCTCATGCTCCCCGGCATGTCCGGCTTCGATGTGCTCGAGCAGCTGCGCGCAGCCGAGAACACGCGCGATGTCGCGGTGCTCATGCTCACCGCGCGCCGCGAGGAGGCCGATCGCATTCGCGGCCTCTCCCTCGGCGCCGATGACTATCTCGCGAAGCCGTTCAGCCCGCAGGAGCTCGTGCTGCGCGTCGGCGCGATCCTGCGAAGGCTCGCCGCCGCCGGCACCGCCGCCAGCGACGCGCTCACCATCGGCCCAATAGAGATCGACCGCTCGGCGCATCGCGTGAGAATCGACGGGCTCGAGATCGAGCTGACGGCAACGGAGTTCAAGCTGCTGCTGACGCTGGCTGAGCGTCGCGGACGCGTGCAGGGGCGTGCGCATCTGCTCGAGACGGTGTGGGATGCCGCGCCCGACATTCAGACGCGCACCGTCGACATGCACATCCAGCGGCTGCGCACGAAGCTCGGCGTCGCGTCGGATCTCATCGAGACCGTCCGCGGCTTCGGCTATCGCCTCCGCTCCCCGTCGGCGCGCGCGTCGTGAAGCTGGCGCACCGGCTCCTCGCCGGAGCGGTGCTGGTCGTCACCGTTCTGATCGTGTTGCTCGTGTTGCTGAGCGGCGTGCGCCTGCGCCATCAGCTGGAGGAGCTCGAGGTCGCGGAGCTCACGCGCGAGGCGCGGCTGATAGCACAGGAGTGGATCGCCGCCGCCGATCCCGATGCGCTCGCCGCGCGCGCGGGCGCGGCGATCGGACATCGCGTCACCCTCATCGATCACGAGGGCAAGGTGATCGGCGACTCCGAGTTCCGCGGCGAGTCGCGCACGCATCTCGAGAACCACAGCACGCGTCCCGAGGTGATCGCCGCACTGCGCGACTCCGTCGGGAGCGCGAATCGCGTGAGCCCTTCCGCGGGCGACAATGAGCTCTACGTCGCCATCAGGTCGGAGTACGGAGTGACGCGCGTGTCGATCTCCACCGCGAGCCTCGACGCGATCGTTGCGCGCGGGCAGCGCGACGTGCTCGTCTCCGGCTTCGTCGCGCTCATCGCGGCGCTCATCCTCGCCGCCGCATTCTCGCGCGCGGTCTCGAATCCCATCGTCGAGCTGCGTGATGTCGCGCAGGCGCTCGCGGCGGGCGACCTCTCGCGCCGTCCCGCGCTCTCCGCACCGGGCGAGGTCGGCGACCTGGCATCCGCCGTGCACCGTATGGCCGAACAGCTCACGAGTCGCCTTAAGGCCCTCGAGGACGACGACATGCACATGAACGCGGTGATCGAGTCGCTCCAGGAAGGAGTGATCGCGGTCGACGCGCGACGACAGATCGTTCGCGTGAACGAGAGCGGCCGACGTATGCTCCGCCTCCCGGACAACGTCCCCTTCCCCGCGGATCGCTTGCCGCGCGATCGCACGCTGCGCGAGGCGCTCGCCGCGGCCCTCGTGGGCGAGTCGACGGAGCCCACCGAGATCACCGTCGACGGGCAGAGCATGACGCTCACCGCGCGCGCGCTCGGCGACGGCGGCGTGGTGCTCGCGGTGTTCGACCTCACCGCATCGCGGCGCGTCGAAGCGGTGCGTCGAGACTTCGTCGCGAACGTCTCGCACGAGCTCAAGACGCCGCTCACCGTGATCCTCGGCTTCGCGGAGACGCTGGCCGCGGGCGATGTGCCGCCCGAGCAAGGGATCCGCTTCATCGAGGCGATTCAGTCGAATGCGCAGCGCATGCAGCAGATCGTCGACGATTTGCTCGATCTCTCGCGCATCGAGTCGGGCGGGTGGGTGCCGAATCCGGTGACGGTGGATCTGCGGGCGGTTGCGAGCGAGGTGGCCGGGGGGAGAATGCGCGCGGCGCTCGTGAAGGGCGTGCGTCTCACCGTGAAGATTGGCGATCACGCGGAGTGCGCGTTTGCTGACCCAACGGCGATCCGCCAGGTATTCGCGAATCTCGCCGACAATGCGATCCGTCACACGAATTCCGCCGGCTCGATCGTGCTGTTCAGCGAGCGGTCGGAGTGCGGCACGACGATCGGCGTGCGCGACACCGGCGTCGGCATCGCGCCCGAGCATCTCTCGCGCATCTTCGAAAGGTTTTATCGCGCGGACTCGGGGCGGGCGCGCGACACGGGCGGCACCGGGCTCGGGCTGGCGATCGTGCGGCATCTAGTGGAGGCACATCGGGGACGAGTGAAGGTCGAGAGCATTGTCGGCGAGGGCACCGTCGTCTCGGCGTGCTTTCCCGATGCGGGGTGAGGCGTCGCTGGGCCGAACTGCTCACTGCGTCCACGAATCAAACCAATGAAAGACGAATCGAACCTAGCGCGGGGAGAGGTCGGCCCGCCACGATGGCGCCAGTTCCTACATGGTTCGATTCGTCTTGATTGGTTTGATTCGTGTCCGCCGTTCGGTTCCTGTCCCCTCGACCTCTACCTGTCTTGTCCCCCGTGACACGACCGTGACTCAGTAACAAAGAGCCGGTTACGAGGACGCCACAACATTCCGCGTACGAACAACCTTCGCGGAGACTCTTGTGAACTCTCGTGTACGCACGCTCGCTGTGGCGAGTGCTCTGGCCGGCACCTTCGCTGGCTCTTTGATGGCGCAGGATCTGAACGGCGCCGGCGCTACCTTTCCGAATCCGATCTATAGCAAGTGGTTTTCCGATTACGCCACCGCGACCGGCGTGAAGATCAATTACCAGTCGATCGGCTCCGGCGGCGGCATTCGCCAGCTCACCGAAGGCACCGTGGATTTCGGCGCGTCCGACGCTCCGATGAGCGATGCCGAGATGGCCAAGCTCAAGGCGCCCGTGCTCCACTTTCCGACCGTGCTCGGCGCGGTCGTGATCACGTACAACATTCCCGGCGTCACCAAGGCGATTCACCTGACGGGCCCCGTCGTCGCCGACGTTTTCGCCGGGAAGATCACCAAGTGGAACGACGCGCAGATCACGGCGCTCAACAAGGGCGTCAAGCTCCCCGGCAGCGACATCCTCGTCGTGCATCGCTCGGACGGCAGCGGAACCACCTACATCTTCTCCGACTACCTCTCGAACGTGAGCCCGTCATGGGCGCAGGCGCCTGGAAAGGGGAAGGAGCTCGCGTGGCCGGTTGGACTCGGCGGCAAGGGTAACGAAGGCGTCGCTGGACAGGTGAAGCAGACGCCAGGCGCGATCGGCTACGTCGAGCTCGCGTACGCGAAGCAGAACCAGCTTCCATATGCGGATCTGCAGAACGCCGAGGGTGAGTTCATCACGCCGACGATCGAGTCGGTGACGAAGGCCGCGGCGGGCGCTTCCGCGAAGCTCCCGGCGAACACCGACTATCGCATCTCCATCGTCAACGCGCCCGGCAAGGGGTCGTACCCGATCTCTTCCTTCACCTGGCTGCTCGTGTATCAGACGCAGCCTGACGCGGCGAAGGGGAAGAAGCTCGTTGACTTCCTCCGCTGGTATCTGCGCAACGGTGAAAAGTCAGCGGCGTCGCTCGACTATGCGCCGCTTCCCGACAACATGATCGTGCAGCTCGAGAAGCGGTTGGGCACCATCCAGATGGCATCGCGCTAAGCATCGAACGTGAGGAGCGGTGAAGCGGCACTTCGCCGGTTCACCGCTGCTCACGCCCCCACACCAAACCCCAGAGATACTCGAATGACACGTGCCATTCCGTTTTGGTCCGCGCTCCTCGTCGTGTCGCTTGGCGTCGCGCCGCTCTCGGCACGTGCACAGGCTACGACGCCAGACACGACAAAGTCCGACACCGCCAAGACGCCCGCCGCGCCGAAGCCCGCGCCGGCGATGAAGCCCGCCACCCCGGGGCTCGACTTCTCCGCCTGGGTGTTCGGTGATTTCCAGGAGCAGACCGACGACGCGGCGAAGGCTGCGAACGGCGGCTCGAAGCCGAACAAGTTCGACATCGGCCGCGCCTATCTGACCTTCAAGGGCCCGCTCGGCGATCGCGCATCATTCCGCGTCACGACCGACATCAAGCAGGGCGGCGGCACCGACTCCTACAAAGGCTGGTTCGTTCGCCTCAAGTACGCGTTTCTGCAGTACGACTACATGAAGCCCAATGCCGACGGCGCCTCGGCGTTCGCCCGACTGGGTGTGCTGCACACAGCTATCGTCGATCACGAGGAGAATTTCTGGCCGCGCTACCTCGCGCAGACGGCCGTCGAGAAGAACGGCTTCGGCTCCTCGGCCGACCTCGGAGTCGCGACGCAGATCACGCTCCCGAACAAGATCGGAGAGATCTACGCTGACGTCGTGAACGGCACGGGCTACGACAACCCGGAGAACAACAAGTACAAGGACTTCCAGGCGCGCCTCACGATCACGCCGCTCGCGAAGACCACATCGCTCCTGAAGACACTGTCGTTCTCGCCGTGGTTCTCGTACGGCGGCAACGCGAGCGTGTTCCTCAACAGCCCCACGCAGCCGATCACGGATCGCCTCGACAAGACCCGCTACGGCATCTTCGTCGGCAACAAGGATCGTCGCCTGACCTTCGGCGCCGACTATGCCCAGCGAAAGGATGGAGCGGACAACAACACGACGGATGTGACGCTCGATCAGATCGTGAACACAACGGGTGAGCTGTACGACGGCTTCCTTGTCATTCGCCCGCTCGAGTTCGCGCAGCCCGACATCAAGCAGTCGTTCGGCGCAGTGGTACGCTACGACCACTGGAAGCCGAACAAGGATGTGGACGGCTACCAGCAGTTCATCGTCGCCGGTGTGTTCTGGGAGCCGACGCGCAAGGTCACGCTGGCGCTCGACTACCAGGGCCAGACCCCGAAAAGCGGGCTCTCCGGCAACAAGGCCCAGTCGATCTTCCTGCACTGGAACCTCGTCTTCTAGGGGGTTCCGTAACGCGCAAGCACCTGGGGCCGGGCCTGTGACGATGCTGTTACAGGCCCGGCCTCTTTCCGTGAACGTGGACCCGCATCTTTCCTCCCGAAGAGATCTTCGCCCACCCCGGAGCACACACGTGAATCGTCGGATTTTCCTCGCGATCCCCCTCCTTGCCGCGTTCGCCTGCGGCGGTGACAAGAAGGCCGGCGGCGCCGATTCCGGCGCGGCGAATTCCGCCTCCATGAGCAGCGGCGCCGACCTCACGGCAGCGGGCGCCACGTTCCCGTATCCGATCTACAGCAAGTGGTTCGGCGACTACGCCACGAAGGCCGGCGTGAAGATCAACTATCAGTCGATCGGTTCGGGCGGTGGCATTCGCCAGCTCACCGAAGGCACCGTCGATTTCGGCGCCTCCGACGCGCCGATGACGGATGCCGAGCTCGCGAAGGCGAAGGGCCCGATCCTGCACTTCCCGACGGTGCTGGGCGCCGTCGTGATCACGTACAACCTGACGGGTCTCGACAAGCCGCTCAAGCTCGACGGCGATGCGATCGCGCAGATCTTCGGCGGCAAGATCACCAAGTGGAATGACTCACGGATCTCGGCGCTCAACTCCGGCGCGAAGCTCCCGGCCAAGGACATCCTCGTCGTGCACCGCTCCGATGGCAGCGGCACGACGTACATCTTCTCCGACTACCTGAGCGCCGTGAGCACCGCGTGGGCCGCGGCGCCGGGCAAGGGGAAGGAGCTCTCGTGGCCGGTCGGCATTGGCGCGAAAGGAAATGAAGGCGTTGCGGGCCAGGTGAAGCAGACGGAGGGCGCGATCGGCTATACCGAGCTCGCCTACGCGAAGCAGAATCATCTCGCCACGGCCGCGATCGCGAATCAGGCGGGCGAGTACGTCGAGCCGTCGATCGAATCTGCGACGGCGGCGGCCGCGGGTATTAGCGCGAAACTTCCGCCGAACAGCGACTTCCGCATCTCGATCGTGAACGCGCCCGGCGCGGGCGCATACCCGATCACGTCGTTCACGTGGTTGCTGATCCCGAAGACAATTCCCAGCGCGAAGAAGCAGAAACAGCTCACCGACTTTCTGCGCTGGTATCTCACGCAGGGTGAGACGAGCGCCGCATCGCTCGACTACGCGCCGCTTCCGCAGCCGCTCATCGCCGCGCTCACCGCTCGCGTCGATTCGATCTCGGGCGGCACCGCTCCGTGAGCCTCCCCGAGGGGCGCGCGAGAGTCGAGACGAACGAGGGCGGTGGCGCGACGCTGCGCATTCACGGCTCGGCCATCGGCGACCGCATCTACTCCGGCGCGATCACCTTCTTCGCGCTGTGCGTGCCGCTCTTGCTGCTCGCGATCGCGTGGGAGATCGGAGTCGCCGGCTGGCCGACGCTGCACAAATTCGGCTTCGGCTTCCTGACGTCGAGCGAGTGGGATCCGGTGAAGGGGCAGTTCGGCGCCGCGCCCGCCATCTACGGAACCATCGTCTCGTCGATCATCGCGCTCGCACTCGCGACACCGCTCGCGATCGGCGTCTCGCTCTTTCTCTCGGAGATCGCGCCGCGCTGGCTGCGCCAGCCTGTCGGCTTCCTCGTCGACCTGCTCGCCGCGATCCCGAGCGTCGTCTACGGGCTCTGGGGCATCTTCGTGCTCCTCCCCGTGCTTCGCGATCCGGTGATGCCCTTCCTGCGCGACACGCTGCATCTCGACAAGACGGGCCTGTTCTCGGGGCCAGCCTACGGGCCGAGCATGCTCGCCGCAGGGATCATTCTCGCGATCATGGTGCTTCCGTACATCGCCTCCGTCTCGCGCGAGGTGTTGCTCGCGGTTCCGCGCTCGCAGCGCGAAGCCGCGCTCGCGCTCGGCGCCACGCGCTGGGAAGCGATCTGGGGCGCGGTGCTCCCCTACGCGCGCTCCGGCATTGTCGGCGGCGTGATCCTCGGACTCGGCCGCGCGCTCGGCGAGACGATGGCGGTTACGATGCTGATCGGCAATCGCCCCGAGATCGCCGCATCGCTCTTCGCGCCCGGATACACGATGGCCTCGCTGCTCGCGAACGAGTTCAGCGAAGCCTCCAGCGACGCGCACCTCTCGGCGCTCATGGCCGTCGCCTTCGTGCTCTTCGTGATTACGCTGATCGTGAACGCGATCGCGCGCTGGCTCGTGTGGCAGGTATCGCGCAACACGAGCGGGCGGGCCGCATGAGCGCAGCGATGCCTCCCACGGTTCCGCCGCTGCGCCCGACGCTGCGCCAGCGCGCCTTCAGCGAGCGCACGGTGCGCACGCTCAAGCGCCGCCGCATCGTGAGCGGCTTCATGCTCGTTGTGCTGATCGGCGCCGCGGTGCTCGCCGTGCTTCCGCTGATCTTCATCTTCGGCCATCTGCTCACGCTTGGGCTGAGCTCGCTCTCGTGGGACTTCTTCACCAAGATGCCCAAGCCCGTCGGCGAGGCGGGCGGCGGACTCGCGAATGCGATCGTCGGCACGATGATCCTGATCGGACTCGCGAGCGCGGTTGGACTTCCGGTTGGCGTGGGAGCCGGGCTGTATCTGGCCGAGCGAAAGGGGACGAAGCTGGCGAACGGCGTGCGCTTTCTCTCTGATGTGCTCAACGGGCTGCCGTCGATCGTGATGGGAATCTTTGCGTGGCAATTTCTCGTGCGACCGGTGGGACACTTCTCCGCGCTCGCGGGCGGCGTGGCGCTCGGCGCGATGATGATCCCGATGGTCGCGCGCACCACCGAAGAGATGGTCGGAATAGTCCCGGTGTCGCTGCGCGAGGCCGCCCTCGCGCTCGGTTACTCGCGCTGGCGCACGTCGCTCTCGATCGTGCTTCGCACCGCGAGCGCAGGGATCGTCACGGGCGCCCTCGTCGCGATCGCACGCATCGCGGGCGAGACGGCGCCGCTGCTCTTCACTGCATTCGGCAATCAGTTCTGGTCCACGTCACTCAGGCAGCCGATCTCCGCGCTGCCACTGCAGGTCTTCTCTTACGCGATCAGCCCCTATGACGCATGGCATTCCCTCGCCTGGGCCGGAGCGCTCGTCCTCATCGCGCTCATCTTCATCATTAGCCTCATCGCGCGTTTCGCAACGCGCGCCCGCTTCTCGACCGGTGGTGGCGACTGAGCGCTCGAATCTGCAGGACGACGTGTCGCTCATGAGCCGCCCCGCAGCAACGATCGAAGCCGTGCCGCGCATGCGCGTCGACTCCCTCGACGCGTACTTCGGCAGCGTCCACGCGGTCAAGGGCGTCGGCATGCTCGTGCACGATCGCCAGGTCACGGCGATCATCGGCCCGTCCGGCTGCGGCAAGTCGACCTTTCTGCGCTGCCTCAATCGCATGCACGAGACGGTGCCCACGGCGCGCGTCGAAGGCGAGGTCGAGCTCGACGGACGCGACATCTACGCGCGCGGCGTCAACGCGATCGCCGTGCGCAAGCACATCGGGATGGTCTTCCAGCGCCCGACTCCCTTCCCCACCATGTCGATCCGCGACAACGTCGCCGCGGGGCTGCGGGTGATCGACGGCGTGCGCCCGTCGCGCCGCGAGACGGACGAGATCGTCGAGCGCGCGCTCACTCGCGCCGCGCTCTGGAATGAGGTGAAGGACCGCCTCTCGACCAGCGCCATCAGCCTGTCCGGCGGCCAGCAGCAGCGCCTCTGCATCGCGCGTGCGCTCGCGACCGAGCCCACGGTGCTCCTCCTCGACGAGCCCACGGCGTCGCTCGATCCGATCAGCACGCAGGCGGTCGAGGAGCTGGTGTACGAGCTGCGCAGCGACATGACGATCGTGATCGTCA
>JGI24140J50213_10001068_pt1 | contig 12305 bp, 9 predicted proteins | sample BarGraIncu00222A_FD_50213 | JGI IMG/M metagenome (IMG submission 50213)
CTGACGCTGCGCCCGGGGATGCGGGTGATCGACATCGGTTGCGGCGCCGGTTACATCCTGCGCCACTTGCCGTCCGGCATCGACTACATCGGTTTCGACATCGATCAAGCCGCCATCGAGCATGCCCGGAGGTCGTTCGGCCACCAGGGAAGGTTTTATTGCCGGTATTTCGATGCGGCCGCCGCGGATGACTTCGCCGGCGCGGATGTGGTGATGATGAACGGCGTGCTGCACCATATCGCCAACGAGGAGCTGAGCGAAACGCTCAACCATATCCGGAATGTTCTGAAGGACGACGGCGTTCTGTTCACGCTGGACGGCTGCTACCGCGAAGGCCAGTCGCGCATCGCAAGATGGCTGCTGGACAACGACCGCGGCGCGTTCGTCCGCGACCGCGACGGCTATGATCAGGCGCTGAGCGGCGTGTTCGGAAAGGTCAGATTTGCGATTCACGACGACTATTCGCGCCTGCCCTACACCTTCATCGTCGGCATCTCGCAGAAGTGACGCTAAAGCGTTTTCCACCGAAAGCCTGCCCCGGACTTGATCCGGGGTGGATACCGGTTCGCGTAAGGAAAACGCGTCAAATAAGGACATAGAGCCGCCGCTCACTCGGTGCGGCGCAGGATATCGATCCCTTCGACCGACTGCACTAGCGTATAGGGCCTGAGCAATTGCGACAGCTCGGCATCGACGCGCGCCAATGCGCCCCAGCCATCGCGCAAATTATCGACCAGAACCACGTCGGGCGGCAGCTTCTTGAAGTCCTCGATCAGCCACGCCCGCTCCAGCGCCAGGGCGGCATTCAATTTGGCGTCGGTCTGCGGGTCGATCACATTGTTCTCGCGCGTCAACCGCACGAATTCGCGGATCCATAGATTCTCCTGCCGCGAAACCCATACGCCATGAAGCGTTCGCACCAACGGATGGCCGATCGCCGCTTCGCCGCTCAACACCAGAATTCTTGGATGCCGCTTGAGACTGGCAACCGGGCCCTCGATGGGCCCGACATAGACATTGGTGTTGAACCACAGGCACGCGATCAGGAACGTCCCGGCCAGCGCGGACATCGTTGCGATTTCGGAACGGCGGGCGCTTGAGGCGGCATCCACCGCCGTCATCACATATCCCATTGCCAGCAAAACGATCGCGACCATCGGATAGGAATGATAGGCCCAACCCCGGCGCTGCAGATAGAACGCCACCGCAAATCCAAACGAGGCGACCAGCGTGACAAGCAGCGCCGAATCCAGCTTTCGTTTTCCGCGCGTCACAAAGATCGAAGCGACCGCAATGACCCAGACCATCGTTGCGGAATTCAGAAAGATGACCGAGACCGGCATCGACCATGACAAATAGGTGTCGCGAACCAGCGGATAGGTGACCGTGAAATATTCGGGATAGTGGACGTAGCTGAACACGCTGAACGCCGTCACCAGGCCGCCGGCAATCAGGTTTTCCGGAGCAAAAAGCACGCGCCAGGACCGCGCACGCGCCGCCGTCACCACGATGCATAGAATGACCGGAGGCGCAAAGAACGGCTTGAACGCAAGGGTGATGCCGGCGCCGATGCCTGCCGTCAGCACGGCCCACAGCGGGACCGGCTCGCGGTTGCAGCGCAGGGCATAGACGGCAAGCGCCGGCAGATAAGTGAGGGTAGCAATGTGCTCCCGCTGTCCAAAGACGAACATGGGCAGAATCGTCAGCACCGCCGCGGCCCACATGCCCAGCGAAACCCACTTCACCGGGTCGAGCGCCGAGGACAGCCGCAGAATCCGCGCCGTTACCAGCATGGAGGCGGCCGCCAGCAGCAGCATTTGCGCGTCGATCACATATTGCGGCTCAACGCCGAGCGCGCGCGCCAGCGCTATGCCGGGAAGCAGCGCCAGCACCGCCATCGGCGGATTGATTTCAACAATATCGCTGTAGAGCCGCTGGCCGTCCAGGACGCGCTCGCCGACGGTGAGCAGCCACGCCACGTCCGTATTCAACGGCACGACCAGCCTCAGCCCTATCGCTGCGACAAACACCAGGGCGATCAGCAGCCATGACGATGGCGACAATTGCGTGCGATCTGCCGGATCGTAAACCGGAATGCGAGATGCGGCATCGATGTTCGAAGTCATGGAACGGCCCTGCGAGCGAACCGTCCCACGCTAGGGGATGAGCGTTAACACCCCATGTTCAGCAGGTAGCGGCGGACCATCCGCCGCGTCAGCCCCCTGCCTTCAGCGGCGCAGCCCCCGGTTGCGAGATCGCGTCCATGTCCATGGCCGTGATCGGCTGATCGACGACGAAGAAATAGGAAGCCGCCGACACCACGCCGATCAGCGCGCCGACCACCAGCGCCGGTACAAATGACCCGGTGGTTTGCACGATGAGCCCGGTGACCGTGGGCGCCAGCGCGCCGCCGAGATAGCCTCCGAAATTTTGCACAGCACCAATCGAGGCCGTGCAGTTGGTCGGCACCGCGACCGAACTCAGCGCCCAGGCGCAGGTAGAGGTGACATAGACCAGAAACAGCGAGGCCGAGATGAAGGCGATCGCCAGCGCATCGCTCTCGACATAGGCCGCAGCCACCGTGCAAGCCGCCGTTCCGAGCAGCGCGATCGCTGCGGGATATCTCCGGCTTTTGAGCGGCTCGACACCGCGGCGCACCAGCATGTCGGCGATGTATCCGCCGAGCACGCCGCCAAGCACACCCCATGCGAACGGAATGGCGGCCGCCCAACCCGTGTATTTCACGCTCATGTGCCGCTGGATCTCAAGGTAGCCGGGCAGCCACGCGGTATAGATCCAGGTCAGATAGATGCAGCCGAAATAACCGAAAATCATGCCCCAGGTGGTTCGGAACCGGAACAATAGCTTCCACTCGCGGAACGTAACCTTGGTCCGCTGCCCTGGCGGATCGCCTTGCGTCCGATACGCATTCTCCTCCGGCGTCAGCGCGAGTTCGGTAGGGTTGCGATAAACCAGGTACCAGACCGCCGCCATCACCAGGCCCGAGGCCCCCATGACGACGAACATCGTGCGCCAACCGAATGACAGCATCAGGAAGGTCAGCAGCGGAACGGCGATGGCCGTGCCGAGCGACGACGCGCAGTTGAAGATGCCGGTCGCCAGACCACGGTCGCGCTGATTGAACCAGTCCCGCACCACGCGCGCGCATGTCGGGAATTGCGGCGCCTCGCCGACACCGAGCAGAAGGCGGGCGCCGAAAAACTGGCCGAACCCCTGCACCAGTCCGCCCAAGAGCTGCGCGAAGGACCAGAGACTGAGGCCCAGCGCCAGCAGGATGCGCGGCCCTATCTTGTCGACCATGGCGCCGGTGGGCAGTTGCGCGAAGGCATAGGCCCACAGGAACGCCGACAGCAGATAGCCCATGTCCGCGATCGACAATCCAAGTTCTTCCCGGATCAGCGGATTGGCGACGGCCAGCGTCGCGCGGTCGATATAGTTGATCACACCCGCCGCAACCAGCATCGCCAACGCGGCAATCTGAACCGACTTCAGGCGCGGTGTCGCCTTCGGTATTCCGCTCATTATTTTCCTCGCCCTTGTTCTATTTTTCTCGGCTTTAACGAGCTCCTGGCGATGACGCTCCAATCTCTCCACAGGGCCTGTAGTAGCGTCGGAGCGTGAACGGCAAAGAGTCTGACGTCACGCTGGGTGCAGCTAGGCTTCGCCGAGGCCGCGGGGCTCGTCTTCATCGGTCCGGCGGCCGAGACCATCCGCGGACTATCTGGCCGATATGATTCAGCCTTTGCGGGGGGCTTTGGACCCCTTGTCCGGGTTTCGGACGGCCCAGTAGAAATTTTCGACGTCACCGAGGTGACGGCGCATTTCCTGTTCGGCAAGATCGGGATTGTGCTCCTTGATCGCGTCGAAGATGCGGACATGGCAGGCGATGGCGGCACCGAGCGCTTCCGGATGCTGAAGCGAGGTGTGCCGCTGGTCCTCCAACACGTCAAGCACACTATTGTAGAGTGCGGTGATCAGCGGGTTGTCAGCCAGACTGGCGATGCCGAAGTGGAAAGCGTCGTCGGTGCGGATGAAGCTCTCCAAATCACCTACCGTCGCTTGGTTGGCCTTGAGCAGCATCTGCAGGTGGCGGAGGTCTGTGTGGCGCGCGACCCGTGCGGCCTCTCGAGCCAATGCGATCTCGGTGAAAAGCCGCGTCTGCTGAAAGAGCTGCATGCCTTCTGGACGCCGCACCAGCATTGAGGCGGCGCCCGAGAGATGCGCGAGCAGGTCTCTGGGGTTGGGTTCGGTGACGCGCGCACGCTCGCCGCCGCTAACCGCAATGAAACCCTTCTTGTTCAGCCAGAGTAGCGCCTCCCGCACCGCCGGCCGACCGACACCGTAGCGTTCCATGAGGTCGCGCTCGGAGGGCAAAGTATCGCCGACAGCAAGCTCGCCCGACAGAATCAACGATTCCAGACTACGGGCCACCTGGTCGGACAGGCGATCCCGCTTGAGGGCGAACGATGGAACATTGGCCACGGCTGACACAATCAGATATCCCGCATTTTGAAGGCGCCTACGCCAGCACGTTAATCAGTTCCGCCCGCATTTCGTTTCGTTAACGAGCGGCGCTACTAAGGCCCCAACTCGGCAAGCGCCCGGCGTTTGGCGGAGACGAGCGCGGCGAGGCAGCGGTCGCGCCAAGACCGGCGTTCGGGCAACCGATCGGCTGGCGTTACAAGTCGCCGATGGTCCTCGATTTTTTTGATGAGGGCCGGGTGCCAGTCGCGCGGATCAGCCTGTTCTTTGGCGAGTCCGTAATACATGGGGCCGAGATTTTTGCAATATTCGACGATGCCCTTCTGAGCGTTCAGGTCGATGGTCTCGAACGGCCCCATGAAGAACCACCGCAGACCAAGACCGTCGGCGACCGCCTTATCGACATCGCCGGCGTCGCAGATGCCGTCTTCGACCAATCTGAAGGCCTCCGCAAGCATTGCGCTCTGCAGTCGGTTGACGACGAAGCCATTGATCTCGCGAGTTAGTCGGATCGGCGATTGACCTACCTCCCGCATGATTCTAGCAGCTTTCTCGACTGCCTCAGGCGCGGTCCAAGGCGCCGGCACGATTTCCACAAGTGGGATGAGGTGGGGCGGGTTGATGGGATGAACAACTAGGCAGCGTCGCGCATTTGCCAATCCCTCGGTGAAGGAGGAGGCCGGAAGTCCCGAGGTCGAACTGCCGATGGTGACGTGCGGAGCGGCGAGGGCGTCGAGTTTCTTGTAGAGTTCACGTTTGATCTCCAATCGCTCCGGCGCGCTCTCCTGCACGTAGTCTGCGCCGGCCAGCGCCTCCTCGAGGCCGGTCGTTGTCGCTAGCCGGGCCATCACGCGTTCGAGGGGATCGTCCCCGGCCAAGCCCTGCGCCTTGAGGTCCATTAGCGCGGAGCGCACGAACGCGACGGTGTCGTTCTGGGCGGCCGGAGACGCGTCGTAGAGCGAAACGTCAAACCCCGCGCGGCTGAAAACCAACGCCCAGGAGGCGCCGACGACCCCACAACCCACGACTGCCACTTTTGACATGCGACCGTGCCTTGTCCGTTGTCCGGGCGCGCCGCCCCGAACGTATCCGATCCCGGCGACTCCAGCCGACACAATCGGGCTCAGCATTGCCAAGTGGTATGACATGTGACCTATTGACTTAAGTGCCATGTTGACGTGTTGATGTCAACGTGTCATACCACCGTCGTTGTCGTGGAGCGCTGCCCGCTGCACTGACGTGCGGGCAGTGTGGTTGGTTCGGACTCCTGTGATGTCGCGCCGTCCCTAACAAACAGGCGAGGTCGGGTTCGCGATGTTCAGTGATTCCGGCGCCAGAAATAACAATGGATCTGCATCACCATTTGGTTGGAGTGCGGATCCTCCGATCTCCGTGGCAGCCGAGTTTTCGGACTGAAATCTATTCTGCTCGCTAAAGAAGCAGTGTCAAAATCGGGAGGATTGTGATGGCATTCAAAATTCCGCGTTTTAATCGGGCCGCGCGGGTCAGCGAACTCATGGATAAGAAGCTGGTCGACCGCCACCTCGAGCGGATGGACGCGCACGGCATATCGCGGCGTGATTTCGTGCAGGTCGTTAGTGGCGGCATTGCTGCCGGCGCGGCGGCGGAACTGATGGGCGTGCCTGTCAGTGCTTACGCGTCGGAAAACGGCAAGATCGCTTACATGTACTTTTCGGCGACGTTGGAATACTGCCGCACCGTCAGTCAGTCTGTGCAAGATACCGCGTCCGCGCTCGGCGCCAGAAGCGTATCCCTAGATGCGGAATTCAACAGCAACAAGGAATACGATCAGTTCCAGCAACTCCAGGTCGCTGGTGATCTTGGTGGCATTATTCTCAATCCGCCAGACGCCAGCAACATCAAGCGGATTGCTGAAGATTGCCAGAAAAACAAAATATGGATGGGCAATGTCTGGGCGACGCTACCGTGGTACACGCCCTTCGACGCTGGTGAATACTTCACGTATTATGCTTGTCCCGACGACTTCAACGCGGCAAAGGAGATCACAAGCAAACTTTTGTCCGAGCTCAGGAAGAAGGGCAAGAAAGGCAAGATCATTGCCCTCGATGGCATTCCCGGCTTCGTCATCGATGTGGTGCGGCAGCAGGGTCGGCTCGCAGCCATAAAAGACTTCCCGGAATTTTCGTTCGCGGATGCTTTGCCTGGAAACTTCAATATGGAGGATGGGCATAAGGCCGCCCAGGCACTTATGACGCGACATCCGGACGCGGTGGGCATCTACGCGGCAAACGACGAGGAGGCCCAAGGCGCCATTGCGGTCCTCAAGAGCCTCGGTTTGCAGCCCGGCGCAGACGTCCTCATCGCATCCGCCGGCGACGGAAATCCCGAGGCGGCCCAGTCGATCAAGTCGGGTTACCTGCTTTGCACGGCGGCCAACGTGCCCCAATTCATGGGGGCGATGATGACGGCGCGTATTTACGACGTCATGCACGGTTGGAAACCTCGCGCCCCTGAACGCATGATGCTCTGGGGCTCTCGTATGATGACGACCGAAAACGTCGATCAATATCTTGAGCGTTACGTGAACAACGGCAAGGTGGCTCCGTTCGACTACAAGCTGATGTCCAAGGTGCTGCATCCCAATGATTGGGACCCGCAGGATCTCATCACGCCTTTGGACATGGACACCGAATGGGGCGGGATCGCGAAACCGGCCGATTTCAAGTACCCGCAGGCGTATCTCGACGCAAAGAAGAGTGGCGAGATGGAAAAGGTCGCCGCCGAGTACAAGAGCCACTACAAGATCGACATGTTTGGACCTTCGCCGTTCAAGAAGGTGTAAAACGGTGGCGTCTGCGTCGACTTCCGGGCGGCCCGAGCTCCTTAAGGTCTCCGGGCTCGCGAAGAGTTACGGGCCGGTCCGCGTTCTGCACGACGTGAGCCTCGCGGCACCGGCGAGATCGATTGTCGGTCTTGTGGGAGAGAACGGCGCAGGCAAGTCTACGCTGTTCAATATCATAACGGGGCTCACGAAACCGGACGGCGGCAGCATGTTCTATCGCGGTCGGCCGTTCGCGCCGCAGAGCTACGGCGAAGCGTTCGCACATGGCGTCAGCAGGGTGTTCCAAGAGCAATCGCTGATCTTGAATGTCCCCGTCTTCGAGAACATGGTCCTGTCTCAAGAGCGCCGCTACACGCGGTGGGGTCAATTCGTCGACCGCCGCGCGATGATACGCGTCGCGGAAAAGATCGTCGAGGAAGCAGGTCTAGACGTCGACGTGCGGCGTAATGCCGGCGCGTACGATTTCTCGCGCCGCCAAGCGCTGGAGATTGCGCGCGCCTGCCTGGCCCCGAAGCATTTGATGGGCATCGAGGATCCGCTTGTGCTGCTCGATGAGCCAACTTCGGCCCTCGACAAAAAGGACGAAACCGCCTTCATCGATCTGCTGACAAGGATGAAGCGGCATGCGGCTTTTATCTTCGTCTCACATCGGCTTACTGAGATACGCGAGATCAGCGACACCATCGTCGTCATGAAGGATGGACGGCTCAGCGGGTCGCTCTTGCCCGAAGCTGCGGATGAGAAGACCCTGCACAGCCTCATGGTTGGTCGTGATCGCGCTCAGGACTACTATCAGACGAACCGCCAGCGAGACGTGGCGGGAGGTAGAACAGTTTGTACAATCCGGAACCTCTCGGACGCCGAGTTCAGCGATGTTTCGTTTGAGCTCGGGGCCGGCGAAGTACTGGGCATCGGCGGGCTGCTCGACTCCGGTAAGAGCGCGCTTGGGAAGGCGATCGCGGGGGTCCAGCCGCCCAGATCCGGTACGATGGCGCTTAAGGATCGCGCCCCACAACGGCCCCGCATCGGTGAACTGGTCCGCGAGGGAGTGGGCTATGTGCCGGCAGAACGACTGGTCGAGGGCATCGTCCCGGCTTTTAGCCTTGCAGTGAATCTGTCACTGCCGAGCTCCGACCGCTATTCGCCCAACGGGATCTGGCGGCTCGGCAAGGAGAAGGCCGCGGCGCTCGATGCGATCCGCCAGTTCGGCATTCGCTCGGGGACACCGGCCATACCCCTTCGCGAGCTGTCGGGCGGCAACCAACAAAAAGTCGTACTCGCTCGCTGGCTGCAACGCGACCTCAGCCTGCTGATTCTCGACAATCCGACGCGGGGCGTCGATTCGGGCGCCAAGGAGGAGATCTACCGGCATATCCGGGGCCTGACCACGATGGGCGTCGGCATCGTTCTCATCACCGACGAGCTCACGGAGCTCATCGGCCTTTCGAACAGGATTCTAATCATGCAGCGAGGTTTGATTGTCGCCGAAATAGCCGCCCCGCCTGACGCAAAGCCGACCGAGCATGACCTTATCCCTCACATGCTCCCTAGCGCCGCCTAACTGAAACGGGTCGACGATGATCGAGACAGTCGCTTCGAAAACACGATTTGCGCCGCTTCACGGAATGCGCGCGGCCGCTTTCCTCGATCGCGGCACGTGGTTGCCGGTCGGGGTGTTTCTGAGCCTTATCGTGATCTTCTCGATAGCGTCGCCGGCGTTCTTTACATGGCGCAACTTCGCGGCCACCACGGGCGAGGCCGCGACCTTGCTGATTGCCTCCCTCGGCGCAACCTTCGTCATTCTGATGGGAAGCATCGATCTCTCCGTCGGCGCCGTCGTGCTGTTGGTAGGAACAACGGCGGTTGCCGGCCTGAAGATGTTCCCGAGCGCGCACCTCGGCCTGCTCGTGTTGCCTTTTGGCGCGCTGCTCGGTGCGCTGCTCGGCGCATTTAACGGCGCAATCAGCGTGTTAGGCAGGGTGCCGAGCTTCGTGGTGACGCTCGGCAGCCTCTCCGTCTTCACCGGCACGGCGCTAAGCATTCTGGCCGGCGCGACCATCATGTTTGACCTGCCGATCTTCGATACACTCTCGCTGCGGCAGACGGTTCCGCATCTCCCCAACATCGCGCTCTGGGCCGTGCTGCTTTGGCTTATTGCGATTTTCGTCGGCGCGCGGACGCGCTTCGGGCGCTTCGTCATGCTGATCGGTGGCGGAGAACAGGTCGCCCGTACGGCCGGCATCCCGGTAGACCGCTACAAGATCTACGCCTTCACAGTGTCCGGCATGACTGCTGGATTGGCCGGCATATTCGCCATGTCGCGACTCGGCGCCGTCGGGCCTAGCCTGGGCAGCGACCTTCTCTTGAACACGCTCGGCGCGATCGTGGTAGGCGGCACCTCGCTGGCGGGCGGCGGCGGGGGGGTCCAACGCACCTTCATCGGCGTCGCGATCATCACGGTCTTGAGCAACGGGCTGAACCTCGTGGGGGTGGGGCCCTACTGGCAGCTTGTCATCAAGGGGTTCGTCGTGATCGGCGCCGTTCTCGTGAGCCAGGACCGCATGCGCGGGCTGATCATCAAGTGATCCAGCGATCGGGTGGGCAGGACGCCAAACACTCGACTTTCAAGAGGAGCAGTAGAAAAGATGGCATACACACAAGACGCATTCGGCAAGGTCGCCTACGACTTTACCGGCAAGAACGTCGTGATTTACGGAGGAACGACAGGAATCGGCCGATCCGCCGCGAAGGACTTCGCTAAGGCCGGCGCGAGCGTCTACGTTTCTGGCCTCGGAGCCAAGGACGGCAAGTCGCTGGTTGACGAGATAAAGGCCGCCGGAAACGCGAATGTCGAGTTCGTAGAGGCCGACGTAACCAAGGACTCGGAAATCCGCCACGTCATGGATAACGCCATCGCGCGCTTCGGTCGGATCCATTGCGCCTTCAACAACGCCGGCATCCCGGGGCCCAACAAACCCGTGCAGGACATGACCGATGCCGAATACAGCCAACTGATGGACGTGAATCTGAAAGGCATCTTTCTGGGCATGCGCGTGCAGATCCCGCATATGCTCGAGCATGGTGGTGGCGCAATCGTCAACACGGCATCGCTGTTCAGCGATCTCGCCTTTCCAGGCACGGCCGTCTACTGCGCGACCAAGTCGGGCGTGGCGGCGCTGACGCGGTCGGCCGCCTTCGAGGTCGCCCGCAAGGGGATCCGCATTAATGCCTTGGCGCCTGGGCCGGTGATGACCAACCTCCTGCACGATATGTTTGGCGGCGCCGATGAGGCCAAACGGATCGTCACGCGCTTCGTACCGGCCAAGCGACTGTGCCACCCCGACGAACAAGCGAAGGTCGTCCTCTTCCTGTGCTCGGACGCGGCATCCTTCATGTACGGGCACCTGTTGCGCGTAGACGGGGGCGGCTTCGAGGCCAGCGCTATCGACATGGACATGCCGGACTAGCATTGCACCCTCGAGGCGGAACCGGTTTGAGGGCGCGCGTGGTCGCGCGCCCAAGATCCTCATCTCTCAAACGGACCAGCCGGATGTTTGCCGCTCCAGAGGTCATCAAAACTGAAGTTTTCGCCGAGCTCCCCGCTGCGCTTCATCGGGCGAAGTCGACCGCGTGGACCAGGACGAACCGAGCCGGCGTTCCGACGCCGTCCTTTCTCGAAGGCCCGTCCTTCGATCGCGAGGGCAACCTCTACGTAGTCGACGTTCCGCACGGGCGGGTGTTCCGCATTTCTCCGCTCGGGTCGTTCGAAGTCGTGGCTGAGTACGACGGCGAGCCGAACGGGCTGAAGATCCACAGAGATGGCCGTATCTTCATCACCGACTACAAACATGGTCTGATGCAGCTCGATGCGGCAACCGGTGCAATCGAACCTGTGCTGGAGCGTCGGCGTTCCGAACGATTCAAGGGACTGAACGACCTCTTCTTCGGCTCAAATGGCGACCTTTACTTTACGGATCAGGGAGAGACGGGCCTTCACGATCCGACCGGCCGGGTCTATCGGCTTGCGACGGATGGGCGGCTGGATTGCCTGATCGGCACCGTTCCGAGCCCGAACGGGCTCGTGATGGATCTCCACGAGTCCGCGCTTTTTGTTGCGGCGACGCGGGGCAATTGCGTCTGGCGACTGCCCTTTCCGGATCAGGGGCCGAGCAGCAAGGTTGGGATCTTTGTCCAGCTCTCTGGCGGTCCCGGCGGCCCCGACGGCCTTGCCCTCGACGAAGCCGGCAACCTCGCCGTCGCTCATTTTGGGCTCGGCTGCGTCTGGGTATTCAGTCCGCACGGCGAGCCGCTCTATCGCGTGAATTCCTGTCGTGGCCGGCTCACCACCAACATCGCCTATGGCGGAGCCGACCAACGCTTCATGTTCATCACGGAATCTGAGTCGGGATGCATCCTGAGGGCCGCGATGCCCGAGCCCGGTCGGCCTATGTACTCGCACCGAGCCTGAGTCTCGGCGGGAAACGGACAGGAGCGTTCAATGGCGAGATTTGAAGCCGTCTCTGGAGCAGCTTTTGGACCGGGCCTCCTGACGTCGAGCGAAGTGTTGGACGATCTTCCCGCAACAGCGGTCGGCGTGCTGGGAATGTCGATCGGTGAGATCGATGACGCCACGACCGCCTACGTGCTTGCCATACGTCCAGCGTTCAACCTGGTGCGAGAAGGCATCAGTCAACTCGCGGGACTGATGGTTCTCGCGATGGTTGGCGCCCGCAATGAGGCGGCACACGACATCCTCGAACGGATCTGTCACGAACAAGCAGAGGCGCAGGACATTATCCGACGGCAAGCGGTTCCAAACCGCGCGGTCCATCATCATCGACATCTCGCGCAAGCGGCGAAGGGGCTGGATAGATCCCTGAAGGCCGCCGCCATGGGTATCAACCGGGCGGACCCTGCCTCTGGGGAGACGATCATGAAGCCGTTGCGCGCCGCCTATCAGCATCTGCAATGGGCTACC
>JGI24140J50213_10001069_pt1 | contig 12305 bp, 10 predicted proteins | sample BarGraIncu00222A_FD_50213 | JGI IMG/M metagenome (IMG submission 50213)
CGCTGCGGGGCCCGCCGCCCATCATCATCGGTTGAGCCAGGGCCATCAGCATTTGGGCTCGATCGAGGCTCCGGCCCGGCCCGGAAACCCGAACTGCCAGGACTTCTGCGACAAGGCCGGCGTCTCCATTCCGTCGCCGAGGTTGGCCCTCGACGACATCCAGGGACACGCGCTCTTTCCGGTCGCGGTTGTTTCGATCGTTCCGGCCGCTTCCTTTGCGCCGGTTCGACTCTGGTTGCCACGCCAGGACGGTGTTCGGGCACCGCCGATCCAAATCGCATTTCTGCGTCTGACGCTGTAGCGCCTCAACCGGGCCGACAGCCTTGCGGCTGCCGTGGCCCGTGCGCCCACTGGGTTCGCGCTGCGGGCGTTCGTTGCCGGACCAGGCGGCAATCTTCCGCTGCACGAACCGGGCCTGATCCGCCGTCGGCGCGCAACCCGATCGACAGCATCCACGTTCGTTTCCGGATCCATCGTCACCATGACACTCCGCCGATATCGAGTCTTCCGATCCTTGCGCTGCGAGGAGCCGGGCCGGGCCAACTCCATTGGGCGATGGGCACGCATCTTCGTGTGCGCTTTGCTGGTCGGCGCCGGAGCGACGAGCCCGACGCTGGCCCAGGACGGCGCCCTTGGATCGAGCGTCCGGGGCCTGCTCGACTACGCCCATGGACAGAGCCCCGAACTGAGCGCCATGCGGCAAGAGGCAGACGCCGCCGCGCAACGCGTCGAACCCGCCGGCGCGCTGCCCGATCCGGTGCTGCGCGTCGAGCTCATGAACATCAACAACTACGGCAGCGACGCCTCCCCCAACCTGCTGCCGTCGAAGGTCGGCGAGACCAAGTACACGCTCATGCAGTCGCTGCCCCTGTGGGGCAAGCGTCAGCTCCGGCGCGACGCCGCCGCCGAGGACGCGAAGCAGGCCGGCGCACGCAGCGACGCCGCGTGGGCCGACCTGGCTGCGCGCATCAAGTCCGCGTACGCCGAGTACTACCGCGCCGCCGGCAACGAGCGCCTCGCGGGCGAAGTGCTCGGGCTGATGTCGAGCCTGGAACAGATCGCGCAGTCGCGCTACGCCGGCGGCCTGGTCGGCCAGTCGGACGCGATCCGCGCCCAGCTCGAGCAGACCGCGATGCGCGCCGAGCTGATCGCGCTAGAGAGCGAGAAGCGCCAACTCAAGGCGAGGCTGAACGCGCTGCTGGCTCGCGACGGCTCGGCGCCTCTGGCTGACCCGTTGCTGCTGCGCCCGGTGCCGGCGCTGGCTGCCGCCGACGCGCCCGCGCTCGCCGAGCGCGCGCGGGAACGCAACCCGCTGATCGCGGCCGAGTTGGCGCGCCTGGCCGCCGCACAGAAGAACCGCGACCTGACGCAGCGCAATCGCTACCCCGACGTGCTGGTGGGCGTGTTTCCTTCGCAGGTGGGTTCGCGCATCACGACCTTTGGCGTCATGTTCGAGATGAACATTCCCTTGCAGCAGGATGCGCGGCGCAGCCAGGAGCGCGAAGCAGAGGCGATGGTGGGCGCCGCCCGGTCGAAGGCCGACGCGCTGATGCAGCAGTTGCTCGGCGACCTCGCCGTCAACCTGGCGGGGCTGGATGCGGCGCGCCGCACCGAATCGCTGGTCGAGAGCCAGATGCTGCCGCAGTCGGAGCTGGGCCTGCAGTCCGCCCTGGCGGCCTACGAGAACGGCAAGTCGGAGTTCGCCGTCCTGCTCGAGGCGCAACGGCAGATCCGCAAGGCGCGGCAAGAGATCCTCAAGTCCCAGGTCGAGGTGCAACTGCGCCTGGCCGACATCGAACGCATCGTGGGAGAGGAGCTGTGAAGACAGCGACCGCCGTGCTCGCGATCGCCATCCTGGCCGCTGTCGGTTCTGGCAGCTATTGGCTGGGCACACGCTCGCCGGCGCGTGCGCCCGAAGGCGCGACCGCGCTGGCGGCCTCTGCGCCGGCGCCGCGCAAGCTCCTCTACTTCCGCAATCCGATGGGCCTGGCCGACACCTCGCCGGCGCCGAAGAAGGATCCAATGGGCATGGACTACCTCCCCGTCTACGAAGGCGAGGACGAGTCGGTTGCGACCGGCGAAGCGGACGGGTCCAACCAGATCCGCATCAGCACCGAGAAGATCCAGAAGCTCGGCGTGCGCACCGAGCCCGCCGCCATGCGCCTGCTCGGCAGGACGGTTCGCGCCGCCGGACGCGTCGAGCCCGACGAGCGGCGCGTCAGCGTCATCGCGCCCAGGTTCGAGGGCTACGTCGAGAAGCTGCTCGTCAACGCCACCGGGCAGGCCGTGGCCAGAGGCCAGCCCCTGTTCGAGGCCTACAGCCCCGACCTCGTCTCGGCGCAACTTGAGTACGCGATCGCGATGCAGGGCCAGCGGTCGATGAACGGCGCCGGCCACGAGGCGCAGGACGGCATGAAGCGGCTCAGCGAATCGAGCCTGGCCCACCTGCGGCACTGGGAACTCTCGCCCGAACAACTCGATCGTTTGGTGAAGACCGGCGAGCCGCAGCGCACGGTCACGTTCCTGTCGCCGGTATCGGGCGTGGTCACCGAGAAGAAGGCGATCCAGGGCATGCGCTTCATGCCCGGCGAGACGCTCTACCAGGTGACCGACCTGGGCTCGGTCTGGATCATCGCCGACGTTTCCGAGCAGGACATCGGCCTCGTCAAGACCGGCGCGATGGCCGGCATCACGATCACCGCGTATCCGAACGAGAGCTTCGACGGCCGCATCACCTACATCTACCCGACCCTCAAGGCGGAGACGCGCACCGTCCCCGTTCGCGTCGAGTTGGCCAACCCGGGCCAGCGCCTCAAGCCTGCGATGTTCGCGCAGATCGAGCTCGCCGTCGGTGGCAAGACGCCGGTGCTGACGGTGCCCGACTCGGCCGTGATCCACACNGGCACCAGGCGCATCGTCCTCGTTCAGGTCAAGCAAGGCCGGTTCGAGCCGCGCGAAGTCGAGCTCGGCGCCCGCGGTGCGAACTTCGTCGAGATCGTCAAGGGCGTGCGCGACGGCGAGCAAGTGGTCGTGGCGGCCAACTTCCTGATCGACGCGGAGAGCAACCTGAAGGCCGCCGTCGGTGGCCTCGGCGGCCTCCGAGAGCAGGCAGGCCCGGCCAGCGCGCCGAAAGCCACGGCGGGCGCGGCGCCGGCCGCGCCGGCGCCGTCGGCGAGCGCCGGCCAGGGTTCGCACAGCGGCCACTGAGCGGAGAACGGCATGCTGGCCAAGGTCATCCAGTGGTCGGGCAGGAACCCGTTCCTGGTCCTGCTCGCCACGCTGTTTGTCGTCGTCGGCGGAGTCGTCGCCGTCATGAAGACGCCGATCGATGCGCTGCCCGACCTCTCCGACGTGCAGGTCATCGTCTACACCGAGGTCCCCGGACAGGCGCCGCAGGTCGTCGAGGACCAGGTGACCTATCCGCTGACGACCGCCATGCTCGCAGTGCCGAAGTCGAAGGTCGTTCGCGGCTTCTCGTTCTTCGGCGCCTCCTTCGTCTACGTCATCTTCGAAGACGGAACCGACATCTACTGGGCGCGCAGCCGCGTGCTCGAGTACCTGAACTTCGCCTCCGGCCGCCTGCCTCGCGGCGTGTCGCCGTCACTCGGCCCCGATGCCACTGGCGTCGGCTGGGTCTACGAATACGCGTTGCTGGCCAAGAACAGGAACCTGGCCGAGCTGCGGACGATCCAGGACTGGTACGTGCGCTATCAGTTGACCAAGGCGCACGGCGTTGCCGAAGTGGCGTCGATCGGAGGCTTCGTGCAGACCTACCAGGTCACCGTCGATCCGCTCAAGCTGCGCAGCTACGGCATTCCGCTGTCCAAGGTGTCGCAGGTGATCCGCGACTCGAACCGCGACGTCGGCGGGCGAGTGGTCGAGATGGCCGAGACCGAGTACATGGTCCGCGGCCAGGGCTACCTTCGCAGCAAGCGCGACATCGAGATGCTGGTCGTCAAGTCCGAGGCAGGTACGCCGGTGCTGATCCGCGACATCGCCCGCGTCGAGATGGCGCCCGACGAGCGACGCGGCCTCACCGAGCTCAACGGCGAGGGCGAGGTGGTGTCGGGCATCGCGATAGCGCGCTACGGAGAGAACGCGCTCGAGGTCATCGACCACCTCAAGACCAAGGTCGGCGAAATTGCCAGCGGCCTACCCGACGGCGTGACGATCGAACCCGTCTACGACCGTTCGGACCTGATCCATCGTGCCATCGCTACGCTCGAGCGGACGCTGCTCGAGGAAAGCCTCATCGTCGCCGCCGTCTGCGTGCTCTTCCTGATGCACGTCCGCTCGGCTCTGGTGGCGATCCTGATGCTGCCGGTCGGCGTGCTGATCGCCTTCATCGCGATGCGTCTCCTCGGCATGAACTCGAACCTGATGAGCCTGGGCGGCATCGCGATCGCGATCGGCGCGATGGTCGACGCGGCCATCGTCATGATCGAGAACGCGCACAAGCACCTCGAGCGCCTGCAGCACTATCACTCATTACGCGAGCGCGCCGATGCGATGCTGGCCGCGTGCAAGGAAGTCGGCCCGGCTTTGTTCTTCTCGCTGCTGATCATCACGGTGTCGTTCCTGCCGGTGTTCACGCTCGAGTCGCAGGAGGGGCGGCTCTTTTCGCCGCTCGCCTATACGAAGACGTTCTCGATGGCCGGCGCGGCCCTGCTGTCGGTGACGCTTGTCCCCGTGCTCATGATGCTGTTCATCCGGGGCCGGGTCATGCCGGAGGCGAAGAACCCGCTGAACCGTTTCCTGATCTGGGTCTATCGTCCGATCATCGCCGCGGTCATGCGCTGGAAGAAGGTCACGATCGCGCTGGCCCTGATCGTCATGGCGGTCTCGTACTACCCGGCGTCGAGGCTCGGCAGCGAGTTCATGCCGACGCTCAACGAAGGCACGCTGCTCTACATGCCCGCCTCCCTGCCCGGCATGTCCATCACCAAGGCCGCCGAAGTGCTGCAGATGCAGGACAAGATCATCAAGAGCTTCCCGGAAGTGAGCTCGGTCTTCGGCAAGGCCGGGCGTGCCAACACCGCCACAGACCCGGCGCCGACGGAGATGTTCGAGACCGTCATCAACCTGAAGCCCGAGGAACAGTGGCGCCCCGGAATGACCACCGACACGCTGATCGCGGAGCTCGACAAGGCACTGCAGTTCCCCGGCATCTCGAATGCCTGGACGATGCCGATCAAGGCGCGAATCGACATGCTGTCGACCGGCATCCGTACGCCCATCGGCATCAAGGTGTTCGGCAAGGACCTGGGCGAGATGGAGAGGCTGGCCAAGGAGATCGAGACCATCGTCAAGAGGGTTCCCGGCACCACCTCGGCCTTTGCCGAGCGCTTGACCGGAGGCAGTTACCTCAACATCGAGCCCGACCGCGAGGCCCTGGCGCGCTACGGCCTGTCGGTGGGCGACCTGCTCGACATCATAGGCACCGCGCTCGGCGGTGAAACGGTGACGACGACCGTCGAGGGCCGCGAGCGTTTCGGCGTGACGGTGCGCTACCCGCGCGAACTGCGCGCGAGCCCCGAGCAGATCGAGCGCGAGGTGCTGGTCCCTGTCATGGGCGGCGCCATGGTGCCACTGGGCCAGGTCGCCAAGGTGCGATTGACCCGCGGCGCACCCGGCATCCGAACCGAGAACGCGCTGTTGTCGGCCTACATCTACGTCGACATCCGCGACCGCGACATCGGTTCGTACGTCGCCGACGCGCGCAAAGCGGTCGCCCAGCAGGTGAAGTTCCCGCCCGGCTACTACATCGCCTGGAGCGGCCAGTTCGAGGCGATGGAGCGCGCGAGCGAGAGGATGAAGATCGTCGTCCCGGTGACTCTGCTCGCGATCTTCCTGCTCCTCTATCTCAACTTCAGGCGGATGACCGAGACCTTGATCGTCATGCTGTCGGTCCCGTTCGCGCTGGTGGGCGGCGTATGGCTGATGTGGGGGCTCGGCTACAACCTGTCGATCGCAGTGGCGGTCGGGTTCATCGCGCTCGCCGGCGTGGCCGCCGAGACCGGCGTCGTGATGCTGATCTACCTCGACCACGCCTGGGAACACGCCCGGGAACGTTGCCGCGCGGAAGGCCGCCTGCCCGCGCCTTCCGATCTGTACGCCGCCGTGATGGAAGGCGCGGTCGAGCGCGTCCGGCCGAAGATGATGACCGTGGTCGCGATCATGGCCGGGCTGCTGCCCATCATGTGGGGCACCGGGACCGGCTCGGAAGTCATGAGCCGCATCGCGGCGCCGATGGTCGGCGGCATGATCTCGTCGACGGTGCTGACCCTGGGCGTGATTCCGGCGCTCTACGCGCTGGTCAAGCAATGGCAGCTCGGGCGGACTGTGCGCGAGGTATCCGCGTCTTCCACGGTCGCCTTGCGTCCCTCGATCGACGCTTCGAGATCGGCCGGCGGAGTCGCAGCCGCTTGAGAGACAAATGGGTTAGCAGCACGTGCTGCTCTCTCTCTCAAGAAACTCATTCCAAATGATTGATTTGGAAGTTGGATTTCAGGCGGGTTGTTCGATGGCGACCATCTTCGCCGCGCGCCGGACTCAGCGAGGTACTGGGCAGGACACCAAGCCAATCTAATGCTGTGCGAGATAGGCAATAGCCTGTTGGATTTCGGGCCTCGCCGTAAGGCGATTATCCGCAAGCGCGGCAAGCCGTGCATAGTAGATTTTGGCCTTGTCGCGATCGCCGGACCGCGTCGCTGCTCGAGCGGAATCATAGAGGCCACGAAGGCGATTGGGCTCGCGCTGGGCAGATGACTCTAACGCCTGCAGCGCTTCGACCGGTTGACCAACTTCGAGCAACATCTCACCCAGAAGTTCTCGCGCAGGCACCACGGGGCTCGGCGTGACGATGTGCTTCTCCATCGAGTCCTCCAAGTCCGCCGACATGCGCATGGACTTGAGCGCCTCAGCTTGCTGACCGCTAGCCAGCGCAATCCAGCCATGGACGGCGAGCCTTTGCACCTCGACCTGTTTCGACCAGTACGTGTCCCTTTTTGCGACGAGCCCGTCTCGCAACTGCGCGAGCTGTATCTCCTCTTCGCGCGCCGAAGTGGCGTCGCCCAATCGAGCGAAGCCAAGACCACGCGCGAAGCTTGTGAGCGCGTCGGGAAACAGGAATGGCGTCGAGCGCGGCCGCAAGCTGGTCGCAGCTTGCCAATCGCGACGTTCGACGGCATAACGCGCTGGCATGGCCGCCAAGGCATAGTTGCCAATGAAGACGGCAGGGTTGACCTTGACCGAGGCGCTCTCGGCGACGACGCGCTCCGCTTGCGCATCTTCGCCAAGCTGCAGATAGGCCAGCACAAGATAGTCCATCGCATGCGCCTGCTCTTGCCCGTTTCCTTCTGCCTTCGCGGCAGCGACTGAGCGCACGTTGGCATCGATCGATTCCTGCCACATGCCGAGCCGCGTGAAGATGTGCGAAGGCATGTGCAACGCATGGGGATTGTCAGGCGCGATCTTCGTGTAGACGCGCGCGGCTGGCAGCCCGCGCTGCGCTATCGCCGGGTAGTCGTAGCTGTGGATCAGATAGTGCGCGACACCGGGATGATCCGGTTGTTGCTTGAAGACTGGTTCCAGGATTGCTGCCGCCTTCAATTGATTGGCATAGGTCTTGTCCGTCAGCGGAGCTGTCATGTCGAGGGCCAACGCGTAGAAGATCTTCGCCTCGGTGTCGTCGGGATAGCGTTGAGACAGTGCCTCCATGGCCCTCTCGTAGGCCCGCCTGCGTGCAGCGAACTCGGTCTTGTCGGTGTCGCGGTAAATTAGGTCGATGGCGGCGAGATAGTCAAGCTCGCGTTGCGTCTTCGCGCCAATCGCCCTTGCCTTGTCGAGCCCCGCCAGCGCGTCCTGCGCCGACTGCGAATTGGGCTGCTGGCCCGTTAGCGGGTTTTGCTGCAGCGCCATTGCGATCCCCCAGTACGCGATCGCGCAGTTGGGATCTTCCTGCAACACGCCATTGAAGCTGGCAACGGCATCCTTGGTCCAGAACGAGTGCAACAGGGCCATCGAGCGGTCAAACTTTGCAGTGACTTGCGGACTGCACGACGTCGCAAAGTGCAGGTGGCCGATCTGTTGCGGCGGTGTACCGCTTTCCTCATGGTGATGTGCCATCGCCATTGGATCCTGTGCACGGGCGCCGGAAGCGACGAAGGCCAGGACGACGGTGCTTGCAGCCAACACGATCGTTTTGTTCAAGAAGGGCCTCTCGGCGTGCTAGTTCCCCCAGTTTCATACCTTCTTCAGCTGAAATAAATGGCAGGCTTTGCAATGAACTACTTCATGAAGCGGAGTAATAATCTGGGCATGGATCTGCTTCGAGCCATGACGACTTTTGTCAGGATCGTGGACGGCGGCAGTCTCACTGCAGCCGCGCTCGCGCTGGATATATCGCTGCCCACAGTCGTCCGGACCCTTGCCGCACTCGAAGGGCATCTCGGGGCGCGCCTGCTGAATCGCACGACCCGGCGAATCCACCTGACCGAAGAGGGCGCGCAATATCTTGAAAGATGCCGGGTGATCCTTTCCGGCGTCCAGGAAGCAGAAGCGGGGCTGGAGTCCGGAAACCTCGAGCCCCATGGCAGGCTCGCCGTGACCGCGTCGGTACTGTTTGGCAGACACTACGTCGCGCCGATCGTCAGTGAATTCATCCGGCGTAATCGCCATGTCAGCGCTGACATGCTCTTCGTGGATCGATTTGTGAACCTCGTCGACGAAGGCTTGGATGTCGGCGTCCGAATCGGCCATCTCGGCGATTCGTCGCTGGTCGCGATTCCGGTGGGCCGGGTGCGGCGCGTCGTTTGCGCTACCCCGCAATACCTGCGTCAGCACGGTATACCGCGCTCGCCGGCGGATATCCAGTCGCATCGGTGCATCCGGCACACGGGGCTGTCTCCGCGCAGCGAGTGGCATTTTCGGGCAGGACAACGCACCGTCGTCACTCCCATCCACAGCGTGGTCACCTGCAACGACATCGACAGTTCGTTGAGCTCGTGCATGGATGGATTGGGCTTGGGCATGTTTCTCTCCTACCAGGTTGCCGCGGGCCGGAAGTCAGGGAAACTCGAGTTTGTGCTGCAAGAGTTGGAGATGGAGCCGCTGCCGGTCCAGGTCATCTATCCGCACTCGAGGCTGTTGTCGACCAAGGTCCGCGCCTTTATCGATGTGTGTGTTGGCAGGCTTCGGAGCATTGGCTTCGACTAGACCTGCAAACAATATTGCCGAAGTGTCTCGATCCCATCGACCTGCTTCGGCTTGAAGTAAGTCGGTGCCGCCGACGTCGCCAGGCACAGCTCGCGCAGCGTGGCATCGGTGGCGTAAGCCTTGCCCAGGAAGCCGCTCACGAAAACCTGCGTGCAGCCGCTGACCCAGTCCACGGCCGGCACGATCAAGCCCTTCTTGAGATCCTTGAGCTGCAGGTCCTTCTGCGGGCCGAGGCACTCGTCGATCGCTTCTTCCAGGTGGTTCGAGTCGTACAACGTGCCGAAGACCGCGCGACGCAGCGTCCGATGTCGCTTCGGAGGGAAGACCCGGCCGCCATGCCTCTCGATGGTGCTCAGAACCGTTTGGGGCGCAACGCCAATGGCGAGAGCGCAGGCGATCAGGCCGCCGATCGACGTCCCGGCGAAGACGTCGATAACGTCCTCCAGCGACCCCTCGCACTTGGTGGCGGCGCACAACCGGACGAGAACCTCGCCGGTGAAGACGCCGCGGTAGCCGCCGCCGGTCAGCGAGAGGACACGCGACGGCGCCAGCGCCTAGTCCGTGCGCGCCGTACGAGCGGGAACCCGTAGCCGGGAAGGCGTCGCCGGCGGCGACCTAGCCATGCTTCATTCCCCAGGTATGGCGATGCGGAGCCCGACTTGTTGCAGTACGTCGGCCATGGCGTGCCGTTCTTCCACGACCGTGAGCCCTTCGGCAATGGCCGTGGCGTAGACCTGTCGATCGATCTGACTGATCGTCTCGAGGCGGTCGTCGAACATCAGGCCGCGCCACTGATCGGCATGGCTCCTCTCGAAGCCCAGCAGCCCGTCCGGCCCGGCGTCTGCAAGGATGTGGTTGAGCAGCGCCGAGAAGACGCTTTCGACCGTGCGCCGAACCTCGGCATCGCCCAGGCTCGCGATTTCCGAGGCAGCATAGGCCCAGGAGATCACGCTGATCCGAAGCGACTCCGCCGGGATGCCCTGGCTCCGTCGCCGAGTCGCGTTGGACTCCTCAGCGCAGAGGTCAAGCAACGTCTGCGCTGACAAGAGATAGTTCAACGTTCTTGCGCCTTGGCTTGCGCGCTCACCCCGGCGGGAGCGCCGCCATCGCGCCGGTGGCTTCGATCGCGTGCTCGTGCGCCAGCTCGAAGATCTCCGGCAAGACCTCGAAGCTGACCACGCCGAGCAAGACGCCGGCCGCGAAGCTGAGCAGATAGTGCAGCCGGCCGCGAAACCTGAGCGCGAGCAGGCCGCCGCCCAGCGTCGAAACAAATGTCGCCAAGGAAAGCAAGACAGCGGTCAAGAAAACCCCCGAGTCAGTAGGCGCCGGGTCGCGTGCGAATGGAATCGATCCGCCGCTCGCGCGGAAGTGTCGCCGACCACAACATTCAGCTACACAAACGCCCTCGATTCGCGCGACTGTTGGCCGATTGGGTCAACGTGTGGCACGATGAAGGTTGCCGCTCACGACCATGCGTAAGCTTTCCTGGACCCTGCTGCTTCCGTTCCTCCTGCTGTTTGCGCAGCAGGGCGAGTTGCGGCATGAGTACGGCCACTACGCGGAACAGGCGGCGAGCTGCAAGAAAGCCCCGGTAGACGCCGACCATTGCCTGCAGTGCCTGGCCTACGCCCAGATTGCAGGCGCTGCCAACTCGGACCTCGCTCCGGCGATGCTGTTGGCTGGCTTGGCGTTTCACTTCGCGCCCGCGTTGGCGGTTGCCAGCGCCGACGTCGAAGCGGTCTCCCCGCGCAGTCGCGGACCTCCCTCGCTCTGACCTTCGATCGTCGGATTCGGCTGCCGGGTCGCTCGCGCGACGCGCAGCCGACGTTGAATCGCGTCGTCAAAGAGTGTCCGCATGGCCCCTATGCATTCCCCTTGCGCGTTGCTGCCGTCAAGCAGCGCGGTTGTCTCGCCAATGGCCGATGGCCGTCCCTCCTTTGCGAGCCCGCCACGCATTCGATCGGCGCGCCGATCGCGCCCGCGCGTCTCCTGGCCGACCGCGATAGCCGCCGGGCTCCTGTTGGCCGCATCCGGCTCCTACGCTCAAGGGTCCGCTGCCGCAGCGCATCAGCACGCCCACGTTCACGGCGTTGCCAAGCTCGGCGTCGCGCTCCAGGACAAGACAGTCACGATCTCGCTCGAGTCGCCGCTCGACAGCGTCATCGGCTTCGAGCATCGCGCCAACACGCCGGCCCAGCAATCCCTGATCGATGCCTTGCAGGCGCGCATGAAGGCGCCGGGGAACCTTTTTCGATTCGATCCCGGGGCCGCCTGCACCTTGACGAAGAGCGAGGCGGACTCGGCGATCTTCCAACCGGCGCCCGCCGGAGGCACCAGCGAAGAGCATGCCGATCTGGATGCGAGCTTCGAATACACGTGCGCCCATCCCGACAAGCTGACGATGCTCGATGTCGGCTTGTTCCAGGCCTACCCGAGACTGAAGAAGCTCGACGTCGACGTGGCGACCGGCAAAGGCCAGTTCAAGCGCAATCTGGCCAGCCCCGAGCGGCGGATCGCCCTCGTCCGCTGATGACCATGGCTGCGGCCGTCACCAAAGCACGCCCCTCCGGCTCGGCGGAGGCCGTGACCCTGCGCCATGTCCGCTTCCGCTATCCGGGTGCCCGCGAGGACGCGTTGCGGGTCGAGCGCCTCACGGTCGAGCGCGGGGAACATGTCTTCGTGCGCGGACCCAGCGGCTGCGGCAAGACGACACTGCTGTCCCTGATCGCCGGCGTGCTCGTCGCCTCCGAAGGACAGGTGAGCCTGCAGGGACACGACTGGGCCCGTATTTCGCCGTCTGCTCGTGACCGACTTCGCGCCGACCACATCGGCTACATCTTCCAGCAGTTCAACCTGCTCCCTTATCTCTCGGTACGGGACAACGTCTTGCTGCCGTGCCGCTTTTCGGCGACGCGGGCGGCCCGCGCCGGCGCAAGCGAAGGCGCCGTCGCAGCACGCGCCGACGCGCTGCTTGCGCAGATGGGCCTTGGCCACGCCTACGCGCATCGGCCGGCGGCGGAGCTGTCGGTCGGCCAGCAACAGCGCGTCGCCGCCGCCCGCGCCCTGATCGGCCAGCCCGAGCTCGTCAT
>JGI24140J50213_10001072_pt1 | contig 12288 bp, 11 predicted proteins | sample BarGraIncu00222A_FD_50213 | JGI IMG/M metagenome (IMG submission 50213)
GACGAAGTCGCCGATGATCGAAAAGCTGGCGACGACGTTGAGATGGTCTTGCGGACGATCCTGTGCGCGCAGCGGCGAAGCTGACGTCACGAGCACAAGAAAAATGAGCCCGAAATACCTCATCGGCTGCGAACGCTATTCTTCGGATTTGTTGGCATCGGACAGCAATTTCCACATCGCGGTGCCGAAATCCAGGATGTGTTCCTTGCCGCAATGATCGCAGCGGTAGGTGCGCAAGTCATCGCCCGTCATTGTGAATCTCTCCACACAGATCATTTCCTTGCCGCATTGGGGACACGCCGTCGGCGACGCCGGTTGGCGGCTGCGCACGAGCTTAAGCCAAGAGGGCCGTTTCATCGAAGGTTTCTCCTGTGCGGGACCCGTCTTCGAGAGATACCAATTCATTCTACGCTTCGAGATGGCGGCCGGGAAACAACTGCCTGACCAGACCGCCGACGCTGCCGAACAACATCGAGGCAACGTTGAGCGCCGCCGCCACCAGAATGATCGCAGGCCCCGACGGGATCCTGGTTTGAAACGACAGCACCAGTCCCGCATAGCCCGACAGCATCGCACTTGCCACCGCGATGCAGATCATGCCGGTGATATCGCGCGACCAGAATCGCGCGATGCCGGCGGGCAGGATCATCAGCCCGACCGCCAGCAGGGTGCCGAGCGCATGAAAGCCGTTGACCAGATTGACCACGACCAGCGCGAGAAACGCCAGATGCGCCGGCGCGCCGGCCCGGCTCACGGTGCGCAGAAACACCGGATCGACGGACTCGATCACCAGCGGACGGTAGATCACCGCCAGCACGAGCAGCGTAATCGTGGTGTTGAAGGCGATCACCAGCAGGGTCTGGTCGTCCATCGCCAGGACGTTGCCGAACAGCACATGCAGCAGATCGATATTGGTGCCCTTGATGGAAACGATGGTGACGCCGAGCGCCAGCGACACCAGATAGAAGGTGGCGAGCGAGGCGTCCTCCTTCAGTTCCGTATTGCGCGCCACCAGGCCCGCCAGAATCGCAACCGTGAAGCCGGCGATCAATCCGCCGGTCGTCATCGCGAACAGATTAAGCCCCGAGAGCAGAAAGCCGATCGCGGCACCCGGCAGGATCGCGTGCGACATCGCGTCGCCGACCAGGCTCATCCGCCGCAGCATGAGAAACACGCCGATCGGCGCGCCGCCCAACGCCAGCGCGATCACCGCCGCCAGCGCCCGGCGCATGAACTCGAATTCGGTGAAGGGCGCGACCAGCGCATCATAGATCATCGCATACTCGATCCATTCACTATCGATTCACGGGGGTTCAGGCGGCCCGCGAGGGCAGATCGTCGACGGCGCAAGCGGGTGCGCTGTCGTCGAAGGCTTCGCACATCCGCCGCGCCTGCGAGAGGTTCTCGGCGGTCAATACCTCGGCGGTCGGACCCCAGGCCACCGGCCCGCGCGCCAGCAGCAGGGTTTCCGGGAAATTGGCGCGCACCAGTTCCATGTCGTGCAGCGCCGCCAGCACTGTGCGCTTTTCGGTGTGCCAGCGCTGCACCAGCGCCAGCAGATCGGCCGAGGTCTTGGCGTCGATGGCATTGAACGGTTCGTCGAGCACGATCACGCGCGCGTCCTGCAACAGCACCCGCGCGAACAGCATGCGCTGCATCTGGCCGCCGGACAGCGTGCCGATGGTGCGGTTCTCAAAACCATTGAGGCCGACCGCGGCGAGCGCTTGCGCAATCTTGTCGCGCGCGGACTTGCCCATGCCGCCGAAAAATCCGGTGACGCGCCAAAGCCCGGTGCCGACGAAATCGAACACCGAGATCGGAAAGCTGCGGTCGATATCGGTGGTCTGCGGCAGATAGGCGATATCCCTGACATCGAGATCGCCGGTCAGTATGGTGCCCGCCAGCGGCTTGATGATGCCGACCAGCCCGCGAAACAGCGTCGATTTGCCGGCGCCGTTGGGGCCGACAACCGCCAGCAGCGCGCCGGGGGCGACCTCGCCGTTGAGATGATGCACCGCCGGATGCCGATCATAGCCCAGCGTGACGTCACGGAATTGCAGTTGCGGCGCCATGCTCACCTCATCGAAACCCATACCACCACCCATAGGCCGGCGCTGACCGCGAGCGCCGCGCCAAGCCGGGCGACAACGGTCATGCGCAGGATCGACCAGGGTGCGGCTTGCGCCGGATGCGGCGAAGCCGGGCCGTGGCTGTGGGCATGCGTATGCCCATGGCTGTGATCGTGGTCGTGGCTATGGCTGTGGGAATGATCCATCAAGAATGTTATATTATAACATAACAATCGTGCACAAGACCCTCCCCGGCCTCGGGGCTAAAACGGCCAGCTTTCAGGCGAGATGGCGCACCAGTGCCAGACCAGCAAACAAGCCCAGAACCGAAAACACCACCGAGCCCAGCACATAGAACAGCGCCAGCCCGACCTCGCCCCGCTCATAGAGCAGCGCCGAATCGAGCGAGAACGCCGAAAACGTGGTGTAGCCGCCAAGGATGCCGGTCATCAGGAACAGGCGCCAGGGCTGCGACGCCTCACCCCTGAACGCGAGATAGCCCGCGATCAGACCCATCACGATCGACCCGGTGATATTGATGATGAAGGTGTGATAGGGAAACGCCGTTCCGAGGTAACGCGCGCTAACCACGTTGACGGTGTGACGCAGCGACGAACCAAGCCCGCCGCCGATAAAAACCAGAAGATAGTTCATCGCACTTTTTTTCCCGCAGGATCAGACCACCGGCGTGACAGGTTTTGCCGCAAGCACGCGATCCCGGCAAGCGTGATGAAACGGCAACCCAAATGAACGGACGGCAAACGAAAGGCGGCAGTCGAAGCTGCCGCCCTTGGGATAGATGCCAGAGCTTGACGCGTCGCAAAGCTTGCGCGTCTGCGTCAGGCTTTCGAGAACAACTGGTCGACATATTCCCAGTTCACCAGATGATCGACAAACGCCTTCAGATAATCCGGACGGCGGTTGCGGTAGTCGATGTAATAGGAGTGCTCCCAGACGTCGACGCCGAGGATCGGTGTCGCGCCATGCACCAGCGGGCTTTCGCCGTTGGGCGTCTTGGAGATTTCGAGCTTGCCGTTCTTCGCCGACAGCCAGGCCCAGCCTGAACCGAACTGGCCGACGCCGGCGGCGGCGAAATCGGTCTTGAACTTCTCAAGTCCGCCGAGGTCCTCGGTGATCTTCTTTTCCAGACGGCCGGGCAATTTGCTGCCGCCGCCATTCGGCTTCATCCAGTTCCAGAAATGGGTATGGTTGTAGTGCTGTCCGGCATTGTTGAACACAGCCGGATTCTTCCCGAACGAACCCTTGACGATCTCCTCGAGGGACTTGCCCTCGAATTCGGTCCCCTTGATCGCGTTGTTTCCGTTGGTCACGTAAGCCTGATGATGCTTGTCGTGGTGGTATTCCAGCGTTTCCTTCGACATATGGGGCGCCAGGGCGTCATGGGCGTAAGGCAGATTGGGAAGCGTGAAGGTCATGGGATGATGTCCGCAATGATTGGAGAACTGGCTTTTAGGTTTGGCTTAACGGGAACCCTTATAGAAGGTTCCATCGGCCTTAAACACCGCAATTTGGGGGAATGCCGCCCTCGCATGGCGCGCATGTTGTCATGCGCAGCGGCATCGGATTGAAATCGGAAAATCGGAATATTGTCAGCAACTTGAACGGCCGGCGCGATTTCCGGCAAACCATCTGCGGCGGCGCGCGCATTCCTCCGTGGAGGGCCGGGCTTGGCGGATCACTTGGCAGAGGTACGAGCCATGAGCATCGAGATCGACGTTTTGAACGGAGACGCATCGTGGCCGATCGCCAAACCGGTGTTCGACGCGGTCTGGCCGCCGGAAGTCGTCGCAAAGCTGCCCTGGGCCGGCATCGTCTTTGCCAATGCCGAATTGCGGGTATTGGTTCAGGATGAACTGCAAGGCGTGGTCTGCCATGTCGGCGTCTATCGCCGCGAGGTCACATGGAACGGGCAGAAGATACGGGCCGGCGGGATCGGTGGCGTCGCCACGCTTCCCGACAGCCAGCGCCGCGGACATGCCAGCATCGCGCTGAATGCGGCGATTCAGACACTGAAGGACGAAGGCGCCACGGATTTCGCGCTGCTGTTTTGCGAACCGCACAACGCGCCATTTTACATGGCCCGCGGCTGGAAGCCGTTTGAAGGCGAGATCTATGCCGATCAACCCCGGCAGGGACGCGTTCGCTTCGAGGCGATCGCGCCCTACGTCTACAAACTCAAGCGCGCTCCGCTGCGAGGCGTCATCGACCTGTGCGGCTTGCCCTGGTGACCGGTCATGATGTGCGGGGTCGGCAATCCGGCAGCGCGAGTCCGCGCGCTCCGGTCAATCAGAATGCGGCGTTGCACAAACTTGATTTGTTGCTATGCAGACATGTTTCTCATGGGAGGACTCCATGGCTTGCAGACTAGGCTTCGTCCTTTTGATTTTGATGGCGCTGCTGGGTGCATCGCCAGCCAGCGCTCAGGCTGGCGGCCAGGTGACCGGCGTCTGGCTGACGCAGGCGGGCGACGCCAGGGTGCGTGTCAGCAAATGCGGCGGAGGAATATGCGGCGTCATCGTATGGTTGCGCGTGCCGATCGATCCGGCAACCGGGAAGCCCCAAATCGACGACAAGAATCCCAACCCGGCGCTGGCCCGTCGTCGGATGATCGGGCTGCCGCTGTTCACCGGCATGCGGCCAGTTGGCCCGAACAAATGGTCCGGCCAGATCTACGATGCCGATGACGGCAAGACCTATGCGAGCAGCGTCTCGGTGGCGGGCCCGGACAGTTTGAGGGTTGAGGGTTGCGTCGGCGCGTTCTGCGGCGGAGAGACCTGGAGCCGAGCGGGGCGATGAGGCCTGATCGTTGGAGCATCAGGCCGGCATTGCCTTCAGCGCCGTTGCCGCCGAGGCATAGCCGCCGCGGGCGCCGTCGATAAAATGGACGTGATCGCTGCGCAACGCCGATGGCGTAAAGCAGGTCATCATCGCCGCATCCTGGCGATGCAGGCCATAGCGCGCGATTCCCGANGAAGCCGCCGCCGCAAGGCGCTGGGTCAGCGCGCGCTCCAGTTCCGGCGTGCAATCCAGCACCATGCGCAATCCGTCGTCATATTTGCGGAAATCGGAATTCTCCACCACCTGCCGGACGTAGGTTTTAGGCACGAAGCCGCCGACGCTGATACCGAACCGCATCACCAGATAGGCAAACAGCGTATTGGCGAGCACGAATGCCCGACGCCTCAACAGCGATCCGCCGCGCGCGGCGCGCGCCTCGAAATCGGCGCCGGCCGGCGGCCATCGCAGCGGCGGACCGCCCTGTGGTACCGGCCGCCCCGAATCCGGACTGCGCTCGACCAGTGCAATGACGTCTTCGATCAGCTTGCGAAAAGCCGTGGGATCGCTCGCTGCCGCCGGCATCACCAGCACCGAGAGGATCGCACCGCGCGCCGACGGAATTTCCTCGAACCGGCACGATAGCCCGGTGAGGTCGGGCTGCGTGCCCGGCGGCGCGACCGGCACCGCGAACTCGCCACGCTTCATCGCGGCTTCCGCCCAGCCGAGGCCGCCGCCGGAAAACATCGCATAGGACAAATTCGGCGACGGGCCGAACCGCGCCACGCGGACGTCGAGGCCCTGCGCACGAATCGCTGCGACCGGCACCAGCGCCACCCGCATCACCAAATTGAGGCTCTCCTCGACCCAGATCGCGGTCGCCGCCAGCGCCTCGCGGGCGCGCTCGAGATCGTCCGGCGAGACCGCAAAGCTTGCGCCGTCGCCGCCGAACACGAACGGAAATTCCCGCCCTTCCAGCGCATTGGTGGCCGCCGCGATCACCGAAGCGCCGGCCATGTTGACCGCCTTGTAGCGCTGCTCGGCAATCGCCTTGGTCGATTCCACGATATCGGCAATGCCGATGCTCCAGTCATCGGGCAGCGGAGAATAAAGCGCAGGGTCCATCAGGCTGGCAAAGCCGCGAAACACCGGAATGCCGCTGTAGAATGTGTCGGCGGTGGCCATGGACGATCCGGACGTGGGAATTTTCAAATCAATATCGCCAAACAGATACGTTCGGCTTTGACACCTGGGTTCGAATGATGCGACTTGAATACAGGAAACTTCCGATAAACGAGGCCCGTTCAGGCGCGTCCCGATGCCGCGCCCACTCTGTGCACCTGTAACCCTCTTGTCTAGCCGGTCTCCTGCGATATCCCGCGCAGCACCAGGTGATTGAGCCGGTTTGCGAATGCGGCCGGATCCTCCGGCAATTCACCGTCGAGGATTTGGGCCTGCTCCAGCAGCAGAAACGACAGGTCCGCAGCCTGGTCTTTCGCACCGGCAATTGCCGCTACGAGAGGGTGGCGCATATTGATCTCGAGGATCGGCTTGGTGACGACGCCGCGATTTTGCTGCGCCAGCAATCGCTCCAATTGCTGGTCCCGCCCCTGACCGCCGGCCACCAGACAGGAAGCGCTGGTGGTCAGCCGCTGCGATACCCGCACGCCGGACACCCGGTCACCAAGGGTATCCTTGATCACGGCGATGGTCGCGGCCTCATCGGCGCCGGATGGTTCCTTGTTTTCGGCCTTGTCGTCGAGCAACGGAATCAACCCGAAATCAATATCGCCCTGGCTCAGCGATTTGAGCGGCTTGCCCCCGAAATCCAGCGGCGCCGAGGTCCAGAACGCATCGACCGGATCGGTCAGCAGCAACACCTCGATGCCGCGGGCAGTTGCCGACTCCAGCTTGGGATTCGACTTCAGCCGTTCGATGCTGTCACCGACGAGATAATAGATCTCGGTCTGGTTCGGCTTCAGGCTGCCGGCATATTGCTTCAACGACCGTTTCTCGCCGGCGGTAGTGGTGAAGCGCGACAGCGCCAGCAATTTCTCGCGCCGTTCGAAATCCTCCCAGATGCCTTCCTTGATGACCTGCCCGAACGCGTCCCATACTTTTGCGAAACTCTCCGGCTCCTTCTCGCTCAGGCTTTCCAGTTCGCCGATCACGCGGCCCGTCACTGCTTTACGAATTTGCGTCAGTTGCGGGTTGTTCTGCAGCATCTCCCTGGAAATATTCAGCGGCAGGTCCTCGCTGTCGATCACGCCGCGGATAAACCGCAGGTAAGCCGGCAGCAGTTCGGCATCATCGGCAATGAAGACGCGGCGGACGTAGAGTTTCACGCGTCCTTTTCGCGACGGCTCGAACAGGTCGAACGGCTTTGTCGATGGCGCAAACAGCAGCACGGCATAGGACTGACGGCCCTCCGCGCGATAATGCAGCGTCATCGCGGGCTCATCGAAGGCGCCGGCGATCGACCGATAGGCCTGCGTGTAATCTTCCGGCGACAATTCCGATTTCGAGCGCTGCCACAGCGCGCTCGCCGAGTTGATCTGCCGCGGTTCGCCCTCCTCGGGCTGAAGCTCGATCGGAAACTGGATATTGTCGGAATAGGCGCCGACGATGCGCTCGATTTCATAGGTCTCCAGATATTTCGCGGCATCCGGCTTCAGGTGCAGGACGATTTCGGTGCCGCGCGTGACGCGCCTGGCGTCCTCCTCGCTGGCCGGCGCAATTTCAAATCCGCTTCCGCCCGATGACGACCAGGTCCAGACCTGATCGGTTCCGGCGCGACGGCTGGTGACGACGATACGTTCGGCGACCATGAAAGCGGCGTAGAATCCGACGCCGAACTGGCCGATCAACCCGGCGCCATCCTTGGCCTCGGTCAGGCGGGAAAGGAAGGATTTGGTGCCTGAACGCGCGATGGTACCGAGATTGTCGATCAGCTCCTGCCGGTCCATCCCGATGCCGCTGTCGATCACGGTGAGGGTGTTGGCCTTCTTGTCCGGCACGATACGGATTTTGGGCGCGGCCCCGTCGGCCATCAGATCGGGCGATGCGATCGCCTCGTAACGCAGCTTGTCGCAGGCATCCGACGCGTTCGAGATCAGCTCGCGCAGGAAAATATCGGTTTCCGAATAGACCGAATGCACCATCAAGTGCAGCAGTTCGGCAACCTCGGCCTGGAACGGCTGTGATTGGGCAGATGTATCGGCATCAAGGGTCATGATCGAGCTCGCTGTCGGACGATATGGCAGGTCTTCAAACCCCGATATAGCGTGGCCATGGGGGGTAGCAAGCTTCTCAACGGCCCGCGCCGGGAAAACCGGAAAGGGGCATCACACCAGTTCGCGGGAAATCCATTCCGTGATCGAGCGATGCCGGGGCGTCCAGCCGAGAATTTCGGTGGCGGCCGTGCCGCGCACGCGGCTGTTGGAGCCGAGCGAAAACGTCGCCTTCTCGCGGCCCCAGGCTTCGATCGCCGCTTCGGCCGGCCACGATTGCGCCGCGCCGAGACCCAGCCGCCTGGCGATGGCCTCGACCACCTTTCCCAACGCTTCCTCTCCGCTCTCGACATAGATGAAGCTCCCGGAAGGTGCTTTCATGATCGCCAGCGCATAAAGGGCTGCGACATCGGCGATATGTACGTTGGACCAGCAGTTCAGGCCGCGGCCGATATAGCGCGCGACCCCGGATGTCCTGGCCTGCTGCGCCAGCACCGGGATCTGCACGCTCTGCGCCGGAGCCCCGAGCGCATGACCATAGATCATCGAATTGCACAGCACGATCGAGCGAATACCGGAAGCATCGAGCACCAGCCGGTCGATCGCGACCCGCTCGACGCGCTCGGGCTCGGGCCTGATCGGCGTCCCCTCGTGGAATATCCGGTCCGACGGCTCGCCCATCGCCCTGTCCGCAATGATGCTGGTGCCGCTGGTGTGAACAAGCGGCTTGCCCGAGCCGGAAAGCCCGGCGATCAGCGCTTCGACAGCGGCGCGGTGACCGCTGTTGGCGGCATTGACGACGCCGTCGGCATCCCGCGCCTCAGCTTGCAACAGGCTTGAATCGTCGAGCGAGCCGATCACCGGCTCGATGCCGTGGACCCGAACCGCCTCGGCCTTGGCGCGGTCGCGAACCAGCCCGCGGACGCGGTGTCCGCCGGCGATCAAAACCGAGGCGACCGCGCCGCCGATAAAACCGTTCGCGCCGGTGATAAAGATACGCATGGTGGTCGTCCCTGTTGCCGCCGCTGCTGATATGAGGCCTAATCTCGTCGAGCGCGACAGCTATTTAGCGCGTTTCGATCAATTCGACAGGTCTGCGGAACGGCTCCGGGAACAGCGGCCGCGGACATGTGCTGGCCGACGAGCTGGCCTTACTTGGCGCGAGTTGCCACCCTCCACGACTATCAATAATAAGAAATGAAAATGTGTCGAGAGTGACGATCTCTCGTCGATCGCGCATTTCGCAAAAGAAACTGCCACAAAAGAAATTGCCGCAAAAGAAACCAAGGGTATAGGTCACGTTCATGGAAGCTCAGATCAGCACGGCGTCCGTCCCGGCCGGCAAATGGTCGCCCTCGTCCGGCGCCAGCGACATCGTCAAAAGCATTCATGCGATGCTGCATCCACGTAACATCGTGCTGGTGGGCGCAACCGACAAACCCGGTAACTACGCCGAACGCATCTGGAACAACCTGATCAAGTATCAATTCGAGGGCGGTCTCTATCCGGTCAACTCAAAGCGCGAAACCATCTGGGGCGTTCCCTGCTACAAGGATTTCGCCAGCCTGCCGGAGAAGCCCGATCATGTGCTGGTATTGGTGCCGGCGCGTTTCGCGGTTCAGGTGATCCGGGACGCCGCCGCGGCCGGCGCCCGCTCGGCCACCATCGTCACCTCGGGCTTCAGCGAATTGCAGGACGAGGAAAGCCAGAAGCTCGCCGGCGAGCTGCAACAGGCCATTCGCGAGACCGGGCTTGCGGTCACCGGCCCGAATTGCCTCGGCAATCTGAGTGCCGGCGAAAGGATGTTCACCAACATCGACGACCGCATCGTCACGATGGAGGCAGGCCCGGTCGCGATTGCCGGTCAATCCGGCGCGATCGTGATGGCGATCCGCCAGGCGCTGGAGGATCGCGGCGTCGGCGTCGGCTACATGGTCACCACCGGAAACGAGGCCGGGCTCGAGACCCCCGACCTGATGGCCTATTTCGCGGCCGACCCCTCGGTCCGCGTCATCGTGGTCTACCTGGAAGGCGTGCGAAATACGTTAGGCTTCCGCAAGGCTTGCAAGGCCGCGCGCGCGGCCGGCAAGCCGGTGATCGCGCTCAAGCTCGGGGCGTCCGAAGGCGGCCGCGCGGCCGCGATGGCGCACACCGGCGCGCTGGCCGGCTCGATCGAGACTTTCGACGCGATCTCGACGCGGGAAGGCGTGATCCGGGTTCGCGGTCTCGACGAATTGATCGAGACCACCGAATGCTTTGTCCATGCCGACCCGCCGAAGGGCAATCGGCTCGCCGCGGTGACGCTGTCCGGCGGCAAGCGCGGCCTGCTGATCGATGCCTTCCATGCGGCCGGACTGAATTTTGCGAACCTTTCCATCACCGCCAGCGACAAGCTCGCGAAAATGCTCGGCCCCGGCAGCATCGTCGGCAATCCGCTCGATGCCGGGTTCGCCGCGGTGGTCGATCCCTCGGTCTACATGCAGTCGATCCAGATCATGATCGACGATCCCGACACCGACATCGTCATCATCGATGCCGAATTGCCGAAAGCGCCGCATGAATTGCGCGAGAGGAATCTGCGCATCGTCAACGAGAAGGCCGCCGCCGCCAGCAAGCCCGTGGTCTATATCAGCACGATGTCGATCGGCTTTACTGAATTCACCAAGGCGTTGCGGAAATCGCTGCCGCATATCGCCGTCATGCAGGGTCTCGACCGNGCGGTGGGCGCGATCAAGGCCTTGATCGATTACGCCTCGCTGCGCAAGGAAGTGCCCGACACCGTATCGAGCTCCAGTGCTGCGGCCCGCGCGACGCTGGAGCGGACGCTGAAGAACGCCAGGGGTGCAGCCCTCGACGAGGTCGCGTCCAAGAAACTGCTGAAGGCCTACGGCATTCCGGTCTCGCAGGAAGCGATCGCGCAGACCGCCGCCGAGGCCGTCAAGATCGCGAAGAAAATCGGCTTTCCTGTTGTTGCCAAGGTGGTCAGCGCGGACATCCTGCACAAATCCGACATCGGCGGGGTGGTGTTGAACCTGAACAACGGTGCCGAAGTGAAGAAAGCGTTCAACGATATCACCACACGGGTCAGAAAGCTGAAGAGCAAGCCGAAGCTTGAGGGCATCCTGATCGCGCAACAGGTCAAGGCCGAACTGGAGCTGGTGGTCGGCGCCTCGCTCGACGCCGAGATGGGTCCTGTGGTTTTATTCGGCACCGGCGGCGTCGATATTGAACTGATGAAGGATGTCGCGCTGGCCGGCGCGCCGCTCGATGCGGCTGAAGCCAAGGATCTGATCAATCGCACCAAGGCCGGCGTGAAACTGAAAGGCTATCGCGGCAAGCCGGCGCTGCACGAGGCCTCCGCCGTGAAGGCGATCGTCGGGCTCTCCAATCTGATGGCGGACGCCGGCACGCGCATCGCGTCGATCGACGTCAATCCATTTCTGATCAATGCCAAGACCGGCGTCGCCGTCGACGGACTCATCGTTCTCAACAACGCCGCCGCCAACAGCGCTGCCAAGCATTGATCAAGCGTTGATCAAGCATTGATGAAGTGGAGACGATCGAAGGGGATACAGAGCACGATCGGTTCTGATTGAATCAGAACCGAGGCGCTAGTCTTTTGTTTTGACGCGTTTTCCCCCGCGCGAACCGGTATCCACTTCGCTCGAAAACGCTCTTTGTCATAAAGCAACTGTGCGGCCGGCTGTAGAGAATGATGGCTCGTCGGACAACAGCGAATGTGGGGCCGAGAGCGTATCCGACGTGTGCACGTCGTACTAGGCCGAAGGTTACAGATTTTCGCCGGGTTATGATTGGCAAAAGCAATCCGGAAAGGTTACGCTGACGGCCAACAAAGGCATCGAAGAATGCCTGCCATCACATTAGGCACTTGTCTGGGAGGACAGCATGGCTACCGCGCAACGATCCTCGCCGATCGATCGGCGAACTGTGCTAAAATCAGGCGTTGCCCTTGCTGCGCTGCAGTTCTCATCGCCCTACATCATCCAGGCCCGCGGTGAAACGCCGGTGCGGATCGGCATGGTCGATCCGCTGACCGGGGTTTATGCCGCGCTTGCGCAGAACGAGGTGGTGGGAGCCAAATTCGCCACCGAGGAAATCAACAAGAAAGGCGGCATTCTGGGCCGGCCGGTCGAACTCCTGGTCGAGGACTCGGCCAACGATGTCGGCACCGG
>JGI24140J50213_10001074_pt1 | contig 12270 bp, 10 predicted proteins | sample BarGraIncu00222A_FD_50213 | JGI IMG/M metagenome (IMG submission 50213)
GGCCAGGCACTGATCGACGAGTTGGCGGGCGCTGGAGCGGCCGCTGGCGAGGTCCTCGGCTAATGCAACAAGTGTCGGCGTGTTCGGCATGGCTTTATCGCCTCATCGTTTTCTTTGTTTCTGAGCTACTTCAGTCCGAAATAGGCGCGCCGCAGCGCTTCATTATCGGTCATCTCCGCAACCGTGCCGGAAAAGCGGATGCGCCCGCCCTCCAGCACAAACACCCGCGTCGCCACTTCAAGGAAACCGATATTCTGTTCGGCGATCAATAGCGCCAGACCGCGCTGGCGCAACTCGCCGAGGATACGGATGACCTCTTTGACGAACAGCGGCGACAGTCCGGCCGAGGGTTCATCCATCACCAACAGCCGCGGCTCGGCGGCAAGCGCCTTGGCGATACCAAGCATCTTGCGCTGGCCACCGGAGAGGCTCGACGCCGGCGCCCGGCGCTTGTCGCGCAACACCGGAAACACGCCATACATTTCCTCAACCCGGGCGGCCGGATCGGCATGCCCGAGCGCCTGGGCGCCGACACGGATGTTTTCCTCGATCGACAGATCAGGAAATACCGCAAGTTCCGACATGTAGGTCATGCCGAGCCGCATCCGGTCGCTGGAGCGCATCCGCGTCACGTCCTCGCCGCCGAGCCTGATGCTGCCGTGCCGCGCCTCGATCAGTCCGACCAGCGATTTGAGAAAGGTGGTCTTGCCGGCACCATTGGCGCCGAGCAGCAGCACCGTCTCGCCGGCGCGCACGTCGAGATCGACGCCCCACAGCACCTGCATGGTGCCGTAGCCGGCATCGATCCCGGCAGCCTCCAGCAGCGAAGCAGGTTCAGGCGGCATGCTCGCCTCCGAGGAACACTTCGATGACCTGCGGCACCTTGATCGCGACCGCGAGTTTGCCTTCGAAAATCTCCTTGCCGGCATTCATGACAATGACGCGATCGGTGATGTGCTCGATGAAACCCATCAGATGCTCGACGACGATGATCGCCATTCCGGTTTGCGCCAGCGCCTTGATGCGCTCGGCGATCCAGTCGAGTTCGGCCGGGTTGAGCCCGGCGGCAAGTTCATCGAGTAGCAGCAGCCGCGGACACGTGGCGAGCGCGCGAACCAGATCGAGCATTTTTTGCTGCGCATTATTCAGATCGGCCGCCGGCCGGTCCGCGACATCGGCCAGGCGGTATTCGTCGAGCAGTGCTGCCAATGCAGGCGGGGCCACCGCGGCGCGGCCATAGGCCAGCGCGACCTCGACATTCTGGCGCACCGTCAGCGACAGAAACGGCTTTGGAATCTGGAAGGTGCGGTTGATGCCGCGGTGGACCAGTTTGTGCGACGCGACCCCGCCGATCGAGACGCCATCCATCACGACCCCGCCGCCGTCCGGCGCATAGAGACCGGAGATCACATTGATCGCGGTGGTCTTGCCGGAGCCGTTCGGCCCCACCAATCCCAGGATTTCGCCCGGCGCGACATGGAAGCTCAATCCATCGAGCGCATGGAAGCCGCCGAAACGCTTGACCAGTTTCGAGACATTGAGAATGGGTGCGCCGTCAGGGAACATGCCACCCCCGCCGTGTCGCGAGCGAGACCAGGCCAGCCGGGAGAAACAGCACCAGCCCCATGATCAACAGCCCGTAGATCAACTGGAAATATTGCGGCGTCGTGAATCCGATCAGATTGTAGATTCCGTACAGGATGATGACGCCGACGATCGGGCCGCAGATCGTGGCAACACCGCCAAACAGCGCGAACACGATCGCGAAGATGCTGAAATCGCCGCTGAAAACATTGTCGGGATAGAACACCGAAACATACCAGGCGTAGACGCCGCCGGCGAGACCCGCCACCAGCGCGGAAGCCAGCCACGCGATCACGCGCATCCGAACTACGTTGACGCCCGCCATCGATGCGCTGACCGCATCCTCGCGCACCGCCTGCAACGCCAGACCAAAGCTTGAGTTCTTCAAAAACACCACGGCGCCGAGCGTCAGCGCCAACACGACGAGTGCCGCGGCATAGGCCAGCGTCGGATTGAAGGTGTCGGTGAGCGAGACACCGTAAGGCCCGCGCGTGATGCTCTCGAGCGCCGGATTGGCGACGAAGTGCAGCACCGCCAGCGACGCGGCGAGGTTGGCGATGGCGAAATAGGCGCCGGAAAGCCGCAACAGGGGCGTCAACAGCAGCCCAAGTGCGATCCCGACCAGTCCGGCGGCGACCACCGCGAGCGCCGCCGGCGCGTGATAATGCATCACCAGGATCGCAAAACCGTAAGCGCCGGCGCCGAAGAAGCCGACATAGCCGAACGGCAGATAGCCGGTGAACCCGTAGATGATATTCACGCCTTGGGCGAGGATCAGGAAGATCACGAAATTGAACAGCAGCAGATGATTTTGATAGACGCCGGGGAGCACCGCAAACACGGCGAGCAGCGGCACGACGATGAACAGCGTGTGTCTGAGAGCGCTAGGCAATGCGCACCCGCCTTCCGAGCAGCCCGCTCGGACGCAGCAGCAGGATGAAGATCAGCAGCACATAGGGCAACAGGTCGGCCCATGAACTGAGATAGGTCTGCACCAGCATGTAGCAGACGCCATAAACGACGCCGCCGAGCGCGGTTCCCAAGGGATTGCCGAGCGATCCCAATACCACGATGGCGAACGACGTGACGGTAGCATCGGCGCCGAACGCCGGCGTCACGGATCCGAACATGAAAGGCGCGAATACGCCGGCCACCGCGGCGAGCCCCAATCCGATGCCGAAGGCCGCCGCCGAAACGCGATCGACATCGATGCCGGTGGCAAAGGCTTCGTCGCGCCGCGACATCACCGCGCGGGTCAGGGTGCCAAGGCGGGTGCGGTACAGATAGAGGTAGACCAGCGCGATGGCGATCAGGCTGGTGACGGCCGCGATCACCCATGGCGCGGGAAATCCCTGGCCGAAAATATGGATCGGTCCGGCCACGTCGGGCTTGCCGCCGAACAGCTTGACTCTGATTGTCGAGAATACCGTGCCGAGCGCCCGGCTCTGGATCGAGCGTTCGCTGGTGCCGAAGAAGATGGTCGTGACCGCCTCGATCACCTGCGACAACCCGAAGAACAGGATGATCGACAGCATCTCCGGATTGACCGACCCCTGCAGGCGCGGCACCAACACCCAATAGAGCAACACCCCGACCAGCACGAAGACCACGAACGCCAGCGGCACCGCGAACAACGGATCGATCCCGGCCAGGGTCGCGACCCCGAACGCGACGAACGCGCCGAGCATCAGGAAATCGCCATGCGCAAGATTGACGATGCGCATGACGCCGAACACCAGATTGAGGCCGATACCGACCAGGCTGAAATACAGACCGAACAGAACGCCGGCGACGAGCGCATAGACTAGCTGCATGGGCGCTCCGCTCCCGGCATCCGGTCTTCGATCTGCGACCGCGTCATGGACGCGGGTAGACCGGCTTGCCGGTAGCCGTTTCGTGCGGATAGATCGAGACGAATTTGGGGTGGCCGTGCTCGTCGAGAATGATCTGCCCGAGCGGCGTCAATTCGCCGATCTGGCCGCCGGTTTCATCGAGCGCGTAGGTCCCGTCGAGCGTTTTGAGCTGTCCGGAGAGGCTGAAATTCGCCCGGCGCAGTTCGAGCTGATCGAGGCTGGTCGCAACCGACAGCGTCTTCTCGATGATGAGCCCGGTGGTATATCCGGCGGTGGCATTGAAGCCGAACTCGATCTTGCCGTCGGGATATTTCTTGTTCCAGGCGGCTTTGTAGTCCTTCATGCTCATGCCGAAATTGACGGGATAGTCGAGTTCCGAGGGCGGCACATAGGTAAATACATATTCAAGGCCCTTGGCGCCGACGTTCTTTACCAGAAGCTCGGTCTCGATGCCCGCATAGATCGCGAACAGCATTTTGAAATTGACGCCGAGATCCCCTACGTTGCGCAGGAACGCGATATCGTTGGGCGCATATCCGAAATGGATCACGGCATCGGGCTGCGTGTTGGCGATGTTGTTGATGATGACGGTGTAATTGGTGGTCTCGGTGGGAACGCCCTGATCGTAGACGATCTCGATCGGCGCGCCGGAATCCTTGACGAATTTGCGNAAGGCGTTGGCCTGCGTTCCCGTGAATTCGTTGGTCGAATAGAGCAGCGCCACCTTCTTGATCCCAAGGCCCGGGCCATCCTGGGTGAGGAAATCGGCGACCGGCTTCGGCCAGATGGTCGAGACCGGGTCGGCCATCAGCGCGATATAGGGATTATCCTTGGAAAAGAAGCTGGCGCCGGTACCGGTCTGGTCGAACAGGAACATCTTGTGATCGCGCGCGATCGCCACCGCCGGCGCGGTCAGCACCGAACCGGAATCGGCAACCAGCAGATCGACCTTGTCCTGCGTGACCAGTTGATTGTACAGCGTCGATGCGGTCGCGGTGTTGCTCTGATCGTCGTAAGCGACGAGCTTGATCGGAATCTTCTTGTCGAATGCCTTCACATAGGCCCCGCCCTCGGCATTTTTCTGGTCAGCCCAGAGTTTGAGCGCGCTGAAAACCGGCATCGAAATCGACGCATAACGGCCGGATGACGCGTAGAGCGTGCCGATCTTGATTTCCGCTGGCGCGTCGGCCGCCACCGCCGNCGCGGCAAGTATCAAACCCGCCACCAGCGCCGCGCCCGTCATCCTCAGCATGAAATTCTCCCGATTTTCTTCATTCCGGCGAACAATAGCGCGTGGGGTCGCAGGGACACAAGCGCTCCGGACTAATCCATCGTTCGTGTGCCGGAATACGCGGCATGCAGGAGGTCGGCTAGACCGTTGACGCCGGGCAGTACAATGTCGCATCAAGATCAGAGCCGACGGGCGACCACATGCCCGCCGCAGGGAGGAATTAGCGATATGGCCGATGCGACGCGTGCGCGACCAAAACCGACGCCCGAGACCCAGCATTTCTGGGACGGTACACAGGCCGGCGAACTTCGCCTGCAGCGCTGCGATGCTTGCGCCAACGTCTATTTCCCGCCGCGTCCGTTCTGTCCGGCCTGCGCCTCGCGCAAGGTCAGCGTCTTCAAGGCCAGCGGCAATGCCAAACTCTACAGCTACGTCATCAACCATCGGCCCGCCGCACCGGGTTTCACGCCGCCTTATGCCATCGCCATCGTCGAGCTCGACGAAGGTCCGCGCATGATGAGCAACATCTTGGATTGTCCGCAAACGCCGGAGGCGCTCGAACTCGACATGAAGCTGGAAGTCACGTTCGAAAAGCTCGACGACAAGATCACCCTTCCCCAGTTCCGTCCGGCGAAGGGTTAAGTACCATGCGCAGAAATCAGGTCGCCGTCGTTGGCGCAGCCGAAACCACCGAACTCGGCGTTATTCCGAACGTGTCGCAGATTCAGTTGCATGCCGACGCAGCGCTGAACGCCATCGCCGATGCCGGACTGAAACTATCCGACATCGATGGCATCGCCACCGCGGTGGAAACGCCGCAGCAGATCGCGCACTACCTCGGCATCACGCCGACCTGGGTTGACGGCACGTCGGTCGGCGGCTGCTCGTTCATGCTGCATGTCCGCCACGCCGCCGCGGCGATCGAGGCCGGACTGTGCAAGACCGTGCTGATCACGCACGCCGAAAGCGGCAAGTCGATGATCGGGAAGCCCCCGCGCTCGACGCCGCCGGACAGCCTCAACGGTCAGTTCGAATCGCCGTTTGGCGTCTACGGCCCGCCCAGCATGTTTCCGATCCCGGTATTGCGTTACATGAAAACCCACGGCATCACCCATGAGCAGATCGCCATGGTCGCGGTGGTGCAGCGCGAATGGGCCGCGAAGAATCCGCGCGCCACCATGAAAGCCCCGATCACGGTCGAGGACGTGCTGAATTCGCGGATGATCGCCTATCCGTTCCGCATCCTGCAATGCTGCCTGGTCACCGACGGCGGCGGCGCGCTGATCCTGACCTCGGCGGACCGCGCCAAGGACTTTCCGAACAAGCCAGTCTATGTTCTGGGCACCGGCGAAAGCGTGGAAACGCCGATGGTCAGCCAGATGCTGACCTTCGATTCCTCGCGCGCCTTCAGGGTCGCAGGCCCCCTCGCCTTCAGGGAAGCCGGCATCGCCCACAAGGATGTCGATCACCTGATGATCTACGACGCGTTCGCGCATCTGCCGCTGTATGGCCTCGGCGATCTCGGCTTCATGCCGCATGAAGAGGTTGGCAAGTTCATCGCCGACGGCAATACCCGCCCCGGCGGCAAGCTGCCGCTCAACACCAATGGCGGGGGCCTGAGCTACATGCACTCCGGCATGTACGGCATGTACGCGCTGCAGGAAAGCGTGCGGCAAATGCGCGGCATCGCGCCGGCGCAAGTCAAGGGCGCGAAGATTTCGGTCTGCCACGGCGTCGGTGGCATGTTCGCCGCGTCGGGCACCATTATTTTTACGAACGAGCGATAACCACTTTCGTCATTCCGGGATGCGCCCTTGGCGCAGACCCGGAATCGTTAAGATTCCGGGTTCGCGCTTCGCACGCCCCGGAATGGCGAAAACAACGGGAGAACCCTAATGGCCAAATCACTGCAGGACAAAGTCGTCATCGTCACCGGCGCCGGCCGTGGCATCGGCAAGGAAATCGCGCTGCTCTGCGCGGCCGAGGGCGCCAAGGTNGTCGTCAACGATCCCGGCGGCGCCGCCGACGGTTCGGGGTCGAGTGCGGCCCCTGCGGAAGAGGTGGTCGATGAGATCNAGAAGCGCGGCGGCATTGCGGTGGCGAATTTCGAAACCGTCGCCGAGGCAATCCCGGCCAGCAAGATCGTCAAGACCGCGATCGACAGCTTCGGCAAGCTCGATGGCGTGGTCAACAACGCCGGCATCCTGCGCGACGCGATCTTCCATCGCATGAGCATCGACGCCTTCGAGGCGGTCATCAAGGTTCATCTGATGGGCTCGTTCTACGTGTCGCACGCCGCGGCACGGCTGTTCCGCGAACAGGAGAGCGGCGCGTTCGTACACTTCACCTCGACCTCGGGCCTGATCGGTAATTTCGGCCAGGCCAATTATGCCGCGGCCAAGCTCGGCATCGTCGGGTTGTCGAAATCGATCGCGCTCGACATGGATCGTTTCCACGTCCGCTCCAATTGCGTCTCGCCGTTCGCGTGGAGCCGGCTGATCGGAACCATCCCGACCGAGACCGAGGCGGAGAAGGCGCGGGTCGCCAAGATCCAGCAGATGGGCCCGGAAAAGATCGCGCCGCTGTGCGGTTTCCTGCTCAGCGACGCCGCCAAGGATGTCACCGGGCAGATCTTTGCGGTGCGGATGAACGAGATTTTCCTGATGGGCCAGTCGCGGCCACTGCGCTCGATCCATCGCGCCGAAGGCTGGACCCCGCAGACCATCGCCGAGCACGGCATGCCGGCGCTGAAGTCGTCGTTCTACAAGCTCGACCGCTCGGCGGATATTTTCAACTGGGATGCGATCTGAGGAAGAGGCGAATAGCGAGTGGCGAATCGGGTAGTTCCATCGGCCATTCGCTATTCGCCCCCTTTCGTCACCCGCTGTTTCTCAAGCCTGCCGAAATGCCGTTGATGGTGATCTGGATGCCGCGCAGCACCTGCTCGTCGGGGTTTTGCGCGCGATGTTCCTTGAGGAGTTCGACCTGGACGTGATTGAGCGGGTCGAGATAGGGAAAACGGTTGCGGATCGAGCGTTCCAGCAGCGGGTTGCCCTGTAACAGCCGATCCTGCCCCATGATATCCAGCAGTGTTTCGATCGACGCATGCCATTCGCGCCGGATCCGCCCGAAGATATTTTCGCGCAGCGCCGCATCCGGCACCAGTTCCGCATAGCGCGAGGCGATCGCGATCGAGCTTTTCGCCAGCACCATGTCCATGTTGGACAACAGCGTGCGNAAGAACGGCCACTCGCGATAGAGCTCTTTGAGGAACGGCATGCCCTTGTCNGGATGCTGCGATATCCAGGTCTCGACCGCGCTGCCGAAGCCATACCATCCCGGCAGCATCAGCCGGCATTGCGCCCAGCTGAACACCCAGGGGATCGCTCGAAGATCTTCGATGGCCCGGGTTTTCTTGCGCGAGGCCGGCCGGCTGCCGATATTGAGCGTCGAGATTTCCGTGATCACGGTCGACGCCCAAAAATAATCGACAAAGCCGTCGGTCTCGTAGACCAGGCCGCGATAGGCTGCGAAGGCCAGCGCCGATAATTGCTCCATTGCCTCGAGATATTCGCTGCGCGGCGCGCTCCGTCGCGGGTGCAACAGGCTCGCTTCGAGCGTTGCCGCGGCGAGAATTTCCAGGTTGTTGCGGCCGACTTCCGCATTGGAGTATTTACTGGAGATGATCTCGCCCTGCTCGGTGATCCGGATCTGGCCGTCCACCGCGCCGCCCGGCTGCGCGATGATGGCGTCATAGCTCGGGCCGCCGCCGCGGCCGACCGAACCACCGCGGCCGTGGAACAGCCGCAGCCGCACGCCGTGGCGCTCGAACACACTGACAAGGCCGATCTCGGCCTTGTAGAGCTCCCAGCCCGAGGTAACGAAGCCGCCGTCCTTGTTGCTGTCGGAATAGCCGAGCATCACCTCCTGCACCCCGCCGCGGCTGTCCACGAAGCGACGATATTCCGGCAGCGAAAGCAGACGGTGCATGATGGCGGCGCAGGCCTGCAAATCCTCGATGGTCTCGAACAGCGGCACGATGTTGATCGCGCTGCGGCCCGAAGGGTCGACCAGACCCACCTCCTTCAGCAGCAACGCCACTTCCAAGAGATCGGAGACGCCCTGGCTCATGGAAATGATGCATTGGGGGATCACATCGGCGCCGAACCTGGCGTGCGAGTTGGCAGCCTCGTGGAACACGGCGAGTTCGCCCAGCGTCTCGTCGCTGTATTTGACGAAGGTCGACGTCAGCGGCCGCGGATTGCGCAATTCGCTCGCAAGCTGCGCGATCCGCGCGTCTTCGTTCAGTGCCAAATAAGACGTGCCGGGCGTAGCCGTATCAAGCAATTCGGCGATGGTTCGCTCGTGCACGGCGGAATTCTGCCGCATGTCGAGGCTTGCCAGATGGAAACCGAAACAATCCGCCGCCCGGCGCAGCAGCCGCAGCCGGCCGCGCGCGATCACGCGCGAATTATTCGCGATCAGCGAGCGGTCGAGAATATCGAGGTCAGCCTTGAACTCCCCGGCATTGGCATAGGCAGCCGCTTCGCCGACCGGCTGCCGCATGGTTTCCACATCGAGCTTCAGCGCGGTCGCCGTCAGCCGGGCGTAGATGCCGGACACCGCCAGCCGGTANGGCTCGCCGCTTCGATGCGGCGAGGTATCGGGCGAGCGCTCGGCAAGCACCCGCAGGTCCCCNGAAACATCCGCAAGGTGCGCGGCGAGCGACAGCTCGGCGCCCAGCGCATGCAGCTCTTCCAGATAAAACCGCAGCACGCGGCTACTCTGCATCTTCAGCGTACCGCGCATCACCTCGGCGGTCACAAACGGGTTGCCGTCGCGATCGCCGCCGATCCAGCTTCCCATCCGCAGGAACGACGCCAGTTCTCCCTGCGCCACCTCATCGCCCTCGTTCAACCGGTCCTCCAGCACGCAATGGAGCCGCGGCACCTCGTGCAGGAAGGTGTAGTCGTAAAACGAAAGACCGTTGGCGACCTCGTCGAGCACGGTGAGCTTGGTGCGGCGCAGCAGGTTGGTCTGCCACAGTGTCACTACCGCGCGGCGCAACTGCTCGTCGCTCGCCTCGATTTCCTCCGGCGCGAGCTGGACGCGTTCGCGGCGTTCGAGCAGCGCGGAAATCTCCATCTCGCGATCCATGGTGCTCTTGCGCCGAACTTCGGTGGGATGGGCGGTCAAGACCGGGCTGACCAGCGCGCCTGCGAAGAAATGGCGCAGATCGGCGGCGCTGAAACCGGCCGCCCGCGCATGCGAGAGGGTCTCGGCCAGCGTGCCTGGCCGTGGCGTTCCGCCGGCGCTGCTGCGCGCGCGCATCTGCCGGATGTTATTCTGATCTTCGGCGATGTTGGCAAGGTGCGAGAAATAACTGAAGGCGCGGACGATGCGCACGGTCTCGCTGATCGACATGCTGTCGAGGATGATCTCAAGCTCGCGCCGCGCCGGCCTGTCGTCGTCCCGGTGGAACCGGATCGAGGTCTGCCGGATGCGCTCGACCAGGTCGAATACGTCGGCGCCTTCCTGATCGCGTACGGTATCGCCGAGAATGCGGCCGAGCAGCCGGATATCCGTCCGCAGCCGGGCGTCTTCCTCAAGCGCCAAAGCTTCATCGCCGCGATTGGACCGCAGATCGGCATCAGAAGGCATGATCTGGGAGGACATGGTTGGTGGCTCCAGAAAACTGCCCGGCATCCTCCAGTCGCAATTTTTCAAGCCCGACGCAAGACCAAGAAAAAGGCGATGTTGCTCTTTAAATCCTTCGCCCAGCCCTCTCCCAATGAGGATCGCGCAGGCGGCGCTTGAAGATCTTGCCGGAATCTTCGCGCGGCAGGCTGGCATGGATTTCGACGTGTTTCGGCACCTTGTAGTCGGCGAGCGNGGTCTTGAGCTGCGCGCGGATCGCCGCCACGTCGAGCGCTACGCCAGGCTGCGGCTCGACCACCGCCATCAGCGCCTCGCCGAACTCTTCATCGGGGATGCCGAACACCGCGCAATCATGCACGCCGGGAACCGCATGCAGCGCGGCTTCGATTTCGGCGGGATAGATGTTGACACCACCCGAGATCACCATGTCACGCTTGCGGTCGCAGATGAAGACGTAGCCGTCCTGGTCGATATAGCCGACATCGCCCGAGGTAATGAATCCGTCGCGTTCGATCTCGGCGCGCTTCTCCGGCTTGTTGTGATAGGTGAAATCCGGATTGCCTGCCATGCGTGAATAGATTTCACCGATTTCGCCTTGNGGCAGAAGTCTNCCGTCGTCGCCGACAAACCGCAGCTCCGCGCCCGGCGAAATCTTGCCGACGGTGCCCGGCTTCTTCAGCGCGTCCTCGGAATTGGCGAAGGTGACCGCGCCGGATTCGGTGCTGCCGTAGAATTCATAGATGACCGGTCCCCACCATTCGATCATCGCGCGCTTGACGTCGGCGGGACAGGGGGCGGCGGCATGAATAACATGCTGCAGCGAGGACATGTCGTATTTCCGGCGCACCTGTTCCGGCAGTTTCATCAGCCGGATGAACATGGTCGGCACCATGAAGATGGTGTCGATCTTCTGTTCCTCGATCAGCCGCAGAAATTCCTCCGGATCGAATCGCGGCATTAAAACCAGCGCACCGCCGAGCCGGCCCGCGCGCAGCCCAAACGAGTTCGGCGCGGAATGATACAGCGGCCCCGGCAGCAGCACGCGGGCGCCCGTCTTCAAGCCGTAGATCATCGCGCGCATCCGCTCCAACGACGCGCTCTGTTCGGGCGTCGGCGCGTTGCGCCTCACCCCCTTGGGGTGACCCGTGGTGCCCGAGGTGTAGATCATGTTCTGCGGCTGCGGCAGCACCGGCCCGTCATAGGGCTGTTGCCGTTCGAGCCAGACTTCGAGATCGGTCGCAAAGTCGGGCGTGGCGAGGTGACCGGGATCGACCTTGTAATTCGATAGAATTTCCGGCGGCGTCGGCACGCTGAGGACACTGACGCCAGCGGGGATCGCGTCGCGCAGTTGATGCAGCATGTCGGCATGGCCGATCAGGGCCGGCGCTCCGGAATCCTTCAGCACATAATTGATTTCCTCCGGCTTGAAGTGCCAGTTCACCGGCACCGCATAAGCCCCGAGCCGCATCGCCGCATAGGCCGCCTCGATGAAGGCGATGTCGTTGCGCATCAGGATGCAGATGCTGTCGCCTTGCTTGACGCCCAGCCCGTCCAGTCCGCCGGCCATGCGCGCGGCGCGATCGGCGACTTCGTCGTGGCTGCGCCGTCGCTGACCGCTGAGGATACCGAGGAAAGGTTGCTGCGTTGACATTGTTTCTTCCGATCTCTCGTCGGTTCAGGAGTCCCTCATGGTGAGGAGCGCGTCTTCGCGCGTCTCGAACCATGAGAGATGAATTTCGCCATCCTTCGAGACTCGGCCAAGCGGCCGATCCTCAAGATGAGGCTACGTCTGTCAAACGTCGGCGAAGCGCGGCGCGCGCTTGTCGATATTGGCGCGCACCGCCTCAAGCTGATTGGCTCCGCCCATCAATTTCATCTGCTCGACGGATTCGGCGAGCAGCGCCGGGCCGGGATCGACGGCCAGATTGTTCAGCAGACGCTTGG
>JGI24140J50213_10001075_pt1 | contig 12268 bp, 12 predicted proteins | sample BarGraIncu00222A_FD_50213 | JGI IMG/M metagenome (IMG submission 50213)
CGTCGGCGACGATGTCGCGACCACTGAACGCAAAGCCGTCCATGGCCGAGTTGTCGTGGCCGGGAACGTCGATCGGCGAGACGACGTCGGCGGCGAGGACGCGTCCGAGCGCGCGTTCGAGCGGCACGCGTTCCGACTCGGTGACCGGGCGCAGGACGGCGGCGATGGCGGAACGCGCCTCGGCGACGCTGAGCTTGGGATCGCCGGCAGCGAGTGGAGAAAGGCCGAGTTCGGTCATGAGCTACGGCGAGGCGTTCGGGAAGAACAGCTGCTGGCCGCCGATGCGGTAGGCAGCGACCGTCGCCTGGCCGTCCGGCGACACGACCCAATCGGCGAACGCCTGGGCGAGCGCGGTCTTGGTCTGTGGGTGTCTGGCCGGGTTGACGACGATGACGCCGTACTGGTTGAAGAGCTTGCGGTCGCCCTCGACCAGCACGACGAGATCGCCGCGATTCCTGAAGCTNAGCCAGGTGCCGCGATCGGACAGCACATACGCTCCNGTCGACGAGGCGATGTTGAGCGCCGGCCCCATGCCGCAGCCGCANTCCTTGTAGCCGGCCATCCGGCTCGCCGGCGCGTCGATGCCGGCGGCCTTCCAGTAGCGCAGCTCGGCCGCGTTGGTGCCGCTCTTGTCGCCACGCGATATGAAGGACGCAGGCGAGGCCGCGAGCCTGGTCAGCGCGGCGACGATGTCGTTGCCCCTGACATGCGCCGGATCGCCGCTCGCGCCGACGAGGATGAAGTCGTTGTACATCACGTCGCGGCGTTGCAGGCCCCAACCTTCGGCGACGAACTTTTCCTCGGCCGCCTTGTCNTGCACGAAGAGCACGTCGGCATCGCCGCGCCTGCCCATGTCGAGCGCCTGGCCGGTGCCGACGGCGACCACGTGCACGTCGATCCCGGTCGCCTTCTTGAACGCCGGCAGCATGTACGGGAACAGGCCGGATTGCTCGGTGCTCGTGGTCGAGGCCATGGTGATGAATCGATCCTGGGCCGACGCAGCCAGCGCTGGCAGCAGCAACGCCGCCGCGCACGCCAGGCCCCACACGGTGCGGCGCGCCGCTCCCTTCACACGTCGATCGCCCATGTCAGCCGTCCCTTCAAGAACAGGTCGGCGCGGCCTTGCGCACCGGTGTTGAAAAAAGCCTCGGTCGGCAGATCGGTGTCGATCCGGCCGCCGTCCATGTAGACGACGCGGGTCGCGAGGCGCTTGGCCTGGCCGAGATTGTGCGTGCTCATCACCAGGGTCATGCCCTCGGCGGCGAAGCCGGCCAGCAGCGACTCGACCTCCTTTTTAGCCGACGGATCGAGGTTGGCGGTCGGCTCGTCGAGAAAGAGGATGTCGGGGCGAACAGCCCAGCCGCGGGCAAGCGCGAGGCGCTGCTGCTCGCCGCCCGAAAGCGACCGTGCCGGGCGATCGCGCAGCGTCGCCAGTCCGACCCGGCGCAGCGCCTGCATCGCGCGCTCGCCGCGTTCCTGCCGCGGCATGNGCCGATGCGCCAGCCAGAGCGCGAGGCGCAGGTTGTTCCAGACCGACAGGCGCANCAGGAACGGGCGCTGGAACACCATCGCCTGCACGCCCGCCGCAGCTGCGACCTCGCGCCGNCCGGAGTACNCGACGACGCCATGGAGCAGGCGCAGCAAGGTGGTCTTGCCGGAGCCGTTGGCGCCGACGATGGCGACGACGTCGCCGGCGTGGACGCGCAGGTTCGCGTCGCGCAGCGCATCGACGGCGCCGAACGACACCGACGCGCCGTGCAAGGCAAGCAGTTCCCGGGGCGGGGCCGGCGTCGTCATGGGAGCTGCGCCGCATGCAACTCGTTGCTGCGAGGCACCAGCGCGATCACGATGTTGAGCAGCGCCACCACGGCGAGCAGGATGAAGCCGAGCGCCAGCGCCAGCGGCAAGTCGCCCTTGCTCGTCTCGAGCGCGATCGTCGTCGTCATGACGCGGGTGAAGCCGGCGATGTTGCCGCCGACGATCATGACGGCGCCGACCTCGGCGATGGCGCGGCCGAAGGCGATCAGCAGCAGGGTGACGACCGCCCAGCGTTCGTGCAGCAGCATCAGCAAGGCGCAGAGCAGCGGCCCGGCACCAAGCGAGCGAAGCTGGTCGCCGCCGTCGCGCAGCGCATCGGCGACGACCTGCCGAGCCAGCGCCGCGACGATCGGCAACGCCAGCATCGTCTGNACGATCACCATGGCGGTCGGCGTGTAGAGCAGGCCCCAGGAACCGAGCGGGCCGCTGCGCGACAGCAGCAGATACACGGCGAGGCCGGCAACGACCGACGGCAGTGCCAGCAGCGTGTCGAGCGCCAGCAAGACCACGCGCCTGCCGCGAAAGCGCGCCACCGCCAACCACGCACCCGCCGCGAGGCCGAGCCAGGCCGCGAAAAAGCAGGCGGAGCCGCTGACCGCGAACGACAGCGCCACCGTGCGAACCAGCGAGGCATCGGCGCCGGCGACCAGACCGAAGGCGGTAGCGAGGATGTCGGTGAACGTCGTCAATGCGCGGCTCTCATGGCGCTATTTTCACGCCCCGCTGCTGCGCATCGCGGAACCGCCCGGCTGACGGGATTCGTCAGGCCGGCGCAGTTCGTCGGCCCCGGAGCAAGTTGGCTCTTGCGCCCCGGCTACTCCGTGACGTCGAACGGCCAGGTCAGCATCATCTCGTCGGCAGCATCGATCGGATCGACGTGACCCCGGAGCGGGTAGACACACTGCGCGAGGTCGAACAACTGGTCCTCCGTCAGGGGCGCCTGGCGATAGATCAGGTACGCATAGAACGAGCACTGCCACGAAAATCGATCGATCGGTTTCGCTGTCGCTGCCTGCGGGTTCATCGGCGCCAACAGAGGCAAGGTCCGTACCGACGCAAAAAGTGACGAAATGCGCGCCTGCCGCTCACCGGCTCGCCGTCANGCGCCGTTCGTCGGGCAGCAGCCAGGTCAAGACNCCNAGNAGCGGAAGATAGGCGCAGATGGCGTAGACGAACTCGATGCCGCGCGCATCGGCCACGGCGCCGAGCACGGCAGCGCCGAGGCCGCCCATGCCGAACGCGAAGCCGAAGAAGAGGCCCGAGACCGTGCCCACCTTGCCCGGCATGAGCTCCTGGGCAAAGACGAGGATGGCCGAAAAGGCCGACGCGATCACGAAGCCGATCACCACCGTGCAGGCCGTCGTCCAGGCGAGGTCGACGTGCGGCAACGCGAGCGTGAAGGGCGCAGCACCGAGGATCGATCCCCAGATCACCCGCTTGCGGCCGATCCGGTCGCCGATCGGGCCACCGAGGAGCGTGCCCGCGGCCACCGCCAGCAGGAAGACGAACAGGTGCATCTGCGCCGCCTGCAGCGAGGTGTGGAAGCGCGAGATCAGGTAGAACGTGTAGTAGCTCGTCAGGCTGGCGAGATAGAAGTACTTGGAAAAGATCAGCACGAGCAGAACGACGATCGATCGCGCGACCACCTTCCGAGGCAAGGTCGACTGCTGCGCCGCCGGCTTGTTCTTCGGCGTGCGCACCGCACCCGATTGGCGATGCTTGTACCAGGTGCCGACGCGCCAGAGCAGCGTGATGCCGACGAGGGCGGCGAGCGCGATCCAGGCGATGCTGCGCTGCCCGTACGGGATCACGAGCCAGGCGGCGATCAGCGGCCCCGCCGCGCTCCCGGCATTGCCGCCGACCTGAAAGATCGACTGCGCCAAGCCGTGCCGGCCACCCGATGCGAAGCGGGCGATCCGTGACGCCTCCGGGTGGAAGATGGCCGAGCCCGTGCCGATGATCACCGCCGCCAGCAGGAGCACCGCGAAGCTCGGCGCGAACGCCAGAACGAGCAGGCCGAGCAGGGTTGCGCCCATGCCGAAGGACAGCGAGTACGGCAGCGGATGCTGGTCCGTGTAGCGGCCCACCAGAGGCTGCATCAGCGACGCCGTGATCTGGTAGACGAGCGAGATGACGCCGATCTGTGTGAAGCTCAGCGCGAAATTGGCCTTCAGCAGCGGATAGATCGCGAGGATCGTCGACTGCGTCATGTCGTTCAGGAAATGCGAGAAGCTGAGCGCCGACAGCATGCGGAAATGGGTGTCGCTCGCCGGCGCAGGGCCTGCGACGCGCTGCGCGTTCGCTGCCGCGGCTGTGGAAGCGGAAGCAGACGAGCTCATGGGCAGGTCGAGGCGGACGTCATGGTCGGGCGCCTCATTGTCGGCGCGTGCGGCAGTCGCCGGGCTCAACCGGCAAGACCCGGGGCGCGGTGGTTCGAGACGATGTGCAGCTCGCGCTCGTTCGCCGGAATCCAGATGTGCTGGTAGTAGATCGGGTCCGACTCGCCCAGGTACGCCAGGGCGCGGATCGAGGTGCAGGTCTGCGTCTGGCCGATTCCGATCCGCAAGGCGATTTCCGGCGTTGTACGCTGCTGGCGCACCAGCAGATCCACCTTGTGGATCGCTTGGCCGACGGCGCGAAAGATGATCTCCTTGAAGTTCTGGCTCGAGAGCCTCTCGATCGGCGTCGACCGGAAGACCGGGAGGCGCGCTGCATCGACGACGAAGGTCGTGTAGACGGCGAACTCGTCGGCGACGCGGATCCTGCGATCGATCCTGATGACCTGGGGGCAGCGCAGATGCAGGCCCCAATCGCCGCTGGCCGCCAGCCGCTGGCGCGTCAGCACCTCCGGATAGACCGGCAGATACCCGTCGCCGTCGTCGTTGACGAATCGGCAGTGAAAGGGATGCTCCATCTGCCCGTCCGGCGCCCGGTCGGACACGAACGAGCCCTGGCCGGGCGTGCGGTGGATGACGCGCTCTTCGACGAGCTGGCGCAGGGCGCGCTGGATCGTGCCGAGGCTGAGCGGCAACACCTCGGCGAGCTCCTGCTCGTTCGGCATGCGCGTGCCGGGGGCGAGCTGCCCGCTCGCCACCGCGTGCAGCAGNGCATCGTGCAGGGCCATGTACTTCGGAAGGCCGGGCCGGTTGAAGCGGCCGAGCAGTTGCGACAGGTCTTTCGCGTCGAGCTTCGTCACGGCGACTTCCTGAAGATGTTGACCTGCTGCGATCCGTGGATACTATATAGCTTTGCATGAACTGACGATTGAACATGCCCGATCGACATCCGCCGCGCAACGTCCTCGTCATCATGTCCGACGAGCACAACCCGAAGGTCATGGGCTGCAGCGGCCACCCTGTCATCTCCACGCCGCACCTCGACGCGCTGGCGGCGCGCGGCACCCGCTTCAGCTCGGCCTACACGACCAGCCCGGTCTGCGTGCCGGCCCGCGCCGGCTTCGCTCTCGGCAAGTACATCCACCAGATCGGCTTCTGGGACAACGCCGACGCCTACGACGGCTCGCTTCCCAGCTGGCACCACGTGCTGCGCGGGCGCGGCCACGACGTGGTGTCGATCGGCAAGCTGCATTTCAACCGCACCGATGTCGATCACGGCTTCAGCGAGGAGCAGGTGCCGATGCACATCCTCGACGGCAAGGGCGACCTGCTCGGGCTGGTGCGCGACGACATCCCGCGACGCGGCGGCGCGAAGAAGATGGTGGCGATGGCCGGCCCGGGCGAGTCGTCGTACACGCTGTACGACCGCGACATCTGCGCCCGCGCCCAGGTCTGGCTGCACGAGCGCAAGACGAGACAGAAGGCGCATGCGGACGACGATGTGGCCAAGCCGTGGGCGCTGTTCGTGTCCTTCGTCGCGCCGCACTTTCCGCTGACCGCGCCGCCGGAGCACTACTACCGCTACTTCGATCAGACGCTGCCGATGCCGCGCCTCTATGCCCGGGAAGAGCGGCCCCGCCACCCCTATCTCGAAGACTATCGCAACAGCTTCTGCTACGACGATCACTTCAAGTCCGAGGCCGACGTGCACCGCGCGCTCTCGGGCTACTTCGGCCTGGTGAGCCTGCTCGACGAGCACATCGGCAAGGTCCTCTCGGCCCTGCGCGCGGCCGGGCTGGAGCCGACCACCGACATCGTCTACACGAGCGACCACGGCGACAACCTGGGCGCACGTGGGCTCTGGGGCAAGTCCACCATGTACGATGAGATCGCCGGCGTGCCGCTCATCGTCGCCGGGCCGAGCTTTCCCCGCGGCAAGGTGGTGAGCACACCGGTCAGCCATGTCGACGCATTCCCGACCATCCTCGAATGCGCGGGCGAATCCTTCGAGGCGGTTCGCGACGGGCATCCCGGCCATTCGCTCGTCGACCTGGCGCACGGGCTCGAGCCCGATCGCACCGTGCTGAGCGAATACCACGGCATGGGCTCGAGCACCGGCGCCTACATGATCCGGGTCGGCCGATTCAAGTACGTGTACTACGCGAAGTACCCGCCGCAGCTGTTCGACCTGGCGAACGATCCGGACGAGACCAGCGACCTGGCCGGCCACGCCGACATGGCGGCAACGCTCGAGACCTGCCGAACCAAACTGTTCGCCATGCTCGATCCGGTCGCCGTCGACGGCCAAGCCAAGGCGCGGCAGGCCGAGTTGCTGGCCGCCAACGGCGGACGCGATGCCGTGATCGCGCGCGGCGATCTCGGCTTCACGCCCGCGCCGGGCGTCGCCGCCACATTTCTCTGAACGACGAGCCCATGGGAATACAGATGCCTCGACGCCTCCACCCGGCCCTCGCGGCGGTCATCGCCATCGCCGCCATGGTCCACGCCGGCCACGCCGACGCCGAGGCATGGCCGAGCAAGCCGATCCATCTGATCGTCGGCTATCCGGCCGGCGGCGGCCTCGATTTCGTGACGCGCGCCGTCGCCCAGAGGCTGAGCGAGGGCCTGGGGCAGCAGGTGATCGTCGAAAACCGATCGGGCGCGAGCGGCTCGATCGGCGCCGACTACGTGGCCCGGGCCGCAGCCGATGGCTACACGCTGTTCATGGCCTCGCCAGCCGAAATCGTCGTCGGCCCGGCCGCCGGACAGAAGATTCCGTACAACCCGGAGACCGATCTNCTGCCGGTCGCGCTCGCCGGAGAGACGCCGCTGGTGATCGTCATCAACCCGGCCGTGCCGGCGAAGGATCTCGCCGAGTTCATCGCCTACGCGAAGGCGAACCCAGGCAAGCTGAACTACGGAACGCCCGGCACCGGCAGCTCGATGCAATTCGCCGGCGAAGCGTTCAATGCCGGCGTCGGCACGCAGATCCAGCACGTGCCCTACCGCGGCGCCGCACCTGCCCTGGCCGACGCGCTCGGCAACCAGGTGCCGATGGCCATCGTCGGCATGCCGCCGACGGTCGGCGCCGTGAAGGCGGGCAAGCTGCGGGCGATCGCAGTGACATCGCAGAAGCGCTCGAACGTCATGCCCGACGTGCCGGCCGTGGCCGAGCTCAAGGGCATGGGCGACTACCGATTCACGAACTGGATGGGCGTCTTCGCGCCGGCGAAGACGCCGGCCGCGATCGTCGAGCGGATCGGCGCCGAGATCGCGAAGATGGTGCAGGAGCCTGCCACTCGCAAGCTCCTGCTCGACAACGGCGTCGAGCCCCAGGGCATGCGCGGCGCCGAGTTCGCGGCCTTTCTGAATTCGGAACGGCAGCGCTACCGGAAGGTCGCGGCGGAGCGCGGTATCCATTTCGAAGAGTAGCCGGAACGAAGGAGTCGAGATGCACCTGTTGCGCACACTGATCGCGGCGTTGTCCCTGGCGCTGGCCGCCGCGAGCATCGGCATGAACCCTGCCTGCGCCGCCTATCCCGACAAGCCCGTGCGCGTGATCGTGCCCTTTGCTCCCGGTGGCGCGACCGACGTCGTGGCGCGCAGCCTGGCGTCGCGCCTCAGCCAGATGTGGAGCCAGCCGGTCGTGGTCGAGAACAAGCCCGGCGCGGGCGGCAACATCGGCGCCGACGTGGTGGCCAAGGCTGCGGCCGACGGCTACACGATCCTGCTGGCATCGCCGGCCGAAATCGTCATCAACCCGCACCTGTACGCGCGCATGCCGTACGACCCAGCGAAGGATCTCGCACCGGTCACGAAGATCGCCGCCGCGCCGCTCGTGCTCGTCGTCAATCCGTCGGTTCCGGCGCACACCGTGGCCGAGCTCGTCGAGTACATCAAGAACCAGAAGACCGGCGTCAGTTACGCCTCGTCAGGCACCGGTGGCCCGCAACATCTCGCGGCCGAGCAGTTCCGCCTGATGACGGGCATGAACCTGGTCCACATCCCGTACAAGGGCGGCGCGCCCGCGGTCAGCGATCTGCTGTCCGGCCAGGTGCCGATGTTCTTCGCGGGCTTGCCGCCGGCGCTGCCGCACATCAAGGCCGGCAAGCTGCGCGCGCTGGCCGTCACCACGGCCACGCGCTGGCCGGCCTTGCCCGATGTGCCGACCGTCTCGGAAGCGGGTCTTCCCGGCTTCAACATCGAGAACTGGCAGGGCATCTTCGTGCCTGCGGGAACGCCGCCGGACATCATCAACCGGCTGGCCCGCGACATCGCCACGGTCGCCGGCGAAAAGGAGTTCTCCGATCGCCTGACCGCGCAGGGCGCGGCACCCGCGACGATGTCGCCGGCGGAGTTCACCGCCTTCGTGCGTGCGGAAACCATCAAGTACGGGCGACTCGTGAAGGAATCGGGAGCAAAGGTCGAATGAGATCCGATGACATGACACGAAAGCTCCCGACCGAAGCCGGCACCGCCGATCGGCGCCGCGTCGTCGGCGCGGTCGCGGCGATCGCGGCGCTGCTCGCCCTGCCGGCACGGGCGCAGTCGTTTCCGGGCAAGCCCTTTCGCCTCATCGTCCCGTTTCCGCCCGGCGGCCCGACCGACATCGTCGCCCGCCCGTTCGCGCAGATGCTGGCCGAGTCGTCGGGGCAGCAGGTGATCGTCGACAACCGCGGCGGTGCGGGCGGTTCGATCGGCGCCGACATCGTCGCCAAAGCGGCACCCGACGGCTATTCGCTCCTGATCGGCACTGTCGGCACGCACGCGATCAACCCGGCCCTCTACCGCAAGCTCCCCTACGACGCGACCAAAGACTTCACGGCGCTCGGCCTGATCGCCTCGGCGCCGGTGGCGGTGGTCGTCAATCCGCGTGCGCCCTATGCCAGCATCGCCGAGCTCATCGCCGCCGCGAAGAAGGATCCGGGCGGCATCAATTTCGGCTCGGCGGGCAATGGAACGCCGGGCCATCTCACCGGCGAAATGTTCGCCAAGGCGGCCGGCGTCGAGCTGAAACACGTTCCCTACAAGGGCAGCGCACCGGCCGTCAGCGATCTGCTCAGCGGCCAGATTCCGCTCATGTTCGATCCGGTGCAGTCGGTGCTGCAGCACGTGCGTGGCGGCAAGCTGCGCGCGCTCGCCGTCAGCAGCGCCGAGCGCTCGTCCGTGCTGCCGCAGGTGCCGACGCTCAACGAGTCGGGCCTGAAGGGCTTCGAGGCGACCGCCTGGTGGGCGCTGTTCGCGCCGGCCGGCCTGCCGCCGGCCATCGCCGCGACGCTGACCGCCGATGCCAGACGCATCGTCGAGGCGGCGCCGTTTCGCGATCGCCTGCTCGAGATCGGGGTGCAGACGCCGGGCGGCTCGACGCCAGCCTTCGCCGACTTCCAGCGCGCCGAGATCGCCAAGTGGGGCCGTGCCGTGCGCGACTCCGGTGTGACGCTCGACTGATGGTTGGCGCGACCTCATGGCAACGAGCGGTCACGGACGCAAGGTGAACCCCGGATGAAGCTGAACGATGAAGAGAAGGCGATGCTGGCGGGCGAGCTGGGCCGCGTGCCGCAGATCGCCGTCGAGCACCAGATCAAGGTCGGAGATTTCTTCGGTGCCCCCGATTTCGTACCCGTCTCGCAGGCCCACATCATGGCCGACACCGAAAGCCTCGGCGAAGCCGGCGTGCGCTGGCTCGAAGCCATGGCCGACGAAGACGGCGGCCGCGGNCGCGTGCGCATCCCGACGATCACCGATCCGCGCGGCACCGATTTCGCCAAGGCGGCCCTGCTCAAGCACGCGCCGTGGATGCTCACGCTCGAACGGCGCACGATCGACGCCTTCATCCGTCTCGGTGTGTCGATGACCGACACCTGCATCAACTACCAGACGATCCAGGCGCCGACGCGCGGCGAGCATGTCGCGTTCGGCGACACCGGNGTCGTCATCTATTCCAACTCCGTCTGCGGCGCGCGTTCGAACTTCGAAGGCGGCCCGTCGGCGCTGTCGGCCGGCCTCACCGGGCGCACGCCGCGCTACGGTTTTCATCTCGACGCACAGCGCCAGGCCACGGTCCGACTTCGCGTCGACTGGACGCCGACGACGCTCAACGACTGGGGCGCGCTCGGCGGCGTCATCGGCAAACTGGCCGGCAACTACTGGTCGGTGCCGGTCGTCGAAGGGCTCGAAGGCGCGCCCGGCTCGGATGCGTTGAAGCATTTCGGCGCCGCGATGGCGAGCTTCGGCTCGATCGCCCTGTTCCACCTGGTCGGCATCACGCCCGAGGCGAGCCGGCTCGGCGACGTCAGCGGCGATCGGTTGCCGGTGTCGAGGCGCATCGGCCAGGCCGACGTCAAGGCCTTGCAGAACGCCTACGCGGCGTCCGACGAGATCGACGTCGTCGTCTTCTCGGCACCGCAGCTGAGCCTCTACGAGCTGCGCCGCATTGCCGAGCTGTGCGAAGGCCGTCGCTTCCTGAAGCCCGTCCTCGCCATGACGAGCCCGCAGGTCAAGCCCGATGCCGATCGCATGGGCTTCACGGAGCGCATCGAAGCAGCCGGCGGACAGGTGATGAGCGGCATGTGCTTTTACCAGTCGTATGCGCGCGAGATGGCCGAGGCCAACGGCTGGAAGCGGCTGGCGACGAACAGCGCCAAGCTCGTCAACATCCTCGGCGGTTACGGCTACGTCCCCATGCTGGCGACGATGGAGCAGTGCATCGAAGCGGGCGAGACGGGAAGGCTGTCATGAGCACCGGCATGGCGTCGATCGGCGACGGAGCGACGCCTATCCATGAATTCAAGGCCCGTCACGGCATCGGCGCCAAGGTGCGCGGCGTCGCGCTCGTCGCGAGCGACGGCTTCAGCGCGCGCTACGACCTCGACCGCATCGCCGGCATCTTTTCGCGGCCCGGGCACAAGCTGGCGGGCCAGTCGTACGTCGGCCGCGTGCTCGTGCTCGACACCGCCAAGGGCGGCGTCGCCAGCGCCTGGATGCTGCACGAGATGGCCTCTCGCGGCGTGGTGCCGCTGGCGATCGTCTTCAACAGCGTCAATCCGATCCTTGCCCAGGGCGCGGCCTTCGGCAACCTGACGATGCTCGCCGGTTTCGACGAGGACATCACGTCGAAGGTGCCGTCGGGAGCGACGGTCGAGATCGACCCGGCAACGCGGCTGTTGCGGGTTTTCTAGACGCCCGGCTAGGTGTCGAGCGCGAGATGGACGAGCAGGCCCTCGACGGGTTGCTCGTCCTGCTGGCGAACCACTTCGCGCGCCACGCCGCGCACGCCGAAGCCGTGCGCCGCAGCGAGCCGACGAATCGATGGCTCGCTGTGCGCGAAGCGCAGGGTGGGAAGCAGGTCGTAGCCGAGCTCCGCGTCGCACGACTCGACGGTGAATCCGAAACTGCCTTGCGGTGTCAGCACCCGGCGGGCGCCAGCAAAGACAGCCTGCAGATCGCCGATGTAGATGAAGGCGTCGCAACAGACGATCAGGTCATAGCGCTCCTTGGCGCGCAGCAGGTGCTGCTGCAGATCGGCCAGCACGAGCCGCGCATAGCGACCGGTCTTTCGCGCTTCGGCGAGCATGCGCGCCGACAGGTCGACGCCGTCGATGCGGCGCACCGCCGCGCCCAGCGCCACGCCCGTGAGGCCGGTGCCGCAACCGAGATCGAGAGCGGCGTCGAACGGCGCGTCGCGGTCGCGTACGAGGAGGTCGGCGAGAAGCCGGGGAGCCCGGTACTGCAGCTCCTGCACGAGATGCCTGTCGAACCGCTCCGCGTACTGGTCGTAGAGGGCACTGACGAAGCCGGCGGGTGCGCTCGACGCCACCGGTCCGACGCCCACGGCGCTCAGAAAGAAAGCGTTCAGCGCCGGGTCGTCGCCGGCCGCGATGGCGCACCCGAAGCACTGGCTCGCTTCGGCGAGCCGGCCGGTCCGGCGCAACAGATTGCCGAGTTGGCGCCAGGCCCTGCCATTGCCGGGATCGAGAGCCGTCGCCTGCAGGAAGCAGGCATAGGCGTCGTCGGTCCGGTGGCCAGCCTCGAGAGCGAGGCCGCGTTGCAGGGCAGCCGCCGACTCGGCCTGCCCTTCCTGCCTCAAGGCGCGTTCTTGAGGTTCTTGTCGAGGA
>JGI24140J50213_10001076_pt1 | contig 12250 bp, 15 predicted proteins | sample BarGraIncu00222A_FD_50213 | JGI IMG/M metagenome (IMG submission 50213)
CTTCTTGTATTAATTCAGATGGTGTTTTTTGTAGACAATCAGTGTAAAACTGCATACCAAATAAGTAATTGCTTACAGTGTTTTTACTTGCATTTCTAGCCACAAAAGTGTCAAGCCATTCAATAATAAATTCATCTTTCTTCAGTTCATCAACTTTCATCGCATAACATCCTATTTATATTATTATTTATACTTACTAAAATATTTACCTGTGTTGTGCGAAGTATCTGTGATTACGAGTAAACAATAATAAATGTATCAGTAACTTATTCTCCAGTTTTTGACGCTTCTGGACAGCTGATGGCTATCTCAGTTATTGGCAGAGACATTACTGCGCAAACCAATGCGCAAAAATTACTGGAAAAAGCTGAAGAAGCCAGAAAAAAAGAAATCCATCATAGAATCAAAAATAATCTTCAAGTGATCTCTTCCCTTCTTGACCTACAAGCTGAAAAGTTCCTAAATATAGAATGTGTTGAGAATTCGGAAGTTCTGAGCGCTTTCGGAGAAAGCCAAGACAGAGTAATGTCAATTGCCCTGATCCATGAAGAACTGCATGAAGGCAGAGGAACAGATACACTAAACTTCTCACCATACCTGAAAAGTCTTGTTAAGAACCTTTTCCAGACTTATAGGCTTGGAAATGCCAATACCAGCTTGAATATTGAACTGGAAGAAAACATTTTCTTCGACACGGATATCGCAGTTCCATTAGGCATAATCATTAACGAACTCGTTTCAAATTCTCTCAAACATGCATTTATAGGAAGAGATAAAGGAGAAATTCGAATCAAACTCCGTAGAGAAGAAAAGGGGGAATACAAAAAGAAAGGCTGTAAGAGTACTAGTTTTACCCTGGCCATTTCAGATAACGGTGTAGGCATCCCCGAAAACCTGGATATTGAAGATCTTGATAGCCTTGGGCTTCAGCTGATAACTACCCTTGTAGACCAGTTAGATGGGGAACTTGAGCTGAAAAGGAACAATGGGACGGAATTCACTATAAGGTTCCCAATAAAAGAAACAGATAAACAAATTGAGCCAAATAAATAGTTCTGTTACAAAAATCAAGCCAAAAAACGGTTTTTGCAACAAACCGATACTATCCAAAATCAGTGAGAAGGTCACAGGTCAAAAAGACAATTAAGAATTTAGTAATATACTTGTTATGTGAAATAAAGTAGAATGGATTCCAAAAGCGAGAGTTTTCGCAATCAAACAATCGTAAAGCAAATAAAGGCAAGTTTGCACTGTATAATTTAATAAACAGCTTAATATACATGATTTACACTAATATTTGCGATCAACGTGTCAGAAAAAAGAAGTGTACCTTTAAGGGAGCACCTGCTAGCCCTTAAGCCCTGCAGGCATGGAGGGCTGATTCAGGAAACGTCTGAGACTTACGGGATTCCTGAATGCGAAATTCTTGACTTCAGTGCTAACTTTAATCCTCTGGGAAATCCTTTTGAGTATCCGGAAACCGGATTAAACTTTGATAGTATCCTCAAAACGAGTCTTGGAAAACTTATGAAGTATCCTGATAACAGGTATCTGGAGTTTCGGGAGGCTGCTGCAAGGTTCGTAGGATTAGGGGTAACTCCACAGAATATTATTCCAGGTAACGGCTCTACGGAAATCGTTAGGCTTGTAGTCGAATGTGTAGTTGAAAAAGGAAATACTGTCCTTCTCCCATGGCCCACTTTCGGGGAATATGAGATGCAATGCCGAATTATGGGGGCAGAACCTGAATATCCCAGACAGGACGAGGTAGAAACACTTCCTGATGAGGTTCTGGAAAAAGCGAAAATCCTTTTCATTTGCAACCCTAACAACCCTACAGGAAAGCTCCGTACCAGAGAAGAAATCAATGCTCTTGCAGAGCGCTGCAAAAAGCATAAAACTCTTCTTTTCGTAGATGAAGCTTTCATAGAACTCTCTGACCCTGCGCAGAGTGTTGCAGATCTCGCAGCAAGTAACAACTACGTTTTTGTTATGCGCTCTCTTACAAAGGACTTTGCAATCCCCGGAATCAGGATGGGCTTCGGGATAGCCGCCCCTGAGATGGCTGAGATCCTGAATACCGCCAGGCTCTCCTGGAACCTTGGGACCGTGGCAAATGCTACAGGAACCGCCCTTCTTAATATCGAAGGCGGNATGGACAACCCATATCTGAAAAAANCAAGAGCCATGATCCGGNAAGAAGGAGAAAAGTTCAAAGCAAAACTTGACAGGATCAGGGGATTCAAAGCAGGNGAAGTGAATGTTAACTTTATCTTTGTCGATATCAGCAAATTCATNCTTGATTCAAGTGAATTGAGTAAGCGTCTNGCAGCTCGTGGAGTCCTTATTCGGGACTGTGCCTCATTCCATGGCCTTGGAAAAGACTACATCAGAGTTGCAGTCAGGACTGCAGAAGAAAATGACAGGCTCATTGCTGTAATCGGGGATGTTATTACCCAGTGGGGCAAAGAACAGGCAAAGAATGAGCTGCAGCATGTGATCGAAAAGGCCTCTGAAGAAGGCATAGGAGGCAGGAAGACCTGCGAATACTACCCCTGTCATTTTGAAGGCCAGAACTGCACCTTTTGCTTCTGTCCATTTTATCCCTGTGAGAATGAAAAAACAGGGGGGAAATGGATCCAGAGCTCAAGAGGCGGAAAGGTATGGAGTTGCGTTGACTGCCATCTTGTTCACAATAAGGAAATAGCCCAGAAAATCCTTGACTGCCTTATGCAGGAAGGGGATACTGACGAACTTGTGAAAGTAGCCTGGAAAGAAGTGATGGAGCCTATCTTATGATTGTGCCGGACAGCGGGCACCTTGCTCTGGTACTTCTGCTTGCGGCAGGTATAGACCTAATTTTTGGGGAGCCCCCGGCTGCCGTGCATCCTGTCGTGTGGATAGGAAAATTAATTAACTTATTGAAAAATGCAGCTCCAAGAACCCACAGGAAATTTTATGGAGTTATAATGGCCCTCTGCTGTGTTTTTTTCGCAGCTTTACTGGGTTATTCCGTTCTCTACATCGCATCCCTTCCTGGAATTCCGGGGATTCTTGCACTCTTTATTGAAGCTTATTTCCTGAAGGCTACATTTGCTATTAATTGTCTGCTGAGTCCGGCCAGGGAAATTTACAAGCACCTTGAAGAAAACAGGCTTGAGAAAGTTAGGGAATTGCTCCCAATATATGTGAGCAGGAACACTTCCAAACTGACCAAGACCCAGATGTCTTCTGCAGTTATTGAATCCGTATCAGAGAATTACGTAGACGGCATCCTGAGCCCCATTTTTTATTACGCCCTCTTTGGGGAATTCGGGCTTGTCGCTGCATATGTGTTTAAAGCTATAAGTACCCTGGATTCCATGGTTGGATATAAAACCGAACCGTATAAGGAACTGGGGTACTTCTCAGCGAAATCAGATGATGTATTGAACTGGATCCCTGCCCGAATATCTGTTATATTTATTCTTGCCGCAGCTCTTATAGTGGCTCTGCTCCCGAAAAAACAGGGAAAAATCAATCCCTTCAACAGCATAAGGAGCGCCATGGAAGATGGAATGAATACTCCGTCCCCGAATTCCGGTTATCCCATGGCAGCGACTGCAGGAGCTCTTGGGATTAAACTTGAAAAACCCAACACTTATGTGCTGGGAGCCTCGTATCCCCCCACGGAAATAAAAGATATAAAAAGGGTATCCCAATTAATAGCAATTGCTTCAGGATTCTCACTTGCTGCCTTTACAGCAGTGATCCAGATAGCAGGGATTTACCTGTATCCTTGATTCCCATTTACTTGCACAACCCGGTTTTTATCCGTTTCCGAATTTTATGCGGAACCAGGTTTGAGAAAACCGGAGTAAGCCAGACGAAGATCGGAGTTAAGCCAGACGAACAATACTCTGCCTGAAGCAATAAAATCCATTTATTAATCGGTATAAAGATTTAAACCCGATTTAAAAGTTAATTATTTTCGAAAGCTAATATAACCGTTTTGACAATCCCGAAGTGATCTNATGAAGTTATCNGATATTGAGGAAAGGGACCTGAAAAAAGGGCAGCCTGAAAAAGTAGAGGGAAAAGCTACCGTTGACATTCTCGATGTCCTTGCTGAAGAAGGCATCAGTATTCAGGATCTTGCAGATACGGCTCTCGAAATGTATGTCCCGCATCCTGGGCTTGAGACCAGGGAAAAAGCAGACGCTTTATTTAAAAGGGAACTCAAATACGCTCTTTCGGATCCAAACCTCTGCCTTCTGATTTATTCCGGGATCCTGCTCGAGAGGGAGGGCAGGGCAGGAAACCTTCCGAACCTCAGCAAAAGTTCCTATGAAAAAGACCTGAGTTTTATAATTGCAGATGAGGTGCTTGGCACAAGCATTGCAACCTATATCGGCGGCTCCAAAGGCGCATTCGAGTTTGTCAGGTATGACAAACAAAAGCCAGGAATCCTTGCAAATCTTGGACCGTTTATGGATGATGTGATAGGGGGCCTTATAGGAGGGGTGTCCTCCAGTATGTATTCAAGAGGTATGGCAGAGTTTCAAGGAAAAGATTGAAAAACAGGCGGTATATCATGAATTCATTTTTACTTGCTTTTAAATCGGGTTTTGGCTTCCTGTCCACGATCCCTGTGGGAATCAGCATGGAAGGGATCGATGAGCTTATGAAAAAAATATATTTTTACCCTATTGTGGGAGCCGTACTCGGAATTCTCATAGGGGCAGTTGCGTATATAGGGCAGGTGATATTTCCGGGTCCTGTCCTTGCAGCCCTTATTATGGGATTCCTATATTACATTACTGGTTTTAATCATCTTGATGGGGTCACTGATCTCGGGGACGGTTTTATGGCCCACGGATCGCTTGAAAAGAAGCTCAGGGCTCTGAAAGACACGAACCTCGGGACAGGAGGGGTGTCCTTCTGTATTCTGCTGTCACTTACCCTGTACGGTTCGATAAGGGCAGTCCAGGAAGAAGGCCTGGTTGCCGGATCTAACCTTCCAATGTTGATGTTTTCATCAATGTTTATTGCAGAGGTTAGTGCAAAGCAATCCATGCTGACTATCGCTGCTTTTGGAAAGCCCATACCACCGCAGGAAAAACAGGCTTATCCGGGCCTGGGGGCTATGACTATAAACGGAGCGACCCGAAAAAATTTCATTATAGGATTTATATTCGGGGCCATTGTATGTTCTCTGCCTTTTGGATGGATAGGGCTGTTGCCTTATCTGGCAGCCTGTGCCTCGGCTCTGGTAATTCTTAACAGAAGTTATGCCCATTTTGGCGGCTTAAATGGCGACGGGATAGGTACTGCTAACGAAATTGGCAGGGTGACTGCCTTGATTATTATCGCAGTTATCCTGAAACTTTCATTAAACGGATACATGGGAGGTTTATAATGGACGCTATTGTAATGGCAGGGGGATTCGGACAAAGGTTTGGAATGGGGGAAAAGCCATGCGTAGAACTGCTTGGAAAACCACTCATAAGTTATGTGATAGATACCCTTAGATCCACAGAGAATATAGATCGGGTCTTTGTAGCGGTCTCACCTGTAACCCCTAAAACCGAAATTATGATTCAGGAACGGTATAAAGGAGAAATCCGGGTAATCAGGACCTTTGGAGGAAACTACGTAGGGGATATGATCTATGCAGTGGAGACTGCAAAAACAACTGGCCCGGTAATGATTATTATGTCAGACCTTCCCCTTATAGACCCCGAGCTTATAGGTTCTGTAATCGAGAAATACAGGGAGGAGGGAAAGCCAGCACTTTCGGTATATGTCCCGATTAATATTTGCAAAGGAGCCGGAATCAGGCCGGACACNGTCTTCAACAANGATGGAAAACTTATNGTGCCTACTGGAATTAATATTCTGGACAGTTCCCAGATCAGAAACGAACAGGAAGACTTTAATCTGATACTTGAGAATCCCAGGTTAGCAATTAACGTAAATACCGTAGAGGACCTGGAGCGCTGCAGAGATCTGCTGCAGTGACAAACTAAAATTTGCTAGAGGTGTCATAGATTCTATCTTTAAAAAACCTTATATTGAGCCGCGATGGAAAAAAAATACTGCGTGGTGTTAACCTTGAGGTAGGGGATAGGGAAATCCACAGCATCATCGGTGCAAATGGAGCAGGAAAAAGTACACTTGCCTACACCCTGATGGGGCTTCAGGGCTACGAACACGAAGAAGGAAGCCTCACTTTTGATGAGGAAGATATTACAAAGCTTTCGATAAGCGAACGTGCAAAAAAAGGCATCACACTTGCCTGGCAAGAGCCTGCCCGCTTTGAAGGGCTGAAGGTTAGAGATTATCTGGCAATCGGGGCAAAAGGCAATGGAGGCATCACGGAAGAGGAACTAAGAGAAGCCTTGAGAAAAGTCGACCTTAAGCCTGACAAATATCTTAACATGGAAGTTGGCGAGGCACTTAGCGGAGGCGAAAGGAAGCGTATAGAACTTGCCTCTATAATCACAATGAAACCGAAACTTGCAATTCTTGACGAACCCGATTCAGGGATTGATGTTGTTTCATTAAAGGAAATAATAAATTTCATCCAGACTCTCAAGGAAAACGGATCTTCTGTACTCGTAATAACACACAGGGAAGAAATTGCAGCTGCTTCCGATAAAGCATCTTTGATGTGTGAAGGGGCTATTCTCAGGAGCGGAGACCCCATAGAAATTAGCGAATTTTTTAAAAACAGGTGTATACCGTGTGACAGCAGGGTATCCCCACCGAAGGCGGTCTGACAATGAACCAGATTACTCTTAATACGCTTTCCACAGAAATGGCTGAAATATCTGCAGCCTATACGGCAGCAGGGGGGGATGCTGCAGTCCTCCGTAAACATGAGCTTGCAAGTCTTGTAGTAAGTGGAAACAAAGTGCTCAATGCAAACGGGACATAAGGCATTGTTCTTGAAAAACATGAAACAGAATACGGAGTGGACATTAAAATGAAAATCAAGAAAGGGTACAAAATTCCACTCCCTGTCCACCTCTGCTTCGGACTGGTCCCGAAAGACGGACTCCAGGAAATTAAGATGGATTTCGTTGCCGAAGAAGACTCAGCTGTTGAACTCATAGCCCACTGTACTTTTCCTAATGCGGTAAATGTAGTACATAAAATGGACGCTCAAATGCTTATAGGAAAGAACGCCTCATTAAAATACACGGAAACCCACTTCCACGGCCCTCATGGAGGAATTCAGGTTATTCCGAAGGCCCATATAAAAATCGAGGAAGGAGGACGTTACTACACTAATTTTTCACTTGTTTCAGGTAGTGTAGGATATCTGGAATTTGATTATAGCGTTGATGCCGGAAAAGATTCTATCTGTGAAATGGTTACGAAGGTATACGGGAAGAAAAATGACAAAATAAAAATACTCGAAAAAATATCTCTTAATGGGGAAAATGCCCGAAGCGTAATCAAAAGCCGATTAGCCATTACCGATGACGCGGAGTCGGAATTCAGGGGAATTACTGAGGGTCACGCTCCCGGAGCCAGGGGACACGTGGACTGCATGGAAGTTATCCAGGGAAACGCAAAAGCCGAAGCTATCCCCATTGTACGTGTTGATAATCCTCTGGCTAAGGTAACCCATGAAGCTGCAATCGGTTGTGTGGATAAAAAAGAGGTCGAAACTCTCATGGCCCGCGGCCTTGAAGAAGACGATGCTATCGATGTTATTGTAAAGGGAATGCTGGCATAAAACCTTTCCATTCCTTTTTACCTGGAGTATCCATCATTCAGGTGATTCAGTCCGAGAACACGGAAAAATTCGTCTAGAGACCTGAAATTTAATCTGTACATGAGGTGGGAAACATAATTGGCGAGATTATTATCCTCGAGAAAAAATATTCCGAAAAAAACCTTCANCTTATTACAGGAAGGAAAGACATTTCTGCACATCGTCAGGATATACCTGAAGAGATGCTGCTTTTAAGTGAAGCTATAGAAGATCCACTCAAACTCCCTTATCTACTGGATACCTTCTACACTGCACATATAAAAAACGAAAAAGCCTTTCATTTTGCTCTTCTGCGAGTCCAGGTAGATTCCGACCTCAGGATGCATGAGGATCTTCAGAAATATCAGCAAAGGAAGTATGTAGCCGAAACCCTGGAAAAGTTACTCTATGGAGAACTTCTGCTTTCGGTAGGAGAAACCGTAGGCATGGACGCTGATTGATGTACCTGTCTTCTCAATATACCTTCTTCTTTTTATATGACATTAGGAAGGGTAGTGCTGGAAATACAGTCTTTCCAGCAACCTTAAAGAACATACCAGTCCGTATCATCGACAGATAAATCTTCCCTCAGGCCGACTTTTCTTCTGGGAATCTTGAGAGCTTCGGTAATTGCATCGGAAAGGTCCTGAAGGTACTCTTTAGAGGAGAGACTATTATAGATAAAGGACTTCTCGGGCTGGAGCATACTCTGAATTGTAGATTCCCTGGGGACAATATCCAATTCTATGTCAACTATTTCCATAGCCTTTTCCATCGCAGTCCGGAAATCTCCTATACAATAGGCTATTCTGTGCCTGTAGTTATTTCTCGTTTTTTCAAGATAAGCGGCAAGCCTTTCGCTTTCTATTTTTATGAAGTCTCGTTTGATCTTTGCCACATTGCATTTTCCCATCATGAAACTGTAATTCATGAAAGGATATTGCGTATCAAGTTCCCTGGGAGTAATTCCACAGGTTCCAAAGGTCACTATGTGTACATCCTCAGGCTTTACGATTCCAAAAATTACTCGATCGAACTTTTTATGGGAAGGGCTTTCATGATATGGTTTTTTTTTGGAACAGGGGACGAACACACAGAGCTCCCGAAATGGGGCTTCATACTCGTTCAGGACCCATTCATTGGCCCTTATCATATCCGGATGATAAATTATCTTATCAGTATCGAGAGGTTCTTGAGAACGTTCATCTTCAGGAATAATGGGTTTCATAAACGTCAAAGCAATTGAGTCTGGAGATTGTATATATACTTAACTAGCTTCAGCTAGCAGCAAGATATGTCAGCATTTGTAAATTTGTAAGCATTTTAAAATAGCACAGGGCAAATAAAATAGAAAGCATGTAATATATCAGAATAATATAAATAATAGAAAAAAGAATGTTATTGAATATTATTAGAAAGTAAAGGTTAAAAAACACTAAAGATTCAGGTAGAACCTCCTTCCATCTAGCAANCTCAACCCTTTTCAGCATAAAAATATCTTGACATGTAGTCGGTGTTCTCTAAAAACTGAGTGAAATATAAATAACGGAGCAAAACGCCTAAAACAGTGGTCTTATGGCAAACTCTATCCACGAGATGATCAGAACAAGCTTCAGATGCGAAGACATGGTAAAATATGTACTCGGTTTGAAATCTCTTGACGTCGAAGCATACAAAGCCCTGCTCTTAAATGGCCCACTAACAGCCGAAAAATTAGGGGAAATTCTTAACAGGGAAAGGAGTACTGCATACCGTTCTCTACAAAACCTTCTGACATGCGGAATTGTCTATAGAGAAACAAGATCCATCGAGAGCGGAGGATACTACTATGAATATGTAGCCCTCGAACCCCAGGAAACGAAGCAGATGGTAAGGAAAATTGTTGATGAATGGTACGATCGGATGAATGAGCTGATCGAAAAAATGGATAGTAAAGTAAGTGCCCTTCATCCTGAGAATGGATGAGGAGAAAAATGAGTATAAAAATAGAAGGGAATGAAAGCAGACCGAAAAAGTTTTGGCTGAATTCACTGTTTTAATCCGTCTACAAAATCTCCCATTCTCTCTATTGCTTTTCTAAGGTCATCCATAGACGCTGCATACGCACATCTAAGGAAACCTTCACCTGCTTCTCCAAAGACGTCTCCCGGGATTGTGACAACCTTCTTTTCGTCCAGAAGACGCTCTGCAAACTCGGAAGAAGAAAGTCCGGTACCCCCTATATAGGGGAAGGCGTAGAATGTGCCTTTGGGATTACAGCACTCAAGCCCTATATTGTTAAAACCCCTGACGATAAAGTGTCTTCGCCGGTCATATTCTCGAACCATCCGTTCCATTTCCCCTTTACCGTTTTGAAGAGCTTCAATAGCCCCTATCTGAGAAGTTATGGGAGCGCAGAGCATGGAGTACTGGTGAATCATCATCATTGAGTGTATAATCTCAGAGGGACCCATTGCAAAACCTAGCCTGAGCCCTGTCATTGCGTAAGCCTTGGAAAATCCGTTCAGCATGACAGTCCGTTCTTTCATACCCTCCAGAGAAGAGAATGGGACGTGAGTGCTTCCATAGGTTAGACACTCGTAAACCTCATCCGAGATAACAAATAGATCATTCTCCACAACAAGGTCGGCAATATCCTCGAGCCCCTCTTGTTTCATAATTGCTCCTGTGGGATTGTTAGGGAAGTTGAGAATTATTGCCTTAGTTTTATTCGTGATTGCAGGCTCGAGGGCTTCTGCAGTCAGGCTAAAGTCATCACTTCTGTAAGTGGGAACGATAACAGGCTTACCTCCTGCCAGGATAACCGACGGGACATATGCTACATAAGAGGGCTGGACCACAATTACCTCATCACCCGGGTTTACCAATGCCCTGATGGCTATATCCAGGCCTTCGCTTACACCCGTGGTAATCAGTATTTCGGATTCGGGATCATAGTCCAGACCATAACGCCTGTAATAGGTTCTGGTAAGTTCGTTTCTGAGTTCAGGAAGCCCGTAATTTGAGGTATATGAGGTCTGCCCTTTTTCCAGAGAATGGATGCACATTTCTCGGATGTGCCAGGGAGTAATGAAATCGGGCTCTCCTACGCCAAGGGAGATTACATCCTCAAGTCCGGAAACCAGATCAAAAAAGCGGCGTATTCCTGAAGGTGGGATGTTCTTCACAGCTTCAGCAACAAATTTCGAAGGATCGCATGGAGGTCTCAATCAAACACCCCTGAGAAAAATTATATTAATAGATGAAATGTAAAGCTGGATGGGGGATCAGGCTTTAAGCTATCTCGTATTAAAACGAGACTGGCAGCCTTTTGATCGCCTCAGGTTCGTGGAGAATAACCCCGTCTTCTTTGTATGTCTTCAGTACAAAGTGGGTTGACGTACTCTTTACCTGGTCAAGGGTTGCAATTTTCTCTGCTACGAAAAAGGCAACATCCTTCATTGATTTTCCCCGGATGGTAAGGGATATGTCATAGTCCCCGGACAAGAGCCTTACAGACCTTACTTCTGGAAACTTATAGATCCTTTCTGCGATTGCCTGGTAGCCCAGATTGCGCTCGAGAGTAACCTTCAGCTCAATCACAGCATATACATAATTTTCCCCAACCAGATCCCAATCAACGATTGTCTTGTAGTGCCGGATAACTCCTGTTTCTTCAAGTTTTGCGATCGTCTGGGTAACTTCTTGTGCAGACATATCTGTAAGGGCTGCAATTTCTTCGGGACTTGCTCGAGCGTCATTTNCAAGAATTTCCAGTATATGTCGAATCTGTTCGTCCATGGTGATCACCGGCACAAAGGAAGGAAATTTGTTAAGGCCCTTGCCTCCGAGGTTAAGTTATATTAAATTATTCAATTAATACAGCNTTTACAACNCCNTCCTGNCCTGGTCTGCTCGTTACTCTCGCAGTTCCGATAGGAGTTCTTATGACGGAGCCTCTTGTCAGAATATTNCGCCTGACATAGTGTTTGTTTGCAGTGTTGTCAATAACTGTCTCAATAGGGGCAGTGACGGTCTTTCCGTCTTTGGGATTGGTTACGTTTGCAACGTTGCACTGGAGAAGTCTAACCTTCCTGTTGCCTCCCATTGTTTGGACATTTTTCCTCTTTATTTCACTTATACGGGTTTCCGCAGATTCGCGGCCCATTTCGAACTTACGCTTCCCGCGGGCAGCAATAACTTTCCCACCGGTCACTTTTCTTTTGGAATTACCTTGCCATCTCATATTAAAACCTCATACGCGTATTGAAATTGTAATCAATATTTATAATTATTAACCTGTACTTTCCGATTGTAAATATACCTGTAATCCTGATGACCCTGATCTGGTAATCTTATCAGGGCAAAATCACACTTAGCAGTAGCTGAATTGCTCTGATAATATATTAATTGTATTAGCAGGAGTACTTAACTAGCATATTTGCTATGGACTTACCAATACAAATAGAATCGTATAAGAACTTTGCGATCAGACAGTCAGATAAGTCTCAATTTTTTACTTGTCTT
>JGI24140J50213_10001077_pt1 | contig 12248 bp, 12 predicted proteins | sample BarGraIncu00222A_FD_50213 | JGI IMG/M metagenome (IMG submission 50213)
GATCGATGGCGAGCACGCGGATGTTGCCCAGGATGATTTCGGAAGTGACGATGTCATGATCGCCGCTCTTCTCGCGTCGCGACAGGATCACATCGACGCGGTCGTTGGGCAGGATAAAGCCGCCGGCGCCCGTTTCAGGGGAAATCTCGGTCGACACGGCACGCATGCCGCCCGGCAGCACCGCCGCCATGAATCCGGAGCCATTGGNCTTGACCAGCTTCGGTTCGCGGATCGGCTCGCCGGCGATAAATGGCGACCGCGCGATCGATCCGGCAATCTGGGCGGTCGCATCCGGGCGGTCGGTACGACGAATGAAGTTGTTGCTCGCGGTCGCGGCCGGCCATGTCTGCCATTGCACGTCGTCCGGGCCGACGGATTGCCCAAGCCCGATATCGGCTTTCGCCACCAGGACATCGACGGTCGGCAATTGTACCGTCGGCTCGGGCACAGCTGCCTTTTCAGAGCCACTTGCGAGATAGGCGGCGACGGCGCCGGCGGATAAAGCAATACCCAGAACGACAATGCGCGCGGTTTTCATACGCTTTACTCTACTCTTGATACGCTACTCTACTGACGTCGAAGTCCCCGGCAAATCCGGTCGATACGCGGCCAATCGCAGCCGGACACACCCATCCTGGCCTGAAACCTGGCCGTTCGCACGTGACCATTCAGGTTTGGCTAATCTGGCCTTAATAGATGAAGGAACTGCAAATCGGGAGCCGACAAGGCTAACCGATGCCCTGTCGGCTCGGACGCTACTGCCGAAACGGATAGGCCAGTTGGCCGCCGATCTCGGACGGTATCGTTGCGTCGTCCACGCCGTAGGCATTCGGGAGCACGTTTTCCGGCATCCGGAACGTCCCAAAAAGGATATCCCAGATCGGAAACGTTCCGGCAAAGTTGGTATTGCCGCCCCGTTCCAGCGCGGTGTGGTGCCAGCGGTGGAACACCGGCGTCGCCAGCACGTATTTGAACGGACCAAGCGACCAGTTGAGATTGGCGTGAACGAACGCCGAATGGAACGTCGTGAACGGTCCGACCCAGAGCATGATGTTGGGCGAGATACCCGCCATCAACAGGATGACGTCGACCGCTATGGTGCCGAGAAACAGGTTAACCGGGTGAAAGCGTGCCGCCGATATCCAGTCCAGATCTTCGGACGAATGGTGGATCGCGTGATACTTCCAGAATGCGCCGCCGTGAAACATGCGGTGCAGCCAGTACAGCATGAAGTCCGACAAAACCAGGAACATCAACGCCTGAAGCCACAGCGGCAGCGCCGACAGCGGACCGTGGCCGTTGTCGTAAAAGGCAATCAGATCGTCGGCGTCGTAGATCTTGAAGACGACGCCGGCGCCGAACACCAGCAACCCGATCCGGAACACGCGCGCGAACAATGGAACAAAGAACCAGTAACAGATGTCGGTGACGAGCTCGCGCTTGCGCCACCAGGGCGTTCCAGGATTGCAGGCCCAGAAGTGGGTCAGCACCGAGAATACCACGGCCAGCGCGATCGTGATCGGTACGATCTTGGCAATCGTCTGGCCGAACATCTCGACGACTTCCAAGGGCAGGTTGGACATGGCCACCTCATCTGATCGGGGACGTCAGGGTTACTTGCCCATGCTTAAGGAGCCGTGAATCCGCAACGGTCAGGTCAGGCCCCCATACCAGAAGTGATCGAAACCAATATCGCATTTTGCGGAAGGCCTTAATTCCAAATTTACTCTGCTCAAGAACAGCCAGTTCCAGCGATTTTTACGCAATCGAATTAACTGCGCTGCAATTCTCCGACCCTACGGTGATGCCATGGTCACGGTACTGAGAACGCCGGCGAGACCAAACTTTAGTTCGATCAGCCACGTGTGCACATGGAGTTACCTATGAAGAACCTGATTGCGCGTTTTGTGAAGGATGAGTCCGGCGCTACCGCCATCGAATACGGCCTGATTGCGGCCGGTATTTCGCTCGCGATCATCGCTGTGGTCAACGGTATCGGCAGCTCGCTGAACACCAAGTTCGGCTTGATCAATACCTCGCTGAAGTAAGCATCCGTTACGGGCAGGCACCAAAGGCCTCGGTGATCCGGGGCCTTTGTTGTTTCGGCCGGATGGTGTGAGGTAGATATGCGCAAGCCTGCTGCTCCCGCTGTTGCGACAAGAAAAGCCTCGTTGCCGACGGGCGGTCGGGACGACACGCCGGCGGAATTGATCTGTCTGGCGCTGGTGCTGGCGCTTTTTGTTCTGGCTTTCCGGATTGCCAGCGTCTGGTGATGACTCGACCGTTTCCCGATTGTTCATCTCTGATGGCTAGGTTCGAGCGATGCTTCGACCTCGCGTCGGCAATACGAGCTGCGTAATCCCATGATCCTCGACATCGCGCGTCTGATGCTGTTTCCCGCCCTGATGGCATTCGCGGCAGCGAGCGATCTTTTCACGATGACGATTTCAAACCGGGTATCGCTGGCGCTGGCGGCAGGATTCCTGGCTCTCGCCGTTCTGAGCGGCATGGGATTTTACGACATCCTCGCACATGTCGGCGCCGGCGCCGCCGTTCTCACGGCGGCTTTTGCCTGCTTTGCCATGGGCTGGATCGGCGGCGGCGATGCCAAGGTAGCCGCCTCGGCGGCGCTCTGGTTCGGCTTTGGCCATTTGCTGAACTACCTGGTCTACGCCTCGTTGTTCGGCGGCGTGCTGACGCTGATGTTGCTCCAGTTCCGGCAATGGCCGCTGCCCTACCAGTTCGCGGGACAGGCCTGGCTGCTCAAGCTGCATGCCAAGGACAGCGGAATCCCCTACGGCATCGCGCTGGCCATCGGCGCACTGCTGATCTATCCGGAGACCGAATGGATCAAGGCGGTCGACCTGACGCACTTCGCCATTCGCTGATCGCGCGGGTAAACCTCCCGTTAAGGCGATTTAGATACGCCTCATTAACCATGCTTTGACGAATAACTGGTCAACTCCCATCACGGCGGCGGAAGCGTCGCGGCGTAATGTGGAAAGTGAAGCGTATGAATACCGCACACATTGTGGTCCTGACTACCGCTGACGGCACCGGCGGCATTGCCGCCTATCTCGCGAACAGGTCCGACAATCCGCCTCTCCCGGCCGAACCGGTTGCGCGACTGCCGGCCATGGACGCTCTCGTGGCCAAGGGCGACCCGATCAAGGCCGATGGCGCGGACTTGATGGCGGCGGTTCTGCCCGCCGGCATCCGTGCCCCAAGCCTGACCAAGACCCTGAAGTGACCAAAAGGATGCCCGATATGAAATGCAGGGGACATCAGCAGTTGATGCGGACCTTTCTGGTTCGCGCCCTGTCGTTTTCAGCCGTCGCGGCACTGACGCTCAACCCGGTCCTGACCCCGGTGATGGCCGGCGCCAATCGCGCCGCCGCGCCGGTTACCGCCGACGGACAGATGAATGCGCGCTTTCTCGCCCTCGGCATCGGCAAATCCATCGTGATCGATTTGCCGCGTGACATCAAGGATGTGCTGGTCGCCGATCCGAAGATTGCGACCGCGGTCATCCGCACGGCGCAACGCGCCTATATTATCGGCGCGGCGGTCGGTCAGACCAATATCGTGTTCTTCGATTCCGCCGGTCAGCAGATCGCCGCCTACGACATCGCCGTGACACGTGACCTCAACGGGGTGCGCGCGGCGCTGAAGCAGACATTGCCGAACTCTGACGTCCAGATCGAGGGCGTGGGCGACGGCGTGATGCTGTCCGGCTCGGTGTCGAGTCCAATCGAGGCGCAGCAGGCGGGCGATCTCGCCGCGCGGTTAGCGGGCGGTGCAGAGAAGGTCATCAACAGCATTACCGTCCGCGGCCGCGATCAGGTGATGCTCAAGGTCACGGTGGCCGAGGTCGACCGCTCGATCATCAAGCAGCTGGGCATCGATCTCAGCGCCAAGCTGAACTACGGCACTTCGGCCGTAACCTTCAACAACGCCAACCCGTTCACGGTCAACAATGGACCGCTCGTCGCCGGCAACGCCTTGACAACCTCGTTTGGCTCCACCCCCTCAGTCCAGGCCACGATACGGGCGATGGAGAGCGCCGGCGTGATTCGAACGCTGGCCGAACCCAACCTGACGGCCATTTCGGGCGAGTCCGCGACATTCATCGCAGGCGGCGAATTTCCGGTGCCAACCGGCGTGCAGTGTACGACGAGTTCGACGGGCGGTATCGGGCAATGTGCCCCATCGATCGCCTTCAAGAAATTCGGCATCTCGCTCAATTTCACACCGGTCGTGCTCACTGAAGGCCGGATCAGCTTGCGGGTGATGACGGAAGTATCCGAAGTCTCGAACGACAATTCGATCAACCTCAACAACCTCATCATTCCCTCGGTCAAGACCCGCCGCGCTGAAACGACGCTGGAAATTCCTTCCGGCGGCGCGATGGCAATGGCCGGCCTGATCCAGGACCAGACCAAGCAGGCGATCAACGGACTGCCCGGCCTGTCGACATTGCCGGTTCTCGGCACGCTGTTCCGCAGCCGGGATTTCATCAACAACCAGACCGAGCTGATGGTGATCGTGACCCCCTTCATCGTTCGGGCCGTCGCGCAAAAGGACCTGTCACGGCCGGATGACGGATTTGCCGCCGCTTCGGATCCGCAAGCGGATCTGCTGGGCAGCATCAACCGCATCTACGGCGTGCCGGGCCGCGTCGAGCCGGCCCAGAATTATCGCGGCACCTACGGCTTTATCACCGACTGAGGCGGGACGAGGACACGACGATGACAACCAGAATACCCGTCGACCGCAACCTCTCCTTCCGTATGGCGGGCGTGCTTGTTGGTCTCGCCGTCGTGCTCGGCGCTTGCGCGCACCACGAGGAAGTGACGTCGAGCATTCCCAACGATTACCGGCTGCGCCATCCGATCGCGATCCAGGAAGCGGACCGTTCCGTCGTGATCTTCGTAGGCCATGGTCGCGGCGGTCTTTCCGCTTCCGAACGNTCCGATGTGGTGGGGCTGGCGCAAAGCTGGCTCCATGAAGGAACCGGCACGATCGTCGCCGACGTTCCGGTCAAAACCTCCAACGCCGCGGCAGCTGCCGATGCCTTCCGGGAAATCAACGCGCTGCTGGTGGCGGCCGGCGTGCCGCCACGCGGGATTACCGTCCACCGCTATCATCCGGATGATCCGCGCCAGATGGCAACCATACGGCTGAATTATCCGAAAATATCGGCGGTTGCCGGACCCTGCGGCCTGTGGCCCGAGGATCTCGGGCCCGCGATCAACAACAAGAGCTATCTCGAAAACAAGCCGTACTACAATTTCGGCTGCGCCTATCAGCGCAATATGGCGGCGATGATCGACAATCCGTCGGATCTCGTGCAACCGCGATCCGAAACTCCAGCCTATACCGTGCGTCGCACCGAAGCTTTCGAGAAGTATCGCAAGGGTACCTCGTCGGCGACCAACTATCCCGATGCCGAAAAGGCCAAAATCAGCGATACAGGCAAATGATCAGCTACGCCCGTCAAAATCCCGAACAGCAGTCGGACGTTACGCCGGCGCCCGTGGACGATCACATCGCCCCGGCGCCGCGCGTGTCTGTGCAGGCATTTTGCGAGACGGTGGAAACCGCAGCGGCCGTGCAATCGGCCGGCGAAGACCGCCGCCTTGGCAAGGCTCATCTCAAAATCCAGATGGGCGGCATGGCAGCCGCCATCGAGGCTTATCGTACCGCTCCCACTCCGAACGTGATCATCCTGGAGACCGAGGGCCGCAACGACATTCTTGCAGGCCTCGATCAACTCGCAACCGTATGCGATCCCGGAACCCGCGTCGTCGTAATTGGCCGTGTCAACGACGTCACGCTTTATCGGGAGCTGGTGCGCCGCGGCGTCAGCGACTACGTGATTGCGCCGGTCAATGCGCTCGACGTGGTGCGTTCGGTATGCGGTCTGTTCTCGGCGCCGGAAGCAAGAGCCGTCGGCCGGATCATCGCCGTCGTCGGCGCCAAAGGTGGCGTCGGCGCATCCACCATCGCGCACAATGTCGCATGGGCTATCGCGCGCGACCTCGCGATGGATTCCGTCGTCGCCGACCTCGATCTCGCATTCGGCACGGCCGGCCTCGACTACAATCAAGACCCCCCGCAGGGGATCGCCGACGCGGTGTTCTCGCCCGACCGCGTCGATACCGCGTTTATCGACCGCCTGCTGTCGAAATGTACCGACCATCTCAGCCTGCTGGCGGCGCCAGCGACGCTCGACCGGGTCTACGATTTTGGCGCCGAGGCCTTCGACTCGATCTTCGACACGCTGCGCACCACCATGCCGTGCATCGTGCTCGACGTCCCCCATCAATGGTCGGGGTGGACCAAGCGCGCCCTGGTCGGTGCGGACGATATTCTGATCGTCGCAGCGCCCGACCTCGCCAACCTGCGCAACACCAAGAACATATTCGACCTGTTGAAGGCGTCGCGGCCCAATGACCGGGCGCCGCTGTATTGCCTCAATCAGGTCGGTGTGCCGAAGCGGCCGGAAATCAACGCCAGCGAATTTGCCAAGGCGATTGAATGCCAGCCGATCGCGGCCATTCCATTCGATCCGCAAATGTTCGGATCGGCGGCCAATAATGGCCAGATGATCGCGGAGGTTTCCGCCGGTCATCGCACCACCGAAATGTTTCTTCAAATCGCGCAACGGCTGACAGGCCGCGGTGAGACCAAAAAGCCGCGGGGCTCGTTCCTGTCGCCCCTGATCCAGAAGTTGCGGGCAAAATAGGTTACCTGCGTGGAGTACCGTCGTGTTTGGTAAGCGTAGCGGAACAGAAAACGATTCCCGGGCGGCGAAGCCCGGCGCCGGCGCGCTGGAACCGTCCTCCGGCGCGGCGGTCGCCGTTTTACGCGACACGCCTGCGCCAGCCGTTTCTTCGCCACCGCTCTCGCCGGCCAAGCCGGCGCCGCCGCCCGTCATCGATGCGCGGCGGTCGGACACCTATTATCAGGTCAAGGCGACGATCTTCGGCGCCTTGATCGAAGCGATCGACCTCGCTCAGCTCGCCAAACTCGACGGCGAATCGGCGCGCGAGGAAATCCGCGACATCGTCAACGAGATCATCGCGATCAAGAACATCGTGATGTCGATTGCAGAGCAGGAAGAGCTGCTCGACGACATCTGCAACGACGTTCTTGGATATGGCCCGCTCGAGCCGCTGCTGTCGCGCGACGACATTTCCGACATCATGGTCAATGGCGCCGGAACGGTGTTCATCGAAGTCGCCGGCCGGATCCAGCGCACCGGAATCCGTTTCCGCGACAACCAGCAACTGCTGAATATCTGTCAGCGCATCGTCAGCCAGGTCGGCCGGCGCGTCGATGAATCGTCGCCAATCTGCGACGCCCGCCTCGCCGACGGATCGCGCGTCAACGCCATCGTTCCGCCGCTGGCGATCGACGGTCCCGCACTGACGATCCGCAAATTCAAGAAAGACAAGCTGACCCTCGATCAGCTGGTCAAATTCGGATCGATCACGCCGGAAGGCGCAACCATTCTGCAGATTATCGGGCGCTGCCGGGCCAATGTGCTGATCTCCGGCGGTACCGGCTCCGGCAAGACGACGCTGCTGAATTGCCTGACCCAATACATCGACGACGATGAACGCATCATCACCTGCGAGGACGCCGCCGAACTTCAACTGCAGCAGCCGCATGTGGTGCGGCTGGAAACCCGTCCGCCGAACATCGAGGGCGAGGGTCAGGTTAGCATGCGCGAGCTGGTCCGCAACTGCCTCCGCATGCGCCCCGAACGCATCATCGTCGGCGAAGTCCGCGGACCGGAAGCATTCGACCTCTTGCAGGCGATGAATACCGGCCACGACGGATCGATGGGAACGTTGCACGCCAACAATCCTCGCGAAGCCCTGTCGCGCTGCGAATCGATGATCACGATGGGTGGATTTTCACTGCCGTCCCGAACCATTCGCGAGATGATCTGCGCCTCGATCGACGTCATCATCCAGGCTGCCCGTTTGCGCGACGGGTCCCGGCGCATCACCCACATCACCGAGGTGATGGGCATGGAGGGCGACACCATCATTACCCAGGACCTGTTCCTCTACGACATGGTCGGCGAGGACGCCAACGGGCACATTATCGGGCGACATCGCTCGACCGGTATCGGACGGCCGCGCTTTTGGGATCGCGCCCGCTACTACAATGAAGAGAAGCGGCTTGCGGCAGCGCTCGATGCCGCCGAAATCAACGTGGCGATCTAGAGGAGCGAGCCATGAAGATGCAAGCGCTCGCGCTGGCCTTCCTCGCCGCCACCACCCTCGGCGGTCTGGCATGGGTTTTTATTTATCCCCTGCTGTCGGGAGAGAGAAAGGCCGAGCATCGCCGTGCCTCGATCGCGAAAGCGGAGCCGGTCGCGCGCCAGGCCGACAGAAGCCAGCGGTCCCGACGCGAACAGGTCGAAGGGTCGCTGAAGGAGATCGAGGCGCGCAGTCAGAGGCAAAAGAAGATCGCGCTGAGCACCCGGCTTACGCAGGCCGGCTTGAGCTGGTCATCGCAGAAATTCATGATCATCTCCGGCGCTTTTGCGGTCGTCTGCTTTGCGATTGCGATGCTGGTCGGGGGAGGACCGCTGGCGGGAATAGGGCTGGCGTTCGCCGGAGGCTTTGGTCTGCCGCGCTGGGCGCTGAGCTTTCTCAAGACTCGGCGCGAAAAGAAATTTCTTCGCGCGCTGCCGGACGCAGTCGACGTCATCGTTCGCGGCATCAAGGCGGGTCTGCCGCTGTTTGACTCCATCAAGGTAGTCGCGGCCGACGCTCCGGAGCCGCTGAAGAGCGAGTTTCTGACGATCATCGAGACCCAGGCGATCGGCATGCCGCTCGGCGAGGCATGTGCGCGTCTATTCGACCGGATGCCGGTGCCGGAAGCGAATTTTTTCGGAATCGTCATCGCGATCCAGCAGAAATCCGGCGGCAATCTGTCGGAGGCCTTAGGCAACCTGTCGAAAGTGCTCCGCGACCGCAGGAAGATGGCCGAGAAGATCCAGGCGATGTCGATGGAAGCCAAGGCATCCGCCGCCATCATCGGCTCGTTGCCGCCCATTGTCATGCTGCTCGTATACCTCTCGACCCCCGATTATATCTCGCTGCTGTGGACCCATCCGACCGGTCAGTTGATGCTCGTCGGCTGCGTGATCTGGATGTCCATCGGCGTCTTCGTGATGAAGAAAATGATCAACTTCGACTTCTGACGGTGCAGCATGATTGATTTTCTGATCGGCAAGATCCATGACGCGCGGTTCATGACCATGCTGCTCGCCGCCATCGCCGTGAGCGCGACNGCATATACGTTGATCATGCCGCTGTTTGCGGGCGAAGAGCTGGAAAAGCGCATGAAGGCGGTCGCGAGCGAGCGCGAGCGGATCCGGCAGCGCGAACGCGATCGTCTCTCCGCGACCGAAAAGGTGTCGTTGCGCCAGGCCCCGAAGCAACTGGTCTCCAGGGTGGTGGAAGACTTCAATCTTGGAAAATGGCTGGCCCAGGAAGCCGCGCGCGAAAAGCTCGTCATGGCCGGCTATCGCGGGCAGGCGCCTTACGTCACCTTCCTGTTCTTCCGGCTGGTGACGCCCGTGGTGCTTTTCCTGGGCGCGATCGTGTACGTTTTCCTGATCTCGCACATGGAGAAGTCGGCTCCGGTGAAGATGGGCATGTGCCTCGTCGCGGCCTACCTCGGATTGCAGGCGCCGATGCTGTTCCTGAAAAACGCGATCTCCAAGCGCCAGCTCTCGATCAGGCGTGCATTTCCCGATGCACTCGATCTGCTGCTGATCTGCATCGAGTCCGGCATGTCGATCGAAGCCGCATTCCGCAAGGTTAGCCTCGAGATCGCAACGCAATCGGTCGCGCTGTCCGAGGAATTCACGCTGACCACGGCCGAGCTCTCCTATCTCCAGGACCGCAAGGTCGCGTACGAAAACCTGGCGAAGCGCACCGGCCTTGAGGGCGTGAAATCGGTTTGTCTGGCCTTGCAGCAATCGGAACGTTACGGAACGCCGCTCGGCCAGAGCCTGCGCGTGATGGCGCAGGAAAATCGCGACATGCGCATGAACGAGGCCGAGAAGAAGGCGGCGGCGCTGCCGCCCAAATTGACGGTGCCGATGATCCTGTTCTTCCTGCCGGTCTTGTTTGTCGTCATCCTCGGGCCGACCGGCATCAAGGTCGCAGCGATGCAATGACGCTGCCGCGGCAAACGTAAACAACTCCATTTCATGCTGTCGTCGCCCGGCTTGACGAATGACCAGCACAAGCTGAAGNCGGCGATTGCTGGTCACCCGCCCTCACGAATTACGGCGGCTTTGTCTTGGTTTGGTTTGGTTTGGTTNGGTTCGGCCGGACCGATCAGCCAGAACGGCTGAGAGAAGCCATCGGCACCGTTCCGGCGCCTCCGCGCGGATTGTCCTTGCGGCTCAGCATCTGTTTCAGATAGGCGACATTTGCCGCCGCCTCGGCTTCTGGCAGATCGGCCCTGACAATGCCTTCAGCCTCGGCGAAGCGGCCCTGCAGGCCGACCACAAGGCCGAGATTCTGCCGCACCCGCGCGTCGGCCTTGCCGCTGCTATAAGCCTGGCGCAGGACTTCCTCCGCCTTCGGCAGATCTTTGGAGAGAACATAGGAGAGGCCGAGATTCGACAGCACCGACGGCTCTCCAGGCACGATGTTCAAGGCGCTCGCGTAATAGCGGCGCGCTTCGTCATGCCGGCCAAGCTGATCGAGTGCGGTTCCCTGCACCGAGAGGATCCGCCAGTCAGGATTATCCGGCGAATGGGCGCGCGCGAGAGTATCGAACGCCTGTTGGAAATTGCCGTTATCGGCCAGCGCTCGGCCATAAGCGGCGAGCAGCGCCTTGTCGCCGGGATGGACGATGGTGGCCTGCTCGAGCACGGCGGCGGCCTGGGCGCGCTGGCCGGTCGAGCGGAGTCCCTGGCCATAGGCCAGCGCGGCGTCTGCATCCTTGGGATTGGCACGGTAGCGCTCGCCGGCGGCTTCCACTGAACGACGCGAACCCTCCTCAGCACTGGTGTCGGCTTTTGACGTCACCGATCCCGTAACGTCTGACATGGTCTGGCAGCCGCCAAGCCCCGCGGCCAAAATCGCCGTCACGGCTGCGGACGCAAGAAGCCGCGCAAGACTGGACTGCTGACGCATGGCACTTTGACTCACAATATCAGGCGGATTGATCGAGCCGAATGCGCCCAGCAATAGACTGTTAACCCTAACGCCGGGTTAATGCTCGCAACTGCGAAATTAGCTGATCTCAGAAGTTCCAACCATGGTGCGCGGCATTTCTGCAAAGTTTTCCGGCGCGCATCAGCCTTTTGCGGCTTCGCAGGGAACGGATCGGTCATCTGCCGCACCAACCGGACGGTCGGCTCCCCCCATGGCGCTTAACTTCGCTCAGCGATGTGTGGCAATCGCCGCGAGCGACGCCGCGGAGCGCGTGTCGCGGACCGTGTGCTCGATCCAACCGGAAGGTTTTTTCACGGCGACACAAACCGCAAAAAATCCTGTGATGACGTATCGCGTGGATTATCGTCGCGCGGATAGGGCGAGGTATCGGCCCTGCATCCAATTACTTGTGATGCTTGCGCAGATAGGCGTGAAGCGACTCCGTACCGGTCTCAACCAGCAATGTCTTGAGCATCATGTCCCCGCGCCGACCTTTCGCAAAATGCTCGCCATAGGTCTTTCGCAGCGCCTTGACGCGGGTGTTGCCATGCTTCTTGTCGATGCGGCCGGTCGTATCGCGATGCCTTCCGTCCAAGCTCTTCTTGGTCTTCTTAGCCATGTGACCCTCCCGAAATGTTGAAGCCTATCACGGTCATGGAGAAACGTGTAGTCGGTTGCGACCATTAGCTGTTAAGAATTCGATCAGGCGTTCTTGTCGAGCAATGGCATGAGTTCTGAAATCGAATACCGAACCCGAGGTGATTTCTTTTCGACGGCGCCCGTTGCGATCGATTGAATGCGGCGTCATGCGTCCGAAGGCAACCGACCGCAGCTCAATCGCCGCGATGCGTAGCGGTTGAGCAAAACAAAATGGAACAGGCGGAATAAGACGGCGCCGCCCGATCGGCAATGTATGGAATTGCGGTCGATAGAGGATCGCAGCCAAATTTGAACGCGACCCTGCCGGAAAATTCTCCAGGCCAACTTCTTCAAATCAACTTCTTCAGGTCAACTTCTTCAACTTAAAATGCCCGCCATCAAAGAAAA
>JGI24140J50213_10001078_pt1 | contig 12244 bp, 11 predicted proteins | sample BarGraIncu00222A_FD_50213 | JGI IMG/M metagenome (IMG submission 50213)
GACGTCGCGCTGTGGCTCGAGGCGGATGCCCGCACCGGCGAGATCGAGGCGGGGCTGCGCCGCGTCGCCGGCCAGCTCGGCTACGACGGCACACTGCTCGAGTTCGCGGCGCCGCGCGAGATCCGCGCCGCATCGCTCCGCATCTTCGACCGCAGCTTCGCCGTCACGTACTGGCTGCAGGCGGTCGCCATTGCCATCGGCCTGTTCGGCATCGCGGCGAGCTTTTCCGCGCAGGTGCTGGCGCGGCGCAAGGAGTTCGGCCTGCTCGCGCATCTGGGCCTGACGCGCCGCCAGATCGTCACCGTCGTCGCCGCCGAGGGCGCCGTATGGACGAGCGTCGGCGCCGCGCTCGGCCTGGGCCTGGGAATCGCCGTCAGCGCCGTCCTCGTCGAGGTCGTCAACCCGCAGAGCTTCCACTGGACGATGGAGCTGCTGCTGCCTTGGCTGCGCCTGGCCGCGTTGTGCGCCGCCGTGATCGGCGCCGGAACGCTGACCGCGTGGCTTGCCGCGCGTGCCGCGATCGGCCGCGAAGTCGCGCTCGCGGTGAAGGAAGACTGGTAGGAACGAAAGGCGGCGCGGGTCAGCCGCCCTGCTTCGGATCGGCCATCCGCTTTTCGAGCGCAGCGGCGAGCGCGCGTGCCTCGTCGCCTTCGGGGATCGGGCGACCGCTGTCGCGCCATTCGACGGCGGACTTGAATCCATCGGCCTGCGCCTGGCGGCGGAACCATACGCCCTCGGGGTTGTGCCGCGTGACGCCGTCGAAGATCGTCGCCAGCGTCTGCGCCTGCTCGAGCCCGGCCGTGAGCATGATCTGGTTGACGACGAGCTTGTGCATCGCCAGGTGCGAGAGCGGCACGCCGGCGATGCGGTCGGCCAGCGCGTTGCACGCGACGTCGAGCTCGGCGGCAGGCACCGCGATGTTCGCGAGCCCCCATTCGGCCGCCTGCCGGCCGCTGATCGTGTCGCCGGTGAACATCAGTTGCTTGGCGCGCGCCGGGCCGAGGCGAAAGGTCCACATCGCCGTCGTCGGGCAGCCCCAGACGCGCGTCGGCATGTAGCCGATCTTCGCGTCGTCGGCCATCACCAGCAGGTCGCAGCTGAGCGCGATGTCGCTGCCGCCGGCGACGGCGTAGCCGTGCACCTTGGCGATCGTCGGCTTCGACGATCGCCAGAGCGCCATGAAGTCTTCCGTGTAGCGCTTCATCACGGCGTAGTCGAGCATCGGATCCCAGGGCTGCTTTTCCTGTTGCAGCGGGTGGTCATGCGCGGCGTGCAGCGGCGTGTCCTCGGCGAGCATGACGAGGTCGTAGCCGGCGCAGAACGCCCGCCCCTCGCCCTCGACGACGATGACGTGCACCTCCGGCTCGGCCTCGGCCCAAGCGACCGCCTCGCGGATCTCGCCGGGCATGCGGCTGTCGATGGCGTTGAGGCGCTCGGGCCGGTCGAGGCGAAGGCGGGCGACGCGCGGACGCGCCGGGTCCTTCTCGATGCGCAGGCTGCTGAAGGTCGGCATCGAGATCTCGGCGCGAGCCGGCGCTAGTTCGTCGCGAAGCAGTAGATGCGGCCGTCGCCGCCGGTCGCCTTGAGCGCGTCGATGCCGCAGCCACGCGACTGGTGCGCCGAGTTCCACGACTTCAACGGGGCACTGTCGTTGGGGCCGGTGCGGTCGCTGTGGCCGAGCATCGCCGCGCCCTCGCTGCTACTGGTCCAGTTGTGGCAGGTCGTATCGACGGCACCGGCGATGACCGTGCCGTCGGGCTGCGAGCCGGTCAGGATGTCGTGCATGTTCGGTGTATCGCCGAAGCCGTTGACGACCTCGCCTTTCTCGGTCAAGGCGGTCTGCTTGTTCAGGTTGTTGGCACCGTGCAGCTCGGTCACGTTCAGCGCGATGACGACGCCCTTGGCGTTGCGCCACGGACCCGGGCCGATGCGGTCGCGCGCGTTGACGCCGGGCTTGCCTGCCGCGGGAACGGCGCTCAGGTAGGCATGCCAGGTGTGGTTGCCAGCGCCCGCCACCAGCNCCCGCCACCGTGGCCAGCGAGGTGCACAGCGCGTCGGCGCCGGCCAGGCCGCCCAGGTCGGCGCCCTTGCCCGAGTTCGCGCTCGAGACGAAGAAGGTCATGTCCGACTTCGTCATCATCGAGCCGCAGGCGGCCAGGCTGAATGCCGCGCAAGCGGCCAGGCAAAGAGCGAGGTTCGAGCGACGCATGGTGAACTCCTTGTTCTTCGAGACGGATCGTATGCCGCTGCCGATGGCAGCGATCGATGCAGGCTAGTGCAAAGCGGCAGCGCGTTCAAGCGGCGTTCCCCCCTTGACCGAAGCTCGATACGCGTCGAGGCGTTCGCTTCGCCGCTGTGCCATGCTCGGCCGATGCTCTCGCGCCGCACCATCGCTCTGGCCCTCGCCGCCGCCTGCGCGCCGAGGCTCGCGGCAGCGACGAACGCGGCCTCGCCGGCCCTCGTCTTTCCCCGGGACTACGGGGCCCATCCAGCGTCGCGGATCGAATGGTGGTACGTCACCGGTGCCCTCGCGGCGGCGGCGCGCACATGGGGCTTCCAGATCACCTTCTTTCGCGCCGCGACCGGAATCTTCGGTGCCGACGCGAGCCGCTTCGAGGCGAACCAGCTCATCTTCGCGCACGCCGCCGTCACCGACCTGGAGCGGGCCCGGCTGCGTCACGACCAGCGCATCGCGCGGCGCGGCTTCGGGATCGCCGAAGCGTCGAGCGACGACACGGCGTTGCTCCTGCGCGGCTGGCGACTCGAACGCGAGCGCGCCGGCGCGCTGAGCCGCTACCGGGCCAGCGCGGCGAGCGAGACGGCGGGATTCCGCTTCGACCTCGTCCTCGATGCGACGCAGCCGCCGCTCCTGCAGGGCGTCGCAGGCGTGTCGCGCAAGGGACCGCGCAGCGAGCAGTCGAGCCGCTACTACAGCGAGCCGCAGCTCGCGGTGCGCGGCACGCTGGCCCTCGATCGCGGCACGCCGGTCGCGGTGTCGGGGCGCGCATGGCTCGACCACGAATGGAGCGATTCGCCGCTCGACCCCGCCGCCGTCGGCTGGGACTGGATCGGCATGAATCTCGACGACGGCGCAGCGCTGATGGCCTTTCGCGTACGCCGCGCCGACGGCACGACGTTGTGGGCCGGAGGAAGCCATCGCCAGGCCGGCGCCGAGGCGCGCATCTTCGCCGCCGGCGAAGTCGCCTTCGACGCGGAGCGGCGCTGGGTCAGCCCGGCGTCGAAGGCGAGCTACCCCGTCGAGTGGTCGATCGCCACGCCGCTCGGTCGCTTCGCCGTCAAGGCGCTCCTCGACGACCAGGAGCTCGACAGCCGCGCCAGCACAGGAGCGATCTACTGGGAAGGCCTGTCGCAGCTCCACGACGCCGACGGGAAGAGCATCGGGCGCGGCTATCTCGAGATGACGGGTTACGCGGGAAAGCTGCGGCTGTAGACGCTCAATGCGCACCGCCGGCCGCCGCGGCGCCGCCCGGCGCCGGGTGCGTCAGCCAGACGAGGACGAGCAGGACGAGGAAGAGCCCCGCCGAGAGCAGGAACAGGTCGGTCGCTGCCATCGTGTACGACTGCACATCGACCATGCGGTTGATCGTCGCGAGCGACTGCGCGGCGTCGTAGCCGCTCGAGCCCAGTTGCCCGAGTGCGAGCGTCGCCGCGTCGTTGCCGCGGTTGATGCTTTCGGCAAGCTGAGCGTGATGCAGCGTCGCGCGATCCTCCCACGCCGTCGTGAAGATCGACGTGCCGATCGCGCCGGCAGTAATGCGGGCGAAGTTGCTCAGCCCCGCAGCGGCGGGCATGCGGTCGGGCTCGAGGCCGGAGAAGATGATCGCCTGCAGCGGAATGAAGAAGAAGGCCATTGCCGCGCCTTGCACGATCGTCGGCACGAGCACCGTCATCAGGTCGGCCTGCACGGTGAAGCGCGAGCGCATCCAGAGGATGAGGGCGAAGCCGAGGAAGGCGACGGTCGCAAGCCGGCGTGGATCGATCCTCGCGACGTTCTTGCCGACCCACGGCGACAGCAGGATCGCGAAGACGCCGACCGGCGCCAGCGCAACGCCGGCCCAAGTCGCCGTGTAGCCCATGTACTGCTGCAGCCAGAGCGGCAGCAGAACGACATTGCCGAAGAAGAGCCCGTAGGCGATGGACAGGGCAATCGTTCCCATCAGGAAGTTGCGCCGCGCGAACAGGCGCAGGTCGACGACCGGGTGCTTGTCGGTCAGCTCCCAGGCCAGGAAGAAGGCGAAGCCGACGACGGCGACAACGCCAAGCACGACGATCAGGTTCGAGCCGAACCAGTCGAGGTCCTTGCCCTTGTCGATCATGATCTGCATCGCGCCGACCCAGACGACGAGCAGGCCTAAGCCCACGTAGTCGAGCGGAGCGTGCTTCGGCCCGGGGTCGCGCGTGCGGTAGATCGACCAGGCGAACGCGGCCGCGACCAGGCCGACCGGGATGTTGATGTAGAAGATCCAGGGCCAGGCGATGTCGTCCGTGATCCAGCCGCCGAGCAGCGGCCCGACCACCGGCGCAACGAGAACCGTCATCGCCCACATCGCCATCGCCGTGCCTGCCTTGGCACGCGGGTAGCTCGACAGCAGCAGGGTCTGCGAGAGCGGAATCATCGGCCCGGCGACGAGGCCCTGGACGACCCGAAAGGCGATCAGCGCGCCGATGTTCGGCGCCAGGCCGCACAGCCACGACGCGATGACGAAGAGCAGGATGCTCGAGACGAACAGGCGCACCGGGCCGAAGCGCTGCGTCAGCCAGCCGGTCAGCGGCACCGAGATCGCGTTGGCGACGGCAAACGAGGTGATGACCCAGGTGCCCTGCGACGGGCTCACGCCCATGTCGCCGGCGATCGCCGGAATCGAGACGTTGGCGATAGACGTGTCGAGCACGTTCATGAAGGTCGCGAGCGACAACGCGACCGTGCCGAGGACGAGCGCGCTTCCTTTCAGCGGCGGCAAGACCGCGGGCGGGCTCGCGGCGCCGGGGGGAGCGGCCTGGGCCGCCGGAGCGGCCTCGCCCGGCGCCGCAGGAGCAGCGGCGGCGGAAATGGCCATCAGTGCTCCGCCGTCGACGCCGCGGCCGTTGCGCGCGCGAAGGCCGCGGGGCGGTCGCCGCGCGCGACTGCACGCGACGATCCGGCCTCGGCGGAGATCGGCCGCCCGAGGTTGGCGGCGATGATCTTGCGCACGTCCGCGTCGGCGTTGCTGTCGCCGTCGCCGAACACCGTCGTCGCGGCATGGGCCGGCCGCTGCGAGGCATCGGCGAGCATGCGGCCGTCGGTCCTGCTGACGTCGACCTTGACGTCCATCGACAGGCCGACGCGCAACGGATGCGCCGCGACCTCGCGGGCATCGAGGGCGATGCGCACCGGCACGCGCTGCACGACCTTGATCCAGTTGCCCGTCGCGTTCTGCGCCGGAAGCAATGCGAAGGCGGCACCCGTTCCGGCGCCGAGCCCCTCGATGGTTCCGTGGTACTCGACCTTCTTGCCATAGACGTCGGCCTCGAGCACGGCCGGCTGGCCGATGCGCAGGTTGCGCAGCTGGCCCTCCTTGAAGTTGGCATCGACCCAGACGTCTTTCAGCGCGACGACCGAGAGCAGCGGCGTTCCCGCCTGCACGCGCTGGCCGAGCTGGACGCTGCGCCGGGCGACGTAGCCATCGACCGGGGCGACCAGATCGGCGCGCTGCAGCGCCAGGTACGTCTCGCGCAGGCGCGCCGCCGCGCGCATGACGCTGGGATGCTGCTCGACCGAGATGCCCTGGGTCAGCGATTCGTTCGATGCGAGCTGCTCGCGCGCCGCGACGGCGCCCGACTCGGCCGCGGCCAGGCTCGTCCTGGCGACCGTGAGCTGCGAGGTGGCGTGATTGAACTCTTCCTTGCCGACCGCGCCGGTGGCGACGAGCGGCGCGCGGCGCGAGACGTCGTCCTCGGCGCGGGCGAGGTCGCTGCGGGCGCGCGCGAGATCGGCTTCGCGCGCCGCGATCTGCGCCTTCAGCGTTCCGTTGTTGACGAACAGCGTCCGCGTCTCGCGCACTGCCTGCGCCAGCTGTGCCTCGGCCTGTTCCAGGGCGACGCGCGCGTCGGCCGGGTCGAGCTTGACGAGCGACTGGCCCGCCTTGACGAAATCCGTGTCGTCGGCAGCGATCGCGATGACGGTGCCCGCGACCTGCGGCGTCAGCTGGACGACGTTGCCCTGCACGTACGCGTTGTCGGTGCTTTCGTAGTGGTTCAGGTAGAGCGCCCAGTACGCGCCGAAGGCGATGCCGGCGACGAGAACGACCGAGGCAACGCCGAGAAGGGCCCTGCGGCGCTTGCCGTTGCCGGCGACGGGCGCCGGCGCGGCCGCGGACGCCGGCGCGCCAGCGGCGGCCGGCGCCGGCACTTCGCGTGCGGCGTCGGGAGGAGGCGATTCTGGGGGACGCTTCGCGTCGTNGGGATTCATCCGAAAGCTCTCCGAAGAAGAAGAAGGTGAAGCGGCTCGGCGAGCCGTCAGGAGACGGTCGCCTCGGCCGCGTAGCCGCCACCGAGCGCGCGTACGAGCAGCATCTGCGCGTCGAGCGAACGGGCGCGCAGGTCGACGCTCAGGCGGCGTTGCGCAAGGACGTTGGTCTCGGCGGTGAGGACGGTCAGGTAAGTGGCCAGGCCGGCGCGATAGCGCTGCGTCGCGACGTCGTACGCCGATTCGGCCGAGGCCAGCGCATCGGCCTGCTCGCGCTGCTGGCGCTCGATCGAGCGCGCCGAGCTGATCTGGTCAGCGACGTCGTGGACGGCGTCGATCACGTTGCCGTTGTAGGTGTCGATCGCGGCATCGAGATCGGCCGTCTTGCCGCTCAGGTTGGCGCGCAGGCGCCCGGAATCGAAGATCGGCAGGCGGATCGCCGGGCCGACACCCCACTGGTCGCTGCCGGTGCGCACCAGGCGATCGAGGCCGATGCTCGACAGGCCGGCGAAGGCGATCAGGTTGACGTTGGGGTAGAACTGGGCGCGCGCCGAAGCGACGTCGCGGCTCGCCGCCTCGACGCGCCAGCGCGCGGCGACGATGTCGGCGCGACGGCCGAGCAGGTCGGCCGGGACGACACCGGGGATCGGCACGGCGCGGACCGCGGCCAGGCGCGGCGACAGGCCGTCGCAGGCGTCGGGCGGCAGCGCGGCGAGCGCGGCGAGCGCGTGGCGGGTGAGCGCGATCTGCTCGTCGGTCGCTTCGATCTGCGCCCGTGTTTCCGGCAGCGCGCCTTCGCCCTGGCGAAGCTCGGCGGTCGTGTCGATGCCGGCCGAGACGCGCTGGCGGATCAATCCGAGCACCTCGTCGCGTTGCGCGAACGAGCGCTGCAGCACTTCGCGTTGCTCGAGCAGGCGGGCGAGCTGCACGTAGTTGCGCGCGACGTTGACGGCGAGCAGCACGCGTGCGGCGGCAGCGTCGGCCTCGGCCGCGCGCTGCGTCCCGATCGCCGCGTCGAGGGCGGCGCGATTGCGGCCGAACAGATCGATCTCCCACGAGCCGTTCAGCTGCACCGTCGGGGTGTCGAAGACCCCGCCGCCGAGCGGCGGCGGGTAAATGCCGGTCGCGGTGAAGCGCTGCCGCGTCGCATCGAGCGAGCCGGTGAGCTGCGGGCCCTCGGCCGCGCGCGCTATGCCGGCGCTCGCGGTGGCGCGGGCGACGCGCGCCTGCGCGACCCGCAGGGTCGGCGAGTCGGCGACGGCGTGGGCGACCAGACCGCTCAACGCGCTGTCGCCGAAGCCCTGCCACCAGTCGGCGGCGATCGGCGCCGCCGGCGTCGTCGCCGAGACGCCGAGACTCGCCGGCGCGACCAGCTTTTCGCTCGAGGCGATTCCGGCCGAGCTGGCGCAACCGGCCAGGGCGATGACGATCGTCGAGGTCAGGGCGATGACGATCGTCGTGATCGTCCGCGCCGCGGCCTTCGCGCGGACCCGCGTGCAGCGATCGCAGCGGCTCATTTCTGCCCCTTCGCGACGCTGGCCTCGGCGTTGTCCAGCATTCTTTGCAGAAAACTCTTCAATTGCGTCCATTCGCTTTTCGAAAACCCCGCCAGGTGTTCGTTCATCACTTGCGCCAGCTCGACCGGCACGCGGTCGGCGGCTTTCTCGCCTTCGGGCGTCAGCTCGATGCGCACGACCCGGCGGTCGCCGGTCGAGCGCTCGCGCCGGCAAAAGCCCTTGCTCTCGAGGCGGTCGAGCAACCGGGTCATCGCCCCCGGATCGGTTTGCAACTCGCGCGCCAGCTCGGCGACCGTCGAGGCACGGGAACTCCGCAGCATGAAGAGCGGCCCCCATTGCGCCTGCGTGATGCCCTGCGGCTCCAGGCGCTTGTCGGCCGCCTGGGCGACCGCCATCAGGACCCGCTTCATCAGGTAGGCGACGCTCTCGTCGGCGCAGTAGCCGGCGGCGCGATAGAAATTGACGGGGAGCGGAGCGCGGGACATGGCGCAAATATACATGCATAGGCAATGAATGTCAAGGCTTTGATTGCATGGGCTCCTATTCCCTCGGCGGAGTGTGGGCTCTCCTGCCCGGCCGGGGGCGGCCCCCTGCTCGCCTAGACTTGTCGATGGCCGCGGCTTCCGTGTCTCCTCCCCAGCCGGCACGCGACGTCCGCTCGCTCGCCGGCCTGCTGCCGTTCCTGCGCCCGTACCGCGGCCGCATCGTCGCCGCCGCCGTCTTCCTCGTCCTCGCCGCCGCGAGCACGCTGGTCTTTCCGGTCGCGCTGCGCGGGCTGATCGACCAGGGCTTCGTCGGCGCCGACCCGGGCGGCCGCGTGATGGCGTTGCGCGAGCATTTCTTCGCCCTGTTCGGCGTCGGCGTCGCCCTGGGCGTCTTCTCGGCAGCGCGCTTCTACATGGTGAGCTGGCTCGGCGAGCGCGTCACCGCCGACCTGCGCAACGCGGTCTACGCCCACGTCGTCCGGCAGAGCCCGGAATTCTTCGAGACGAACCAGACCGGCGAGGTCTTGTCGCGGCTGACGACCGACACGACCCTAGTCCAGACCGTCGTCGGCTCGAGCCTGTCGATGGGCCTGCGCAACACCGTGATGGGCATCGGCGCGATGGCGATGCTGATCATCACCAACCCTGTCGTCATGACGCAGGTGCTGGGCATCCTCGTCCTCGTCGTTCTGCCATCGCTGTATTTCGGGCGGAGGGTGCGACGGCTGTCGCGCGCCAGCCAGGACCGCGTCGCCGACTCGAGCGCCATCGCCGCCGAGGTGCTGAACGCCGTCCCGGTCGTGCAGAGCTATCTCCAGGAAGAGCGCGAGGCGAGGCGCTTCACGGCGTCGACCGAGCGCGCTTTCGTCACCGCCGTCCGGCGCACGACGATGCGCTCGTTCCTCGTCGCCTTCATCATCAGCGCGACCTTCGGCGCCTTGCTCTGGGGCCTGTACCAGGGAACGCAAGCCGTCATGCGCGGCGATATCAGCGCCGGGCACCTCGGCGAGACCGTCGTCTACGTGATCATCCTCGTCAGCAGCGTCGCCGTGCTCTCCGAGGTCTACGGCGACCTGCTGCGCGCCGCCGGCGCGAGCGAGCGGCTGATGGAGCTGCTGCAGTTGCGCTCGCCGGTCGTCTCGCCGCCCTCGCCCGAGCCGATGGCGGCGTCGCAGGGAGGCGCCTCGGTTCGCCTCGACAACGTCACTTTTCGCTATCCGTCGCGGCCGCAGCATCCGACGCTCGCCGGCTTCAGCCTCGCCGTCGCCCCCGGCGAGACGGTCGCCCTGGTCGGCCCGAGCGGGGCCGGCAAGAGCACGGTGTTCCAGCTGATCCTGCGCTTCTACGACGTCGAGTCGGGCGCGGTGACGGTCGACGGCTCGCGCGTCGACCGCGTCGCCCTCGACGCGCTGCGCTCGCGCATCGGCATCGTCCCGCAGGAAAGCAGCATCTTCTCCGCCGACGCGATGGAGAACATCCGCTACGGCCGCCCGGAGGCGAGCGACGACGAAGTCGTCGCCGCGGCGACGGCGGCGTACGCGCACGACTTCATCAGCGCCCTGCCGCAGGGCTACCGGACCTTCCTCGGCGAACGCGGCGTGCGCCTGTCGGGCGGGCAGCGGCAGCGCATCTCGATCGCCCGGGCGATGCTGAAGAACCCACCGCTCCTGCTCCTCGACGAAGCGACGAGCGCGCTCGACGCCGAAGGCGAGCGCATGGTCCAGGCGGCCCTCGAATCGGCGATGCGGCACCGCACGACGATCGTCATCGCGCACCGCCTCTCGACGGTGCAGCGCGCCGATCGCATCGTCGTCCTGGAAGCGGGCGAGATCGTCGAGACCGGGACGCACGACCAGCTCGTCGCTTCGGGCGGGCTCTATGCGCGGCTCGCGGCGCTGCAGTTCGATCGCTAGGGCCGAACGGCCGCGAACCCGATAATCGATGCATGCCGCCTGAAGCCATCGTTTCGCCGGCCGCCATCGCGCGGCCGGTGCGCTCCCAGTACGAAGACTTCCTGCGCCACGTGCGCGACCTGGGCGTCGCCAAGTCCGACCGCACCGGGACCGGGACGAAGAGCGTCTTCGGCTACCAGATGCGCTTCGACCTGCGCGAGGGCTTTCCGCTCGTGACGACGAAGAAGGTGCACCTGCGCTCGATCATCCTCGAGCTGCTCTGGTTCCTGCGCGGCGACGGCAACGCGCGCTGGCTGCAGGAGCGCGGCGTCACGATCTGGGACGAGTGGGCCGCCGACGACGGTGACCTGGGCCCCGTCTACGGCGTGCAATGGCGCTCGTGGCCGAAGCCCGGCGGCGGCCACATCGACCAGATGGCGCGCGTCGTCGAGCAGCTGAAGACCGACCCCGACTCGCGCCGCATCATCGTCAGTGCCTGGAACGTCGCCGCCCTGCCCGACATGGCGCTCCTGCCGTGTCACGCCTTCTTCCAGTTCTACGTCGCCCCGGCCGAGGCGCCCGGCCGGCCGCGCCGGCTCAGCTGCCAGCTCTACCAACGCAGCGCCGACATCTTTCTCGGCGTCCCCTTCAACATCGCCAGCTACGCGCTCCTCACCCACATGCTGGCGCAGCAGTGCGATCTCGACGTCGGCGATTTCATCTGGACCGGCGGCGACTGCCACATCTACGACAACCATGCCGAGCAGGTCGAGCAGCAGCTGTCGCGCCAGCCGTTCGCCTATCCGCGCCTCGAAATCGGCCGCCGCCCCGTCTCGTTGTTCGACTACGCGTACGAGGATTTTTCGGTCGTCGACTACCAGCACCACCCGGCGATCAAGGCCCCCGTCGCCGTCTGAGGCGGCCGCGGCGCGGCGCCTGNTCGGCGCAAGAGCGGCGCCTCTGGCGCCCGCCAAGCGTGGTGCAATTCACTCCCTGCGCGTTGCCGGACGCAGCACACCGGCGCGCCCGGCGCTAAAGTGTCGGGATGTCGACGAACTATCTGGCGCCGACGGCCGCCGAACTCGAGCGCGAGTGGGGCCTGTCGCTCGCCGACGATTGGCAGACCGATATCGGACCGGGCGATTTCGCACCCATCGTGCGCCGCTTCGGCCTCGGTGAGGCGGCGCAGCGAGAAATCGTGGTCGCGCGCTTCGGGCTCCTGCCGGCGGCGGCAAAGGCGGTCAAGGCGGCCGCCTCGACGGTCAACGCGCGCACCGAGACCGCCGCATCGCGCTCGGCGTTCAAGACCGCCTGGGCCGAGCGCCAGTGGTGCATCGTTCCGGCGCAGTGCTTCTACGTTCCCTACTACGCCGACGACGGCAAGCGCTCCGAGCGCTGGCGCATCCGCCGCGCCGACCGCTCGCCGCTCAGCATCGCGGGCCTCTGGGATCGCTGGGTCGGCGAAGACGGCCGCTCGATCGTCAGCTTCGCCATCCTGACCCTCAACTGCGACCTGCACCCGCTGCTCTCGCGCTTTCACCGCGCCCACAACGACAAGGGCGAAGCGCAGGAAAGGCGGACCCCGGTGCTGCTCGCCGAGGAAGACTTCGATGCCTGGCTCGACACGCCGCCCGGCCGTGCGCCGACGTACTTCGGCACCTTCGGCAAGGACGACCTCGAGGCCGAACCGGCGCCGAGCAGCGTCCGCCGCACGACGATGCTGATGCCGCTCGACACCGCCGTCTCGGAGCTGTAGAAGAAGAGCGGCAAAGGCCCCTCAGGCCGCCTGGCCGCCGCCCTCGGTGGGCGTCCCGCAACGATGCGCGAACCCGCGCCTGAATCGCTCGCGCTCTTCCTCGCTCATCCGGCTCCAGCGCTCGCTCA
>JGI24140J50213_10001084_pt1 | contig 12223 bp, 15 predicted proteins | sample BarGraIncu00222A_FD_50213 | JGI IMG/M metagenome (IMG submission 50213)
GTCGCCTTGACGCTCTCGACGAAGCTGTAGACGAGCGTGCCGTCGGCGTTGACGTCGCGCCACATCAGGCCCTGCATCACGCCGGCCATCCACATCGCCGCGATGTACAGGACGATGCCGAGCGTGGCGATCCAGAAGTGCAGCTCGATCGCCGGCACGCTGTACATCTTCGTGCGGCCGAACATGCGCGGAATCAGGTAGTACAGGGTGCCCATCGAGATCAGGCCGACCCATCCCAGCGCGCCGGAATGGACATGGCCGATCGTCCAGTCGGTGTAGTGCGACAGCGCGTTGACCGTCTTGATCGACATCATCGGACCCTCGAAGGTGCTCATGCCGTAGAACGACAGGCTGACGATGAGGAACTTCAGGATCGGGTCGTCGCGCAGCTTGTGCCAGGCGCCCGAGAGCGTCATGATCCCATTGATCATTCCGCCCCAGCTCGGCGCCAGCAGCACGAGCGAGAAGACCATCCCGATCGACTGCGCCCAGTCCGGGAGCGCCGTGTAGTGCAGGTGGTGCGGGCCCGCCCACATGTAGGTGAAGATCAGGGCCCAGAAGTGGACGATCGACAGGCGGTACGAGTAGATCGGCCGCTCCGCCTGCTTCGGGATGAAGTAGTACATCATCCCGAGGAAGCCCGCGGTGAGGAAGAAGCCGACCGCGTTGTGGCCGTACCACCACTGGATCATCGCGTCCTGCACGCCGGCATACATCGAGTAGCTCTTGAGCCAGCCGACCGGCATCGACATGCCGTTGACGATGTGCAGCAGCGCGACGGCGATGATGAAGGCGCCGAAGAACCAGTTCGCGACGTAGATATGGCGGACCTTGCGGATGCCGATGGTGCCGAAGAAGACGATCGCGTAGGCGACCCAGACGAGCGCGATCAGGATCGAGATCGGCCATTCGAGCTCGGCGTATTCCTTGGCTCGCGTGAAGCCCAGCGGCAGCGTGATCGCCGCGGCGACGATGACCGCCTGCCAGCCCCAGAACACGAACCAGGCGAGCTTGGGCAGGAAGAGAGAGACCTGCGAGGTCCGCTGCACGACGTACAGGCTGCTCGCCATCAGGGCGCAGCCGCCGAAGGCGAAGATGACGGCGTTCGTGTGCAGGGGGCGCAGCCTTCCGTAGCTAAGCCACGGGATGCCGAAGTTGAGCTCCGGCCAGGTCAGCTGCGCCGCGATCAGGACGCCGACCGTCATTCCTACGATTCCCCACAGCACGGCCGCGAGCGCGAACATGCGGACCGCTCCGTCGTCGTAGCTGGATGCCGCGGCCTGCGGCCTGGTCGGGGCCGGAATGTTCAATTCCATCGTCGATGCTCCTCGTCGCGTTTGCGCCCGGGAGTGTCGACGCGGACCTCGGGTTGGGCCTTGATGGGCGTCAAGATTCGTCGGTCGACTCGAGGATGCGCTCGCCTTCGCGCTGCAGGTCGTCGAACTGGTCCGCTTGCAGCGCCCAGGCGAACAGTCCCATCAGGCCCAGCACGAGGAGCACCGAGACCGGAACGAGCAGGAAGAGGATGTCCATGCCAGGGCCAGTCCACTGACTAGTGCGCCATCAGCGTCGGCGCCGTCATGTGCGCGAGCAGGTGGCGCGTCGCGCCGCCGAGCGCCCATTCGCGCATCCGTGCGTGGCCATAGCCGCCCATCACGATCAGGTCGGCGGAGAAATCGGCGGCGCGCGACAGGAGCATCTCGGGGACGTCGATCGTGCTCACCTCGAAGCGCGTATCGGCGGCGACGCCGTGGCTGGCCAGCCAGCGGCCCGCCGCTTCGACGTCGTCGCCACCCTGCGCCGGCGCGGCGCCATCCTCGCCGAGCTCGAGGAGCTTGACGTGCTCGGCGCGACGCAGCATCGGCAGGGCGTCGCGCAGCGCCCGCGCGGCCTCGCGCGACCCCTTCCACGCGACGAGCGCGCGCCGCGCAGGTTCCCTGAACTCGCCGGCCCACGGAACGATCAGAACCGGCGCGCCGCTGTGCAGCAGCGCCTGCTCCGGGAGGTCGGCCGGCACGCCTTCGACGCCGGCGCGCGGGTCGGTCTGGCCGATGACGACGAGATCGCTGCAGCGGCCGTTGCGGATCAGCGCTTCGACTTCTCCGGCATCGACGACGCGGCCTTCGCAGGATGCGACGCCCGCGGCGGCGCATTGGCGCTCGAAGGCGCGCGCCAGCGCCGCGGCTTCGTCGCGCAGGGTGTCGGCCGACAGCACGACGCACTCGACGTTGTCCGGAACGGCACGGTTGACCGACACGACGGCGTCGGGAGAACCGGTCGCGGCGATGCCGACGAGGCGGCTGCCGTGCGCCGCCGCGAGGCGGATCGCCAGCTCGATGCGCCGCGCGCAGCGCGCCCCGCGGTCGAGTTGGACGACGATGGTCTTGTAGCTCATGGTGCGGTGCCTCCGGCGAGCCGCCGCGACCGCGGGGAGCGGTCGATGCGCATCGCGTTGATGACGACGATCAGCGAGCTGCTGGCCATGCCGAGCCCGGCGGCCCACGGCGGAAACCAGCCGGCCAGAGCCAGGGGAACGCAGGTGGCGTTGTAGGCGATCGCCCAGCCGATGTTCTGGTGCACGACGCGCACGGCGCGCCGCGCCGTTTCGCGCGCCCAGGCGATGTCGAGCAGCGAGCCCGACATCAGGACGACGTCAGCCTTGCTGCGAGTCAGGTCGGCGCCCTCCCCGATCGCGACCGACACGTCGGCACGCGCCATGACCGGTGCGTCGTTGATGCCGTCGCCGACCATGGCGACGCGATGCCCGGCGGATTGCAGGCGCGCGACCGCATCGAGCTTGTCGCCGGGACTCGCGTCGCCTCGGGCGCGATCGATGCCGAGCAATCCGGCGATGCGGCGCACGCGGCTCGACGCGTCGCCCGAGAGCAGCGTCAGGGCGAGGCCGGTGCGGCGCAGCGCATCGACAGTTGCTTGCGCACCGGGGCGAACCGCTTCGCTGAAGATGAAGCGGGCGATCGGGCCTTCGGGGCCGGCCAGCCAGGTCTGTGTGCTTGCGGGATCGATGCCGTCGACCAGGCCTTCGCAGGCCCAGGCGGCGGCGCCGAGCCGATGGCGCCGGTCGTCGGTCGACCACGCCTCGAGGCCCAGGCCGGGATGCTCTTCCGAGCGTGTCCATTCGTGCGGTGTCGCCGCGTCCGCGGGCTTCGCTTCGGCCGCGAGAGCCAGTGCGAGCGGATGCAGTGACAAGGCGGCGAGCGAAGCCGCCAAGGCGAGCGCCGCGGCTTCGTCGATTCCGGCGCTGCGCGTGGCTGGTTGCAGCTCGATGCGGTCGAGGTGCGGCCGGCTCTCGGTCAGCGTCCCGGTCTTGTCGAAGCAGACGGTATCGACGCGGGCCAGCGCCTCGATCGCATCGAGCCGCTGCACCAGCACGCCGCGGCGCGCGAGGGCGCCGGCAGCGGCGAGCAACGCCGACGGCGCGGCGAGCGAGAGGGCGCACGGGCAGGTCACGATCAGCACCGAGACCGCGACCCAGACGGCGCGGGTCGGATCGATGAAGGCCCACGCCGCCGCCGCGCCCGCGGCGAGGACGAGCACGGCCCACAGGAACGGGCCGGCGACGCGGTCGGCGCTGCGCAGCATCGCCGGGCGGTCGGTCAGCGCGCCGCGCATCAGCGCGACGATGCCTTCGTAGCGCGTGTCGGCGCCGATCCGGTCGGCGCGCTGCACGACGGCGCCGCGCAGGTTGATGCTGCCGGCGATCGCCTCGTCGCCGGCTTGCCTGGGCACCGGAAGCGATTCGCCGGTGAGCAGCGATTCGTCGACGTCGGTCGCGCCTTCGAGGATCGGGCCGTCGGCGGCGAAGGCCTCGCCCGCGAGGACGCGGACGCGGTCGCCCGGGCGCAGGCGGCGCGCCGCGACGATCGTCGTGCTGCCGTCGGCCTCGAGGCGGCGCACCGTCGCCGGGCCGCGGTTGACCGCGCCTTCGAGCGTCGCGGCGACGCGGTGGCGCATCTTCAGCGCCAGGAAGCGCCCGGCGAGGAGAAAGCTGACGAACATCGTCAGCGAATCGTAATAGGCCTCGCTTCCGAACGCGCCGGCTGGATCGAAGGTGGCGGCGGAGCTCACGACGAAGGTGATCGCGATGCCCAGCGAGACCGGCAGGTCCATGCTGATCCGCAATCGGCGCAGGCCCTGCAGCGCGTCGCGAAACAGCGGCGCGGCCGAGAACAGCACGACCGGAACGCTCAGCAGCCAGGCGGCCCACAGGAGCAGGCTGCGCAGGTCGGGAGTCAACGTGCCCGGCGCCGCGAAATAGATCGGCGCCTGGTACATCATCACCTGCATCATGCAGAAGACGGCGACGAAGAGCCGCCAGAGCGCGCCTCGCTCCTCGGCGCGACGCAAGGCGCGGGCCGGTGCCGCGGCGTCGGGAGCGGCTCCGTAGCCGGCGCGGCGCACCGCCGCCAGCAGGCTCAACAAGCGCGTCGCTGCCGGGTCCCAGGTGACCTCGGCGCGCTGCGTCGCATAGCTGACGCGCGCCGCGCCGACCCCGGGCTCGCCGAGCAGCGCCTGCTCGATGATCCCGGCACACGCGGCACAGTAGAGCCCCGACAGCTGCAGATGCGTTCGGCCGACGCGGCGGCCGTCGGCGTAGACGGCATACGAGGTGGAGTCCGCCTCGGCGTCATCGCTCGCCGCCGACTCGTCCGGCGCCAGCTTGGGCGACGGCACCGGGCCGCTCTGCAGGGCGAGCGCAGCAGGATTCATCGCGCTATTCGCCGCGGGCGCCGAGGTCGCGCAGCGTCGCCAGCCATTTCGCGCGCCGCGCGTCGCTCATTTCCTCGACCCCGCCGACCAGCGTCCGGTGCACCGGCGCGATACCGATGTAGCCCAGGACATTGCGCTCCAGCGACTTGACGCTGTGCGCCTGGAAGTACCAGCGATAGATCGAGGCCGGCATGCCCATCGTGACGACGACGCGCGCCGAGCGGCCGCTCAGCATCTTCGTCGCGGCGGCGCTTCCCTGCGTCGCCGCGGGAACGGCGAAGCCGGGCCGGGCAACCTGCTCGAGGAAGCCCTTCAACAGCGCCGGCATGTCGCCGAGCCAGAGCGGAAAGAAGAAGACGAGGTGTTCGGCCCAGGCCAGCGCTTGCTGGGGCGCGAGCAGCGACGCCGGCAGCGGCCCCGTTTCCCACTCGCGCTTGCTGCGCAGGAGCGGAAAGACCAGGCGGGCGACGTCGAGCGTCTGCACCTCGTGCAAGGCGCTCGCCGCGCCTTCGCCGTAGCTGCGCCCGAGCGCGTGGCAGAAGTGCGGCGCTTCGGAATCGGGGTGGCCCTGGATGATGAGGATGCGACGTGCAGCCACGGCGTGCGATGAGTGTTCGTCGCCGGATGATGTCGCCAGGTCGCCGCCTCGCCCTTGATCCCGGACAAGGTCGACCGGCCGTTCGAGTGTCGGGACCTCCGCCCACCAGGCCAAGCAACCGCCTGCGCGTTTGCTAGCCCGGCGGCGGATCCGGGGGCGTCGTCAGCAGGTACTCGGAGTAGCAGGATTCGGCCACCGGCCGACGGAACGAGCCGCGCACGTGTCGGGCGACCTCCTGGTCGTGATGTGCGATGTGCTCGATCAGCCATCGGTTCAGGAAGGTCAGCACGTCGTCGGGATACTCCCGGTGCGTGGCCAGCTTCGACATCATGAGTTGCGCTTCCGTCATCAACTCGGAATGCGCCGCGACATGCGCGGCGAATCCGGGGAAGTTCGTCTCGCTCATCAGATTCTCTTCGCTGGCGAAATGAAACTCGACGAACTTTCGCACCTCGACGACGATGCGGGCCGTGGTCGCGTCGGGTTGATGGGTCTTGATGGCCACATCGAGCTTCCTGAACAGCATGACCAGGAGCCGGTGCTCGGCGTCGATCAAGGGATGGCCGGTCTCGTACGACTTGTCCCAATGGATGTACATGACGGTCGCCCCTAGCCCGAACTCTTTCGCAATATAGGGGTCCGCCGGAACGGGGCGTCGCAGTTCGATCTCGAAGTAGGGGCAATGGCCGCGGCGCTCCGTGACAAGGCGCATGACCCCTCGAGCGAATCCGCCGCGCAACAGCAGCACGCCGAACGCGCTGCCAATCGAGGCGCTCTTGCCCGCAGACCGGCTCGACAGCTAGTCCGTCGACGTGCGCCGCGGCGCGAGGATCTTGAGGACGCCGAAGAAGACGAACAGCGCGACGCTTATCGCGAGCCAGCGCTCCATGTCCGGAGCGAGGGGGTACCAACGGTGTCCAGCCGCCCGGTTCAGGTAGACGGCCAGGGCCGCAGTGAGGGCGGCAACGACGAAGCGCATCAATCGTCTCGCGTCAGTGTCATCTCGCGAGTGTGCGGCCGCGAAGCCCGCGTGCGACAAGCGACAGCGCGGGAGACGTGAACATGTCCGCGAACGCGCCGAGTATCGACTCGCCCAATCCCGGGAGTCGCCGAGCGGCGAGACGCACCCTTCGGCCTGCGCGACACCGGCCGGGTCATATGCGCCGAACCGCACGCACAGAACGGCGGCCTCTGCCCATCAGGCGATCGCGGGGGCGCGAGGCACCTGCTTGACGATGCGTGCTGTCGGCGACTGACAGCGCTACCTATCGTCGGACCTGCCCGCGCACACAGCAGGTGGATAGGGCTGATCGGCGGCCCTTTCCGGTCCCATCACTCGCCAGCGCTCGAGCTGGCTCATCTCCCATAGCAACGCGTCGGCCTCGTCCGTCTTGAGAACGGCATCCAGTTGCAGCACTCGGGCACGACACCTCGCGACCCATGCATCGGTGTTCTCGAGGTACGGCTCGATCGTCTGCTCCCGGACAGATGGGATGCGCTCAGTCCGGTCGAACGGCGAGTCAGGGCTCATGGCGAACAGTCTTCTCGTTCACTTGCCGCGGGACGACCTTGGCGACAGCGACCAAGACAACCGCGCCGAACGTCGCGCCGATCACCGCAGCGACGTTCAGGCTGTCCGGATCATGGGCGTTTTCAGATATCGGAGAAATGAACCAGGCCATCAGGAGTCCGCCGGCGGTTCCCAGAAGTGCATCGAGGACAGCTCCCTTGATTCCTCCCGATCGCGTCACCAGCGCGAACACAAGGCCTGTGAAGCACCCGATGCTCGCGGAGAGAGTGATGTTCAGCACAGTTCAGCGCGATCGCACCGCGTTCCAGTGCCGGCGCAATCGATAGGTGGCCAACCTGCGCTCGGAAAACAATTCCTCCGGCGAACTCATCTCGTCGGCATCGATGCGATTGATGATCTTCCCCGTCCAACCCAGGTTGTCCGCACTCCCGATTCGAAAGACGTACCGGTAGTGCGGCTTCACATACGCAATCGTCCTGGCGTTAAAACGCCCATACGGCAAGACGACGCTGTCGACGGTCTGACCGGTGCGCGCGGCCAGCGTCGTTTTCGAAACGACGATCTCGGCGTGAAGATCGACGTCGGGCTCATCCAATGGGACGTGAGCGGACCCGTGACTCGCGATCGAAATCGCCCGGGAGGCGGCCATCTCGGCCAACTCGGGCCACGTGCAGTAGGCGCCGTGGGGCTCGTCGTCCAGCAGGCGCTGAGAACAGGCTTGCAGGCGGATCGAGGCAGATGCGGAGGTCGCGTCGCTGATCGCGGAAACGGGGACGGCCAGCAACGCGCGAAGGCCGTATTTCCGAAGCAAGGGAAAGACGATCGCGTAGAAATAGAAATACGCAACGTCGAACGAAAGAGCGACGTTCAGCCGACGCTCATCGAGCGGTTCNCCCGGCAACACGCAACGGCAGTTCCGCGCGATGAAGGCGAAGTGCGCGTCGAGCATTTCGACGGAGTTCCCATGTCGGCCGGCACTGGCCTTGTGGTACATNGGGACGATCAACGTCATGCTCGACGATTGGCTTCGTGCAGCAGGAGATATTTCCAGAAGGTGGTCTGAGCCNTGTGGGTAGAGATGACCAGACCGTCATAGCCCTGGAGAAAGCCCCGCTGCAGAAAGTAGCTTGCGAAGGTCCATAGGCTGCGTCGGACTGCCTTGCCTGGGCTGGACGATTTGCGACCGGCGTACTGTGCGGCGAAGAGCTGGCGCTACGCGCGCATCTTGCGAAGGAAGTCGTCCGATGACTCGTAGGAGCAGTGACGGACGGGCTGGCTCAGGCTCTGAACCGCCAGGTCCCGGATCTGCACCCTCTCGTGCACTTCGCTTTCGCACAAGTTCGTCGCTCGCCGGTTGAACAGCCGCTCGTGTCGATCGGGGTACCACCCGCTGAATGTGATCAACCGGCCATTGAAGTAGTTGTGGAACGGAATGGCATACACGGTCTGCGGACAAGGTTTCTATTGACTCTTCCAGATGACACGCAATCTCGGACCGAGCTTGAGCAGTAGACCCCGCACGAAGGCTACAACCGTGCGCGGCACGAACGTTCGCGACGCCGAAAACCATGCGTAGATGTCGCGGTGCCTTGTGTTCCAAATTGGCACGCAATAAACCTTGCGAAGCGCCGCATCGCGCCGCAAGATGAGCGCGCCCGAACGTGAGAACGATGAAGCATGGATCTGTTCGCCACACTCAAAAAAATCAGGGAGTTTGAGAGACAACAACTCCCGTTCCTTAGGTCTCTCATCGACTTCGACATCATCATTGAGATCGGCTACGCGCAAGAGCAGAAGAAGCCCCTTACACCGAAGCCTCTTTTCCTCCTGAAGCTCGGTTCGGTCACAACGGTGCGTCGAAGACTTGCGAGGCTTACGGAGCAAGGCATCGTGAGGCGGCGCACCGATACGAATGATCGGCGCTCCGACATCCTCACTCTTTCTTCGTCGAGCCTCAAACTCCTCGGCAGATATGGAGCCTTTCACACCTCGGCGTGGACATGAGGACGTCTGATCGCATGCGCGGCCTTGTGCCGCGGGCGAGGACCATTCCGGTACGCGCGATGTCGTTCTTGCTCGGGTGAGGAGTTCCAGGTGATGCTACCAGCCTATCGGAGATGAGGCCGCTGGAAATGCAACATGGATCGGACCGAAGCCTACAACGGCAGCGACGGAAGGGTCTACTCCATCCACTTCGAAGGGAGCCGCTACATCGTGAAGTGTGGCGGCGACATATTCACGGTCGGCCAGCAACGCGAGAGCCCGCTTTCGGACCAGGCAGCGCGTGAGTTTGTGATCGCTGATATAGAAGCTCGCATTCGGGCGGAGCCCCCCTTGGCGCCGGGTTAGCCGGGGAGTTTTCCAATGCTCGCTATCCGCAACCCCAGAGAAAACCAACTGCTCGCGGCTCTGCCGGATGCCGAATGGGGGCGTTGGCAGCCTCAACTCGAGCCGGTCGACTTGCCGCTCGGCCAAGTGCTCTACGAATCGGGCAGCGTGCTCAGTCACGTCTACTTTCCGACGACAGCAATCATCTCGCTGTTGTATGTGTTGGAAGACGGCGCCTCGGCCGAGATCGCCGTGGTCGGCAATGAAGGCATCGTCGGCGTCTCCTTGTTCATGGGCGGCGAATCGACGCCGAGCCGTGCGGTCGTGCAAAGCGCCGGTCAGGGCTATCGCCTGAAAGCGGAGGCAATCAAGGAGGAATTCAATCGCGCACCGGTGCTGCATCTCCTGCTGCGCTACACGCAGGCGCTGATCACACAGATGGCACAGACGGCCGTCTGCAACCGGCACCATTCGCTGGGCCAGCAACTCTGCCGCTGGCTGCTGCTCAGCATGGATCGCCTACAGGGCAACGAACTCGTGATGACGCAGGAATTGATCGCCAACATGCTCGGCGTACGCCGTGAAGGCGTGACCGAGGGCGCGCTCAAGCTGCAGAGGGCCGGCATCATCCGATACGCGCGCGGCCGCATCACCGTGCTCGATCGCACCGGGCTGGAAGCGCGCAGTTGCGAGTGCTATGCAGTGGTCAAGAAGGAGTACGACCGGCTGCTTCCGCCCGGGTTGGCGGCGTAGGGTTCGGGGCGACCTCCGCGGATGCGCAAGACACTTTGAGGCGCTCGACGCTTTCCCACGCGTCCGGGTTGGCTGCTCGCGCGTCAGCCACGAATCTGGCGAGCGACTGCGCTTAGATCGTCGTCTCTATCCACCATCTGCTCACCTCCCAAGGTGACGTCGCCCTGGAGGCCGGGCACGCTGCGGCGGCCGGGCCGGGCACGGCCACGCCGTCGCCTTCAACGGGCCGGCCTTGGCATCGGACTCTCAGTGGTCCGTGAATTGGTCCAGGCCCACGGCGGCGATGTCGTGGCGCGCAGCGCCGGTCGCGGATTGGGCAGTCAGTTCATCGTCAACCTACCTCTTGCCGACTGCGCGCGAACCATGAACGTGGTGGCGGCGGAGGCCGAACGCAGCGAGGCCGATCCGAGACGTGCGCTCATGCCCAATAATGCAGTAGCTTGACCTGCTGACCGTCGTCCAGGTCGCCGCCCTGCGACAGATGGAACGGGTCGGCCTCCGCCTGCTTCAGCGCGTTGACCATCGCCCCGCGAACGCGGCAGCCGTCATGTTCCTCGCCGACGCATGCGCCTTCACGGGCCGGCGCAAGGCCGCGAAGGTCGATCGCCGACTCTTGCGGCTACGGTCACGTCACTCGAAAGCCGCCGGTGGCAGTGCTCCCGAGAGTGCTGAACACCAGGCCGCGGATCTCCAGTCTTCAAAGAAGTTGACCTGACTCAAGTCAGCGAAAGCCGAGGGGGTTCAACATGGGTGCACTCCCCAAGGGCGCCGGTGCCGCCTGCAGATGTGAACGTGGGGTGAGTCACGGATTCTTGCGGGCCGGCGCAGGCAAGCGAGAGAAATCATGCCGAACGTTTACGTCGAACCCCGCCCTAAGGCTCGTGCCGAGCACGAGCCGATCGACCACTATGTGCTCGAGTTCGCAGCCGATAAGCCGGTCAGCTGCCTGCCCTTCCTCTCGAACTACCGCACGCAAGCCGAAGCCATCGCCGCGGCCCGAGCGCAGGGGCACCATCCGCTCATCGCCCGGGTCCGGATGACGGACAAGGGCGACCCGAACCACTGGCGCAGCCCCTAGCCCGCCGCTTTTCTACGGGTCGGCTTTCCGGTGCTGTCCCGCTCGTTCATCGAGTCGGGCAGATCGCGCCGCGCGAGCGACGCGATCCGGCTCGGCGCCCGGCGGTCGCCCCTTGAGCGTCGAAACCTAGTGCCGGTCGCCGCCGCTGCGCCACTGCGTGTCCGGACTGGACTTCGTCCGTCCGGCAGAGGTCCCGGGGAACGGCGCAGAGTGCTCGGAGTCGCGGCTGGCTGCCTCGGTGCGAGTGCTTTCGCTGCCGAGACGGCCCGGGGCGGGTCGCCCGCATCGGCCAACCTACTCGGCTTCGGCAGGGACACCCGATCCAGCTCGCAGGTGACGGCCGTTCGCCTCGGGCTGCGCGACCTCGGATGGAGCCAAAATGTAGCCAAACGAGTGACCCGAACGCTCCGCCAGACCCTTCAAACGCTCCCCGTTTACCTCATGCGCGCGTCCGTAGCCCGGTGGCCAGGAAGGGAAGGAAACGTCTCCTAGTCCGCTGAAGGCTCACAAGGGTGAAGAACCTAGCGGGGCTTCGATGCGGCGGACGGAGCGCGTCGATCTCCGTGCCGTTGATCCAGGCCTCGGCGATCCCGTGCTTCGTGGCGCCAAACGCCTTCTAGTACAGCAGCCCAGTCGCTTTCTCGAATCTGCGCACGAGAAGGGCCAGGGCGGCTCTTCGAGGCCCCGGGCGTTCACATCGCCGCCAGCGCGTGGCTCTCTGGCCCCCGCTGGGCCGTTGAGGGGCAGCTTTTGAGACGTGAGTCCGGTTGTGTGACCGACTGCAGTGGGTCGGGTCGCGACGGTCGTCGTCAGTCACAGCAGTCGTTCGACCGGTTTCACCACCAAGGTCAGCTACCAGGCTGGGCCGCGACCTCACGGTCCCGGCCACACAGAAGCTGTCCTTGGCGAAGGTCTGCTTGCGGGCGGATAGACAGGGGCTCTGTCTACTCTCACTGGCCTCTTTCTCGAGCGTTGGCGCTGAGGAGGTCCTATCCCCCGTGTCTCAGCCAAGATCTGATGCACTGAGGAATGCGATCGATCAAAAATCCGGTAGAGCAGAGATCGCACTCATGTCTCGCCGTTGTGTTCAGTTGAGCGGCGTCGCGTTGTGCGCATCGATCGTGATCGAGTTGGACCCGGTCTGCAGCTGCACCGACCGGTCCCACACCAGGCTCTGGTTGTTGACGCGGGCCGCGATCATCAGGTG
>JGI24140J50213_10001086_pt1 | contig 12217 bp, 10 predicted proteins | sample BarGraIncu00222A_FD_50213 | JGI IMG/M metagenome (IMG submission 50213)
GCCACCCAGTCGGGAGTGAGCAGCGGGGATTCGGGATTCGCCCTCGCCACGCAGGGGATCGGCTCCGCCGTCGTGCTCAACGTGCTGTTCTGGTTGGGTCTGGTGGCGTTTCTGGTCGTCCACGGTTTCCACCCCCCCACCGGTCACCATGGCGGTCAGTACATCTCGGGATCGACCCTGGTGACCGTGGCCGCCGCACTGGGGGTCATCCTGATGGCCGCGTTCGGTGGCCTCTTCTATCTGCTCACCCGGGGTCAGGATCGGGCCAACAGGTTGGTTGTACGAATTGCCACCCGGCTCCGTTTTCGCCATCCGGATCGCATCGCCGCGTCGGTCGAACGGGTGGCCGAGCGGCTCGCCCTTCTCTTCGACGACCGACCGCTCCTGTACCGTGCCATGGGGTGGGCCACTGCCAATTGGTTGCTCGACGCTGCGTCCCTTTGGGTTTTTGTGGGCGCCTTCGGACACTTCATCTCTCCGGTGGACCTGATGGTGGCGTACGGGCTGGCCAATATCCTGTCCGCCATTCCGATCACGCCGGGTGGCCTCGGCATCGTCGAGTTCGTGCTGGTATCGATGATTACCGGCTTCGGCCCCTCCGCCGACCAGGCACTTTCGGCGGTACTGGCCTATCGGGCTGTCAACTTCTGGCTACCCATCCCGTTCGGGGGTCTTGCCTACGCATCGCTGCAGGTTGAGCGGGGCACCATGTACCGACGGCTTTATCTGTTCTTCTTTCATCGCTACCAACTCCGTCGAGGCATGGACAGGACCAATGGCGTGGACCCCGCCCTACCGGCCGGTCAGGGCCCCGTTCCCCCACCTGATGGGAAGGTGGCTTCCCCAGTGAGGACACCTTCCGATACCACCGGCGCCGCCAATTGTTTCGCAGGTGGGCACGATGACCGGGTCGAGGGAACAGTGGTGGCCCAGGTCGCCCACCGCGCCGGCCAGAAGGCCGCACACCGGGCAGACGCCGATCAGGATCCGACCTGAGGGCGGGTTCCGGTACGTGGGCATGGCCGCGGCTACGGCATCGGCTCTGTTCCGCGCAATCCCCCGGTTTCACGGGGCCCACGCGACATGAGGTGGTGTCCACGATCGTGGCGCGTGCGCCATCGCGTGCGCCATTAGGATCCCCCCCGTGCCGGTGATGACCTTGCGAACTCCTCAGTCGATGCGGCGCGCCCGAGGGGTGAAAGCACGTCGCCGCACCGAGCTGGGTCTCCTGGTCCTTGCCTCACTCATCGTTGTGGCCGCCTACACCCTGATGGTCCTGGGTAATACCTCCAGGCTCCCGTCTGATTCGATACCGCTGCTGGTGAGTTTGTTTCTGCTGGCCGCGGTGGCCCATGTGGCCAATCGGGTCTTGGCACCCAATGCCCATGCGGTGATTCTCCCCATTGTCTTTTTGCTGAACGGCATCGGCTATACGATGATCGTCCGCATCGACCTTGGAATGGGGAAGCACTATGCCCCGCTGCAGGCGGCGTGGACCGCGGTCGGGATCGCCGCCTACGTTCTCACCCTGTTCGTGGTCCGCCGTTCCCGAGACCTCGACCGGTACCGCTACCTACTCCTGGTCGGTGGTGTTGCTCTCTTGCTCGCCCCCCTGGTGCCTCACCTCGGCGCCAATATCAACGGTGCCCGACTTTGGATCCAGCTCGGCCCCCTTGAGTTCCAACCGGTGGAGTTGGCCAAGATCGTCCTCTGCATCTTCTTCGCCTCCTACTTCGCCGAGAAGCGTGAGTTGCTCACCATCCCCACCGCCCGATTCGGGAACCGGTTGGTGATCGACCCCCGGCCCCTGGTGCCGATCGCCCTGGCCTGGGTATTCGCCATCGGAGTCATGAGCCTCGAGCACGACATCGGTTTTTCGGCCCTGCTGTTCACCCTCTTTATCGGGATGTTGTGGGTGACAACAGGACGGACCGGNTACCTTGTCCTGGGCGTCCTGTTGTTTGCCATCGGNGCATACATCTCAACCCGCTACTTNGCCCAAACCCACATCCGGATTGAAACGTGGCTCGACCCGTGGAAGGTGATCTCACCGTCTGATCCNGGGGGCCAGCTCCGCCAGGCATGGTATTCAATGGGCAGTGGCGGGATCGGCGGAACCGGCCTCGGGCTCGGATCGCCATGGCTTATCCCCAACGTGAGGACCGACTTCATCTTCGCAGGTATTGGAGAGGAAATGGGTCTCCTCGGCTCAACCATGGTGGTAGTGGCCTTCCTCCTCATCGTTGGTGCCGGACTGCGGATAGCCCAGGCGGCCAAGTCCGAGTTCTCCAAGTTGGCAGCCACCGGATTGACCATCATCATCGGCTTTCAGGCGTTCTTCATCATCGGCGGCGTGGTCAGGCTGCTACCCCTCACCGGGATCACCCTCCCATTCGTCTCCTACGGAGGGTCGGCTCTCATCGCCAACTACATATTGATCGCGCTTCTCATGCGCATCTCCGACGAAGGCGGGACCACCGCGGACGCGGCCGAGAAGGAGCAGTACGAAAAGAACGAGGAGAGTCGAAGGGCGTTGTTGGCGGGTCCNAGGCGCTGAGCCTTCGNGAGGGGCCCATCCGAGGGGCCCCTCCGACCTGTCACCACTTGACTGCCAGACCAATGCAGTCCGCGCTCCGGCCCCTCTTCTGCCGGTGAACTCGCTCCCGACTCATCTACCCAGGGCTACCCGCGGCGGGCGTTACACGGTCGACCGCCCCCCAGCCCGACATCGTGCGACGACGCTCATCTTCGGCCTTGTGACCACCTCGAAGGCCGAAGAGCCGCTTCGCGAGTAGCAGATACAGAACGATGGCCACGTTGATGACGAACGTCAGGACCCGAAACACCGTTACTCGTTCAACCAAGTCGTAGACCTCCAACGGCACGAAAACCAGCGTGGCGATGAAGGTCAGGTACTCGGCCCAGCGCTTGGCAAACCACAGTCCAACCATCTCCGTGGCCTCCAAGGCCGCGTAAGCCGTGACGACGATACCCAGCTCATAGATATGACTCGGCGAGTAGGCGAAAACAAACTTGAGGTGAGCAAGTATGCCGCGCACTTGGATTGTGCCAGGGTCGCCACCGGAAAGGTCGTCCATGATGTGCGTGTAATCCCGCTGGAGCACCGCGTGATGACGGCCGAACACGAATAATAAAATGGCCAACGTGCCCAACACCACAACATGAGTGGCCCGATCGAGGGCAATGAGACGAAGAACATACTTGTCTCGGAGCACCGGTCCCCGGGCTGGAACCTCGATCTCGTCACGAGTGGGAACCTTCACCCTCGTTGGCGATGCCGGATGCTCACCAGGAACCCATACGTCGCAGCGGAGGCAGCGATACCACCGACCGCCGGATCCCAGGCGAACGGCGAACGCGTCGTCGTCCGTGACGGTTTCCGCGTCGGTTCCTACCAGCACATGGCCCTGCAACGAACACGTGATCAGTTCGTAGCGATTGCCGGTCTGTTCACGCCGCGACATGAGCACCCTCCGACCAGGGACACTCTGAACCGTTGCGCTCCGGCCGCGTTTGGCGACGAGCCGGACATGTCGATGGTTCATTGTTCACAAAAGCCACCAGCGAACCCTAGGTCGATCACGCCCGCTGATGAGTGAATATCCGCCGACCGCCGCCTCGTGCCACCGCCGTCGGCGCTGGGTGGGACCAGGCTGATTTTCGATGGCTGCCGTACAATCAGGAGTGTTCACATCCCATCAAAAGGTTCGTGGGTTCGAGTCCCATCGAACCATCACACCATCTGGCCCGTTCCGCAGTTCAGTGAGGCGCTACGTCGCCCAATACTTCGAACAGCCTCGAGTCAATGAGAATCGGCACGGGTACAGGTTGGTGGAGAGCGATGGTGATTGCATCCGACGGTCGACAGGAGTGTACCGATCGACCATTTCTGCCCCGAAGATCCAACTCAGCAAAATAAATGCTGCCATGGCGACCTACCAGCCGGACCGCGACAACATCGATATCAAACCCCTGCAGAATGTCGGCCACCAGTTCGTGGGTAAGGGGTCGAGGGGTAGGAACCCGGCGCAGTGCATGGGAGAGGCCTATTCCGTCCTGGAACCCGACCGAGAATGAGAGTTGCCGTCGGGGCGACTCGGTCTCCCGCAGTACGAGGGTGGGGTGCTGGTTGGGGAGATCCACCGTGATGGAGGAGACAATCGCCGTCCGGTAGTCACCCGTCGAGACAGGTTGGAAAGGGGCCTCGTCGATCGGTGGGGTGGCCTCGTCGATCGGTTGAGCAGGAGCAACCGCAACGGACTCAATGGGAGGAACCTCGACCGGTTTGATCGGAACATCCTCCATCGGCTGATTCGACATATCGGTCACCGGCTACTCCTTGCATGCACGCTGACCGTGAGTCCGACTGCGGCGAAAAATACCACCGAGGCGGAGCCCCCGTAGGAAAGGAAGGGAAGTGGGATGCCGGCTACCGGCATGATTCCCATATTCATGCCCACATTCTCGAACACCGAGAACACCAATAGGGCGAATACGCCCGCGCACAGGAGGCGGCCGAAGGTGTCCCGGGCCAACTGGGCGGTCCGGAGTATCCGCCACACCACCACCCCGTAGAGCATCAACAGCAGACTCGAACCCACGAAACCCACCTGTTCACCGACGGCGGAGAAGATGAAGTCGGTCTGCTGAAACGGGACATAGGAGAGGTTGGTCTGAGCGCCGCGGAACAAACCCTTCCCGAGCCAACCCCCCGCACCAATGGCATCTTTTGCCTGGGTGACGTTGTAGGTGGCGGCCGAACTGGCGCCATTGGGATTGATGAAGCTGGTCAACCGTGCAATCTGATAGTGCTGAAGCAGTCCCAACTGGAGAGCCACGATGATGATCAGGACTGCACCGACGATAACCATCACCAGGTATCGCCCCGGCATACCGGCCACCGCCAGCATCACCACCAGGATCACGCTGAGCACGATGCCGGTCCCGAGGTCAGGCTGCTTGATGATCAACAAAATCGGCACCCCGGCCAAAATCAGGAGTCGGACCAGATCCCGAAATTCCAACCCGTCGCGACGGCGGGCGCAGTAGGTGGCCATGGCCACAACAATTGTCAAGGTGGCGAACTCCGACGGTTGTGCCTGGAACGGACCCAACGAGAACCAACGCTGGGACCCCAATGCGCTGGACCCCAGGACGTGCACCCCCATCAGCGCCAATAACGTGCCAACGTAGAGGACGGTGCTGAACTGCTCGAGACGCCGGTAATCGAACACGGCCAGCACCACCATGACCACCAACCCGATGACCATAAAGATGGCCTGGCGCTTCAGGTAATAGTAGGGATCCACCCCAGCCAGCGCCAGCTTCCCCCGGGTGGCTGAGTAAATCATCACCACGCCGGTAACGGCCAAAAACAAGACCGTCCCCACCAGGACCACGTCGAACCGGGCAGTGATCTGGCGCGGCCGATGGCCGACGTGTGCAGGGACGTAATTCACCAGAGCGCTCCAGGATACAAGGTTACTCGGAGGTGAACTCTGAAATCGCCCGCCACATGGCATGTACAGGTGGCTCCTGGCCAGTCCACGTCTCGAGTTGGAGTGCTGCCTGGTGGACGAGCNTGCCCAGGCCGTTCAGGACCTCGGCTCCACGANTCCGGGCCACCTCCAGCCAAGGAGTGACAGCCGGGTGGTACACCAGATCCACCGCGACCTGACCCGGACCCAACAGCCCGGGGTCGAGAGCCCACGGATCGAGCCGGTCCGGTTCTGGCAGCAAAGAATGGGCCAAAGAGCCCGCCGATGGCCCGGGCGGAGAGCCCGCCGATGGCCCGGGCGGAGAGCCGATCCCCTGCATGCCGGCGGGTGTGGCGTTGACAACCAGATCACACTGGCTGGCATCACCCGGATTGCCCACTCGGCCCACCGCGCCGGCCAAGGCAGCTGCGGCCACCGCCCGCTCTTCGGTCCGGTTCACCACCACCACTTCCGACGCTCCCGAATCCGCCAGTGCGGCAATGATCGACCTAGCCGCTCCCCCGGCCCCGACCACCAGACACCGACGTCCATCCGGGTCGAAATGACCCCCACGGCGCAGGGCGGCGACCAGACCCCGTCCATCCGTATTGTCACCCACCAAGAGTCCGTCGAGATTGGTCACACAGTTCACCGCGCCAAGACGCTCAGCAATCTCGGTCCGGCGGTCCACCAGAGCGGCGACAGTCTCCTTGTGGGGCATGGTCACCGACAGACCTCTGAACCCAAGGGCTCGCGCCCCGACGAGGGCTTCCGCCGCGCTCCCCTCGACGACCTGAAAGCCCAACGACACCCAATCCAGACCGAGGTGAGCGAAGGCCACGTTATGAAGGCGTGGAGACAGCGAGTGGGCTACTGGGTCCCCAATCACTCCGACCACAGTGGTTGCGGCCGAGAGGTTCCGGTACGAGACAGGGTCGGGGCTCTCGGGGGTTATGGGGGTCATGGTCCTCCTACGAGAGCCCGCGTTTGGCGGCGACAGCTTGGTTCGCCAGTTGCTGGGCGTAGGTATCGGCAAAGGCCTCGGTCCCGTCGGATTCGACCACCACAAAATACAGCCAAGCTCCGACTGGGGGATTCAGCGCAGCCTCCAGCGCCGCCGGCGCCGGGAAACAGATCGGCGTGGGGGTGAAGCCATTGTGGAGGTAGGTGTTGTACGTCGTCTGAAGTTTGAGGTCTTTGCTGGTCACCGGCCCCCCATCCCGGCCTTCCGAGTAGAGGACCGTCGAGTCCATCTGCAGGGGCATGTTCTTGGACAGGCGATTTAGGATGACCCGGGCGACTGGTCCCAGGTTCTTTTGGATGACCCCCTCCTTCTCGACAATGGAGGCCAAGGTGATCGCCTGATACGGGGTCAGCCCGAGCGCCCCGGCTCGCGATGAGAGGTTCGCACTGTTGGCCTGTTTGTCGAAACGGTCAATCATCTGGGTCAGCAACTGCGTGTTGGTCTCGCCAGGAAGAAGCTGGTACCTCCCGGTGCCGAGCAGNCCATCGAGGCTGGTCACCCCCGCCGGTTGCCACGAAGAATGGAGAGAGTCCCCGGTGGCAAGTGCCTTGAACTTCGTCCCGTCGTGCCCGGGGATCTGGCCCACCCGGGTCGCCACTTCCGACACGGTGAACCCGGGCAACACCTCAAGATCGAAGACATTGGGTCCGTTGGCGAGCACGCTCTTGACGGTTCCGAAACTGTCGTTCTTGTTGAAGGCGTAGGACCCGGCAAAGACACCCGGATCCCCGTGCACACTGATCCAGATCCGAAAGGCCAGAGAACTGTCGATGACTCCATCTTTTTGCAGGGTGCCCGCGAACGAACTGAGGCCCGCCCCTTTGGGCACCGCCACGATCACTTGTGCACCCTTCGGCCCCGACGGGTTGGCTTCGCTGTTGAGCCAAAGGTAGCCACCCCCGATCACCACCAACCCAAACAACACAAAGAGCAAACCCAGAATCCGAAACGGGTGATGGGCAAACAGGGACGGACGGTCCGTACCGGCATGTCTCCGATTGCCTGAACGTGCCGGATCGGTGGTGGCCTCGGATCCCGCTGCCACCGGATCGGAGGGGTCGAACGGGTTGGCCGGATCGACGCTGGCTGTGAACTGGGATGTCGGGACGGTCAGCGGATCGGGGCGGGNGCCGAATCCCTCCGGAATGGAAAGCTCATCACGTTCACGTTCGGGAGGAGGATGATCGACACCTGTTGGCTGATGAGGTCGTCCGAAGTCTTCAGGGGGTTCGGGCGTCATTTGGATTCCTTTTGTGCTTCGAGCCACGCCTGCAACATCACTGTGGCCGCTGATCGGTCGATGACCTTGCGGCGGGCCCTGCCGCCTTTGCCTCCCGCCGCCAGCGANTGATGGGCTGTCACCGTGGTTAGACGCTCATCGAACAGCTCCACGTCGACCCCCCGGGNGATGAACAGGGCTCGGAGCGCTTCAGCTTCGGCCTCGGCTTCGACCGCCGCTCGACCGCGGGAACCATCCAGGGATAGGGGCAGTCCGACCACCACGACCCTTGCCTCCTCTTCGATCACCAGGTCGATCAACGCACGACGATCGCGTTCGAGATCGCCGGACCGGACCACTGTTGTGCGCGGAGAGGCCAGTGTTCCACCCGAGTCGCTCACCGCCACACCGATCCGCCGGCTCCCCAGGTCGATGCCGACCGCTCGACCACGGGTCACCAACGTGACCACCGACCCGACCGCTCTGCCTTTCGCCGCTCCACGCACCGGGATCGTTCCACAGTTACCCACTCGCGAGGGCCCGGCGCGCCTCATCGAGTGCATCGTCAATTCCCGCTGGATTTTTGCCGCCGGCCACCGCCATCTCGGGCGAGCCTCCCCCACCGCCTCCCAACAATGGGGCGATGCGCTTGACCAGGTTACCGGCGTGCGCACCCGGGGCACCGTGCCCGTCTGGCCCGCCCGCGGGTTGAACGGACACCGACACGGATACCGCTACCGCCGCTTTGGCACCGTCAGGGCTGCCCCCCAACACCACAGCCCGCAACCCTGCCGACTTGCGAGCGCTCTGGGCCAGGTCACGAAGCTCGTCGGGAACCAGGCCGTCCCGCCGGGCGACCACGATCCCGTCGACGGCGATGGCGGCCAACGAAGCGGCGTCGGCCTGCATCTCTCGACTCCTCATCCGCTCGAGTGCCTTCTCGGCGGTGCGCTGTCGTTCCAGTAACCGTTCGATCGTCTCAGGAACATTCTCCGGTTCGGTACGCAGCAGCATTGCCGCCTCGGTCAACAGTCCCTCACGGGCCACGATCCGATCGAACGCCCCGGCGCCGGTCACCGCTTCGAGCCGCCTGGTATTGGATCCTATGGACGACTCGGATACCACCGTGATCGGTCCGATCATGCCCAGGGCTCCGACATGGGTCCCTCCGCACAATTCGATGGAGTGCTCCCCCGCCCGGACCACGCGGACCCGCTCGCCGTATTTGTCCCCGAAAAAAGCCAATGCCCCCATCGCTTCGGCCTCCGCTTTGGTGGTCTCGACCACTGTCACCTCAGCGTCGGTGAGGACGTCGGCGTTGGCCATGGATGCAACCGCTGTCAACTCCTCAGGAGCGACACTTCCGTGATGACTGAAATCGAAACGCAGGCGATCGGGAGCCACCATCGAGCCCTGCTGGCGGACGTGGTCACCCAACACATTGCGTAATGCCGCATGCAGGAGATGGGTGCCGGTGTGATTGCGCCGTATGGCATCACGGCGGGTGGCGTCGATGGTGGCCAGCGCATCCTGGCCGGCGATGACGTCGCCGGTGATGCGGACCCGATGAGCGGTGAGTCCGGGCAGCGCGGGGACGGTGTCGTACACGAGGGCGGTTCCGGTCGAGGTCACGATGGTGCCCGTGTCACCGACCTGACCCCCGCCCTCGGCGTAGAAGGGTGTCCGATCGAGGAAGACCTCCGCCTGCCCGGCATGGGCGGGGTCGGGATCGGCGAGAACGGCAATAATTCGGGCCGGAGCCGAGTAGCTGTCGGGTCGCTGCCCGATGAAGAGGGTCTGACCATCCGCATCCAGGATCGACCGGTAGGCATCCTCGCCGGCCGCCGCCTTGCCACTTCGGGCCGCGGCCCGGGCTTGACGGCGTTGTTCGTCCATGGCGGCCTCGAACCCGACGAGGTCGACCGATACGCCGGCTTCCTCGGCGATCTCGACGGTGAGCTCCACCGGAAAGCCATAGGTGTCATGGAGCCTGAAGGCAATGTCCCCGGGAAGCGTCACCGNACCGGAAGACAGCTGGTCCTCGAGGATCGCCGTTCCTGTGGCCAGGGTACGCAGAAAGCCGTCTTCCTCCCGTGCCACCACATCGGAGATGAGACGGTGACTCTCGGCCAGCGATGGGTACGCCCCTCCCAAGATGCTGATCGCCGCGTCCACCATTCGGGGTGCGGAGGGCTCATCGACGCCCAGTTGTCGCGCCCGCCGTACCGCTCGCCGAATGATCCGGCGGAGTACATATCCCCGTCCCTCGTTGGCGGGGAGCACCCCGTCAGCCACCAACATCGACATGGCCCGACCGTGATCAGCCAAAATCCGGAGTCCGACATCAATCTGCTCATCCCGACCGTAGATGTGACCGGTAATCGACTGGGCGGTCTCGATCATCGGAAGGAACAGATCCGTGGCGAAAATCGAATCGACACCCTGCAGGATCAGAAGGATCCGCTCGAGTCCGGCGCCAGTATCAATACTGGGTCGGGGTAGGGGCTCGATTGTGCTCGCGTCCCGGCGGTTGTACTGCATGAAGACGAGATTCCAAATCTCCACGAACCGCTCACTGCCGCCGTGAGCCGGGCCTCCCGGCTCGCCGTAGGACGCACCCATGTCGAAGTGGATCTCGGAACTCGGGCCACACGGACCGGTGTCACCCATCTTCCAGAAGTTGTCGTCGCCCATCCGCTGGATGCGGTCGGCCGGAACCCCGATGGCATCGCGCCAGATCTGTTCGGCCTCGTCGTCACTCTCGTAGACAGTGATCCACAACCTGTCGCCATCCATCCCGAGAACTTCGGTGATGAACTCCCAGGCATAGGGAATGGCCAGATCCTTGAAGTAATCCCCGAAGCTGAAGTTCCCCAACATCTCAAAGAAGGTGACGTGCCGGCGGGTGGTGCCGACAATGTCGATATCGACTGTCCGGAAACACTTCTGGACCGAGGTGGCCCGGGACCACGGGGCCGTCTCATCCCCGACGAAGAAGGGCTTGAACGGCACCATGCCGGCGATGGTGAACAGAACCGACGGGTCGTGGGGAATCAGGCTGGCCGAAGGCACCGCAATGTGACCGCGTTCAGCGAAGAACCCGGTAAATGCTGAACGAAGTTGGTCGGCGGTCATCACCGNGCCTGAGGTCACGACTTGGGAGCCTAGTTGCCCAGGTGAGAGGGTGATTTTGTCGCCTCGGCCCGCTTCGGGCGACGGATCCGGATNCCCGAGCGCCGTTNCGGACTCTCGATGAACCCTGGATTCCTATCCGGTCCGACGGGCATCACGGGCGCCGATTGCTGCATCGGGACCAGCGGGGGTGCATGTCCCGGTCCAGATTCGGTGGGCAATTCGCCCCCTGCGTTCGGCTCGGTCCGATCGGGTGCGACACGTCGCTCGGCCAGTTCTTGCCAGAGGCGTTCCTCGTGTTGACGCATCTCGATCCGACCGGTGGAGACGGCGTCCCGAACCCGTTCGCTGGCTGTCTCAGCCATGTGGCGGGCCGACCTTCCAAGTTCGGCGGCCAGAGCATCGGGCTGCAAGCGATTGGCGGCGTCCTGCACAGTGCGACGAACTCGGCGCTCAACCCACAGCGTTGAGCCCGCACCCACAACAGTTCCCATGGCCAGCCAGAACGGGCGTTTCGGCATCATGTCAGCGGGCCTTCTTGCTGTGTTTTCCAGGTGGATTTGTGGGCGTCCTCGTGCCGGAAGGTCCGGGCGATCCCGACGTAAGCCGACGCATGCCGCCGGCGGCACCAGCCTTTGCCGCCAGCACCTTTACCACCGGGTTGGCGAATGCCCGGTACGCCAACCGTGATGCCGAATCGACTGTCGAGTGCACTGATTCGGTGGACTCGAGAACCGCACCCACCCGTTCCATCTCCGTTGCCGCCTGGTCCACCACTCGGTGTGCCTCTGCCACTAGCGGCATCGTCTGACGGCGGAGGTCATCAGCCACATCTGCCAATTGGCGTACCTGTCGACGCAACGAACGTATGGCGACAAGGAGGCCCACCACGGCCAGGATGCACGCGATGGCGGCGATGAGAACGGCAATCTGACCCGCGGACATGATCCGTTCAGCTTAGAACCCCCCGCTCCTATCCCGGTTCGAACAGTTACCTGCCGCCCCCGGGTCTCTGTCGGCGCCGAGATCAGGCTCTTGACCAACGGGAGGCAGGGGTTCGAATCGCCATGTCGGGTGGTGGGGGTCGTGGTGGTCGTGGTGGTCGACCTTGGTGAGGATCCAGCCTTCGAAGGTCTTCAAGAAGTGGTGATGGTGGCAGAGAAGGGCCAGGTTGTCGATGGTGGTAGGCCCACCTTCGGCCATGGGGAGGATGTGGTCGATCTCGAGCCCGAAGCTCACCCCACATCCGGGCCGACCGCACCCCGGGCCGACGTACGTCGACGCCAAACCCACCTACGTCGATGCTAGGCCCACGATCGGCCGATTCAACGCCAACGCACCGGT
>JGI24140J50213_10001087_pt1 | contig 12205 bp, 7 predicted proteins | sample BarGraIncu00222A_FD_50213 | JGI IMG/M metagenome (IMG submission 50213)
CAGCGCAGGTGAATCGACCAGGGTGTAACACCTGCCCTCATGGGTGAACCGCTCACCCAGGGGGGTCTGCCACAGTCCCGTGATGATGGCCAGTTGCTCCTCGAGCCGATCGAAGCGCTCGACCACCGACTCGGGGAAGGGGATGCCGTAGGCCGCGTGCTCCCGCTGCGACCAGCCCGCGCCGAGCCCAAGCTCGACCCGCCCGCCCGACATCTGGTCGACCTGGGCCACTTGCACCGCCAGGAGCCCGGGGTGGCGGAACGTTGCCGAGGTCACCAGGGTGCCAAGTCGGATCCTCGTGGTATCGCGAGCCAGCCCTGCCAGCGTGGTCCACGTGTCCGTGGGCCCCGGCAGGCCATCNCCGTCGCCCATGACCAGCAGGTGATCCGAGCGAAAGAATGCCGGGAAGCCGCACTCCTCCGCCTTGCGCGCGATCGCGCGCTGATCGGCGTACGACGCACCCTGCTGAGGCTCGACGAACAGACGCAGTNCCATAGCGGCCACCCTATGTGTGCCTGCATGCGCCCTTTTCGTTCATGCCGAACTACGAGCTGACGCCGCCGAAGGACCCGGGCGACCGAGACATCGTCTGCCGGCCAAAGTCATGTGCTGGCGACCCGGCTTCGTTAGCCCCAGGCAGCGTCCACGGCCGCCTCGCTGAGCACTTGGTCCAGGACGAGGACTGCGCAGCCCATCACCCCTGAGAGGTCGGCGTGGGTGATGGACAGGATCTGCAGATCCCTGGTGGCGATGGCGCTGGCATTGCCATAGAGAGTTTCGCGCAGTCCGGCCACAAAGGTGTCGTAGGCGGGTGCCATGTCGCCGCCAACGACGATCGCCGCTGGGTTGAGCAGGTTGACCCCGGCCGCCAGCACCTCACCGAGTCGGCGACCGCTCTCGCGGATGTCGTGGCGAGCCTCAGGGTCTCCGTCCAGGGCGAGGTCCACCACGTGACGAATGTGGTTCACGTCGCGACCGCGGGCGCGCATGTCGCGCACCAGCGCCCATCCGCCGGCAACGGCTTCCAGACAGCCCCGGTCGCCACACCGGCAAGAAAGCCCCCGCGCGGCGAGGGTCTTAATGTGCCCGATATCTCCGGCAGCCCCGAGCGCTCCACGCTGCATCACGCCACCGGCGACAATACCCGCACCAAACCCAGTAGAGGCCTTGACGATCAGCGCGTCCTGATACGTCGCCAGGAGCCCGCGGCGTTCTGACAGCGCCATGGCGTTAGTGTCGTTCTCCAGATACACCGGCGCCGTGGCCATGGCGCTGAGGTAAGGCGCGAGCGGGACAGCGTCCCAGCCACGCATGATCGGTGAGTCTCGGCTGCAGCGCGCATGGGCGTCCACGGTGCCGGGGATACTTAGCCCTATCCCCTTGACCTGCTCCGTGCTCCTTCCACTTTGGGCCAAGAGCGCGGCAAGGGCGCCGGCGACCTCGGGCATTACCTCTTCGGGTCCAAGCCCTACCTCTTGTGCGACGTCCTGCTCGAGGATCAGCTCCCCGGCCAGGTCACAGATGGCGACCTGCGTGCGACTGCGGCCGATCGCTGCGGACATGATGATCCCGGCTCCGGAGTTGANGGTCAGCCTTGTCGGAGGCCGTCCCACCGAAGATGTGCTCCCCTCGACCTCGACGACGAGACCAGCGTCGATGAGCGCGNTTACCCGGGACGTGACAGCAGTGCGGGACAGACCCGTTTGGCGACCGATCTCTCCCCGGGAAGTCGCGACTCCCTCGCGGATCAACGTGAAGACCCTCCCGACGGTGGCCGGGTTCGTCACCCTTGCTGACGGGGCGGTAGAGGTAGCTAGAGACCCAATGGTCATGTCCAACATCATAAGTCGAACAATATTGCGTAGCCAGATACCCAATCTCTGTTCTTTTCGGGTCAAACCCTACTAGGGTGAGGCCACTAACACACTTCATCTGTCCTTGGAGATGCTGATGCCGGCTACGGTCCGCGTGCCAAGGAATCTGTCATCTTCGGTGGACCCGGCGACCTGGCCCGCCGCACCCTGCTTGTCGCCCTCTGCCGCTGCGAGCGCGACGGCCGGCTTCCACAGGAGACACGGGTTGACCCACGGAGCGCATTCGCCATAGGCAACCGGAAGGTCACCACGTCATGCACAGAACCGACTTGAGGTGCCCTTAGGGCGCCGCGCGAAAGGAATGACCTAGCCGATGACGACTACCGCAAGACTGCAGGTCCACACAGACGGTTCCACCAGCCACGGCCGACTTGCCGCCTGGGTGGCGGAAGTCGCAGCTTTAACCACACCCGACAACATCTCATGGGTCACCGGCTCGGACCAGGAGTGGAAGACCCTCACCGACGAGCTCGTCGCGTCCGGCACCTTTACCCGCCTGAACCAGGACATCAAGCCCAACTCGTTCCACTGCGCGTCCGACCCCACGGATGTCGCCCGCGTCGAGGACCGCACCTTCATCTGCTCGGTCGAGGAGAAGGACGCCGGCCCCACCAACAACTGGATGGCGCCGGACCAGATGAAGACTCTCATGACCGATCTCTATCGGGGTGCGATGACGGGACGCACGATGTACGTCATCCCGTTCGCCATGGGCCACCTTGGCGCTGAGAAGCCGATGTTCGGTGTGGAGATCACCGACTCGGCCTATGTTGTCGCCTCGATGCGCGTCATGGCTCGCTGTGGCACTGCGGTCCTGAACAAGATAGAGGAGATCAACGCCGACTTCGTCCCCGCACTGCACTCGGTAGGCGCCCCGTTGCAGGCCGGCGAGGTTGACGTCCCCTGGCCCTGCAACGANACCAAGTACATCGTGCAGTTCCCCGAGGAGCGGATGATCTGGTCGTACGGCTCTGGCTATGGCGGAAACGCGCTGCTGGGAAAGAAGTGCTACAGCCTGCGCATCGCATCCGTGATCGCCCGCGACGAGGGCTGGCTGGCCGAGCACATGCTGATCCTCAAGCTCACATCGCCACGAAAGGAGACCCACTATGTCGCCGCAGCCTTTCCCAGCGCCTGCGGGAAGACCAACATGGCCATGCTGGCTCCNACCATCACCGGCTGGGAGGTNCAGACACTGGGTGACGACATCGCCTGGATGAAATTCGGCAAGGATGGACGCCTCTATGCCATCAACCCCGAGTTCGGCTTCTTCGGCGTCGCCCCCGGTACCAACGAGACGACCAACCCCAATGGGATGCGCGCCATCGAGAAGGGCAACTCGGTCTTCACCAACGTCGCCCTGACACCGGAGGGCGATGTCTGGTGGGAGGGCATGGGGGATGCGCCGGATCGAGCTACCGACTGGCACGGCAACGAATGGACACCGGAGCACGCCAAGAGCGGGGTCCTGTCCAGCCACCCGAACTCCCGCTATTGCACTCCGATCCAGCAGTGCCCGATTCTCGCACCGGAGTACGACGACCCCGCGGGGGTGCCCATCTCGGCGATCCTGTTCGGTGGCCGGCGCAATAGCACCATCCCGCTGGTCACCGAGTCCCGCNACTGGGTGCACGGCACCTTCATGGGTGCAACCCTCTCCTCCGAGACCACGGCCGCGGCCACCGGTGCGGTCGGCATCGTCCGTCGCGACCCAATGGCGATGCTGCCGTTCATCGGCTACGACGCCGGCGACTACTTCAACCATTGGCTCACCATTGGCAAGAGCGCTGACGCAGCGAAACTGCCCAGGATCTACTACGTCAACTGGTTCCGCCGTGACTCCGAAGGTGGCTTCCTGTGGCCGGGCTTCGGCGAGAACTCTCGCGTGCTCAAGTGGGTCATCGAGCGCATCGAGGGCCGCGCCGCCGCCACCGAGACACCGATCGGCTACGTGCCGACCCCGGAGTCTCTGGACACCGGTGGTCTCGATATGACCCCGGATCAGATCAGGGCTGCGCTGCACGTCTCCCCCCAGGAGTGGGCGGCAGAAATCCCGAAGATCCATGAATGGTTCGACAAGTTCGGCGACACCCTGCCGGCAACACTGCTGACCGAGCTCGGCGAACTCAAGGACCGCCTCGGCGTGAAGTAGCTGCTACGTCGTGGTGCGCGGTGGCAGCAGCCAAGGGTGTGCTCGTTCCCGGCTGGGGAGCGAGTTGTTCGGCAGGTAGTGAGGGACAGCTAGAAGGGATGGACCAGCAGAACACCTCAATTCCGGGACCAGAGTCCCAGCAGGTCGCCGGTGCGAAAGCCCACACAGCGAATGCGCATCACAAGGCAAACCGTCCGCACAAGGCAAACCGTCCGTGGTTCAAGAAGAAGCGATTCATTCTGTTACCAGCGCTCATGTTCATGATCGTGATCATCTGGGGTACCCGCGACCGAGCCGAGAGAGGGATCTCTGACACCGCCACAAGCGGACCGCAGGTCACGGCCTCGCGCGCTGCCCAGGTGAAGGCAACGGAGCCCAGCATTGTCACGAAGGTCCGCGACGGCGGGTTTGACTTCGTCGTGACCGGCGTGGAGTACCCCGGCAAGACCCTCGCGGGAAGGTCGGAGAAACGCTGACCGCCCAGGGCGAGTTCGTGATTGTCCGGGCCAACGTCACCAACACCAGCACGAAGGAACAGACCCCGAGTTGTTCGTGTCAGATCCTGATGAACGATAAGGGTGAGACGTTCAGGCCCAGCTCCGCGATCCTGCGCACCAAGGAAGCTCTGAAGTTCGTCCAGCTCATGAAGCCTGGCAAAATGGTGGACGGCTTTGTCCTGCTGTTCGATGTGCCCACCGGAACGACTGTCCTCAACATCGACCTTCACGACTCCCCAGGCACACCGGGGGTGAACGTCAAGCTGTCCTGACCTCTCGTTCGCCACTCCCGCGCCAACCCCCCACCTCCACCACACGGGCCGGGGACCCCATCGTCGCCGGTACAGCGGCTGGTCGATCCGGAGGGCAGGTGTCGAAGAACCCCTGGCGCCCACCCCAGGGCGTCGCCGAGGTCAATCGGCTTGGATTCGGTTCGTGGGCGGCTGCCTCGCTGCGTAGTGCTTCCCGCCAGTCATTATCGGGGAACGCCTGCGAGGACCCGCCCCCATGCGCTACATCTTGATAGCAGCGAAAAGGACGAAGCGCCGTGCATATCGTCCTCGCGGAAGGCGGAAGATGACGTGCCCCATGTCGGTTCTCGTCCTGACTCCCAGCATGGGCGGGCACTACTTCGGAGAGCTCCTCGCGGGACTCACCCGGGAGATCGCCGGTGCGGGCGGGCGCCTGGTGGTCGTCGAGACCCTTCCAGCGTCTGCGCCTCGCGACGAACTTGGCGAGCCCGGGGATTTTGCCACCCCGATCGCGTGGTCGCAGGTGGACGGGGTCGTTTCGATCACCACAGCCGTGGGTGCCTCATATCTGGAGGAGTTGCGCCGAGCTGGGAAGCCGATCGTGCTCTCCAGCACCCAGATGGCCGACTTCGACGCGCCGGTCGCTCTGCCGGACAACCACGGGGGAACCTTGACTGCAGTCGAGCACCTCATAGGCCACGGCCACACCCGGATCGGGTTCGTCGGTAATCTCGCCCAGCAGGACGTCCGTGACCGCTTCGCCGCATACCTGCAGGCGCTCGAAACCCACGGCCTCATTGCAGATCCCACGCTCCTGTTCGCGACACCTGACAATGCCGAGAGGGGCGGCGATCGAGCGGCACGCGATCTGCTCAAGTCCCCGCACCGCCCGACCGCCCTGATGGTCGCCACCGACCGCAACGCAATCGGACTCATGCGCGCGCTGACCGACGCTGGTCTGGGCATCCCCCGAGACATCGCGGTCGTGGCGTTCGACAACATCGAGGCCGGGGCATTCAGCACCCCCACCCTCTCAAGCGTTAACCAACGCTTCGATGAGGTCGGCGCGCTGGGCGGCCGGCTCCTCCTGGCCAAGCTGCGTGGTGAGGCCGTGCCGGACACTGCGTGCACGTCCCAGTCGGCAGCCCTCACACTGCGCGAATCTTGTGGGTGCAACGCCGATGCCTGCCGCAGCCGGACCGGGGATGACTGGGTGCCCATTGCGTCACCGGAGCTCCTGCGCGACGAGCTCCAGGAGGTGCTATGCGGGTCACTGCTGACCGGCGACGACATCATCGACGGCCCCCTGCGCGCCGCGGTGGTGACGACCGTGGGCGACGCCGTCCGTCTGCTGCAGTCGGGCAACAACGTGACAGCTGCGCAAATCCTGACGCTGACTACCTCGCTACAGCGTCTTACCACCCGTCCCGACACCCTGCGCCGCATCACGAATCTGATATCGGACTATGCCCAGCGGGTCGGAACCTCAACCGCACTGACAACTGACAGTCCTTCCCCCACGTCTGCTCGAGTCGCCGCCGCGATGTGGAAGGTGCAGGCCGGCGCGTTCCTTCGGCAGGCGGAAACCACCGAGACCGTCATTGCCGAGCAGTATGTCGTCGACGCCGGGCTGCTGGACAACGGGCACTCCGACCCACGCGACCTCGGCTGGCTCACAGGCACCCACGTCAAGGCGGGGGCGCTGGCATTGTGGGAGAACGGTCCGGCCTCCGGACGACTCCAGATCGTGGGCGCCTACGACCCGGCCGAGATCTTGCCAAACCTGGTCGGTGCCGTCATGACAACCGAGCAGTTTCCCCCGGAACCTCTCATCGCCGTGGCCGCGGCCGCCGACCGCGAGGTGTGTGTTGTCGTGCCCGTGCGCACCACGGAGCACGACTGGGGTCTGCTCGGCGTCGTCGGCCAAATCGACACGACGTCTGCGCGCGAGACCTACCAACACTGGGCGGCGCTGCTGTGCGCCTGCCTGGAGTCTCAAGGTCTGCAGGAAGCAGTGCGCGTCAGCGCGCTGTACGACCGCCTTACTGGCTTGCCAAACCGCCAGCTCTTCCTTGAACGGCTCGAGCAAGCGCTCGCCCAGTGGCAGCGAGCCCGAACACCGTTCGCCGTGCTCTTCCTCGACCTGGACGGGTTCAAACTTATCAACGACTCGCTCGGACATCAGATGGGTGACCGCGTACTGACGGGGGTCGGAACCCGTATCGTGCGCGAGTTACGCGAGGTCGACACGGGCGCCCGGTTCGGGGGCGATGAATTCGTGATCCTGCTGGCCGACACCGATCCGGGCGGCGCGCTGGTGGTCGCCGAGCGGGTACAGAGAGCCCTTGCGGAGGTGCACGACGTCGACGGTCACGAGATCTCGACCCGGGCCAGCCTGGGAATCGCCACCAGCGCGATCGGATACACCTCCGCCGAAGATGTCCTTCGCGACGCAGATACCGCCATGTACCGGGCCAAGTCGGCCGAACCGGGAACACTGGCCTTCTTCGACGCGGCGATGCACGCGGGCGCGCTGCACCGCCAGTCGCTGCACAACGAGATCCATCGGGCACTCCGGGAGAACCAGTTCGAGGTGCACTATCAGCCGATCGTCAACCTGGCCACCGGTCGCACCGACCGCTTCGAGGCGTTGGTGCGCTGGCGCCACCCTGAGCGCGGTCTGGTCCTACCCCAGGAGTTCCTGCCTGTCATGGAGGAGACCGGGCTGATCGTCCGACTTGGCCACTGGATCCTCGACGAGGTCTGCCGCCAGCTGGCCGAATGGGGACCCGCGGTCGTCAACGTGAGCATCAACGTCTCGGACGCCGAGTTCTGGCGCCAGGACCTCCTAGCGCATGTCCTTCAGACCCTCGCCAACCATGGGCTTGCGCCGGGCCGCCTCACGCTCGAGATCACCGAGGGGGTGCTGATGCGCCGCCCCGAGGTGGCCCTTCGCATGATGCGCGAGATGCACCTTGCCGGGCTCCGGCTTCACATCGACGACTTCGGAACCGGGTACACCTCCCTCGAGACGCTGCACCGCTTTCCCGTGGATGCGTTCAAGATCGACCGTTCCTTCATCCGCAGCCTGGCGAGCGCGGACCGCAGCGCCGAGCTGATTGCCGCCCTCGTCGCGCTGGGCAAGGCCCTTGGCCTGGCCGTGGTTGCCGAAGGGGTCGAGACCGGCGAACAGCTCACGTTCCTGCAAGACATCGGCTGCGCGACCGGTCAGGGGTACCTATTCATGCCCGCTGTCACCGGCGATCATGCCGCGGACCTGTTGGGACGCTCTCTGCGCGCCCAAGATTCTGACATCCCGTCAGAGGCCACCACTATCTGGGAGAAGGGGTTTTCCGGAGGCTAGAAAGTGACCCTTGGGCCCGGTGCCACGAGATGGTGCTTGGCTCACCAAAGCCCCGCGTGCGGGGAGGAACCTGACCAAAGAGTCGCGGCCACCGATTCGCCACAGACGGTCCCCTGGGACAGCAATCTCAGCGCAAACCGGTAAGCGGCCCTGGGGAGTCGGCCACGCTGCAGCGGGCCGGCAAGCCTTCGGCGCCGATCCTTAAGTTCTCGGGTGTGCTCAGCCGGCAACGGAGGTGGTGCTGGGCACCACCGTCCCATCCTCCCGTGTGGGCAGGCAGGTTCGCGCGAGCAACAGTTGTTCCACTGCGCGCACGGTGAGCGGCCGGCTGAAGTAGTAGCCCTGGATCTGGTCGCACTGGTGGCGTCGCAAGAACGCCAGCTGGGCTGCTGTCTCCACGCCTTCGGCGATCACCGTCAGGTTGAGACTGTGGCCCATTCGGATGATCGCCAACGCGATAGCTGCATCGTCCGGGTTGTTGGCGATCTCGCGGGTGAAGCTAATGTCGATCTTGAGCTTGTCGATCGGGAACCGGCGCAGGTAGGCAAGGCTGGAGTAACCCGTCCCGAAGTCGTCGATGGAGATCTGCACGCCTGCCGCCTTCAGGTTCTCCAAGATGGCGATGGTGCGATCGGTATTGGTCATCAACAAGGACTCGGTCAGTTCCAGCTCGAGCAGCTCAGCTGGAACCCCAGAGACCTCCAGCGCACCGACGACATCTGCATGAACGTCACCCTTGACGAACTGACGTTCCGAAACGTTCACCGACACCTGCACCGGGTGAATACCGCGCCGGGTCCAGTCCCCGATCTGCTGGCAAGCGGTCTGTATGGCCCAGCGCCCGACCTCAACGATGAGACCGGAGTCCTCCAACGCGCAGATGAACTCACTCGGCGGGACCAACCCGAAACCAGGCCGTTCCCAGCGCAGCAGAGCCTCCAAGCCCACGACCTGTCCGCCCGCCAGCTCCACCTTGGGCTGGTAGTACAAGATGAACTCCTCGTTCCTCACCGCTTGTCGCAGGGCATTCTCAAGCTCAAGCCGACGCGACACCTCGACATTCATCGCACTGGTGAAGAACTGCGAGGAGTCGCGTCCCGCCTGTTTGGCCTGGTACATGGCTGTATCCGCGTACTTGAGCAGCGTCTCAGCGTCGGTTGCGTCGTCGGGGGACAGCGCGATGCCGATGCTGGCCGTCACTGACACGTCGTGGCCATCCAGGCAGAAGGGCTTCAGCAGGGCGTCCCGGATTTTCTCGGCGACGACGGCAGCGTCGAGCCCGCCCTCCGACATCATCAGAATCAGTGCGAACTCATCGCCGCCAAGGCGCCCCACAGTGTCGCGCACGCGCACGCTCTGGGTCAGCCGACTGCTGACCTGAATCAACAACTCGTCGCCGATCGCATGGCTATAGGTGTCGTTGACGTTCTTGAAGTAGTCGAGGTCCAGAACCAGCACAGCGACGGTCTGTCCAGCGGCCGAAGCGTGCGCCAAGGCCTTGCTGAGCGTTTGAAAGACCAACAATCGGTTCGGCAAACCCGTGAGGACGTCGTAGTACGCCAATTGTTTCAGATCCGCCGTACGTGCCTGTACCTCTGCCTCCAGGGCTACCTGATGATTCTCGAGGACGTCGCCCATCTCTTTCAACCGCAGGAGGTTCCGCACGCGAAGCCACAGTTCGGCCCGATCGACGGGCTTGGTCATGAACTCCTCAGCCCCCGCATCCAGGGCCGCAAGTCGTGCCTCACGATCGCTTTGGATGGTCACCATGATGATGGGGATGTTGCTGCTGGCAGGGTCGCTCTTGACTGCTTTCGCCACCTGTCGCCCAGTCATCCCAGGCATTCTGTCGTCCAGCAGGATCAGGTCCGGCGGATCATCTGCGACGGAGGCCAGCGCTCCGCTGCCACCTGCAGCGGTTCGTGTGGCATAGCCTTCGGGCCCGAGCAGTGCCTGGAGCAGTCGACGGTTCTTACTCTCGTCATCGACGATGAGTATGGTTGCTGGCGCCGCCGTGGTGGAGGAAGACTCGGGCGCCTGTGCCCGTGTTTCGGCGGGCTGCAGTTCTTCCAGGAGATCCTCCATGACCGTATAGAGCTCCTGGTAGCGCAGCGGCTTGACGATATAGGCGTCACTGCCTGAGGTCAGACTCCGTTCCTCGTCGGTCTTCAGCGCAAGCGCGCTCACGGTGATGATCGGGATGGACGCCGTAGCAGGGTCTTGCTTGAGCAGAGCCGTGGCCGCAAAGCCATCCATGCCCGGTAGCTGAATATCCATGAGGATCAGGTCGGGATTCTCACCACGCGCCAGTTTCAACCCCGTTTCGGCGTCGAGGGCGCGCAGGACGCTGTGACCGGCGCTGCGCAAGAGCAGCGTCGTCAGCCTCATGTTCGCCGGGTTGTCCTCGACGACTAATACTCTGGCCATCTGATGCTTTCGTTGGAGTGTCGGGGTGGAACCCGCCAACCTTCCCCGAGACGCCTCATACGGTTGAAGTCAGCCTTCGCGACGATGTAGCCGACATGTCTCGGATGGACGTTGTAGACCTAACCGTCCGGTTGCTGGGCATCCGATTGTGATGCCAGTCAGCTCCGCGCCCTCAGCCGGGAAGGCATGCGTTGCCAGTTTCAGAGTACGGTCAGGTATTGCGCACCGTGAGCGTTTTGGCTCAGGGCACCGAAGCAGTAGAGAAACTCTCCGCCGAGCTGGCGGGGTGGGTATCCGCTGCGCTGCAAAGACCCGTTACGCCGTTCGGCGGACGAGCTCGTCCATGACCTCGGCCAGCCGCAAGGGGAAGTCCTCGGGCACCTGCGCCGGCAGCCGGTCAACGCCGAACCATGCGACAGCCTCGCTCTCCGGGCTGACGACCGGCACCGCATCCGCTTCGGCGAACGCCACAAAGCCCACATCCCAGTGCACCCGGCACGTCCCGAAGCCGCTACCCAAGGCGTGGCGGTGCAGGTCGACCGGCACGGCGTCGAATGGGCGCAGGCCCGTGATGCCGCTCTCCTCCCGGGCCTCCCGGTATGCCGCCGCCGCGACCGACGTGTCCGCCGATTCCACATGCCCTCCAAGCTGCACCCAGAACTGGCCCTTGCTGTGGAAGCACAAGAGCACCTGGGACACGTCGGAGGACAGGACAAAACAACTGCCGGTCAGGTGTTCGGGGCCGCTATCACGCTCCAGCGCGGCAGCCTGCCCATCTCGCACGAAGACCGTGAACTCGTCTCTGAGGCGCACCTGGGCGGCCGACACTGGCGACCACTCCTGGAGCCGGTCGAGGATCTCTTGTGCGGCCGCCGGCACCTCGAAGGTCTGTCTCACCGGGTCAGCCTAATGACCGTTCAAACCTCCGCGTCGGATGGCCTGCGCCGACCTGTGAGGTGTCACTGCGGAATCCCCTACTGCGATGAGACGACTCTCTCCTTGGAGCTGTGCAACGGGCCCGCACGTGCCCCCTGAGCCAGCTGGCCGGAAACCGACCGGTGGCCTCGGCGGTCGTGACTATGCCATGCTTTTGTCCCCGGGAACACGGTGGGGCTTCCCCCCCGAACCGGAGGCGTCATCCTGGGTTCGCATCCACACCAAGCACCGAGTCGACACCCAAACCCTCCCGCAAGTCATCCGCACTCACCGTCCCATTCCTCGGCGCCCTCGGCGCTATCCAGGGACTGTGCCGAACATCGCAAGCACCGCGCCTGTGAGCGCGAGCCGCAGTTTGCACAGGGCCAGCGCGGAAGTTGCGCTCGCCTCAAGCATTCAGACGCTCGCGATCACCGGCTCGGTCGACGTCGAGTCCTCATGGCGGCGCTGCTCGTCGGGCTGGTGGGCCGTGTGGTCCTGGCACTGTCGCCGGCTACCGCCATCTACCTGCTCGGCCAGGTTCTCATCGGCGTCGGACTCGGTGCCGTCTACGGCGCAGCCTTCGCCTACATACGCGCGGTCGCGGCACCCGGCAAGCTTGCCGTTTGGCTGGTAGCCGAGCTTGTCCATGGCGGCGCGTACCTTCCGCGAGGTCGACACCGAGATCGGGCGGGTGCCGCTGACGACGTAGGAGACCGTGCTGA
>JGI24140J50213_10001088_pt1 | contig 12172 bp, 13 predicted proteins | sample BarGraIncu00222A_FD_50213 | JGI IMG/M metagenome (IMG submission 50213)
CATAGTGTCGCGCGTCATCCATGGCCATGATTTCTACGAGGGCGTGCGCGCCGTGATCGTCGACAAGGACAACAAGCCGCGCTGGCGGCCGGCAACGCTCGCCGAGGTGAGCGAGGCGGAGGTCGAGCGCCATTTCGCGCTGCTCGGCGCCGACGAGTTGGTGCTGCCATGAGCGAGCCGTTTGCCCAAAACAACATGCAGAGGGACGACCTGCAAAGCCTCGCGCCGGTGCAGGAGCACAAGGGCGAGCCGAGCGTCGGCCGCTGGACGCGGCGGTTGGTGCTGTTCCTGCGCGTGATGGCCGGCGTGTCGATGCTCAAGGGTCTCTATCATTGGGCGCGGGTGTGCGGCATCGGCGTCGATGCCAATGACGCGTTCCAGTATCATTCCATCGCCTGGCAGGCCGCCACGGTGTTCTTCGCGGTGATCGACCTGATCGCCGCGGTCGGACTGTGGCTTGCCGCCGCCTGGGGCGCCGTGATCTGGCTCACCGCGGTTGCCTCGATGCTGGCGGTGGAAATATTTTTCCCGCAGGTGTTCGGCGCCAGTCTGCCGACNGGCCTGTTGGAAGGCGGACTGCTCGTGCTTTATCTAGGACTGGCATTGAAATCGGCACAGGAACAGCCGCCGTGACGAAAAGGGAATCCGCGCATGATCCCGAAAAGTGGGAACCGGTTTTCGGAAAAGATCATGCGCAAATGTAACAAGTGGAGGTCGTGATGGCGCGCATAGCATTTGTCGGGCTCGGCAACATGGGGCTGCCGATGGCGCAGAACCTGCTCAAGGCCGGCCATCAAATCGAGGGCGTCGACGTCAATGCGGCCGCGGTCGCCAAGCTCAAGGCTGCCGGCGGTGCCGGTGTCGAGACCGCCAAGACGGCCGCCGCGCGCGCCGACGTGGTCATCACCATGCTGCCGGCGGGCAAGGAAGTGCGCGAGGTCTATCTCGGCTCGTCCGGCATCGTCGAGAACGCCAATGCGGGCACGCTGCTGATCGACTGCTCGACCATCGACGTGGAAACCGCGCGCGCGGTCGCGGGCGCGGCGGAGCAGAAGGGCCTCATGATGCTCGACGCGCCGGTCTCCGGCGGCGTCGGCGGCGCCACCGCGGCGACGCTCACCTTCATGGTCGGCGGCAGCGCGCAGGCTTTCACGCGCGCGGAATCGATCCTGCAAAAGATGGGCAAGACCATCGTGCATGCCGGCGGCGCCGGCAACGGGCAGGCAGCGAAGATCTGCAACAACATGATCCTCGGCGTGTCGATGATCGCGGTGTCGGAAGCCTTCGTGCTGGCGGAGAAGCTCGGCCTCGATCACCAGAAGCTGTTCGATATCTCGTCGAAGTCGTCGGGCCAGTGCTGGTCGATGACCACCTATTGCCCGGTGCCGGGGCCGGTGCCGACCTCGCCGGCCAATCGCGACTACCAGGCCGGGTTCACCGCGGCGATGATGCTTAAGGATTTGAAACTGTCACAGGAGGCGGCCAAGGCTTCGGGCGCCAAGACGCAGCTTGGCGCCGACGCGGCAAGGATTTATTCGGCATATGTGGAGAGCGGGGAGGCGGGCAAGGATTTTTCCGGCATCATCCGCTTCGTGCGGGGGTGATACGGACCGCACAAGGTGAACGAAAAGTAACGCCATTTGATTCAATTGGGCGTTCAACGAATCATTCACTGTCGCAAATAAATCTAATCTTTATCGTGTTATTTAAACCGATTTTAGAGTGCCCCTTATAGGGTCGGTCATCTGGAGCGGGGAAAAACAGGGCCTCGTTACCGGGCAGTTGCGAAAACAATAAAACGCAAAAGGGGCGTTGGACATGAAAGCCGTTGTGAAGACGGTCGAACCCGCCGAACGTGAGGCGAAGTTCGACCACATCAGGCCGCTCTATCACGAGGCCTTGACCTTGGTCGAACGGCTGCATCGCCGGCTGCTCGACGTCATCAAGGACGAATTCGACCGCCGCGGCCGCGCCGACATCAATTCGGTGCAGGCGCTGCTGCTCTACAATATCGGTGACAAGGAGCTCACCGCCGGCGAGCTGCGCACGCGCGGCTACTATCTCGGCTCCAACGTCTCCTACAATCTCAAGAAGCTGGTGGAGATGGCCTTCCTCGACCACCAGCGCAGCCGCGTCGACCGCCGCTCGGTGCGCATCAAGCTGACCGACAAGGGCCGCGAAGTGCGCGACATCGTCGACACGCTCTACCAGAAGCACGTGCGCACGGTGGAGCAGGTCGGCGGCATCAATGCCGACGAGTTCTCGACCTTGAACAAGTCGCTGCATCGGCTCGAGCGCTTCTGGACCGATCAGATCCTTTACCGCCTCTAATTCCTCCAAAAGGCGGAATGACTTGCCCCGGCCGCTTGCGGCCGGGGTTTTTCGTTTGACTCTCCCCGTCACCCTGAGGAGCGAGCGAAGCGAGCCTCGAAGGGCGACGGCCAATGCTTTGAAGACTTGGCCGTCCATCCTTCGAGGGCCGCTGCGCGGCCACCTCAGGATGACGGACCAAGAACCCCAGATATTGCGGTTAGCGCACCATCCACATGCCAGCGCTTGGCGGTTGGCGGCCGATATGCTATTTGCGGGCGTAATCCCGGACCTTGCCCCTCATTCGGCGCCGATTTCCCCCGGCGCCAGGAGATCGTGATGTCGGCCACGTCGAGCCCCAACTCTGCTCATAACAAGTCTTCGAGTGATGTGGAAAACCTGTTCTCTGCCGCCTTGCGCGACGTGGACCCTGAGATCAATGAAGCGATCAAGCTCGAACTTGGAAGACAACGCGACGAGATCGAACTGATCGCGTCGGAGAACATCGTTTCTCGGGCCGTTCTCGAGGCGCAAGGGTCGGTTCTCACCAACAAATATGCCGAAGGCCTGCCGGGCAAACGTTATTACGGCGGCTGTCAATTTGTTGATATCGCGGAACGTTTGGCGATCGAGCGGGTGACCCGGCTGTTCGGCTGCAAGTTCGCCAATGTGCAGCCGCATTCTGGCGCCTCGGCCAATGCGGAAGTTTTCTATGCGCTGATGAACCCCGGCGACACCTTCATGGGGCTCAATCTCGCCGCCGGCGGGCATCTCACCCACGGCTCGCCGGTCAACATGTCGGGCAAATGGTTCAAGCCGGTGCCTTATGGCGTGCGGCGCGAGGACCAGCGCATCGACATGGCGGAGGTCGCGCGCCTCGCCAAGGAGCACAAGCCGAAGCTCATTATCGCCGGCGGTTCGGCCTATCCGCGCATCATCGACTTCCGCGCCTTCCGCGAAATCTGCGACGAGGTCGGCGCGCTGCTGATGGTGGACATGGCGCACTTCGCCGGACTGGTGGCGGGCGGGGTGCATCCCTCGCCATTCCCGCATGCGCATGTGGTGACCACTACCACGCACAAGACGCTGCGCGGTCCGCGCGGCGGCGTGATCCTGTCCGACAACGAAGAGATCGCCAAGAAACTCAACTCGGCGGTGTTCCCCGGCATGCAGGGCGGCCCGCTGATGCATGTGATCGCCGCCAAGGCGGTGGCGTTCGGCGAGGCGCTGCGGCCAAGTTTCCGCACCTATGCCCGCAATGTGGTGGAGAATGCCAAGGCGCTGGCCGAAACGCTCAAGTCGCGCGGGCTCGATATCGTATCGGGCGGCACCGACACCCATCTGATGCTGGTCGACCTGCGGCCCAAGCGCCTCACCGGCAAGGTGGCGGAACTGGCGCTCGGCCGCGCCCACATCACCTGCAACAAAAACGGCATCCCGTTCGATCCGGAAAAGCCGACCGTGACCTCAGGGATACGGCTCGGCACGCCGGCCGGCACCACGCGCGGCTTCGGCATCGCGGAATTCCGCCAAGTCGGCGAGATGATCGTCGAGGTGCTCGACGTGCTGTCGCAGAAGAAGGTCGAGGAAGACTCGCTGATTGAAAGCGCGGTGCGCGAAAAAGTGAAGACGTTGATTTCACGTTTTCCGATTTATCAAGGCGCATGATCCCGAAAAGTGGGAACCGGTTTTCGGATAAGATCATGCGCAAACAAATAGAGCGGGTGGGGGGCTAGTCATGCGTTGCCCGAGTTGCGCAAGCCTGGATACACAGGTGAAGGATTCGCGGCCGACCGAAGACTCGGCCGTCATCCGCCGCCGCCGCGTGTGTCTCACCTGCAATTTCCGCTTCACCACCTTCGAGCGCGTGCAGTTGCGCGAGCTCACCGTGATCAAGCGTAACGGCCGGCGCGTGCCGTTCGACCGCGATAAATTGATGCGCTCGGTGCAGATCGCGCTGCGCAAGCGCGCGGTCGATCCGGAACGCATCGAGCAGGAAGTCTCCAAAATCGTGCGCGAGCTGGAAAGCCAAGGCGAAAATGAAGTGTCGTCGGAGGCGATCGGCGAACTCGTCATGGAGCATTTGCGCAATCTCGACGACGTCGCCTATGTGCGCTTCGCCTCCGTCTACCGCAATTTCCGCGAGGCCAAGGATTTCCGCGCCGCGCTCGACGAATTGACGGGCGACGATGCGCCGCCCGCGGCGACTGCGCGCAAATGAGTCTGCAGGCCGAGCCGATCGTTGCTGACGCGGCCGCGGACGACGCGCGCTACATGGCGCTCGCCTTTNCGCTCGGCCGGCGCGGCCTGGGCAATACCTGGCCCAATCCGGCGGTCGGCGCGGTGATCGTCAAGGAGGGCGTGATTGTCGGCCGCGGCTGGACGCAACAAGGCGGCCGCCCGCATGCCGAGGTCGAAGCGCTGCGCCACGCCAAGAAGGCGGCGCAAGGTGCGACGATGTACGTGACGCTGGAGCCATGCTCGCATCAGGGCAAGACCCCGCCCTGCGCCGACGCCATCATCAAAGCCGGCATCGCGCGCGTGGTGTCGGCGCTGGAGGACCCCAATCCGGAAGTCGCAGGCCAAGGCCATGCGCGGCTGCGCGCCAAGGGCATCACGGTCGATGTCGGCCTGGGCGCTGAAGAGGCGCGCCGTGCCCACGCCGGCCACATCATGCGCGTCACCCAGCAGCGGCCTTACGTGATGCTCAAGCTGGCGGTGTCGGCGGACGGCAAGGCGGGCTTGGCCAACCGCAAGCCGGCGGCAATTACCGGGGAGGCCGCGCGGGTGCGCGTGTTCCAGATGCGCGCGGCGAGCGACGCCATCATGGTCGGCATCGGCACCGTGCTGTCGGACAATCCGCAGCTCACCTGCCGCTTGCCCGGCCTATTCGAGCGCTCACCGGTGCGTGTGGTGCTCGATGCCACGTTGAAATTGCCGCTGGCGACCTCGGTGGTGGCGACCGTGCGCGAAACACCGACCTGGGTGTTCACTTCGAGCAAGCCGTCGGCCATCGCCGAGGAAATCTTGCAGCAGAAAGGCTGCAAGATATTTCGCGTCGGCGACGTGGCCGGCCGGCTCGATCTCGACGAAGTGCTTAAAGTGCTGGCCGAGCAAGGCATCACTCGGCTGATGGTGGAGGGCGGCCCGCAGGTGGCCGGCGCCATCGCCGCCGCCGGACTGGTGGACGAGCTGGCGCTGCTGCGCGGCGAGAAGAACATCGGCGCGAGCGGCATCGCGCCGTTGGAGGGAATGCCGCTCGACGGATTTACCGGGCAATTGCATTCACGCGGCCGCGAGAAGCTCGGGCCTGATACGCTCGAAATGTTTGAACGGTCGTGACATGTTCACCGGCATTGTCACAGATGTGGGCGAAGTGCGGTCGGTCAAGCCGCGCGCCGACAATCTGCATCGCATCACCATCGCCTGCGACTATCCGCGCGCCGAGCTGATCGAAGGCGCCTCGATCGCCTGTTCCGGCGTCTGCATGACGGTGGTGGGCACGGGCGAGGAGGACGGCCGCACATGGTTCGCGGTCGACGCAGCGGCGGAAACCCTGGCGCTGACCACCGTGGGCCGCTGGCGGCACGGCAGGCGCGTCAATCTGGAGCGCTCGTTGAAGCTCGGCGACGAACTGGGCGGCCATCTGGTCGCCGGCCATGTGGACGGCCTCGCGAGTGTCGTCGCGCGCGAGGACATGACCGACAATGCTCCGGTAGACATGGCGCGCTTTGCCTTGCGCGCGCCGCCGCAATTGGCGCGTTTCATCGCGCCCAAGGGATCGGTCGCGCTCGACGGCGTCTCGCTCACGGTTAACGCTGTGGAAGGCGACACCTTCTCGGTGCTGATCATCCCGCATACGCTGCAGGTGACGACCTTCGGCGCTTTGCGCCAAGGCGACGACGTCAATCTCGAAATCGATACCATGGCCCGCTATGCGGCGCGGCTGATGGACGCCAAATAGAACCCTTGTTCGGCGCGCGGCCACTTGCTACCACGCGGCTCAACAAGGAATTTGAAATATGGCCAAGAAGACAGTCAGCGCGAAAAAACGCAACGCGCTGCGCATGCTGATCGTGGAAGCGCGCTTCTACGAAGCTATTTCAGACGCGCTGCTGGCGGGCGCTGTTCGCGTGCTCGATGAAGCGGGCGCCACCTATGATCGCATCGCGGTGCCGGGCGCGCTCGAAGTCCCCGCCGCCATCGCCATGGCCGTCGACGCCGCGCAGAAAAAGCGCGCGCCTTACGACGGCGTGGTCGCGCTCGGCTGCGTGATCCAGGGCGAGACCTATCATTTCGAACTGGTGTCGAACGAGTCGGCGCGCGGCTTGATGGACCTGAGCGTCAGCCGGCAGCTCCCGATCGGCAACGGCATCCTCACCGTCGACAATGAAGGGCAGGCGCGCGCGCGCTCGACCGCCGACGGCCGCAACAAAGGCGGCTCCGCCGCGCGCGCGGCGCTCACCATGGTCGCGCTCAAACGCAGTCTCGCGGGCAAATAATGGCCAAGAGCGCGCCAGTCGCCGACAAGGACGCGCGCAAGGCGAACAAACGCGGCGCGGCGCGGTTGGCGGCGGTGCAGGCGCTCTACCAGATGGACCTCGCCGGCACCGGCCTGAACGAGATCCTCGCCGAATTCGAGAGCCATTGGCTCGGCCGCGAGGTCGAGGGCGCGCAATATCTGCCGGCGGAGGCCGCGTTCTTCCGCGACATCGTGACCGGCGTGGTGCGCGAGCAGCGCAAGCTCGACCCCATCATCGACGAGGCGCTGGCGAAAGGCTGGCCGCTCAAGCGCATCGAGGCGGTGCTGCGCGCGGCGCTGCGCGCCGGCGCCTATGAGCTCGACCACCGCCGCGACGTGCCGGCGCGCGTGGTGGTGTCGGAATATGCCGACGTCGCGGCGGCTTTCGTCGAGCGCGACGAGACCGGCATGGTCAATGCCGTGCTCGATCAGCTGGCGCGCAAGCTGCGCGCGGCGGAGTTCTCTGCCTGAACCCCCCTTTTAGCGGGAGGTATAAGAAGGCAAAGTCGGGCCATGAGTTCTGACGACGACAAATTATCGGGCGAAGACCGTCTGATCGCGCGCTTCTTCCAGCCGATCGCGACCCATCCGGGCGCGCTTGGGCTCAGCGACGACGCCGCCTTCATCAAACCGCCGCCGGGCTGCGACCTGGTGCTCAAGACCGACGCCATTATCGGCGGTGTGCATTTTTTTGCCGACGATGCGGCACGCGACGTGGCACGCAAGGCATTGCGGGTGAATTTGTCGGATTTAGCCGCCAAGGGCGCGCGCCCGATCGGCTTCCTGTTGTCGCTGGCGCTGCCGAAGGAGATCGGCGACGACTGGCTCGGCGGTTTCGCGCAAGGCCTGCGCGACGACGCGGTCCAGTTCGGCTGTCCGCTGTTCGGCGGCGACACCGACCGCACGCCGGGTCCGATCACGATTTCCATCGCCATGTTCGGCAGCGTGCCGGAAGGCACCATGGTGCGTCGCGCCGGGGCCAATGCGGGCGACCGCGTATTCGTGAGCGGCACCATTGGCGACGCCGCGCTCGGCCTTGCGCTGCGCAAAACAACTGACATGGGCGCGCCCTCGACGCTCAGCGATGCACAGCGCCAGCATCTCCTGTCGCGCTATCTGCTGCCGCAGCCGCGCAATGCGTTGGCCGAAGCCGTGCGCAGTCACGCCTCGGCGGCGATGGACGTGTCGGATGGTCTCGCCGGCGATTTCGCCAAGCTGTGCCGGGCCTCACAGGTGGCGGCGGAGATCGAGGTGGCGCGCGTGCCGCTCTCCGATGCGGCCAAGGCGGCGATCGCCGCCGAGCCGGCCATGCTGGAGACCGCGCTCACTGGCGGCGACGACTTCGAGATCGTTTGCACCGTGCCGGCGGGCAAGGCCGCAAGCTTCCGCGCCGCCGCGCAGGCCGCCAAGGTGGCGGTCAGCGAGATCGGGCAGATCAAGGCGGGCGAGGGCGCCCGCTTTGTTGGCGCCGGCGGCCAGGCGCTCGCCTTCAAGCGGGCCTCCTTCAGCCATTTCTGAAATCGCCAGGGACGCGAGGCGCGCCGCCGGGGTATAATAAGAAAAACGAGTTTGGGAGCGGGAAGCGCCATGGACGACCTGACGGACAAAAAAATACTGGTGCAGATGCCCGCCGGGCTCAATCCGGATTTTGTGAAGCTGCATAGCCGTTTCCCGACCTCGGCTTACTTGCGCGCGCGCGCCCCCCACAATGTGCCGCGCTTCTCGTTCGAATATGGCGACACCGGCGCCGGCGCCGATGTCGGCATCGCGCATAATTGGGCGGCGTTCGACGCCATCAAGGTGGTCCCGCGCTACGGCGCGATCACCAGCGTGCCGCCGATCGACGTCGAATTGTTCGGCACCCGCTATGCCGCGCCGATCGGCATCGCGCCGATGGGCGGCCCGTCGCTGGTGTGGCCGGGCGCCGATCTCTTGATGGCGAAAGCCGCGCAGCGCGCGCGCATTCCCTACACGCTCGGCGTGGCCGGCGGCGCCACGATAGAGGACGTCGCGAAAGTCGCGCCCGACGTATTCTGGCTGCAGCTCTATCGGTTCTACCGCAACGATCACGCCATCGGCTTCGACCTGATCAAGCGGGCGACCGCCGCGGGCGTCAAAGTGCTGGCTCTCACCATCGACGTGCCGGTGCGCACCACGCGTTCGCGCGAAAGCTATGCGGGGCTGGGGCGCGAATTCCGTCCGACCCCGCGCATGATCTACGAAATGCTGATCCGGCCGCGCTGGCTGCTGGCGCTGTTGCGCAACGGCTATCCGCGCTTCGCCACCATCCGGCCCTATGCCGGCGCGCGCGCCAGCACCAACCAAGTCATCGGCTTTGCGCGCGAGAACATGGGCGGCGTGTTCTCCTGGGAGGAAGTCGCGCGTTACCGGGAGCGCTGGAAGGGGCCGATGCTGGTGAAGGGCATCCTGCATCCGGCCGACGCCGAAAAAGCGGTGTCGCTCGGCATCGAGGGCATCTGGGTGTCGAACCACGGCGGCCGGCAGATCGAGGCGCTGGTGCCGACCATCGACGTGCTGCCGGCGATCGTCGCGGCGGTGGGAAAGAAGGCGACCATCGTGCTCGACAGCGGCATCCGCAGCGGTCAGGACGTGATGCGGGCGCTCGCGCTCGGCGCCAACGCGGCCTTTGCCGGCAAGTCGTTCCTGTGGGCGGTCGGCGCGCTCGGCGATGCGGGGCCGGGCCACCTGATCGATCTCTACATCGACGAGCTACGCTCTTCGCTCGGGCAGATCGGCGCCCGCTCGCTCGCCGAGGCGCGCCTGGCGACCATCCGCCACCCGGGGGCCATCGCTTTCTAGGACATGGACTCATAAGCACGCAGACAAATCCGATGAATTTCTAGCCAGCGGGGTGAATTGCGATGTGGAGAGCTATCCCGACCGCCATCTTTGCGGCGCTNGCCTTGATGAACGCGGCCGTTGCACAGGATTGGCCGACACGGCCGGTGACCATGGTGGTGCCGTATGCGGCCGGCGGGCCGATCGATACCATCGGACGAATCATGGCGGCGCGCCTGAGCGAGGTTCTCGGCCAGCAGGTGATTGTCGAGAACCTCGCTGGCGCAGGCGGAATGACGGGCGCCAACCGCGTCGCCAAGGCCAGGCCCGACGGCTACACGGTCTTGCTCGCCAGCTCCTCCGTGCTCGCGGAAAACCAAAGCCTGTACAAGAAGCCGCTGTACAATGCCGCGACCGATTTTGCACCCGTTTCCCTGATTGCAGATTCCGCGCGGATTTTGATTACGCGCAAGAACTTCCCGGCCAACACGCTTGCGGAATTCATCGCCTACGCGAAAGCCCACCAGGCGACGATGCAATATGCCTCCGCCGGCGCCGGCTCCGGGCTGCACATCTGCGCCGTGATGCTGAACATGGCGATGGGCACGAACATCACCCATGTCCCTTATCGTGGCAGCGCGCCTGCCATGCAGGACTTGATCGCCGGTCGCATCGACTTCATGTGCGATCAAATTTCGACGGCGTATCCTCAGATCAAGGCCGGCGCCGTGAAGGCGATTGCCACGCTCGGGCAAGCCCGGGTAGCCGTGCTCGCCGATCTTCCGACTGCTCAGGAGCAGGGCTTGGCCGAGCTCGACTGCAACTCATGGAGTTCCCTTGTGTTCCCAGCGGGAACGCCCGCGGCTGTCGTGCGCCGGCTTGCCGATGCCACGAGCGAAGCGTTGAACTCACAGGCCGTCCGCGAACGCTTCGATAGCGTCGGCGTGAGCGTCGTGGCGCCCGAGCGCCGCGGGCCGGACTATCTCGCCAAGTACATTCCGAGCGAGATCGCGCGCTGGGCCGTCCCGATCAAAGCGAGCGGCGTATCGGTAGAATGATGGCCGGTCGGCGCGCCCCGCAGGGGTGAGAGGCAAGGCAGCCCTGCGCTGTTGGTAGTGGCGATTCAGGCGTATCGCCGCTAAAAGGGGCGGCTGTCCGGGAGCCCCCTCACATGTCGGCTGTCGCCGAACCGATCGCCTACGGCACTATCGACGACGGCCTGGCGCGCCGCAACGCCATGGTGCTGGCGGTAGCGCAGGCGCTCGCCGGCGGCAACAACACCGTGATCGTGTCGACCGCCAGCATCGTCGGCGCGGTGCTGGCGCCCGACAAGGGACTGGCGACGCTGCCGATCACCGCCATGGTGATCGGCATGTGGTTAGGCACGCTGCCGGTGGGCGCGCTCGCCCGCCGCTTCGGCCGGCGCTTCGCGCTGCAGACCGGGTCGGTGTTCGGCGTTCTGTCCGGGCTGATTTCCTATTCGGCGGTGATGAACGGCCAGTTCTGGCTGCTGCTCATCGGCACCTTTTGCGGCGGTCTCTATGCCGCCGCGCATAACTCCTACCGCTTCGCCGCCGCCGACACGGCGAGCGAAGCGTTTCGGCCAAAAGTCGTGTCGTGGGTTTTGGCCGGCGGCGTGTTCGCCGCGGTGATCGGGCCGCAGCTCGTCATCTTCACCAAGGATCTGCTGTCGCCGCATATGTTCGCCGCCAGCTATCTCGGCCAATCGGCCTGCGCGCTGCTCGCCGCCATCGTGCTGATCTTCGTGAAGATCCCGCCGCTGCCGGCAACGCGCACTGAGAACCCGCGGCCGCTCGCCGCGATCGTGCGCACGCCGCGCTTTATCGTCGCGGTCGCCTGCGGCATGGCGAGCTACGCCATGATGAACATGGTGATGACCTCGGCGCCGCTCGCCATGATCGGCTGCGGGCACTCGGTGACGGACGCCACGCTCGGCATCCAGTGGCACGTGCTGGCGATGTATGCGCCGAGCTTCGTCACCGGCAGTCTCATTTCGCGCTTCGGGGTCGAGCGCATCACCGGCATCGGCCTGGGGCTGATCGCGCTGACCGCGGTGGTCGGCATCGCCGGCATCACGGTGGCGCATTTCTGGAGCGCGCTGGTGCTGCTCGGCGTCGGCTGGAATTTGGCGTTTATCGGCGCCACCACCATGGTGACCCAGTGCCACCGGCCGCACGAGCGCAACAAGGTGCAGGCGTTCAACGACTTCCTGATCTTCGGCAGCATGGCGGTGGCGTCGTTCTCGTCCGGCCAACTGCTGGAATATCTCGGCTGGCAGGCGATCAACGAGGTGATCTTCCCGACCATCTTGCTGGCCGGCGCGATGTTGGTGTGGCTGACGCTGCGTAAGCGGGCGCAGCCAGTGTAAGCGCCGAATAAAATTGGCTTAGAGAGATTGATTAGCTCAACTTCTTACGATTAATACCAACGGCCTTAAAGAATGACCGTTGCCCATGATCGGGTTGTGATGGACGCGATGCGGTTTTGGTCGTTGGCGAAGAATGTCCAGGCGTCGCATGC